>JAABUU010001030.1_pt1 | contig 51750 bp, 90 predicted proteins | sample 5559301 | NCBI WGS metagenome assembly JAABUU01 (sample SAMN10711884, study PRJNA513360) | rock metagenome | isolation source: Antarctica rocks | place: Antarctica: Victoria Land, Richard Nunatak white | reverse complement strand
CCCGTTTGCCGCGCCGCCGCTGCCGCCCGGCGCGCCGCGCAGCAGCAGCGCGGCCGGCGCGCCGGGGCCCGCGACGGGCGCGGCGCCGTAGCCTGCGCCAGGATTGGGTACAGGGTTTCCAAGCCCTAAACCCGGGCTGACCCTCGCGGCGGCGTCCTCCACCTCGAAGCTCATTCGCGAGGAGGTGCTGCGCGGCGAGTCGCTGCCGCCGCCGTTTACGGCCGCGTACACGTGCGCGCCCGTGGCCGCGCCCGCGGCGCCCGTGGCGCCGCCGTACCCGGGCGCGCCGGCGGCCGGCCCGCCGCCCAGCGATGCGGTCGCCGGCGGCAGCGCACTGGCCTTGGCGGCCTCTGCGCGCGCACAGATATCAGCACGTCTTCAGCTTTGGTGGGTCGCTTGAGCTTTTATAACCCTGCGACTGACCTGCGGCGGACGCTGCCGCCGTGACTGAGACGAGGGCTAGGCGCTGGGGGTGTCTGCACTGTGAAGCAGGGTGACGCAGTGCGGCAGCGCCACACCGACGTCCAGGGTAGCGCAAGCACGCCGCGCCCGGCGGGGCATACGCAGGGTTTGCGACCGCGCAGGCGGGGCGCGCCGGGCGCGGCCGTGCCGTCCGCCACGATGACCTGCTGCAGCAGCGGGCCGTCGCCGTCCCGCGCCGGGCCGGCCGGCGCGCACAGGCCATGGCCGCCGCCGCCGCCCCAGCCGGCGCGCTGCGACAGCGTCTCGGCGACGTGGTCCGCGATCAGCGTTGTCATGAAGCCCGTCCCGCACAGGAACGGCGCCAGCGGGAACGTGTTCATTGGGTTCAGCTCCTTGATGGCGGTCCCCAGCAGGTGCACAAACCCGGCCGACACCATCACTGCCGCGGCGGGCGCGCAGCCCGTTGCGCGATCCCGCCGCGTCGCGCCCTCGGCGTCGTGACCAACAAGTGCGCTCAGCAGACCTCCGTGGCAGCTGTTACCTGGTGGCACCACCGGCCGCGCTGCACGTACAGCACCTTGCATCCCAGTGGCCACTTGGGCACTGGTGTCGCTCTCCTGACCACGCGAGCACACTCCAAACAACCAGGCCCATGTCGCGCACGTGCTGCCACGCGCCCGAGCTCTGCTGGAGCGCCTTGCGGCTGCACATATGAGGCACACGGGGATCGCCCACGGCGGCAGGCAAGCGAGCCTGGGGCGGGAAGCTGGGGGCGGTCACCGCCGGCGCTGAGCATGTTACCCAGCACAAACGCCAGGCTGCGGCCGCCCGGCGCGCCGCTCAGCTTGCCCCAGTGCGCCAGCACCACCGGCAGGTATGCGCCTGCGCGCGGGCCAGGCAGGTGCGGGCTCTGGACACAAACGGGATCACCAGCGAGCTCGGCCCACGCCCCGCGGCAACGCTGCCCAGCACGGGCCGCAGGGCGCTCTGGCAGAGCAGGCCAGGCAGGAGCGGCGCGGCTGGTGACTAAGCAGGCCGGACCAGCCACGCGGCTGGCGACGGGCACCACCCCGGCGCGCCGCCGGCAGATCGCCTGCTGAGTTACGCCGCGCGGGGGGAGCGGCGCGCCTATCAGCGCGATGACCAACAGAACGAGCGCCGCCAGTGAGTTGAAGAGGACGGTGTCCAGCAGCATCCGCCCCCGCCCGCCCCGCCGCGGATCGCCGGGCCGCGGCAGCAGGGGCCAGTCTCGCCCGCCGGGCCCAGTGCGCCAGCCTGCTCACGCCCTCCCACCTGGCTCCCGCATGTCGCGACGCCCCCCTCCAAAGCCGCGGCGCCCCGCGCGTGTCCACCTCAACCGGCGAGCAGCATCAGCTGGTAAAATGAGGTCCCATACCCAAGCGTGTCAGGCCCCGGGCACTCGCCCAGGTGCAGCCTGAGAACTTCTAAACGCTGTAAACTATACGCTGAAGCCGCGCGTCTAACCTCAGAATTCCCGGCCGCAAGCACGGCTACTTACGTAATTGTCAAGTGTTCACACGCTCGCACGCGCTCGCGCCAGCAGCAATCAGGTGGTGCGAGTGCTTAAGCAAACCCCAGCAGAGCCACCGCGATTGCGCCCACAGGCGCACTGTAAAGAACACGACCTTGATCGATGTGGCGCCACTGAGCAACAGCGGGGAGCTCAAGGAGCTGTGCTCAGAGGAGAGCCTATTTAGGGCAGCCCTGCAGCGCTCAGCTGCCAAGTGCTGGCGAAGTGCACTTCGTCAGATACTGGCACGCTGCGCTAACAGCGTGTAGCCATGCCCAGGGCGCCTCAAAGCCACTCAAGCTTTCGCGTCGAGGTAGGCGTGCGGAGCGCGCGGCTGCTTGTCCCTTGCGGCCAGGGCACCTGCAGCGTGGCCTGGCTGCTGCAGCAGGTGCAGGAGCGGCTGCACAGCTCCCGCCTGGTGCGCTGGCACTCGAATGGCTGCCTGGCAAGGGCCCTCGCACGGACGCGGGTGCATCTTGTGCTATGGCCTTGGCACTAACATGCAATTTCTGGCGAGCGCACAGGCTGACACTGAAGACACGCGCGTCATTGCTCTGCAGACCCTCAGCGGTGAGCGCTCGAGACGAGTAACACTGCACCAGCGTCTGCTGCTGCTCCATCATGAGACGCGCGTCCCGCAGGCGCGGAGCTCTGCAGCTCTGACCGCGTCTGCGACGTCGTGGACAGCGGCGACACGCTGACTGCAGTGCTGAGCCCTGACCTGGCCTCCCGGAGCGCGCCATGCCACCCGGATGCTAAGCCAGACGCTCGGGCGGACACGCCGCCGCCCCGCTCCTCTGTGCCACAGCATGCTGGCCCCGCGCCGGACAGCGCGTGGGAATGCGGCCCCAGGCACAGGGACCTGTGTGACGGCACAGCAGCGGATAGCAGCGCCGCCTTGTGCAGCCTCAGCATCGCCCAGCCCGCCGCAAGCGCGCGGTGTGCGGCGGCAGCGCTGAGCTGCGGGGCCCGCTACTCTGCATACGGTGCGCGCCCAGCCTGAGAGGTCGCCACCGTACGCGCTCGCTTCTGCTGCTTGCCTTTCTTGCAGCCTGGCCGGAGCGGTCAGCCAGGACCGGTTGGTGACGTGCCGTCAGCAGACGGCCGGAGCGGGGCCTGCCCCGGCGCGGCGCAGGCCACAACGCGCGCGTGTTTGACCTGGCCTTCGCGCCCGCGGGGCGCGACCTGCTGGCGACCGGCTCCGACGATGAGACGGCCAAGGTCTGGCGCCTGCGCGCCGGCGCCGACGGCGGCGCGCGCGACCCCGACGCGCGCGACCCCGACGCGCCCACACCCAGGGCCGCTGCTGGCGGGGGCGCCGCGCGCGCAAGCGGCCGCGGCCCCGGCGGCGAGTACGAGCAGGTGGCATCCTACCACGGGCACGCCGACTCCGTGCTGCGCGTGGCCTGGGCGCCCGACGGCGCCCTGCTGGCCTCCGGTGCGCGCCGGCCGCGGTGCGCGGCTGTGCTGTGGGTGCGGGGGGTCCATGCTGGCGCATGACAGGCAAATGCGGGCTGTCCCCCCCCCGGGGCCAGCACCGTCTGGGAACAGGCTGCCCAGCTGCACCGCTGCCAGCAGAGCGCCACAGAAGCAGCAGCCGCTGACCTGGCATGGGTGCTGGCATGCGCATGGCGCTGGCTGCTGCGGCGCAGAGCAGCGCGGGCGCGCGGCTGACGGGCGGGTGCGCCGCCGCAGCCTCGGCCGACGCGACCGTGCGCCTGTGGCGCGTGGACGCGTGCGCGGGCGATGGCGCGCGCGCTGCGGGGTACGGCGCCGAGGAGGTGGCAGTGCTCGCGGTGCGGCTTGCCCTCTCTCTGCGCGCCAGTAGGGTTAAGGTAGGTTCAGGGTAGGACACCTGCCCTGAGCATGGTGGTTTGAAGCGCATGGACCGCAGAATTGCTGCGCGCGCGCGCGCGCGCGCGCGCTGCCCTCTGTCCAGTTTCAGCCAAGAGGGTTGTGGCACAGCTTGCTGTCCTGGGCCGCCAGTCAGTGTGATGCGATTGACAAGGCTCGGGGCCGGGGTGAGGCATCCGGCAGCGTCGCAGGACCACCCAGAGGAGGTCTATGCATGCGAGTTTTTGGGCGCGCCCGGCCGGAGCATGGCCACCGCGAGCGCGGACGCGATCCTGCTGTGGGACCTGGAGACGCGCCGGTGCATCGCCCGCGGCAGCTCCCTGGCGTTCACGACGGACCTGGCGGGCGGTGACTCCCAGGCCTTCCAGATGCATGCGCCACTTGACTTACCCCAACCTGACTCAGCGATCCACCACTGCTGGATTGCTCCCCGCCAGCGCCTGTGGAATCTTTTTAAGCGCTGTGGGGCCGCCCCGAGGCGCTGCTGGGTGCGCCACCTTTGCGCGCATGCATGCCTGCGCGTCAGGCGCGCATCCCCCGCGCACGCCGCGCACGGCGCCGCATGCGACCTGGTCATGTAACCAGGGCCTCGGGCGCGCGGCAGGCGCGATGCCCGAGCGCTGGCAGGCGGGCCACGTATTCTGCGTGCGCGCGCAGCCGCCGTGCGCCGGCGCGCTGCTGGCCGCGGCCTGCAGCGACGGCGCGCTGCGCCTGTGGGACAGCCGCGGCGGCGGGGCGGGGCGGGGCCTGGCGGCTGTCGCGGCCACTAGGTCCGCACAGGGCCCGGCATCGTGGGGCGCAACCAGCGCCAAGTTCTGCCCTAACCCTACCCCCATACCTAGCGCAGAGAGCCAGGCTCGGCAACACGCAGCGCTTTGCATGCGCCATGCTCTGCACCGCTGCCTTGCGCCGGTGCATGCCAACATCCCTTGCATGTCGGCATGGCTGCTGGCCAATGTGGGGCTCGATGGTGAGAACGCCACAAGCTTGCGTGAGGCCGCGCAGATGTTGGCAGAGCGGCCGCCATTGCTCATAGGCCACGCTGTGCGGGGTGCAGGCTGCACGCCGCAATGGGCGCCTGCGTGGCCTGGGACCCGGACGGCTGGCAGGTCGCCTCGGTCGCCAGCGATGGCTCAGTGGCTGCGCTGGTGCGCGCTCCGCCGCCTGGCCCCCCGGCCCCCCTGGCCCCCCTGTCCCCCCCAGGTCACTGAGCGCGCGACAGCGGGGCGCCAAGAGGTCGCTGCCGCGGGCTGCGTGACCCTGTCTGTTGCGCTGTGCAACACCCGCGCGTCGCCTGGCCTGCAGCACCGTCTGCCACGCGTGCTGCTCGGGCCACCAGCAGGCACACATGGCTAAGCTCCCTTGGGACAGCACGTTCTCCCGCAGAGGCTGGCAGGGGCGTGTTTGTGCAAGTGCGCGCTGCGCAAGTGAGCCCTGGCGTGCCAGCCAGGGTAGCCTGCGCCCTTGACGCTGCTCAGGGACTCGCAGCAGCAGCCCCGCCAGGTGACCTGACAGGACGTGTGCGGCATGCGGGGCGCTGCAGGGCGCCGCGGCGGCATGGCGCGGACGCCTGTGGGTGTGCAGCAAACCTGTGGCAGACCCTGCATCCCTTTACCGCGCGCCCTTCCGTGGCAGGACGTGCGCAGGATGCAGGGCGCCCTGTGGGCGACGCGGCTGCCCGGCGCGACATTCGGCTGCGCCTACCTGCCGGCCGCGCGGCACTGCCTGGTGGTCTGCGGCGATGCCGGCCGCGTGCACCTCCTCGACGCCGGCGCCGCGGCCGGCCCCGGTGCGACGCGGCCCCTTCCCTGGCCAGAAGCAGCAGTGCTCTGGCTTTGGGACCCTGAAGTTGACGCGAGAGCAGAGGGCATGCAGAGGAGCTCTGGCATGGCCATGCAGACGTGAGCGACGAAGTGTGAGCATGCGGCTGGCATATTGTCATCACCTGCTAGGCTAGCCATCGGCATGCAAGACCGAAACCCTTCTGCTACGTACCAGAGCCTTTCGCGCGCCTGCATGCAGAGACCATGGACGTCGCCCTCGACAGCGCGGTGCCGGGGGGCTCCGAGCGGCGCCTGCTCTGCGTCGCATTCTCCGACGACGGCCGCGCGGTCGCTGCCTCAGGCATGCCTCGGCGTGGTCTGCCCAATGCTCTGCCACTTTCTGCCTGGATTGAGATTGGTGCTGTTTCTTGTCAGGCACATGCATGTCTGGGGTCAGGCGAGCTCGGCGCATTGAGGGCACCAACTCACATCAGCTCTTTTCCCGGCCGCCCGTCCGTGGGGATGGCTGAAATGTATCCGGCGATGGGCAACATGGAGGCGTATGTATGCCTATGCTGTGCTGCGGGGCCGCGCAACATCTATGTTTTGCGTTTATAAGGCGTACGTAAGTGCAGGGTTTCTGGCCCTACCAGCCGCACAGGACAAGCAAAGCCGGCACAGAATGGGCACATGCTGTGTGCAGGCGATGCAGCGGTGCTGGAGGAGCGGGCGGCCCCTGCACCCACACACGAGGAGGACGGGGACGGCCTGTTTGCGCCACCGCAGGCTGCGGCAGCCGGCCGAGTTGTGCTCAGCTCGGCTGCCGTGCCTGCGCCCGCGCCCGCACACAAGCAGAGCTTGTGGTCGCCTGTGCATGTATGGCACGCGGATTGATGTTATGATGGCCTGGTTGCCAAGACAATTTGCAGGCCAGAACAGGCACCGGAACTTTGTGTGCACGTGACTGCAGTCAGCCACTTGATTTGCCTCTCCGTGCATTACATCGGAGCAAAGGAAGGGGCCCAGATCAGCAAGCCGCAGCCTGCTGCATTGCGGTGGTGACAGCAGGCAGGCATTGGCTGTCACGGAGGCACTGATGCAGGCAATGGCCCAGATGCAGCGCCCCCAGCCAGTGGCGCACCACTCAGCGACGGGACTTCCCCCTCTCCGCACTCGTTCCTTCGGGCGTCAGCCTGCTGGCACCCGCGCACGAAGGCACTGCGCAGCATTGCGAACGCGTGCGAGCCCCACCGTTGCACTGGGCGACTCGTACAAGGAGGAGAGCCGCAAGTACCGGCGTGCGGGCCCACGTATCACACTAAGTGCTCCAAGCGTCTCACGTGCTACAAGAAGCACACTTCAAGATGTACCCGCCTCACGCTGCGTCCCCGCTCTGGCAGGGACTGTGTTCGACTTTGACGCGTGGGCCCGGCACCGGTCCACCGCGCGCTACGTGCGCCACATGACCGACCTCTTGCAGTGCGCCTCCATTTTCCCGCTCAGCTGCACCTGGCTGCGTCCTGCGCACCCTGCTCCTTGACCTCACGCATGCCCTCCAGACCAGGCGGCAAGCACTCCACCCGCTGCAGTGCTGTCCCCGGGCTCCCTGTATCCACGCCACACCCCAGGTCCCAGGTAGCGCGAGGGGCCGGGCCCGCCAAGACCCCGGTCGGGCCGCAGGTCGAGGATAGTGCGCGGCCTGGCGCAACCGCTCCTGGTGGTCGTTGGCGTCGCGACGGTCACCTCCGTGTACGAGACGCTGCGAGAGGTGCGCCCTTGTCAGTGAAAGTGCTGAATAGGCTGACCTGTCGAGCGCTCTGGCTGTCAAGAGAATGACAGGGTGCATGTGACCACATGGGCGGAGGGTATGCCCATGCTGTGGATTGAAGCCCATGCTGTTTCCACCAAGGGTGGAGCGCGTATGCAGCTGTGAAAATGATACAGAATGTAAACCTCAGTAACCCTTCATGATCAGCAATTCACCAGTTGTGTCAAATCGGGGTGCCCGGCTGCGCAGGAGGGCGTGGGGTTCCTGGGGCAGTGGCCCTCGCTGTGCGTGGAGGCCGACCAGGCGTTCAACCTGACCAGCTTCGCGCTGTCGCTGCTGCTTGTGTGCGCGCCCGCGGCCCGACCGTGGCCCCTGCTCTGCCGTCTGGGGAGAACCGTTGACATGCAGTTCCCAAGCAGCCATTGGGGTACGCATTCTGCGGCTGCAGCTGCCCTCAAGAATCGCAATGACCCGCGTTGCCCTTGCGCGTCTGTGCGCTGCTGTTGTGACTGACAACACACTTGCATGCAGGCTGAGTGTGTCCAGACTTGCCCACCCAAATTGCACAACCACAGCACCTTGTCAGCCCATGACTCTAGTAACTGCTTAGATATACAGCACATAACACTGCTGAAGTCTGCTTGCATGCTCATCGTGCAGGTTTCGAACCAACACGAGCTATGCCAGGTATGCTGAACACTTTGCACTTGGATCTGCCATATGCGCGGTTTTTTCTTGTACTGTCGCTCACTTTATGTAAATGTATTGGTTTAAGAATGAGCGTAATTGTGCTGTGATTGTATCATGGTGCAAATGCATGTCGTGCCACATGGCATGCAATGCGTTTTGCAGTAGCACGATGAGTGCGTCCAGCCAAGTCCACCTGAGCCTTCAGAGAAGTATTGCTTGTGAGCACCAGACATGCCTGGGCACAGCTGTGCAGCCCATGCACAGGTGGCTGGACGCCCGCAAGGTCTGGGGCGGCATCCTGAACCGTTCGCGCGACATAGTACGGCAGGTGGGCTGCAAAGTTCCCCGTATGCCTCGCCGCACAGAGCAGGCGCCGTGACAAGCTTGCCTGCCATGTGCTGACACATGATGCAAATGCTCCGGGGCATGCACGGACCGCCTCAAGCACAAGCACACACAAAGAGGCAAACATTGCTTGCATGCTTTGCGTCCATGCTTGTGCACCCAACGCCGAGCGCCGCCAGCCTGACTCAGCACGAGTGTCACAGCGTGCCGCGCGCCGCGGGACAGGGCCTCACCTGGTTCAGCGACGACCAGACAGAGCAGCGCGACATGCTGGCGCGCTGGACGGTTGCCTTCGGCCTGGCCACGATGGCGCACCTCCGCAACGACTGCAACCTGGAGCAGGATCTGCAGGTCGGCGCCGACCCGCTGCGGACCCCACCATTGCCAGCACTCCGGGACCGCTGTGGCCTCGCAGAGCAGTGCTTGCTTCGGCAGTATGCAGCGCGCAAAGGGTGGGAGTGCCCCCCTTTCTGGGGGGCTTGCTCATGCACCTTGTGATGATGCCAGGCTATGCCAGGCTATGCCGGGCATTTCAATGCTAATTGAAATGCCATGTGTCATTACGCGCCGGCCCAGACCGGAGCCCTGACGGCAGCAGGGGCCACGCGCGCCAGGATGTGCTGCCGGCGGAGGAGCGCGCCGCGCTGCTGGCGGCGCGGCACCGGCCCAACGCGGCGCTGCAGGTGCTGTCGCGGGTCATCGAGTCGGCCGGCCTGCGCGAGACGCAGGTGGCGCCTCCGCCCTGCTGCTGCGCCTGCCGCGCCACTGCCACTCAGGGGTAGGAGCTGTGCATGCGCAGCGGCGCGCTTGTGACTGCCGTGCAAGCAAAACAGCAATATCAGGTCAAGGAAGGGTTGGGTTGCATGCCAAGCAATGGCCTGGCCTGCGCCTGCAGGCGACCCAGATGGATGCGAGCCTGACGTTCTTCACAGATGCGGTGGGGGGATGCGAGCGCATTCTGCGCACCCCCATCCCGCTCAGCTACACGCGGTGCGCGCCGCGCCCGCCCTCTCTGCTCACGCTCGCTCCCGCCCAGCCTTCAGTCTCTGCATGCAGGGCTCGCGCCTTTCGACAAGCGTTCCGTGGCCTGCCAGAGAGCGACGTGTGGCCGCTAGGCAGGCTCTCGCTGAGCGGCGGGGCGCTGTGCACAGGCACACATCGCGCTTCCTGACCATCTGGCTCCTGTTCCTGCCTCTGACGCTGTGGCCCACCGCGCGATGGTCAACCATTCCCGCATCGGCTATTATTGCATTCTTGCTCCTGGGTACGCCTGTACAATGAAGGCAGTGCACGTCTTGCGGCCGTGACATAAGCAAGCTGATATCTCCCGCCAAAGCAGCACCTCAAATTTAATGCATTTATTGCATGACGTTCCATGCGTGCAGAAAAGAGAGCAAGTGTAAGGTGTGCAGATTGCATGGAATGATGCGACTTTGCGCTGCTTACCGACACTTTGCTGTGCGCTGACGTCCTTCCCTGACTGCACAGGCATCGAAGAGATTGGCGTGCAGATTGAGGAGCCGTTCTCCATCCTTGCCCTTGGTGCGTTCACCTTCCCATAAGAGTGGAGGGTGCTCTTTATACACAAGTACTTACGTGCAGGACATGCAGTACATGGGTGCTGCAAGTGCGTGGATGCATGTGCAGACCAGGCAAGCTCAAGTGTTGTGTGCGCCTGGCAGAGGCAATATGCGCAACCGCCAAGCGTGACATCGCAGAGCTGTGCCAGAGCTCTGGCATGCTCAGCAAGCTGGTGGCCACTGGATGCCCGTCCACGTCCCAGAAAATGGGAGCCCTTGTGTCAGCACAGGTGAGACCACATGGCCAGGCATCCTGCTGCGCTTGACTTGCAATGTTTCAGAGCCTGTGGTAGTCCAGGACCGGACTCCTGATGCCAGGTGATCTGCATCATTCATATTTGCATGTTCATTAGTGCAAAGCAGCAAACATGCATGCTCACCTGCCCTGCACACCTCACAGGGCACAGAAGGGCGGAGTGCCTCCAACAATGGAGCGGACGAGAGTTGATTCACATCCATGATGCTGATCAGAGCGTGGTCAGCTCTGTCAGGCAGTGTGACCTTAAAGTGTCCTAGATTTCGCACCAGTGACCGCTTCTCACCCACCATTGAAGCACTGTAGCAAACGCAAGCTTCCGCCGTTCACATGCTTTGAATGCACCTTTCTCTGCACATGCAAGCGCGCCTACGATCCAGCAACTCGATGTTATGTGACAGTCGCGCTGTTTGCTATGTGCCACATGCAACTTCTCAAGTTACAGGCATTGCTGCGACCTTTTCCACCATGCACTCATCAACTCCATAGACCGCACAAACTGGATACTTCAGGTGCACACTGAACCAAACGCTGACACTACCTCAACAACTCCACGAGCATACACAGCATAAGCGCAACCTTGCCTGAGCACGTCCGTGGTCCTGGTACAAGCAACAGCGTATGCTCCCGTGCCCACACAGCGCACCCACACACAACACTGCCGCTGCAGCCACCACCACTCTCAAATGGCGCTTTGGACAATCTAATCTACCATGCAGCCTGGAGCAACAGCTCAGCGCCTGCTCATACACGCTGCCGGCGCGCTCAACCCACAGACCCCTCCAGCTTGAGGCTCATGAGCTGGTTGACCTCGGTCGCAAACTCCAGCGGCAGCTCCTGGAACACATCGCGGCAGAAGCCGCTGATGATGGTGCCGACAGCCTCCTCAGCCGCGATGCCGCGCTGCTGGAAGTAGAACAGCTGGTCCTCCCTGATCTTGCTCGTGCTCGCCTCGTGTTCCACACGCGCAGACGGATCCCGCACCTGCGCCGCAAGCACCAGTCAGCCGCCCTGCTAGAAAGCCCTCGTGCGAGGAGCTGCGCTGGACGAACACGCTGGCATTATGAGGGGTGCACAAGCACATCCTGGAGCATGCAATGCACGTTGTGGAGCCTGAGCTGGCGTGTGTTGACCACACATTCTGCTCCTTACACTTGCATACAGCCCTAAAGCAGAGCCAGGGTTGCCAATCTACATAAGCACACTTAACAAGCACTTGGCGAGCGCTTTACGACATACACTGCCAGCAGAGTAGAACACTTCATAAAAAATGAAAGTGAAAACAGACACAGGAGGCAGAGGACGCGCCTGGATGTACGGGTACGTGTTGGCGCCAGCAGTGTCGCCGATGAGCATTGAATCGCACTGCGAGTGGTTGCGAGCATTCTTTGCGGTCGGCTGGATCTGCATGCCCGCAGCCCACCAAGTCAGACATGCGGCTGCAAGCTCGCCTGCAAGCTTGGTCAAAGCAGGGACAACACTCCTAGACATTACGAAAACAGGTACGCAACCTCATTCACAAAGCTGGAAAGGCATTGCATCTCCAAGAGAATTGCGGCCTTGGACCTCCCAACATCACTGCTTCCACAATAACATGCCCATTATTGTAGCAATTGCGTCAAACCCTCTGACACAGTTCTATAACCCTCTGACACACAAGAGGCAGCACGCCTGCACGAGGCCGCGGTAGCAGTTGCGCGAGTGGCCGGCGCTAATGCCCTTGGACACGATGCGTGAGCGCGTGTTCTTTCCAATGTGAACCATCTTCGTTCCAGTGTCAGCCTGCATCACGTGTCTCGTCAGATCGTTGCTTGCACACAAACTTGTGGCAAGCCGCTGCTGCTAGCATACCCCTTATAAGGGCGCCGTATCATCACAAATCAGCTGCCACACACAGCAGCATGCTGCGCATGTGAACAGTGCGCCACATGAGTACCCAGCAATATTTGAATCCGCAAGCTCCCCCATGGAACGTTCTGAAAGCCTTCACATATTCGCACTTGCTGGTAGTTGTTTGTCAGCGCGACAGAGTAGAACTCGCCAATGCTGCCGTCGCCACGCAGCACCACGCTCGGGTACTTCCACGTGATTGCAGACCCCGTCTCTACCTGCGCACAAACATGCACAGCTGTCAGCATCTTAGCAGCGCACTGACAACAGCAAGCACCTCAGCTAAAAAACAAGAGGTTGCAGCTCAATACCCTAACACCCCAGCAGGTAAAGACCACTGCTCCCCCGCGTCTTTGGTCATGACAAGTAGCCTGCAGGCACCAACTTCTTGCAGCATCTACTTGCTCACTGCCCAATAGGTGGACTCGAGTGTAAAACACATCTACAGCCACCTTCCTGGGCACCAGCAAGAAGCGGGCGCCAAGCAAGCACGCCTGCGTCCAGGAGATGAACGCGTTGGCGCCGTGGCACAGGCCGCGCTTGGTGACAAAGTTGTAGATGCCGCCCTTGCCCTCCTCGTCGCCGGCGTACCAGTTCTGCACTGTGGAGTACTTTATCCGCGCGCGCGCGCCGGCCGACAGCTCCACCACCGCAGCGTGCAGCTGTGCGCGACCCCAGCACAGCGCACTTGGGCGACCTATCCAAGCGCCCTTTGCATATAAAAGGTCTTGTAATGAGCAAAAACAGGTCCCATCTTCTAAGTATGCAATCCCGCTGACGTCAGAACCAACCGCAACACGTCAGCACTGCTTTGGTCACAGCACTGAACCTATTCAGCGGTAAGCCAGTAAACTCACAGCTCTAGCAGGACTGAGCGCCACACCTGGTTCTTATCGTAAGACGGCGCGGTGCACCCCTCCAGGTAGCTGACCTCCGCGTCGTCCTCCGCAACAATCAGCGTGCGCTCGAACTGCGTGCCCGCCACAAATGGACTGTGAGCAGGACAGACAAAGCAACTGCAGTACTTAACAATGCCTGATACACCACAGAACACAGGTGGTGCGCTCAGCGCGACAAGCTCAGAAAAGTGGTTTACAGTGCACCAAAATGAGCCCTCGAGGGCAGTCTACATGCCCTGTTCCAAGCGGTCATGGCCTGCAGGCACAGGTGTGGACATAGCCTGCCAAAGGCGCAGGGGGCTTGACAGGCTCACCTGCCCCGTCTCGCTGGCATTGATGCGGAAGTAGGTCGAGATCTCCATGGGCGACTTCACACCCTTGGGGATGAACACGAACGAGCCGTCTGAGAACACTGCAGCGTTCAGGGCTGCGTAATAGTTGTCCGCCACAGGCACCTGCGAGCACCACTCTTCAGACCCAGCAACACTCCAAATGCAGAACAAAGACTTAGGCACGTCAAAAGTCATGGGGGTGCTGCGGCGCACCACGCTGCCCAGGTGCTTGCGCACGAGGTCCGGGAAGTCGCGCACGGCCTCGCTGATGGAGCAGAAGATGATGCCGTGCTCGCGCAGCTCCTTCTTGAAGGTCGTCGCGATGGACACAGAGTCGAACACGGCGTCCACCGCCACGTTGGACAGGCGCTTCTGCTCTGCGAGCGGGATGCCTAGCCGGTCGAACGTGCGCAGCAGCTCCGGGTCCACCTCGTCCAGGCTGCGCGCCAAAGCGTGTGCGGCGTGTCAGGAGTGACCAGGCTTCTCTGGCGCAGGGGACGTACAGCCCAGTGCACAGAAGCCACTTGGGAGCCAAATGAACTAAAAACCACATCTGCGACAGTTCCTGCTCTGCAACGCCAGACGGAGGCATAGCAGCACAGGCCGCAAGGCATCAGGTACAAACAGGTCCAGACGCAGTGCACGCCAGGGCGTGTGAGCAGGCATGCAAGACAAGACTCACATCTCCCACGTTCCAACGCCCTGCCCTGAGCAGCTGTGCGCACCTCGCTTTCTTCACCTTCTCCTTGGGCTCGGAGTAGTATGACACATCCTGGAAGTTTATGCGCGGGTACCTGCAGCACTTTCGTTCAGCGCTCCCAGACAGCGCACGCAAGGTTGCCGCTCACACACAACAGCCAGCACAGCAAGCTGCCAGTCACGCTTACCTATTGTCAGACCAGTCAGGCTCTGCCATGGTGAGCCACTTCCGGTATGCCTTGAGTCGGAACTCCAGCATCCACTCCGGCTCCCTCTTCTTGGCCGAGATAGCCCGCACCACGTCCTCATCGAGTCCCTTTGGGAAGGTATCGCTCTCGATGATCGTCTTCCAGCCGGCCTTATACGGCCTGCAGCCAACGCAGAGTTGCAACGTAAAGAGGAGGGCAAGCCTGACGTGCTCCTCCGAGCGCTCCTGAAAGCTAATGGAGCTCCAGGTTGCACACAACACAGCTTGTTGCCAACCCCTGACCACCGCGCAGCCGCAGGCAGCCGCAGAGCCAAGCGCGCCGCAACCAGCAGTCCCATAAATATCGCGGGGCACACCAGAAACACCAGCAACTGCAGCCTGCGGCCTGAGCCCGAGCTGCCACGGGGCCCCACCTGTTCAGGAGCTGCTGCAGCTTCTGCCGCTCCGCCTGCGCGGCGTCCAGCTCGACGGGCTCCGCCAGGCTGCTAGCGCGCAGCGCATCCTCCAGCAGCGCCGCGTCTGTGCGCTCATCTGCTATGGCCTGCACGCGCAGGCCGCAGCGGGCGCGCTTGCGCACGCCGCCCGGCGCCGCCAGGCACTCGTGCGCGCAGCCGCGCGCGGGTGCCGCGGCGCTGGCCAGCCGTGCCGCGAGCCCGCAGCCTGGCAGCCTGGCAGCAGCCGCGCTGCTGTGCACACACCTGCCGTGCGCTGAGCACGGCGCACCAAACATCATATGGCTTGCACTTAGACGAAACACTCTTTTTAGTCCTTGGTGCGCCTGGTCTGTGATTGTCAAAGCTCAGCTTTGAAAGCTCTCTGCATCTGATTCAGGCTAAAGGAATCCCCGTGGGGCTTTCTCAGGGTCCTCACTGCCACCTGCAAGTTTTCCACTCAGCGTTGCCTTGACCCGCGCAGAGTGAGCGGATGGACACGCGAACATACTCGTTGCCTTGACACACCGAGCGCCTGTTTGGCGCAGTACGCAGTAGTACAGCACTCTCGTACGGGCCGTTTCACGGCTGGGCCGGCCGCATGGCGCCACAGCCTGCTGTCTCCTGCTGACGCAGCAGACGGGCAGGGCAGGGGCATTGCTCTGGCAGGGGCCGGGCGCAGGGCAGAATGCCGCACTCTCGTGTTGGCGGCCCGCCGCCGACCACCGCCCGGCTGGGGCGGGAGCTGCAGCGGTACTCGCAGGACGGCGAGCGCCTCCTGGCTGGGTGCGGCTCCCCGGTTATGGCGTACACAGCGGGGACGCATAGGGACCCCTTTACGTAAAGAGGCCAAAGTGAGAGGCGGCTGCAGCGGCGCTGTGCTGGGCGGCACACGCCTGCTTGAAGAGCGACAGCACGGTCTTAGCGCGCGCCCCGCACACTCGGGAGCCTTGCGCACCAGCATGTAACACGCGACTGCGCGTGCGCGGCGGCACGCCTGCACTTGCATGCGCCGGGGCAGCCGGGTGCGCTTCTGCGACGCGCTATTGCACAATGCTGAACGACTCACATGCGGCCGTGCTGCGGCCTGGCAGGTGCATACCGGTGCGCTTCGCGTCTGCGAAGGCCGGCGTGGACGGCATCGAGGTGCTTCTGATCAGCAGCAGCGGCGGGAAGGGCCTCGTGTTCCCCAAGGCGCGCCCCTATCTGGCCACGCGCTCAGGTCGCCTGCTGCTGTCTGGGTGTTGGCGCCCTGCCTGGTACCGCGTGGCCGCCGGGTTCAAAGTCACCTCTTCAGCGTCCTCTGCCCCGCACTTCTTGTTGGTGACTTTACTGTGTCACTGCTACTTGCCTCTCGCAGCCTGGCGCTGTATGCCCCCCCCTGCCCTGGCTTGACTGATCTGTCTAGGCTCTGCCTGGTACCGCGTGGCCGCCGGGTTCAAAGTCGCCTCTTCAGCGTGCTCTGCCCCGCACTTCTTGTTGGTGACTTTACTGTGTCACTGCTACTTGCCTCTCGCAGCCTGGCGCTGTATGCCCCCCCCCCTGCCCTGGCTTGACTGATCTGTCTAGGCTCTGCAGGGCAGCGGACTGCTTTTCTGCTGCCTGACTCCCCAAGCCCAGCTCGACTCGGTCTGGTTCTTTTGCGCAGGGCGGCTGGGAGACGGACGAGACTGTTGAGGCGGCCGCCGCGCGGGAGACCGTCGAGGAGGCGGGCGTGCGGGGGACGCTAGAGGTGCGCCTGGCAAGTATCCTAGTGGGTGCACGCTGCGTCCTGTAAGAGCCAGACAAAGACTTGCACCTACTTTCCAATGTGGGTGTTAGGAAGTGCGCCGTTGGTGTTCATGCGTGCTGTGCCAGGCTGCTGAAACCTCGCTGCTGAAATCTCGGTGAGAGCAGGCGGCACTGAAAAGCTCCGGGAAGGTCCAGCGCGGCGCATGGCAAGCCCTTTGCTCCCAGGAGTTCCATGGGCGGCTGCGAGCTGCTGGCTGTATGGAGCGCGCGCATGGAGCAGCAGGAGCCGCTGTTGGCATGCGTTGGCATGCGCCGAACTTATAGGATAGGGTGAGGGCCTAGCACCGCATGGCCGACGCGCTGTGTGCCACGCTGCACGCTTGCCGTTCTCACGACGCTGGTGCTGGGCCGTCGGGCACTCGCGAGGCCGCCGTGAGGCCGACCTTGGCTGGACCGGGCTATAGGGTAGGGCTGAGCGCGCGCGCGCCGGCAGGAGCCGCTGCTGGGCACCTTCCCCTACTTCAGCAGCAAGCTGGCGCCGGGCGCCGGGCAGGCGCGCGGGCGGTGCATCGCGCACATGTTCGCCATGCGCGTCGCGGAGGAGCTGCCGACCTGGCCAGAGGGCTGCACGCGCAAGCGCGTATGGGTGCGCCGCTCGCCGCGCCCGCTCGCATGCCCCAGGGCCTGACGCGGTGCATCCAGGCAAGGTAGCCTTCATAGCAATAAAAAAATCAAGTGCTGTGACATGAACATTGCACTAGGCGAGGCTCAGAGGCAAGAAGCGTTTGGCGAGGCTGTTGTACTGGCCGGAAGCGGGCTACGACGCGGCGCTCTTGCACTGGCACTGCGACACTGGCCAACTTGCGGCGGGCGCTGGGGCGTGCGGCAGTGCTCGGTTCCAGAGGCGATGCAGTACTGCCGGCATGAGTGGATGCGGGAGGCGCTGCGCATCCTCGTGGCGCGCCGCGGCTGGGAGCTGCCGCCCGGCGTGGGCTTGCACCCGAGCGGCGCTGGAGCCGCGGGCGCCCTTGTAAATGGACATGGCAGTGCAGCTGACAGCGCGCCTGCTGCGCCCGAGCCTGCCAATGTCACGGCAACCTCGCGTGTTTTAGCTCAGAGTTGACATTGTCGCTTTCATCCGTTCAGTGCAGGGTTGTTTTGCCAGCGGCGGGACCCGCAGCCTCCGTGCGCTGTGGGTGTGGGCATGCTGCTGCACGTGTGCGTCGAGCTGTCCGGCGTGCTGCGTGGGAACAGGAATTGGGTTTGTGGCACCCTGCTGTCTGCATGGTCAGGTCTGGGCTCGCTGCATGATGCAGGTGGCTTGTTGTGCAGCTCAGCGTCTAGCTTTGAGCGCACGTCCTTGGATGTGCGAGGGTGTGCTGCGTGTTGGCTGTCGCATCAGCAGACAGCAGACAGCAGCTGCTTGCGCAGCAGAGCTGCATACTTGTGTGACAGAGTCCGAACCCAAGCATTTGTGAAAATTGTCCATGCAGGATGCAGACAGCATGTGGATCTGCAGACACCCCTGTCCTGCATGTGGACATGTCAGTGATTTGCCCCAAACATGCTTGATCAAGTGCTCCTTGCAAAGACTTCCACCCTTTCCACTCTCCCTTTATATTACTACACACACTAGTGAAACAACCGACTTGCTCCACTTACCTCCTCACGTGCTTGTTCACCAGACTCCAGCACTCCGGCCGCCGCGTGAGCTAGCAAGGCAGAACACGTCCTACAGTGCTGCAGCGCGCGTCGGCAGGCATCTACCATGGAAGGGCGCCACACAGCTGTGTTCACACTCACAGTCTTGTGCCACGGCCTATGCGGAGCTAGTTTTCGCTTGCGTTGAGTCACAGGCTGGAACGCAGCTGCGGTCGCGGCTGGTGAGGCCGCTTCAAGCGTATGGAGCGCGGGCGCATGGACTGCGGCTGCAGTGGAAGCCGCGAGGAGGCGGCTGGCGAGCCGACAGCAGCAAGCGAGCATTGCTGCCTCGCCAGAGGGCATGCAGTCACTGCATGCAAACCTGCCGGCGCTGCAGACTGCGAGGCCTCGCCAAATGCTCGTGATGTAGCGCGAGATGGCTGCGCAGCAGGCCGGGGGGCTCCCGCGCCGCCTGCAGCCGTGTCTGCAGCGGGGCGCGGCACCGCAGCAGGGGAGCCCCCCGGCGGGGCGCCTGGGGCCTTGCCGGCGACGGAGCGCGCCGCCGGCGCCGCGGCAGGGGAGGCTTCTGCACCGTCAGCAGCAAACGGCTTTGGCAGTGGCGCAGCCGGGGAGGCTTCTGCGCCACCAGCAGCGAACGGCTTTTCCAGCGCAGCAGCAGGGAAGGCATGCGCTCTCTTGCCAGCAGAGCGCGCCCGCTGCACCGCAGCAGGGGACGACGTCACGCCGTCAGCCGCAGCGAACACCGCTGCAGCAGGGGCGGCCCCGCCGCCGTCCCCAGCCTCGCCCGCGGCCGGCGCGCCGGCGCCCAGGCGCTTTGTCGGCCGGCGGGCCGCGGACGCGGCCGCCGCCGCGCGCGGCCCCAGTGCGTCTGACGCGCTGGCGCCTGCGCCGGCTGCCGCGGCCTCGCAGCGCTACACGCGGCAGCAGGTTCCCGCCCCGGTCCCTACCCTACCCTACTTGCATGCTCACAGCAGAGCCTGGGCATGCAGGGGCCCAGCGCCGCTCCCGCGGGCGCGTGCCGTGTGTCGGGCACGCCGTTTGCTGTGATGTGGGGTGCGGGGGCTCTGCGCGCCTGCGTGAGCTCGAGCTTGAGCACCTGGCCAGGACCGTGCAGAGTGCGTGGTGTGACGCAGAGCGCGCAGTGGGGGGGGGCCCCGTGCTGCTGTGTGAGCAGACTCTCAGGAGGCACTGCACCTCCGCTCAGCATCCCTTCAGGCAGAATATGTGTCTTTGCAACATACGCAATCTGGCCGTCGGAAGATATGTGCAAAGTCCACTCTGTCCTGCACACCTGTGCCGCTCCATGCGCTGCATTCAGAGCAGCGCATGGAGGAAGTCGCTGCGCAGGTGCCCGACGAGGTGCTGCACGACGCCGCACTGAATGCGGCCATCGCTGTCCTGCCTGCCAACTACAACTTTGAGGTGCGGGGCCTGGTGCCGTGCGTGGTGTCCCCACGCAACCGCTCCTTGCCTGTTAAAGTGATCATGCGCACGGCCTGTTGAAGTGATTATGCGCACGGCGCGCGCCTGGTTTAGCATTTGTTCGACAGATAACACGTGTCTTGCTAAGCCGCACCCAAACTTGGCAGCGCACGCAGGCAGCATCGCGTTGCAAGGCCCTGGACGAGGACCTGGATTTGTGGGTGGCATACCCATGCATGTGGGGGTTTGTCGCCAAACCCACTACGCGGTTGCGACATGTGCCCTGCTGCGCCGTGCCCCGATAAAAAGACGTGCGCGCATTGCCAGCTTTGCCATGCGCCGGCTGCCGCAGCCCGATGAAGCGGCCGCGGCGCGGCAGGTGCACAAGACGGTGTGGCGCATCCGGCAAGCCGGGGCGCGGACGGTTGCGCTGCAGTTCCCGGAGGGGCTGCTCATGTTCGCCCTCACCATCGCCGACATACTGGAGACGTGCGCCCCTGCGCCGTGGCGCGGCCAGGCACAGTGCGCATGGCTGCAAGAAGCTGTGGCACACAGGACGCCGGCGCGGCGCGCGGACAAACCAGCGCCGGGGCAAGCGGATTATGTCTGCTCGTGCGGCCATGCGGGCAGGAGCACGTCATGGTGCTGACGACAGGGCGGCTTTGCGGGCTGCTTTCCTTTTCTTGGTCCTGTGTGTTCCTTTCTCGACCTGTGTGCTCTGCGGGCGCGCCCAGCGTGCACCGTCATGCGAGGCAGCCTGCGGCATGCTGGGTGCCCTGCCTGGCGCGGCGCGCCTGCTGACCCGCACGCACACGCGCACGCCGCAGCCACGCGGCCGTGGAGCACTGCCTCGTGCTCGGCGACGTGACGTACGGCGCGTGCTGCGTGGACGACCTCAGCGCGGCCGCGCTCGGCGCGCAGCTGCTTGTGCACTACGGGCACTCGTGCCTGGTGCCCGTCGGCGTGACGTCCGTGCCCTGCCTCTATGTCTTCGTGGACATCAAGGTGGACGTGCCGCACCTCGTGGACACCGTCAGGCGCGCCGGCGGCGCCTGCATATGATAGGGTAGGGTAGAGTAGGGTATGCTACGGTGGGGAATTGCGGCTTGCGTGCGACCAGGGTGCCCTACCTCACCCTGCCCTAGTTCACGGTAGCCTGCACAGGCATGGTGACTCTCTGACCGCATGCCCTGTGTGCCTCGTGTTGCGTTGGTTGGAGTTCTGCAGGGGGGCCCGACAGTGTCCTCCCGGGTCGTGCGCATTGCACTTCACACTCGAACAATCCAGCTGAGTCTCCCCGCTCGCAGGCTTAACTTCCCGGCGGGCAGCCAGCTGGCACTGGCCGGTACGATCCAGTTCGCGGCGTCGGTGCAGCTGGCACGCGCGCAGCTGGCTGACGCTTTCCCCGCGCTTGCCGTGCCCCAGGCCAAGCCGCTCTCGCCCGGTGCGCCCCCCCTCCCCGGCGTCCCGCTCAGCAGGGCCCGTGCCGCGTCGGGCAGCGGCGCGCCGGGCCGCTGCTGCCGGTGGCCGCGCTGCCGCAGCATTGGGCATGCGTTGAAAGGACCCCGTGCGCACGCGCGGCGGTTGAGGCGGGCAAGCGCAGCATTGGGCCGCGATGCCCTGGCACTCGCCATTGTGCGACATTAGGGTGGAGGTCGTGGCAGGGTTGCCGTGACCAACCGTAAAGTGTGTGCACTGCCTGTGCCGCAGCCCGTAAAGAGCCACAATTGGCTTCAAACTTCTGTGTTGATTCGTTCACAGCAGACGCGGCGCAGTGCATGCCGCTGCACGTTGCGCCGGCAATTGCCGCTGTGGCAGCTTCTGACCTCCCGGCATTCGAGAGGCGCCCCATCGTATTTGCCTGCCTCCATGCCGTTCTTCTGCCTTTCCGGCACGCGCACGCGGCGCCCCGCCGCGGCAGGCCGCCCTCACGGCGGCGCGCCTCCCTGCGCCGCGCGCAGGCGAGGTGCTGGGCTGCACGGCGCCCCTGGTCGCGGCCGGCACAGACGCGCTGCTGTTTGTGGCGGACGGGCGCTTCCACCTGGAGGCCATGATGATCGCCAACCCCGGCGTACCCGCATACCGGCGCGCCGTGCTCGGACAGGCTCCCCGGGCCCGATGTCGCCGGGCCCGATGTGGCCAGGAGCTCCTGCCCGCAGCTAGTCGTGCCAGTGTAGGCTTAGCCCTATCCTACCACAACCTTTCTTCGGGGCAGGCGCGCGGTCGGCGGCGAGTTTCGGGGTTCCCTGAAGCTGCAGCTCTGAGCCTGCTGGAGCGCTCTGCGCCCGCCCCTGCACTGCGCCAGGAGCTGGGTCTCCTCGCACGCGATCTTGGCCCCTGCTCCGGCACCCGCTGACCGCATGCCCCGCGGCGGCCGGCTGATGCCGGGCGGGCCGGGCAGGTACGACCCGTACGCGCGCGCGCTGACCCGCGAGGCGTACGACCAGGCCGGCATGCGCGCCGCGCGGCGCGGCGCGGTCGAGGCGGCGCGGCGCGCGCGCCGCTGGGGCCTGGTGCTCGGCACGCTGGGCCGGCAGGGCAACCCGGGCGTGCTGGCGCACCTGCAGGCCGTCCTCATTAAGCACGGGCTGGAGCACGTTGTGGTGCGGCTTCCTGGCTGCGCATCGTCTGGGCCAGGGAGCTCTCCCCATGCCCGCAGCTGCCAATGATCGGCCGTTTGCAGCGCACAGCCCGTGGCATCACTAGCCCTACCTTATCCCAACCCTAACCTACCCCATGTGAAGTGCGGCCCCTCGCGTGCCGGGCGCAGGTGCTGCTGTCGGAGGTGACGCCGGCCAAGCTGGCGCTGCTGGCGGGCCCGGAGGCGTGGGTGCAGGTGGCCTGCCCGCGCCTGTCCATCGACTGGGGCGAGGGCTTCGCGCTGCCCACGCTGACGCCGTTCGAGGCGCTCGTAGCGCTCGGCGAGGCGCGCGCCCGCGCAGGCTCTCGTTGATCCGGGGGAGCTGATTCTTGGCCGACCGGCCGTGCAGCGACGCCTGGCATGCGCGCGGCGTTCAGGCGCAACTGTCGAGCGCCGCATGGTGCAGCTGGGGTTGGTGCAAACTGCGAGGACAGGCGGCTGCCGCGTGCCTCCTGTGCCGGCGCCCGGCTTGCGCGCTGGTCTGGCTGAGCGAGGCGCACGCGCTCTGACTGGCAGCATGGTCAAGTGCTGTACGCAGGGCAGCGTGGCCAGCGCGAGCGCGCGAGCCAGGCAGCCCGGCCGCTGGCAGCCATGCGCAGCGCTGGCGGCTGGCTTTCTCCAGTTGCTGCAGGTGGCGCCGTAGTTGAAGAGGGGGGCAGGCTTTCCTCGGTTGCCCGCCTGCCGAGTGGGGATTATGCGCGGCTGCTGCAGGTGCCGCCCTGGTGGGAGGCCGAGGTCGCGCAGGGGGCGCACGCGCCCTACCCCATGGACTACTACGCGAAGGACGGCGGCCCCTGGAGCTCCACATACCACCGCGCCCGCCCGCAGCCCGCGCGGGCGCGGTGACCCTCGGACCGCTTGCCCCGCGCGTGTGGCTGCAGCGAGCTTGCTGCTGGCCTGTGCGTCCAGCCCTGTTTTTGCCCAGGGTTTGCCTGGCCCGCGCCCTACTGCTGGCTGTGTGCACGCAAAATATGCTTGGCACGTTTGCAACGCAGCGCAGTGCGCCCAGCTGCAGGAGCAGGCGGTTGATTGCTTGTATTGCATGGCATGTTACATCTGCACAGAGCTCTGCCGCCTGGCAAGGGCAATGCGAATGAGTCATGATGGCGACAAGCATGGAGCCAGCACAGGCAGCTGCGGCAGCACTGTGCCGCGACATTCCCTCGTGGATAACAGCACAGTGTCACATGACAGGCGCTCCTGTACACATCTGCTCAAGCGCCTGTCTGCAGTCTTGGGTCAGACAGCATGCTTGATGCTTGGTACCATCAATCGGGCAGTGTCCAGCACAGCAGAGCAGACGTCGAAGCGAAACCTAAAAACAGCGCGCTATAAAAACAGCGCGCTATCAACCTGAAGGGGTGCGTCCTGGTGCACGCCAACAGCCGCCGCTGCACACTCAAATCACGTGCACACGGAACAGATGACCCAAAACCGCCGGCCAGGCACACTGTGCAGCCTGCCTCAGCCGCATAGCAGGGCAACGAGCAGGGGGCCATGCTGCAGGGCCCTAGGCAGGTTTGCCGACGTCGGCGCTGCGGGTCCGGGGCATCATGCTGTGCCACCAGCTGCCTGCGCAGCCGCGGCATGTCAGGCACTTGCACAGGAACCCATCTGAGGCGCCGCAGCAGTGTGCGCCCTAGTTACGATTGAGAAAATCCTGTGCGAGGTGAGGAGGCGGCGGGCGCACCAGCGCGCGGCGACGCAATCGCTGGCGCGTCGGCCACAGCGTCACGCGCCGGGTCTCCGTGTCGGGGCGCGGCCGCGCCCGCCAGCGTCTCCGGCCCCGACCCCGCCGCCGGTCCGTCCGCAGCGCCGCCCGGCTCCGCCCCGCCCTGGGCGCCCGCTGCGGCGGGCTCATTGCAGGGGCGCAGGCCCGGCTCGTCCGGCGTCGGCCCCGGCGGCGCCGCGGGCGCCGCCGGCGGGGGCACAGCGTGCGGCGTCCCGGCGCCCGGCTTGGGCGGCGCGCCCGCCGCCGCGGCAGGCCCGGGCGCCGCCGGCGCGGCGGCCGCGGGGCCCGCCGGCGCGGACGTCGGGCGCGCCGGCGCGGCGCCCGGCCCGGGGCTCGGGCCGGGCGCCGGGAACAGGCTGCGCGCGGCGGCGGCGGCGGCAGCCGACAGCGAAGATGCTGAGGGCAGGCGGCTGCTGCGCAGGTCATCTTCATCGTCGCCGCCGTCATCGTCAGAGACGTCGGTGCCCCAAGGCGACGACATGTGCGAGTCGGGCGACTCCTCGCCCCCGCCTGCACGCGCAGCCGGGGCCCGCTTAGGCTCCGTCCTCCCCGGAAACGGCACTCCTGGGCCCATGTGCGCGTGGCCCAGCGCGCAGGCCCAAGCGCCTCGACCGGCCCATGGAGCCAGCCCGAGCAGCAACTGAGCGGCCAGGGAGCGCAGCCGCCCGGCGGGCGCCGCGGCGGGGGCGGGCGGGCGCGCACCGCGCGCGGCGGCAGGGGGAGCCGCGCCGCGGCCGAGCAGGCGCAGGCGCAGCGTGGGCCGCTGCGGCGCGGGCGCCCGCGCCGGCAGCCCCGCCAGGCGCGCCTGCGCGGGCCCGCAGCGGTCTGAGGAGCGACACAGGATGCCGTTGCTTTGGGAATAGCGCCGCTCGGCGCCCCAACAGCGACAGGGTGCATTGGCGTCTCAAGGCCTGGCACGGCGGCGCGGCCCCCGGCGAAGGCCGACGCGGACGGCGCATCCGCCGACATGCACCTGGAGCGACATCCCCTCGCTTTGGGTGGCTGTATAGGGTAGGGTTGGGGAGCCGGGCGTGCCTGCAGCTCCGCCATCTCAGCGTCGCGCGCGGCCAGCGTCGCGTCGGCCGCCGCGATGCGTGCGTACGTGGCGCGCAGCTGCGCCTCCGCCTCCCTGGCCGCGCGGGGCAGCAGAGGATCAGGGTAGGGTAAGTACATGGGGCGCGCCAGCGGCAGCAGCGGCGTCTTCCAGGGCCCGGGCAGAGCCAGCGCGCCAACCCTATTCAGGGAATAAGGTCAGAACCAGGGCACATTCGAGCCCGCAGCGTGTCCCTCAGCATCCAGACCACATCCTGACCGGCGTCAGCGGCCCAGCGCGCACGCTGGGCGCGCGGGCGGGCGCGGCGCGGGGGGGCGCGCGCCGGATATCGTCCTGCAGGCCGAGCTGCGCGAGCGCCTGCTGCTCCAGCGCGCGGTGCAGCGCCTCGGTCGCGTCGGCAACCTCCGCCAGCGCGCCCACCGCCGCCTGCACCCGCTCCTGCGCGGATGCGCGGAAGGGTTAGAGTTAGGGTTAGGACTGCACAACTTGCTCGCGCGGCACCGTGGGTCCTGCTCTGGCTCCTAACACAATTAATGTGCCAACAGGCCTGCGCCTACCTCCCGCGCGCTCCCCAACACCTCCCCGGCCTGTTCTGGCTCCTGACCTGAGTGTGTGCCAGAGAGCCTGCAGACGCCCGGTCCTCTGGCGCGCGCGGCAGCGCCGCGGCCCTGTCGGCCGCACTTGCCAGAGCGCACACTCCGGCCTGTCCCACCTCCAGCCGCATGATCTGAAGCAATCGCCTTTCTTTCGTGTAAAACACGTACCATATATCTGTCAGAAGCGGGAGTAGGCGTGCACAACCTCAGTCACATGAACTTCGCAGATGCGGTGCCAAATAAGCGGACGGATGCGCCTCGAGGCGCGCCTGCAGCGCGTCGACGACCGTCTGGCGCTCCGCGACGGCCGCGGCCGTCGCGCGGCGGCCCTCCGCGGCCTCGCGCAGCTGGCTCTGCAGGCTGCTCACCGCGCACAGCAGCTGCGCGGTCTCCAGGTCGTCGCCTGCGCGCGCGCGCAGCCCTGCCGCTCCAAAAGCCATTCCAATACGATGGCCAGATGCAGATGCGAGGTGCGGGATCCAGGTCTGCCAGACACCCAGGCACTGGACTGCAGGCACCAGGCAGCCTCCCTGCAGCGCCTTGCACTGCGCACCTGCATCCATGTCAAAGCCGCTCCCGCTGCGCTGCCTGCCGAGGCCGCTTCCCGCCTCCGGCTCCAAGGCCCCAGCAGCGGAGCTCGGCACGCTCAGCGGCCGCAGCTCGCCACTGCCGCCGCCGCTCCCGCTGGCGCTGCTGCCGCCGAACGCACGGCCGCTGCCGGCCGCGGCCGGCGAGCCGGGCGAGGCCGCGTCCGCACGCGGCTCGCCGCGGGTGCCCGGCCGCACCGGGCCTGGCCGCACGGGGCCCGGCCACCAGGCCTCCGCGGGGTTTGCGGGGACCGGGCCGGCTGCCGGCGGCTGCGCGGGGTCGACCCACCAGCCCTCGCTAGGGTCTGCCACATACCCCGAGAAGGGCGACGCGGTGCTGGATCGCGAGGAGGCCGCCAGCGACGCCTGCGCGCGCCGGCACACGCAGGCGCTGTCAGCACACGCTGCCAGTGCGGAGATGATCAGAGGTACATACGTCTGTCTTGTGCATTTAGCGGTTTCTCCAGGGTCTGCTGAGCGCTCTGAAGGGGCTTGGCAGATTGCACAGGCGGTGCTGCGCCGCGGGACGCAGCAAGCGCGGCCGCATCAGGCCGTGCACAGGCGGCATGCCGCTCCCGCCGCTGCGCGCGGTCAGGCGCACGCGCAGCTTCCGTGCAGGGGGCACACGGCCGCCGCGCGCCTGGCTCATGAAGGTGACGGTGAGCGGCGTCTCTGACATGACGGGCGCCGCGCTCGCGGCCTCGCGGTCCTGGCTGGCCGCGCTGGTGCCCTGGTCCAGGTCTGCCCACCCGCGGACGGCGCCGCCAGCCTTTGCAGCCGCGGGCCCGCCGTCGCCCCCGGGCGCGCCGCCCCGGCCGGCCGCTTCCGGCTCCCGCTCGCCGCCCGCCGCCGTGCGGATCCGCAGCCCGCCAGCGCCCGCGCCGCCCGCGGCCCCGCCGCCGCCGCGCGCGCCGCCGCCAGCTGCCGCGGCGAGCGCGTCGCGCGACACGCCGCGCGGCAAGCTGGACGACGCGCGCAGCGCGGGCGCCTCCGCGCTGCGCGGCCTCACCGCCAGCGGCGGCTTGGACGGCGATGGCGCCGCGGCGCGCCCGCCCAGCAGCAGCGCCGCCGCGCCGCCCAGAGGCGCGGAGGCAGAGGGGCGCATGCGGCCCGAACCCATGTTCATGTCTGGCGCCGGCCCCAGATGCTCCGCGCTCGTGCCCTGCCTGCGCGCGACGCCAGGCACGCCCGGCGCGCCGGCGCGCACAGGGGGGCCCTCCGAATCGCGGCCCCCGGAGCAGGGGTCCGCCGGCCCGCTACCCCCGCTGCTGCCGCCGCTGCCGCCGCTGCCGGGGCGCGCGCCGCCGGCGGCCGGCCGCAGCCGCGGGACCTTGATTGGCGGCAGCGCGGCCGCGAACGGGTTGCTGAACGCGTCGCGCGCCGTGGCCGGGAGGGCGCCTGGCGGCGCCGCACCGGGCGGGCTGTCGCCCCAGCCGGCCTCCCGTGTCCCGCCTGCGTTGGCCGACGCGCGCAGGCTTGCGCCGCCCTCGCTCCCCACGGGCGGCGTGGCAGCAAAGGGATTTGCATACGCGGCCTCGGCAGGGTCTGGCACCGCCGCAGCTCTGCCGTCGCCCGCCTGCAGGGAGGTCTCACGCGGCGCGGCGCGCGCGCCGCTCTGCGTCGCGTCGGCCGCCCGTCCTGCGCGGTCGCCGCCGTCGGGCGCGCGTCCCTCCGGCCCGGGCGCTGCGGGCGCCGGTGCGGCCACGAGCGGGTTGCTGTCGTCCAGCACAAGCCGCTTGCGCACGGCGGCGCCGCGCAGCACGGCTGGCGGCGGCGGCGGCGGCGGCGGCGGCGGCGCGGGCTGCAGAAAAGGGTTCGTGCGCAGACTGTCGGGCGAGGGGTCCGCCGCGCCAGCAACGCGGGGCGGCGCCACCTCGCTCATGGCGCGCAGGGCGCGGCGCGACCCCTACGCCGCACCGCCGCACAGCCCCGTGTGGCGCGGCCAGGCCGCGGAGCGTGCCGCGCGTCAGCGGCGTGCTGAGGCGCGCGGCGCGCGGCGCGGCTGCGTGCTCGGGAGCCAAGAGGGTACGTCTGGCAATGGCATGTGCAGCTGCGTGTCTTAGCCGCTGCGGCGACGGCGATGCCGTGAGCTGGCGCTGCCCGGCTGGCAGCGGCTCCCTGCAGCACGCGGCGCCGCCTCCGCGCCAGGCACGAGTTTTTGCAGGGCTACGCTACCGCGCAGCTTTCTGCAGCTTCAAGGGCTGCCTGCGCGCATAGCACACGACCAAATTTGACAGCCGCGTGACAGATGCACTGCGCACACACAGCTGGCCAGCCACAGCGAGGGCGTGCTGATCAAGACGGTGTGCAGGGACAGGCACGCCAACGACTAGGATGGCAGGGCGGGCAGCATTCTCCACGAGCGGGTGACACAGCATGGATGCCAGGCCGCGACCACTAAGTAGGCCCCTGAGCAACAGGTACGAACTACTCCAACAGAAGATATGGGTTACACTCAGACAGAGTGAGCGCTAGCATCAATACACAAAGTCGCGACATTGCAAACAGCGCACCTCGCCCTGCTGCGCCGGTCTGTCCCCGCGACATGCCCCTGGCTGGACTTTCAGCAGCTTGCTCAACTTCTCTCGAGCTCTGCAGCCTGGACTGCTGGCCCTAAGTGTAGGGTGCCAACCACACTGTACTACTTCTCCGAGACCAAAGTGGTGGAAGTGTGCTCTGCTACACAGACTCTGCTGTACAATGGTCAGGATGGCTGTTATTGCCGCGGTGGTGCTCCTGCTGGCGTGCAGCGCACATGCGCAGCCTCCTCAGCGCCCAGGCCCGCCGGGTCGGAGGCATGGGCCACGCGCGTCCGTGGACATCACCAACGCGCAAGCCTTTGCGTCCGCGCCCGACGCTGCGCCCGATGACCTGGGGGTGACGACGCGCGTGGTGCTCGCATGCTTGCATGGCGCTGCGCTGCCGCACGCACGCTGACACGCCGTGTCCCTGCTGCGCAGAATGACGTGCCTTACAGGCCCGGGGAGCCTGCCAGGCCGCCGCAGCCAGAGCGGCCGGAGCCCAGCCAGGCAGCTGGGCCGCCCCGCAGGGCGCCGTCACCGCCGCGATACGACCCGATCTTTAACCCCATCATCGCCATCAGCACGCCTGCCGTGTCCGCCAACAGCTCGGCGTCCATGGGCAACATGGGTGCCTGGGCCGGAGGAGCCAACGGGGCCGGCGCGCCGGGCGGCGTGCAGACCGTGAGCGCCAACAAGGCGCAGAGCCTGCAAGCGCCCGTGAACAACACGCTGCCGGCGGACGCTTCCGGCCAGACGTGCGCAACTGCATGATGCCCGCCATCTTGCTTCCTAGGATGCGCCATGTGGCTGCACGCAGCACGCTGTGGCGATACTCACAGTTGAGTCCAAGGGGAGCTGCGCCGCTGCGGACTTGGCACCGCGCTGGCCCGCTCAGCAAAGCGTGCGCTCGCGTGGCCCTGCGTGCAAGTCCGCTGCTCCCCCCCGTCCCGCCGCCGCCGCAGCAGGTTCAGCTAGAAGCTGCAGAGCAGCCGACCAGAAGGGCTGCAGCCTCCCCGAGTGCTTGACTGCTGCAGGTGTGCTGTGCTGCGGTCTGCGTAGCAGGCACGGCTGTGTCAGCAATGCGCGCTGCATCTGCACCGGCAAGTTTCCGGTCCCTCGGGGCAGCTAGCAGCTGATGGGGTGCTGCTTGTCAGGTCTTGGCACGGTGTGTATCATGTTACACGCAGGTGCGCCAGCTCCGGGGAGCACTGCAGGCGGCGTGTACTGTAAAAGCATCAGCAGCCGCAAGGAAAAGTGCAAGCGGTGGGCTGCAGAGTCGGGGGCGAAGTGGCATGGCTTTTTATGCACGGAACAGCACCTTGAGGCGACAGCGAGCAACCCGCCGTGCGTGTTCAGACACCGGCGCGCCCTGCGCAGGGCGACCAACTACGGCGGCGGCGCGGGCGGCGGCGGGCGCACGGTGACGGTCTCCAGCAACGACTCCATGCCCGTGCTGGGCCAGGCGGCGGGCGCGGGCGGCGGCGGCATGGCCGTCGTCCCGGGCGCGGGCACGCCGGCCGCGGCGGGCTACCTCGCCGGCGCGCCTGACTACGGCGTGCCCGCGTATGGCGCACCTGCGTACGGCGCGGGCGCGGGCGTCGCGGAGAGCCCGGCCGGCCTGAGCGAGGTGCCCGCGGGCGTGGTGGGCACGGGCGGCCTGCCGGCCGGCGGCGGCGCGCCGGGCGCGGTGCCGGCGGGCGCGGTGCCGGCGGGCGGCGACGCGAGCGCGCTGCCGCCGCAGGTGGCCACCGTGCTGTCGTCGGCCGAGCGCGCAAAGAACCTGCCGCTGGTGCGCCGCTGGCTCCCAGGTGGCACAGGCCGCTGTCGGCACCTATGAAGACGACACCCTGGCGTGCGTTCTGCCCCTGGGTCATGATCTGCCCCTCCGCACGCTGCTCTGGGGCGCGCGAGCACGGCTCTGCTCCGCTGCGTCGGCGCAGACCTCATGCAGGGCCGCCTGACGCCTGACGCCTGGCAGGAAACACGCACGCGGCAGCCAAGCGCCCGCGGGCGCACATGGGCCACCGCGACGCCGCTCACGCGCAGCGCGCGCGCGCCCTGCCCCCGCACGCTGGCCGCGCGAGGTCCAGAACGGGATCCAAGCCTGTTTCAGCCAGCCAGGGCTGCCCGCGCAGGTGTCGGCCGCCAACGGCGGCTTCTCGGTGCAGCAGCCGATCATCACCAACCCGGCCAACGGCATCACCTCGGGCGGCAACGTGTTCAAGGCGGGCCAGCAGGGCGTGACGCTCGGCAACGTGGGCGTGGGCGACAGCATCCAGGCGCGCGCGGCCTCCCGTGGGGGCCCCTGCGCGGTCCGGGCCCTTGCCCGATCAGGGCCTATGAATACGCATCCTACGCGCGCCTCAGCGGGCCTGGCTGGGTGAAACAAGCTTAGGGCATCCGTCTGGGCCCCGCGCAGCCGGCATGCGGGGCAGGGGCGACGCACGTGGCTGGGAATTTGAAGAGGCTGCTCGTAGGCTCTGGGATGCATGCGCCGCGACCAGGCCACCTGGTGTCTGCGATGCTGCGTCCCTGCTGTCTGCTCTCTGCAGGACTACAGAGTGTCTGGGCGGGCGTACCAGCCGGCCGGGAGTGGCCATGCACTGGCAACTGGTGCATGATCCATGCACTGGGCTTGCAATGCAGCGTGAGGCATTGCAGCACAATGTGGCATGCGCGGTTTGTACATGCGTTGCCATGCGCTGTTTGCACACTGGTTGATTTCACATGCGCAATGTCAACATGGAGCCCATGTGCTCCGGCACATACTTCTGCTTCGCGCTGGCTGTGCAGACAGGCAGCGCCGCTGCTGCCAGCGGAGCGGGGGCGTGACCGCGCGCCCTGCGTGCGCGCGCGCAGTTTGCGCAGGGCGGCGGCGTGACGGTCGACCCCGGCAGCGCGGGCAGCCTGTGGAACCTGGCGCGCCAGGCGGCGGCGCTGTACGGGCACTACGGGCGCAGGCTGCGGCTGTGAGCCGCATGCGCGCGTCCTTCATGTGGGTAGTGTTAGCTATGAGGCGCTGCGTCCGAGACGGCTGTGAGGCGCCTGTATGTGTCCTTTATGTGGGTGGTACTAGCTATGAGGCGCTGCGTGCGAGGCGGCAGCCCTCTTGGACCTGTTTGCTATGGTACGCCAGCGGTGTTCCCAGCGCCTGCTGCGCTGCTGCTGGAGCCGGCGCTGGTGCGCGGCCACTGTAGCACATGCAGCAGCGCCCACTGCAACAGAGCACCGGGCCTGCACGACTTCCTTCCGAGTAACGTTTTCCCAGCCAAAAGCGTGGGGTCTGGGACCCTATATACCACCGGCAAAGAAGGCGCTGTGCCTTCTGCCCGCAGCGTTGTTTAGTCAAGAGGAGTCGCCTGCGGCCGCGGAGCACCGCCGAGCGCCCTACCAGCAGGTGGCGCCTGCGCTGTCGGAAATGCCGCCCGCGCCGGCAGAACTTAGGTCAGGAGGCGAGGGGGTCGTCGGTGCTGGGCAGCGGGGGCATGCACGACCGGTGGGGGCGGTTGGCGGCGAGCGGGACGGTGGGGCAGCCGGATGGCAACCCGTCTGGGGACCGACAGCCCAGCAAAGCACAGCAGAAAGCTGGATGTGGTTGGACAAGGCCACTGAGGCCCTGACTGATGGCGGAGAGCTAGGAGCACTAGTGCCTCACTGTGGGCGCCAAGCGCTGGTGACGGCCGCTTGTGCGGCTCAGGCGGCCCAGGCTGCGGGGGCTTTGGTGATGCAATTCAGCCACTTAGGGCATCCTGGGCCTGTGGCTGAGGCCCGCAGCGCCTGCAGCCGTGTGCGTGCCTCGGGCAGCGGCTCACAGCGCTACAGGGCTTTATCGGCGGGGCTGCTGTGCGTCGAGACGCCATGCGCGTGGCCGGCGCGCATTGCTGTAGGGTTTCCTGCGTCTGCGCAGCAGCGCGCTGGTGTCACCTGGGGTGTCCAGCGGGGTGTGCACACAGACAGCCTGTGCCCCCGCCTGGTACCTGGCTGGTGAGAGGGAAGAGCACCGGCGGTTGCTGTGCAGCCGCCTGAGGTAATACGGCTGAGCCTGGTGGAGCGTGGAAGGGCAGGCCAGGCGGTTTGCAGGGCGCTGTTTGTCAGGCTTGAGACATTGCGCTCCCATTGTGGCACTTATCACACCATTGCTACGGCCTGTCGCAGGTGCGCGCATACGAGGCGGAGCAGCCTGCTGAGCAGCCAGCAGGCCAACGGCGGCGGCTGCTGGTTGGCTCTAAGCGTGTGCCGCGCGAGCGCGCGCGTGGTGTGGGGCATTGATCATGGCAACCAGCAATGGCGCGCCGCAGAATGGTGCGCGCCTTCTTTCTTTTTCCGGGTGTGGCAGGCTCAAATGGAAGGCAACACGCAGTCGTAAGAAGGGCACTGGAGGAACTTTGTCGCACCATCCGCGCTCCAGCTCGCCACCGTGGCGGTTGTGAGAGGTTGCTGGTGATCCCTCGAAGTGCATGTGAGCAGCAGTAGTGTCAAGTCACAGCAGCTGTTCCTGCAAAACACCTGGCAATTCTTCACTGTGTTCCTGGCTAACTCCTCCGCGGGCCTGTGTCCAGTTGAGATGGCTGGTCACGCCAACGGCGGCGAGGCGACGCCAGCCACCGCGGTGAAGGACGCGACGGCCGCGCCGGCACCGGGCGGCCGCGAGGTCGACTTCAAGAAGCTGTCGCAGCCGGACGCCTTCAAGCTGCTCAAGGTTGGCCGCCGCCTGCGGCTCTCTGCCTGCCAGCCTGTCCTTGGCTATGGCAGACCGCACCTGAGAAGGCTGGCCGGGCAGCGAACAGCTTGATTGCCAGCTAGCCTGTCCTCCCAGCTCAGTCTGACAGAAGCGGCATGCACCGCCTGCTGCTGTGGTGTGAAGCACCTGGCTGACGGCACGCAGCTGTGCAACGTATGCCAGGGCGTGTCCGCGTACGTGCGAAGCTTTTGTAATAGCTCCAGCAGCTGCCAGTCAAGACACTGCGTCGAGAGGGAGAGGGGAGGGGGCGTGGGGAGGCAGGGGACGTGTCCGTTGACCCCAGCTGGCCTGATGAGACTCACTTGTGCGCAGCGTGCGTGTTTGGGGCGCGCGCTCGCAGCAGGCGGCCGTGACAGCGCATGCTGCGTGCCGCGCGCGCGCGCAGAGCACGCCGGAGGGCCTGACCGACGAGCAGGTCGCCGAGCGCATCAAGGAGTACGGCCCCAACAAGCTGCCGGAGAGCAACCGCTCGCCCTTCCTGCAGTTCCTGGGCTACCTGTGGAACCCGTTGTCGTGGGCGATGGAGGCGGCGGCCATCATCGCCATCGTCCTGCTCGACTTTGCCGACTTTGCGCTCATCCTGTTCCTGCTGCTCCTGAACGCCGTCATCTCGTTCCGCGAGGAGTCCTCGGCCGTGCGCGCCCGCGCCCCGCGCGGCCCGCCTGGCTGCAGGCTGCCTCGCGCGTGCGCAGGGACCCTGGTCCGGAGTGCGCGCGCGTCGAGCCGCGCCGTCCAGGCCCTCCGCACAGGAGTTTTTGCCAGGCGGCCACATTTCTGAGGGGCAGAGCGTATGCACCGCAAACGGAGAGGGTGCTGTGCAACTGCGCAAGTAAGCAGAGTAGGTAGTTGGTACACCCTGTGGGCCTCCGTCCAGCGCGGGCCTATGAGGTACGGGCGGAGCGGACATCCGTGCGGGGACCTGAGTCCGGCAGGCCCGCTACCAGGTGCAGCTGCAAAGGCGTCGCGTTTTGGGGAGCGGCACGCGGAGCGCAGCACAAGGCCGTCCCCACCTCGCCCTCTGCTACCCTAGAGCATAGGACAAGGTCTTGATTGGTTCTGGTCGTGTGCGCCGCGCAGGACAAGGCCATCAAGGCGCTCACGGCCGCGCTGGCGCCCAAGGCCAAGGCCCTGCGCAACGGCAAGATGGTGTCGGTGCGGCCCATCGTGCCGCGGCAAAACGGGGCTTTCTGCTGTGGGTGAGCAGGCTGGGTGGATTGGCAGGCGCTGATGATGCATGCTTAGCTCAAGCTGTGACACAGAAGTGGCCGTCACAGAGGGGTTGAGATGCGTGAAGGTGCTGAAGTATGCACTGTAGAAGAAGGCCGTGGCTCATTAGTTTGCTGCGCCCGCTGCCCAGGGTGTTGTTGGCGGGTACTGGTGCGCGGGCCTCCGTGTGCGGGCCAGCTGTGCTTGGAGGGCTGCAGCCGATGATGCGGAGACCGAGACGCCTGGCAGCGCCTGGCGCACTGTTGGTGTGCCTGGTTGGGCCGGCCCCAGCGCGCGCGCACCCGGCCGGCGTGCGAGACAGCTGCCGCCCCGGCGCCGCAGGTGGACGCGTCCGGCCTGGTGCCGGGCGACGTGGTGCTCGTGCGCCTGGGCGACGTGGTGCCCGCCGACATCAAGCTGCTCGGCGAGGGCGGCGAGCACGACACGCCCATGCAGGCGCGGGCGCAGGGCGCGAGCCTGGTGGCGAGGCTGTGTGTGGCCAGTGTGGCGCGGCGTGCCGCCGTGCAGACGCGCCAGGGTGCTCCCAGGCCTGGTGGCGAGGCAGACAGCTGTCTATTGGCAGCCTGGGGTCTGTGGCAAGCAGTCAGCGCGCCTGCAGCATGTACTCGCAGGAGGGCGGTTCAGCACGTCGAGTGTGTGAGTATGTCTTGCCCAACCTACTCCGTGGAATGGCAATACTGTCCACGAGTCATTTCATCTCCGTGGAGCGAGGCTGCATGCTTGGGTGGTTGTTAGCCGGGAGTGCTGGGGGCAGTAGCACCGCCCTGGCTTCAGCACTTGCCAGCAGTGCAGACCGCCACGGCGCACGCAACAGAAGCAAGGTGTCCTTGGCCTGACGCGCGTCCCCCCGGCCGTGCGCAGATCGATCAGGCCGCGCTGACCGGCGAGTCGCTGCCGGCCAAGAAGTTCAGCGGCGACGTCGCGTTCAGTGGCAGCGCAATCAAGCAGGGCGAGCGGCACGCGGTGGTGTATGCGACCGGCGCCAACACGTTCTTCGGGCGCGCGGCCGGCCTCATTGGCAGCACGCACAACGTGGCCAACATCCAGAAGGTGCCGCACCGCCCGCCGCAAGCCACAGGGACCCTGCAGCTACTGGCAATTTGCGCGGAAACGCACAAATTCCGAGGCGCAGAAGCACACTGCTGCCATCCCACCAATAGTAAGCTTAGTGTGAAGAACGTTTCTGAGGTGCCCTGCTGTGCCTGTGTGTGCAGCTCAGGTGCACGGTGCTGTTCTGTTGTCTTCCGTCTGTTGGCGAGTCAGACGCTTGCTGTGTATTTCTCCATTGCGGCACATGAAAAGCATGCATGCGGATAACGTGACAATGTTTCTTCTCCTAAAAGTACTTCCTTGTGTACGAACATGTACGTGACGCCTGAGCGGCCCCAGTGTGGGGCGCGTTGCGAGGCTCTGGGCGCGCCGCGCGCAGATCATGACGCGCATCGGGGCGGTGTGCCTGGTCACCATCGGCATCTGGATCATCATCGAGCTCAGCGTGCAGTTTGGCGAGCCCAGCAAGGGCCGACTGCTGGGCAACCAGCGCCACACCTGCGGCATTGGCGTGGGTGCGCGCCCTTTGGCGCAGCCCTTGCTCGCGCTGCCATCACCGCTGTGTGCGTACTGGGACTACACCATATGGTGACGGGGCTCTGGCAGGCTCTGAAGCATATGGTCTGGAGCATGCATTATGTTGCTGCTCAGCTGTGCGCTCTGGTGTCAGGCTTGTCAGCGGGCTGACAGGATACAAGTCACGGTGCTCCTAGAGTCACAAGGCAGGTGCTGAGTCGCAAGGGCCATCAGCCGAAACGCCATGCGCCAATACGGCGATTCCGAGCAGGTTTGTTTGCAGCAGGCTCCCAATGCATCACACATGTGAGGCCAGCGCGTCCTTACGTAGCTGTTATGGGCACGCGTGCGGTTGTGAGCCGCTGCTCAGTGTGTTGGCCGGGCCGGCGGCCGGCAGCCCCGCTGCCGGGCCCCGTTGGGCCCGGCGTGCCGCGCGCGGCGGGTGACGCGGGCGCGCGCGCGCAGGCAACTGCCCCACGCTGCTCAACATGCTGGTCATCATTGTGGGCGGCATCCCGATCGCCATGCCGACCGTGCTCAGCGTGACGCTCGCGCTGGGCGCCGCCAAGCTGGCCAAGGAGGGCGCGATCGTGGCGCGGCAGTCGGCCGTGGAGGAGATGGCCGGCATGGACGTGCTGTGCTCCGACAAGACCGGTGCGCCGGGGCGCCGGCGGGGTGAACAGGGTGCAGCGGTCAGCTAGTAGGGCATTTATCATACCCCAGACAGACCGGCCCTGATGCACATGTGCTATGCTCAACAACCAGCCTGGCGCCGCATGTAACATGGGTCTAGGCGCCGCAGCCCAGACTGGTTGGGGACGCGGGTGGTCCTGGATAGGGCGAGGGTAGGGTGTGCTGACAAGTCGTTCCCAGACCTAGGCGGTGCTATTCAAGCTCTGAGGGGGACCTGCACTAGGTTGACGTGGAGGCGCCCGCCGCGGGGCGCAGGCACGCTGACGCTCAACAAGCTGACGGTCAACCAGGCTGACGTGTTCCCCGTCAGCCACATCCCGCACAACGAGGTGCGCACGTGTGTGGTGTTGCGCCCGGGCGATGACCCGGCCTGGGCCGAGTCCTTGATGGGCCTGGTGCAGTCCTGGGTCGCATCATGCGTGTCAGAGATACAAAGCACCTGGGCGCCCTCGTCTATTTGCCGCTTGTAGGCGATGTACCTTTTGCCCTGAAGGTCTGCACCGTGGGATTAGTAGTGGTGTGCTCGACATTTCTTCTGCCAGGGGTGTTTCGAAGGGCACTTTTCGGCTGTTATCCGTGCATCAAGGCGCGGCTGCTCGCTCCAGCGAGGCGCGTCTGAGGTAACCTTCCGGCGCGGCCCGCGCAGGTGCTCAAGTACGCCGCGCTGAGCGCCAACATCTCCACGGAGGAGCCGATCGACATGGTCATGCACGACTCGTACCCGGGCAAGGACACGCTGTGGCAGAGCTACACACTGAAGAAGTTTGTGCCGTTCAACCCGGTGGACAAGTTCACGATGGCCATCGTGCAGGAGAACGCGACCGGCAAGGTCCAGCGCGTCATGAAGGGCGCCCCGCAGGCGCGCCGCCGAGCCGCATGCTGGATGCATTGTTTCAAGCGGCTCACAGGGGGTCAGCCGCTTATGGAGTCAGCCGCTGATGGAGTTGGGATATGCACTGTGCATCTGCCCTGCGCCTGCCCTGCCAGGGTGCGCGCCTAGCGGCGGCAGAGGCGGGCTGCTGGGGACGATGTGCTGTGAGCACATGCGCTTGCTTCCCTGTGCGACCGCCGACGGCCGCCCGCCTGCGCAAGGAGCGGCCCGCTCCCCAAGCGCTGTCGCCTGTGCGAGCGTCTGATGTGCAGCAGGACCGCCTGCGCTCGTGTGCAGCCAGCGCGGGCGGCACGGGCCGGCAGCTGGCCGGGGCGCCGAGCGCGCGCGTGCGCGCGACGCGGCAGGTGGTGCTCAAGAAGGCGAACGTGAACCGCGACGAGGTCAGCACGGTCGTCAAGGACAAGATCAACGAGTTCGCCCTGCGCGGCTTCCGCGCGCTCGGCGTCTCCGTCGCGGACGGCGACCAGAGCGGCCCGGACCAGTGCGCCGGCCCCCCTCCCCGCGCGCCACAGAGCTCACCCCCGGCCGCTGTGCCTGGAGCGGAGGCGAGCAGCAAGTGGCCGTGCGCGGCAGCCGTGCGGCTGCGGGACGATCATGAGCGTAGTGCGCTGGGAGGCTGTGAATGTGCAGATACCGTCTCGACCTGCCTTGCCCATACAAGCAGGCCGGACCAGCTGCCGGGCTGGAGTGTTTTGGTGGCGCTGGCAGCTCGGCAGTGCCCGACCAGAGTGCCTCTGGCCGAGAGCTGGCCGCTGAGCAGGCGCGGGCCGGTTTGCGGGATCAGCGCTCGCAGAACGTCAGAGGTGTGGATAGTGAAGCCGGGGCCCGGAACGCGCGCAGGTTCACGATGGTGGCGGTGGTGCCCATGTTCGACCCGCCGCGGATCGACACCAAGGAGACGATCGAGCGCTGCATCGAGAAGGGCATCATGGTCAAGATGGTGACGGGCGACCAGCTGCTCATCGGCAAGGAGACCGCCAAGCAGCTGGGCATGGGCCAGAAGTTCTACACCACCGAGGAGCTCATGGCGGTGCACCCCCGCCCCGGGGCTGGCTGAACCCTGGCGCAGGGGTTTAGCCTTGTAAGAGACCGCCAAGTAGCTGGGCATGGGCCAGAAGTCATACACCACCAAGGAGCTCATGGTGGTGCGCGGCCCTCGGCGCGCTCTGATGGCGCCCCAGGGCTGTCAGAACCCAGCTGCAAGGGTTCAGCCTTGCAGTGCAGGCCGCGCGCCAGAAACCTTAAGTTCAATGATGCTGGACAATGGTGTTGGGTGCAATGTGCGGACACATTGTCTCTGTGTCATGCCAGTGCCTGCGGCGCGAGTCACCGGCCGTATAAGAAACAAGAGCCGGAACCGCGCCCGCTCCTGCAGACTGTGGCGCGGGCGGCAGGGCGGCGCGCAGCGAGGCGAGCAGCTTTTCTGGGCGGGGCGCTGACGCGCGCGCCGCGTGCGCGCAGCACGTGAACAACACGGGCCATGACGGCATCGACAAGCCGGCCGAGCAATTGGTGGAGGAGGCGGACGGCTTCGCGGAGGTGTTCCCGGAGCACAAGTACGAGATCGTGGCCATGCTGCAGCGCCGGCACCACATGGTCGCTATGACCGGGGACGGCGTCAACGACGCGCCCGCGCTCAAGAAGGCCGACGTTGGCATCGCCGTGGCCGGTGCGCGCCCGCCCGGCCGCGCCGCACTCGCAAAAACCTGTGCCTTTGCAGCTGCAGCCGTCTGTGCTTGCAACGTCCGCGCCCATGGCGCTGCGCCCACAGGACCGCGCGCGCGCGTGCGGCGCCAGCCCCTGCGCATGCGGCGCCGACCAGGGCGGTACGCGTGCAGGGTATAGGGCTACCCTAAACCTAGCTCACCCTATGCAGGCGCGACGGACGCGGCGCGCGGCGCGGCCGACATTGTGCTGACGGAGGAGGGCCTGAGCGTGATCGTGAGCGCCATCATCGGCGCGCGCAAGATCTTCCAGCGCATGACCACCTACTCCAAGTACACCGTCGCGATGACATTCCGCATCGCGTTCACCTTCGGCTTGCTGACTGTGCTGTACGACTGGTGAGCCTGCATCCTGCCCGCGCGCAAAGCCTCGACGGCCGGGGCGGCTGGTCCGAAGTGTCGCGCGGATGCAGCTCCTGCCAGTGTCCTATATATCAACCGCAGCCCAAGAGCTGGACATTTCGGTTTGTGCTGGCCGGGATGTGGCACAGAGGGTTTCAACCCTACCGTACCCAACCTTATGTTGGGCCGGCGCGCGCGCAGGTACTTCCCGACGCTGCTGATTGTGCTGCTGGCGGTGTTCAACGACGGCGCCATGATCGCGCTGTCCAAGGACCGCGTGGTCGCCTCCCGCATGCCCAACTCCTGGCACCTGGGCGCCATCTTTGGGCAGGGTGCGCGCCCCACCCGCTTTGGCACGTCACCAGTGATCGAAGCGGACGCTTGCCTACAATCCTCAATCTTGCTGATCTTGTTGAGCAATGCATCATGACTTGCACATGCGAACTGGCGTCAAACGGTCATCATTCAAATCGCCGCCACCAGTGGAGACAGCCTGCACATCTCGAGCGACCTGCATGCCGCCGCGCGCGCGCCACCCCCTGCAGCCAGCCGCGCGCCGGCGTGCCTGATGCGCGCGCGCGGGCGCCGGCCAGGCATCGTGTATGGGCTGTACCTGACGCTGTCCACGTGGATCCTCTGGTTTGTCGCCGCGCGGATGAGCTTCTTCGCGGACGCGTGCCACCTGCCCTCGCTGCAGATCACGGTGCGGCGGGAGGAGTAAAGAGGGAAAGAGAGCAGGGCGCTGCCCTACCCCTGGCTCTGTGCGTATGCTCGGTGCGGGGTGCGCGGTGCTCACAGGCCCCGACAGTGCTGCCCCTGGCGCCGTGTGTGCTCTGAGGTGCATGCCACGGCGCCGCGAGCCCCGCGGCTGTGCCGGTACATGGGCACGCGCAGCGAAGCCGGCTCCCTCAGACCTGCTACCCACCAGCGCATGCCTGTCACCCCGCGCTGTGCAACTGTGTAAAGTAAATAAGGTGCTGAGACTGAGCTGCATTCCGGTTGGTTGCAAACTGCCCCAAACCCTGCACCTGGCATGTCCCAACCCCATACCTGGCGCGCCGCGCAGACGGGCACGCTGGAGCAGTTCTGCCAGAGCATGTACCACGTGAGCGGGTCGCAGCTGGACCAGTGCGTCACGGAGCAGTACTACGTGCGCTCGTCCATGCTGCGCGCGCTTATCTACAACCAGGCGCGCCCCGGGGCATCTACGTGTGCGCCCCTAAAGCAGCAGCTACATTCCTGCCATTGAGGCGCTGCCTGGCCGCGCGACACGAGCTGACCCTTGCGTGCCTGTCGGTCTGGGCGCAAGGCGCGCGTGCGTGCGCCCCGTGCGCCTCCTGCCAGGGCTTTGAGTTGTTTCTGGCCTTGCTGCGCGCAGGTGTCCATCAGCGGGCAGGCGCTCGTGTTTGTCGTGCGCGACCAGCGGTGGTCGCTGATGACGCGCGCCGGCGCATGGACGTACGGCGCGTTCTTCGCCGCGCAGGTGCGGCCGGGCTGGGTGCCGTAGCAGGGTCTAAACCGCCGGTCCCTTGCCGGCCTGGGGCTCGCAAAAGCGCACAGCGCCTGTGCACGTCCGCGAGCTGCAGCTGGGTGTTGGCGCCTGGGCGGTGAGGCGTGCGTGCCGCCTCTGCAGCGCCTGCTGCGCAGCCTCTGTGTGTATGCAGGGCCTCAAAAATGCTGCAGGCAAGCCTGGTCTGCCGGCCTCTGACTCATGCAGAACAGTGCGCATGCTGGGCACCACTGCGCGGCCCGGGCACCGACTGCGCGGCCGCGCGCGCGCAGATCGCGTCAACGATCATCGCGGCGGTCGGCTTCAACGGCTACCCGTACCCGCCGGAGCACAACGACAACTGCCAGTACTGCGACCTGTCCACCGGCAGCCCGCACCCCATCTTCTCGCGCCAGGCGCCCCTGTACGGCACCGAGAGCGTGTACACCGACTCCACCATCGGCTGCCTGTGCGTGCCCGCCACCGCGCCCGGGGTCCCGCCTGCGGGGCCCGGCAGCATGGCCGCGAAAGCTTACCATCGGGTGGCTGCAACGGGCAGAGCGCGGCCAGGGCGGTGTGCTCCTGTTGCCGCCAGGCATTGCGGTTCTCTGTATCTTTTGGGTGGCTGGTGTGGAGGACGGCACGAGCAGGGCTGCGAGCGGAGCCAGGTCGGCACGATGCTGCTGTCTGGAAGGCGCGCGCGTGCGACGGCCGCGCCCCGGGCGCGCGCAGGGCGTACGTGATTGTGGCCTGGATCTGGTCCATCCTGTTCTACCTGGGCCTGGACCCCATCAAGTGGGCCATGGCGTACGCCATGAACGAGGACGGCTTCCGCACGCGCACGCTCAACCGCCGCCGTCCCGTGCCGCCGCCGGAGGCGCGCCCGCCGCGCGCCGTCCCGCTCCCGCGTCCAGGCCGGCAGCCCTGCCAGCAGCAAGCATATCTGTTCAAGTCTGGGTACATGGACGCGTTGCCGGCGGCTGCATCCGGGCCCCTGTTGCTGCCTGCTGGGGCGTCGGGCGGCGCCTGCAAGGAAGATCAGGGCCGGCACGGCCGTGCAAGTAGGTTGGTGCAGACTGGATCCGGCCGCCTTTACTTTGTGACCAGCGCTCTTGCAGCAATGCATTGCAAGCACCTGGTCGCAGGCCTGCTCTCCTCAAGTAGCTTTTCTATGTTGCTGACAGTCATCCGAGCGGGAGTGCAGGAGTGACAGTTCCTTTTACCACACTCAATCGACTGCTGCTGCGGCGCGCAGGTGTCGCTGGAGCAGGCGCAGGCGCACGGGCCCAGCCACATGCTGCCCGCGACGTACGCCAACCCGCTCGGACGCGCCAGCATCTCGCGTCCCACCGCCGCGCAGTTCGAGCGCGCATCCGTGGTGCGCACGAGCTCATTTTGTAGTCGCAGGACACCGTCTGCCCTGGGGGATGTTCTGTGGTGCAGTTTAGAGCGCGCGTGCCTCCATTATCGGGCCTTCTTGGTGTGAGCATTGCATTTCGTGTTGCAGCCCTGATAGCGCAAGTGCGTGGTGCTGCTCTCTCCACTGGAATGGGGCATGCCGCTCCGGCGTTCAGGAGAGTCGCTGACAGCAGTGTTGCATGTCTGGCCTTTTCATAGACCGGTGTCGGTTGTGTGACGCGCCCTCGATGCGTCTTGATTTCACAAGGACTGTACCCAGGCACTGACTGGCGGCAACCCGCGCCCCAAGTCACTTGCTGGTGTTGCATGCTGGGACTCAATCGCAAGCGCCCGTCCTTGCGCCAGGTCCTGGTCGACGATGCCGGCCGCGTCACGGCGAAGAAGGGCGAGGAGGCGCCGCCGCGCCCGGGCAACTTCTTGCAGCGCGTGTCGGCGTCCATGTTGCCGGGGAGGCCCGACAACGCCTAGGCGCCCGCGGCCTTGGCCCGGCTCCGAGCGGCCATGAAGCCTGAGTTGTTCGGGTGCGGGGCGAAGCTGCCTGGGGGGATGGGGTGGGCACAGCTGCTCGTGGGGGGTGGTTTTAGTGTGGTTGAAACGGCCAGGACGCACTGTTGGGGTGAGTGGCAGGGGGCTTAGCGAGGTTTTGGGCTTAGACATGGCATGCAGCGCACTGGTCTGCTGGGTGTGGTAGACTGGGGCTGGCACATGCGAGCTTGCGGCTTGCAGTGCAGGCGCTGCCACCACGTGTGAGGAAGGGGGGTCACGAGCAAAAAGGCGTGCCCTTGAGAGAGGAGATGCTCTGGGTATGTAGTCGCATACACTTTGGTATGCATCCGCAATGAACAGCCTGGGCTGTGTGGTAGCACGATGCACATCACTTCCGCGCCCCTGAGTGTCGCAGGCTGTGGTTGAAGCAAATGTGGGAGGTTGAAGCTTGCAGCAGCTCGGCCGCTTGAATTCGGTTGCTTCCTGCATATGCGCTGCTCGGGCAAGCGCCAGCTGATGTCCTTCTTTCAAACGCGGCATTACGTTTGCGTGTACATGCGAGCATGCGTGCAGGAGCGCGTGAAGGGTTGCAAAGAAGTCAAGGGGGGGTTGTGTGGGAGCGTATGGCAGAGTCTTGCTGCCAGGCGAGCAGTGTCCGCAGACTGTTTTCATCCTGTCCAGCGTGCCTGGCTCTGAGAGGCTGCATCTACTCCTGTGGTGCCGTCTCCTGGCGCTACGTGCGCTAGTTTTGGTAGGTTTTATTGAGCTGCGCAAACGCGCCACTTGTAAATGCAAAGCTGCGCAGCAAGCTTGCGGTAACTCGCAACAGTAATGCTGCATGTGCGCCGAGCAGCTCTGGCCGTATAGAAGTTGTGCATTGGCTATGGAAGCTAAAACCCATCACCAGTGTCTGTGAATGGTAGGCACACTCATACGAGCAGTGTGCATGATGTTGTCTTGATCTCAGAGCATGCACTTCACTGACTACAGCAAGCCACCAACTAATACCGGAGCTTTCAGCAAGGCATCACGCGCAATGAGATGCAAACAAGGGACACGGGGCCTGCACATGCGCACATCCCAGCATGCACATGAGTGTGGTGGCGCCATTAGTACACCGTTTTGTGCACTCGCCCAAAACACTCTTAACTGTCCACAGGCATGCATTAAGCTATGGTAAATGCCTGCCAATACATGCAGACTGTAAGCCTGTGGATCGGGGTGCTGCCTTTGTACATTAACATACTTTGAAGTTCGGGGCCAAACAGGCCAGATAAACAGCACATGCGGTTAGCGCTACCACAAGGAGAACACGTGCAATAGTGTGTCTTCATGCGTATTGCGTAAATCCAGGCAGCAAAGGCGCTTGCGAAGCATGGTGTGCAGTGTATGGCCCTGCATGGCTCTCAATGTGGACCCCTTGTTCTCGCTGTCACCCAAAGTTTAACATGACTTGTTCGTAACTATCAGAGCGTACAGCCCTTGATTGTCAGGCTGGCCGGACTGCGCATGACCATAGAGGTACGGGCGCATTGCCAGGTGCCTCGCAACCCCGGTCACCCATCATAGAGCGACCAGTAAGACACCGCAGGCCGCACCCGCACCCGCACCCGCAACCGCAAGCATGCCATGCAGCAACCAGCAGGTGGGGCCGTTGCGCACCAAACTCCCTGAGCGGCCTGGCCCATGCGCAGCCCCATTGCCGTGCCTCCGGCTGCCCCGGCCGCTTACAAGTGAACCAACAGCACACTCAACTGTGAGGGGCTATGTCAGCACGGCAAGCGGCAGCGCGCAGCAGGCCACCCCGGGCTGCCGAACCGGAGCCCCGCAACACGCATCAGGCGGGCCGCCGCGCCACGCGCTTATGCCTGCGCTCGGGCGCGGGCGCGGCTCCAAGCGCCAGGCCTGGGTGCAGCTTGGCAGGGTCGGCGCGCAGGACAGCGCGGAAGAATTCAATTGCTGCATTCTCCATGTACGTCGGCCCAGTGAGCTTCAAACCCTGCAGGTGCGCGCAGTGGCCGCCGCGGCGCGTGGTCGCGAGCACCGTGGCGGGGTTGCCGCGGCACTCCGCCGTCGGCAGGCCGCTGCATGCACAGGGCGCACAGAGCTCAGCCACCCCCTGCAAACCCTGCATGCTGCAAACAGCTCTCGCCTGGCATGCGCCTGTGCAGACACATTCTGCGCTCCACTGGGCTACTCTCTTCGGTTGCCAGCACAAGCTGACGCAGGCGTATCTCGGCGGCAGATTGCACATGTAATGCAGGCACGCGGCACACTGCCAGCCCAGGCCCAGTGCGCACTCTGATATAGACTGTAAAATGCACTGCAAAGGATCTGCCATGGGCTGGAGACGTTCGGCACAACATTGTCTGCCCAACACGCGCTGCCCGGCGGAAGCGTGCAGGATACACAGTGCTGCAGGTCGTGAAGAGCGGGCGCCTGCCCTAAGCCAGCCTCTGATCTGCAAGCAGGGATGCACCAGACAAAGAGGTCGTCCGTAGCGGCAAGCAGCAGGGTTGGCGTGCGTATCCGCGGTATGTACTGCGCGCTGCACAGCAAGGCATACTGTCTCAGCGGCAGGCGTCTCACCGCGCCACACACCCACGTTGAGCACGTACTGGGTACCAGAGAACATCCTTCGAACGCGAGAAGGCTGCAAATCACCGGCAACTGTAGGCACACCAAATTCACTCCCCACAAAATACTAATGCAGCACAAAGCATGATGGTGGCACCCGTGAAATCGCGTCGCATCAACACTGGACTCGGCACGAGCTGCGTTGTGCCCGCCTGCGTGCGGCTGCATCACACAGCCACACTACCCAGGAGCTGGACGCGCATCTTTGCATCTGCGCGCGCACAGGAGCGGAACGAGACAAGCTGCGCCTGTCTGCAGCTGCATCAAACTGCGCCCCTTGCATCGCTACCCTCCCCCACTAGCCCGATCCGTCCTCCTGGCAGAGTATGGATCGGCCGCTCACCTGTGCGCGGCCGCGTAGTACTCCGCAGTGCCCGCGTAGCCGAACACCTTGCAGGTGACCGCCTCGTCGAACTGCGCGAGCGTGCGCGCGCGCGCGGCCTGCTTCATGTCCACGCCGCCCTCGGCCAGCGCGGCGCGGTGCTGGACCGCGTACGCGCGCAGGCTGCCCACGATTGACTCGTTGCACAGCGCCGCGGCCGACAGCAGCCGCCCCGCGGCCAGCCGCGCCGCCATGGCGCCCAGGTCGTGCGGGCTGCTCGCAAGTAGCGCGGCCGCCACCGGTGCGCCTGAGCGGGGCATGGCTCAGCAAGCTGCACGATAAGAAGCTGGCTGATCGTGTCAAGATCAAATGTTCGGCAAGGACATACAGCCAACCATTAATCTAAACACACTTGAGAGGCAGGCCAGCTCATTCACCAAATGCACACTGATAATGTCTGGCAGCAGACATGGCGCTGAAACCGCTCTGCCCAGCCAGACCCGACTGCGCTTCACACGGCACACCGCTCGGCATGCGCCTGCATGGCAGTGCACGCAGGGCAGGGCGGCGCGCACTGAGCTCGCGCTCGCCCGCGCCGAGCTCGGCGAGCAGCTTGGCGGCCTGCAGGGCGCCCATGGAGAAGCCCGCCAGCAGCAGCGGCGCGCCCGGGAAGCGGCGCCGCTGCAGCTCGTCCGCCGCGAAGTGCGCGTCGCCGGTGAACGCGGCGGAAAAGGTGGCAGGCGAGTCCAGCGGCACGCCGCCGCAGCCCCTGCGCGCATGCTTGCTAAACCTACTGCACCCTAAACCTACCACCATCCTGAGCTGGATCATTTCCGCATGTTGCCTGGTTCCAGCGTGCCTGTGGCAGGCGGCCGCGCCAGGTGCGCCTGCTTGGCCGCGTCCGGCTCCCAGCACGGCTTGGGCGCAGGCAGCCAGGCATGCCAAGCTGCCCGCCTGCGGCTGGGCCGGGCGAGCATGCCAGCAGCAGGCATGCGGAGCACGCTTGCACGGACAGTGAGTAAACAGTGAGCTTGGCGCAGGGCTGCACCTGTAGTTTAGCACAGCCGGCCGGTACCCAGCCGCATACGCGGCAGCACACAGGCCCTTCGCATACCCGTCCTGGGAGCTCCCTGGCGCGCCCCACGCCACTCTTTTTGCTCCAAGGCATGCTGCTGCGGCGCTGTTGAGGCACATGAGACGCAGGGCCTGCGAGTCCAACTGCTGACACAGGCCAGGCAGCAGAAGCAGCGCCCGACCCTGTGCTGCTCTTGCTGTGTGTGGGGGAAGCAACCCAAGCAAATCAAAGACGTCATTTGGCAAGCTTGAGCAAACAGACCTTCCAGGCTGCCTGCAGGGCCCTTTCGAAGCGCAGAAACAGCCGGACATGGGCGCGCCGCGCACCGACGATGCCGTGCAGGATTAGCAGCAGCGGCGCGTCGCGCGGCAGCAGCGCCTCCTGCAGGCCGCGGAACAGGTCCACCTGGCCGGCGCGCGCGGCGGCACCGTTGCTGCGAGGTCTACATTAGGGTTAATTAAGGGCCTCCCCGGGCACGCCTCGCAGGCTTTATGCTGGCTTCCTGTCGCTCTGCCTTTCACGTCGCTAGCTGCCTGCTTGAGGCGGCGCATTGTATCCAGGTCCATGCCCGGGGCATCAGCTGCCTCCAGCGCTTCAGGAACGTCGCAAGAATGTGAGCATAGGCACGCCGGCGCCTAGCAACAGCGGCCCGCACCGCAAACACGCCGCCTGCGGGCGGCCGCAGGATGAGGCGCCGGTACTCTGGGTCCACCGCCCAAGCGCGCACGGTCACTGTCGGCGCCGCAGGCGCGGCCCTCAGTCAGACCTGTTGTTGCTCACAGCGCACGCACGCGTGTACCCAGGGCCTCAAGTTGGCACGCCTCGGATCACAGGCGCCGCCGCCACCCGAGCCGGCCAGCGCGACAGAGGTTGTCAGACAGCAGACTCGAGCGCGGGCCGCAACGCAGAGACATGCTGGCGGCGAGGCACTGCGTCACGCTGCCTTTTGCTAAAGCTGCACGCTGCATGCATGGGACGGCGTTCGTTGTTGCTGGGGGCATGGCCGTCACTGCATGGCCTCTGTTGACCTCCGATACATGCAGACGCCTGGGAAGAGCAGCAGTCTGCCCCGTGCGCTCACATGATGCCACGGTCTGGCAGAGGGGCGTCAGAAGCGGCGTCGGCCAGTAGCGCTCGAGCACAACCGCTGCCAGCTCTGCGACAGGGCCCTCGCCATAGATCCGCGGGTACCTGCACGGGCTCCACCTGTTGCTTCTTGGCAAGCGGAGCACTTCATATGTCATAAGAACTGAAAATATGTGTGCTGCTGGACAGGCAGCATCAAAAGTTGCGCTCTGCAAAGCCCCGCAGCCCAAGCAGCGAGCTGCGGTGCGCGCCCTCTTTGCAATAATCATGACAGCCAGCACATTCCTCTCAATAATGTGCCAGTTGTGCAATACTGATCAGAGTTGCTGCAAACATTACACGCATGTGTGAACACGGCTTGGCCTTGCTGTTCCCAGGAGCGCACTCGCGACCCAGCAGCCAGTCGGTGAGCTGCTCCCAGGTCATCAATTCCCAGTCCAACCACCAGCACACCGCCGCTCGGAGCCTCTCTAGCGGCGTCCTCGGCCGCGGTTCAAGGTCGCGCATAGAGCGCGCTCGCGTGGTGCAGAGACTTTCCCGCCCCAGGAGCAAGGAAGTCTCGGGCACGCTCTGAGCGCCAGCACACGGTCGCTAAAGGGGCCAACAGCCTGGGCCGCTATCGGCATACCAAGCTAGCCTCCAGCACACTGCCGCTCTGAGCCGCTCTAGCAACGCCTGGGACTGCTACAGTTGAAACTGCACGATAGGAGCACAACATCCACACATCCTGGCACATGTCAGCTGACAACATCGTATATGGTAAGAGCGCTGAAGTCCAATGCTAGCAGGCGCGCAGGCCCGCATGTGTATTGCTGCTCCTCTTCGGTATATCCTTGCCAGGCGCATATGGTTAGCTATAAGGGTGTGCAGATGAGTTGCGGCTCTGCAGCTGCGCGGCGCGTGTGCCGGCATGCTTGCACGAGCAAGGTATATGCACATGTCACAGGGAGGCAGATGATGTGATGTCGCACCCCGTTCCCCAGTCACACCTCAGAAGCACAGAGCTGGCAACGCAGAAGCCTGTAGTCAGGTGGAACGTCCTGCACAGCAAAAAGAAAAGCCAAGGAGTGTGCACTCCCCCACAGACTGCTTGCTGAGCTACCGCTTGCAACAAGTGCACGCTGCGTATGAGCGCCTTGCAACCTTGCCGTTTTGCGAAAGCTGTGCCAAAGACTTAAATCAGATTGACTTTCTGACTGCTTGCTATGCATGCAGCTGTGCATGCAGCTGTGCTCAGCGCAGGCAGCCTCACTTTTCAGCACTGATCAGCTCATGAGCGGACGTGCAAGGCATCACCAGCTGGTAACAAACTCAATCCACGCAGTTTTGCAAGTCAACCAGGCACAGTTGCTCGGACCTGGCGCTGTGACTCCGCGTGCTTGCTGACTAGATCGGCGCAATGCTCCTTGCTCAAACGCGCTGCCTGAGGCAGTATGGGCTGGCAGTCACGCTCCGACGCTTTAGCGATAGCTTGCATGTCACTCTGGAGCCTCTGGAAGAAGAGAACGAAGGCATCTTTACACTTGCGCTGAACAGGGCAAGCAGCAGAAACGCTATTGGTGCGTTCAGAGTGCCCGTGGCATGACGCAGCGGTTGATGTTGGTGAGCAAACGGGCAACTTGCAATGCCTGCCTCGCACGCCCCTACTGCGCTTCCTCACCGCGCCGTTACCTCGAAGTTGTGACAAGCACTTTGCAGCATGAGCCCGCTTGCACAATAAGCAGGCCGCCAACTCTTGAAGGAGCTCGGCGAAGCGGTGAAGATGCTGAACCATGAGCGGAGCACGCGCTGCGTGGTCGTGCGCAGCTCGCTGCCAGGCGTATTCTGTGCTGGCGCAGACCTGAAGGTGCGCAGCTGCCTTCCTCGTTTCACCAAAACATAGGATACAAGGTCTCTACCCAATACAGACTGTGTCACCCGCCGAGTCGGCGGCGTTGCTGCCCGACCAGCGCTCACTGGCGGCGCGGGCTGGCTGGCAGGAGCGCGCCGCGATGACACAGGTGGAGGCCGCCGACTTTGTCAGCCAGCTGCGGACCTCTTTCAGCGCCTTGGAGGTTGCCCTCCTACTCGGAGGAGCACACCATGTTGCATTGAGCTGTACAAAGCAAGCACATCATTCTATGGAGATAATTCACCCTCAGGCGCCAACAAGGTGCATGATACATGCCACAGACGAGCCATGCCATACTATGCATTGCATGCGGGGGCACTTTGTGCTCTTCGTGTTGTGTCAGGTTGCCTATCCCTGCATGCATGATTGTGTGAAAGGGCATGCGCAGGCCCTGCCGATGCCGACTGTCGCGGTCGTGGACGGCTATGCGCTCGGGGGCGGCGCCGAGTTGGCACTGTCCTGTGACCTGCGAATAGCGGGTGCGGCTATGCCCCCACATGCTGCTTCCAGACATACTGCAGAGGTAATGCAATGCACGCCCTCTGAGCCGGGTGCAGGCCGGTCAGCACACCGGCTTGCTGTCCGTCTCGCTGCTTGCCGGCTCCCAATGCTGACCTGGCATCGTGTCGTGCGAGCTGGCCGTCTGTGCGCCTGCGCCTGGCTCGTGATGCCTAACACCAAAGCCGCTGCTTGCCTGGAGCATGGTGCTGTGCTGGCCTCTGGCCAGTTTTGCAGCAAGGGCCATGCACTGCGCGACAGGGCCCGCCGCTCAATTCTCTTTTCCGGAGACGCGCCTCGGCATCATCCCAGGGTGCGCGGTCATGCGCACCACTCATTGGCGTGCCTGGGCCGAGCTGAAAGAGCGGCCAGTGTGCACCAATGCGCTGCAGGCCTAGTACAAGTGGCCACAGACAGGCGTGCATGCTAGCGCTACGTGCGGTGCAGACCACATTTGTAATGGTTAGAGGGGCCGGCGCGCAGCGGCTGCCATAAAAGGTTGGAATATGCCCCATACGCTGCTTGCAAAATGTATAAAGGGCAGTTTTGCGTTCTTGGCCTAGGGCGGGCGGCACGCAGCGGCTGCCGCGCGTGGTGGGCCGCACGCGCGCCAAGGAGCTGGTCTTTACCGGCCGCCGCATCAGCGCGGCACAGGCGGCCGACTATGGTTCGCCCAACAGCCATGTCTCGCCTTGTCTCAGCCATGCGTCTTGACGCTTGCCACGCCACCACTCCAGCGGCAGCTGCCTGTAGCTTGCCCACAGACCCACTGTTGTGCTATACATAAGGACTGGGTCATGCAATGAGGGTGTAGGTAAACCAGGGTGCAGTGTGCCTTCCATGGTGTTGGTTGGAGCACGCTCGCTCGCAGCTGCAGGCACTGTGGGCTTCCATCACGGCTTGCCTGGAGATTGCGCGGTGGCATGCAGCCTGCTGCGCTGGCGGCAGGGCTCGTGGACTACCTGGTGGAGGCCGGGACATCTGCGGAAGAGCGGGGCCTGGCGCTCGCGCGCGACATCGCCCTGGCGCGCCCCCCTCTGCATAAT
>JAABUU010001027.1_pt1 | contig 51808 bp, 39 predicted proteins | sample 5559301 | NCBI WGS metagenome assembly JAABUU01 (sample SAMN10711884, study PRJNA513360) | rock metagenome | isolation source: Antarctica rocks | place: Antarctica: Victoria Land, Richard Nunatak white | reverse complement strand
ATAGTCAAATAGCACGTCGTTCATATAGTGTTGATAGAAAGTCGAGTCGTTGATTAATTCAAAAGACATCACGTGATATTTGTAGAAATCAAAAGAGGTAATAAAGATAGTCAAATCTTCGCTTCTCGAATGCATGCGTAGTTTGTTGAAGACGACTATTATATTCAATCGAGTCAGGTACTTGCTATCTTGAATACGAGCGAGAGTTTCGTCTATTAAGAGTAGAGGGTAGCGATTTCGTTTGATCAAAGCATTGAGCTTTTTATAATCAACGCAGAAACGCAGACTATCGTCTTTCTTTTCGACGAATAGTATGAGCGAAGCGTATGAGGTCGAGCTAGAAGATATAAAGTTCTTATTCAGATGTTCAATCAGGTAATTCTTCATCTTTTGAAGCTTGTAATCAGACATATGATAGAGACGACTTCGAGAAGACGTTCTCTCGTCGATCAACTCAATTTTATGATCGTAGAGACGATGAGGAAATAGTTGATCAGTCATCGCTCGATCAAACACGTCTAGATAGTCATGATATTTCGAAGAAAGCTTAGCTTTGACTTCTTTCAAGATCTCTTCATGTGAAAGCTCTTGTAGATTTACATCTTCAAGTTTATTTCTAGCTGTTTTTAGAAGTCGATCGATTTTCGTGACGATGATCGCGAAAGTAGTCACATTCGATCATTTGACTAGTGATCTATATGCTGCAGCCTCTATCATTGCTATGTTCATTGAATCGAAAGGCGAAGCGAAGTTGACTGAACTAGATGATTTCATGATTCTACTGAATGAAGATGACTTCTCGCTGAGTCGAATGACAACAGAAGAGATAGATCTCTTTAGTATTTGAGTAGAAATCGAACTCTTCTGTTCTATCGCGATTTTCTTGCTCGAAAGAACAGTCGAATGAGCTTTGATAGAAGCTTTGATATGAGCTTCGAAACTAGAAAATTGAAGGCGATCGTTTCTCATATCAATAGTCATCTCGATCTTGTTCATTCATGTTTTTTCAAGAATCATCTGATGTTGATCTAATCGAGTGATTAGCATAGAGACGAAACGTTTCATATGATCTTGAACAGTTAGATTCGAATAAATTGCATGAGTAATGAGCTTTTTTGCATAATGATCATCGAATCTTCTTATTGATTTGAGCTTGATTAAAGATAAAGATTCGATTTGCAAATGATCACAAACATTCTGCGCGATTAATTCATCAATGAACGAATAGTCAGCTGCTTCAGTGTCAATCAATGACTTTAATGAGTAACTAATTTCATTGCTAGATAGTACACATTCAGTAGTCAAAGATTTCGAAGCAAAGAGATCATTTGAGCTGCTCATTGTTGAAGAAATTAACACATCTTTCATCGCGTCTTTGATGAAAGTCACTAGTTTTTTGCCTCATTCTTCGATTTCTCTGTAAATAATTTCTTCTCTTCTTTCAACATGATGATCTCATTGAGGCAAGAAGTGAATGCATGAGATGTCAGAGTACTAGTCTTCAGCTGAGAGCAATTCTTTGAAAGGTGACTCGATACTTTGCAGTTGAAGCAGATGATTGACATTCTTGATCATTCAGATTCGAGGGTGGAAAAAGTAGCGAGTCGAACATAGCTAGTAGTCAAGGCTGATGCTGATGTCGACGAAGAAACGAAACGTTTTTTCGAAGCTGCTATCGATTTGACTGTTCGTTGCTCGTCACGTAGCTGATAATTGACTTGTTGTTTGTTATTCACATCTTGAAGAAAGATCTTGAGCTTATCAAGCGAGCTAAACTCTATGAGGCAAACTGACAACGCGTTCTGAAGATGATTATTGATTTTATTCTGAATGTCGTTCATCAGAATGATATCGTCGTAGTTCAGAAAGCTGAATATTCTAGTAAATTCTGAATAGAAAGAGCTGAAGAACTTGTTGAGCTGCTTCAGAGCGACGTATTTGCAACGACACTTTCGAATCAGATTCTGATCTTCGTAAATTTCTTTCAGATGTTTCAGTAGCTCTGATAGTGACTGATAGAGTGAGAGAGCATCAACACGACGCTTTGCATAGATTTGCTGATCAGCATCGTCTTCTAGTCTGAAAATCACATAGGCAATACGAATCTTTTCAGTAGAGTAATGATTCGCGTTGACATCAAGCTTGTTAACTATTTTGATGTTTCATGTCTCTCAGATAGAGTCATCTGTTTCGATGAAGATGAGTGAATTCGGAAGCTTGATGAACTTGTGATGATCGTTCTCGTTATCAGATAGAGTAGAAGATTCTCGTTGAGAGTGAGCTTCGAAAGTCGAGCTTCGTTCAACTTCAGAGCGACGAATCGAAACTGAGATCGTAGAAGCTTTTTTCTGATTGACTTGTTGTTCAGCTGACTGAGTATCTTGACGAAGCATAGATCGATCGACTTGACGTTGTTTCGCTCTGAAGTTCAATCGCTCGCCTTGTAGCTGACTGATCTTTTTCTCTAGCTCATCGTTTTTATCAAAAGCGACTTCTAGTTGTTTCGCTCTCTTTTTGTGATCATCTTGTACGAGAAGTCAGTGTTCATTGAGTTGTAGAGTCAAGTCTCGCTGACTTCGAAGCTCGTTCAGCATATTGATGACTTCGTTGAGTTGATTGCTGACTCAATGAAGCAGTTGTTCTTCGATGTTTATGTTTCATGAGATGACAGCTTTCTCAGCTTCGACTGAAGCATTGATGAGTAGAAGTGAAACTCTTCTACTGACAGTGCTTCTGAGCAGGCGAGTTGTTCTGAGCTCAACTGACTCGACGTCGCGTGTCATGATGAGAGAAGATAGAAGTTGTTGAGATAAGAATAGATGAGAGATTGATGCTTTGAATTGATGTTTTTTGATGAGTGAAAATTCAAAGAATCTCTTGTGAATTTCAGATAATAATTAAGTGCTTTATTTGAAGAATTTCTTGCGAATAGAATGATGAAAATGAGTGTAGAATCGAAGAATTTCTTGCAATCTAAAATGATGATGCAAATTTGAAGAATTTCTTGCAAATTTTTCTTACTGAATAGATTGTTTTGTATCATCTATTCATTGATAGCAGAGTAGTAGATGATGAGCATTTATCTAATGTTAGAGATCTGTCTAGAGCGAGTCGAATAGAAGTGTCATTTAACTAGAAGATAAATGCTAAGAAAGAAAGATAGCTACAGAAAAGAAGCTGACTACATATGTGTATTTCTCAGTCGACGCTAGACTCAATAGAAACTAGTCAAGATGACGAAGCAAGAATAGATCTGACAAGACTAGAAGACTGAGTCTGGCAAGGCTAGAATCATGACAGTAAGAAATGAGTTTATTAATTTCTATCAAATGAGCATGTATGATTTTGCATGCTTGTTGAGTCTTTTATGTTCTGTCATTAATTCAACTGCGTAATGTAACTTAATTCAGCTACTAACTCAGCTATCTACTCAGCTATCTACTCGTTCATCTACTAGTCAGTCTACTTGCTTCAAAACATGCTTCAAAACATGCTTCATGCAACGTGTTCAAACACACGTTATTCGCTTCATGATCTACTTCATGATCTACTTCATAGTATGCTTAATACATGCTTCATAGCATATGCTAATTAGCTCAATAGAAAGCATTCTTCATGACTCAATATCAAACTTTCTATCGAGCTTTCTATCAAACATTCTACATGCTTCAAAATACGCGTCGATCGAGCGCATAACATGAGTTAAACAGTGCTTCAAACAATGCTTTCTACTGAGCTGCTCACTGAGCTACTCATCAAGCTTTCGATCGAGCTTTCTACTGAACTACTCACTGAGCTACTCATCAAGCTTTTGATCGAGCTTTCTACTGAGCTATCTACTGAGCTATCTACTGAGCTATCGACTGAGCTATTGATTGAGCTTTCTATTGAGCTATCTACTGAGCTATCGACTGAGCTATTGACTGAGCTATCGACTGATCTTTCTACTGATCTTTCTACTGATCTTTCTACTGATCTTTTGATCAATCTTTCTACTGATCACTCTACTGATCATTCTACTTATCACTTTACTCATCATTCAAGAATTAAATTTGTTTTCTATCGAGCATCAAATATGACTCTATCGAGCATTCTTCATGATTCTCTATCGAGCACTCTTCATGATTTTCTATCAAGCACTCTTCATGTTTCTCTATCAAGCACTCTTCATGTTTTTCTATCAAGCATCTTCACTGATCTTTCTACTGATCTTTCGACCGATTTTTCTATTGATCTTTCTACTAGTAAGCTTTCTACTGATCTTTTGATCAAGTCATCTACTGATCTTTTTACTACATGACTTTCTACATGACTCTCTTCATGACTTTCTACATGACTTTTCACCAAGCTTTGAATTGCTTCACAATCAAGAATCAAATTTGTTTTCTACCAAGCTTCAAACACGATTCTATCAATCATTCTACATGACTTTCTATTTCTCTAGTTTACTCATTAACTTTCTCATTAACTTCTTCATTAACTTTCTCATTGACTTTCTCATTGACTTTTTCGACGCATATATTAAATAGCTATTATTTAGATAGTCAAATCAATCATTAATTATTCAACGTTGCAACTACATATCAATGCTACAAATGTCAAAATAGTCGTGTTTATTGAATTAAATGATAAAGATGCATACTGCGCTCATGAAAATGCTAGAAATGCTAGAAATGTTGAAAATATTGACGCTTTTATGAATATGTCTCAGCTAAAAGTGACGCAAATCTGAGACATAAGATTAAATGAATATTCAAGATATTGATTGCTAAAAGCGCTAAAATCTGTCACTGTCACTCTTTACAAATTGCAAATGTTTGATGCTTTGTTTGCTTTTACTCTTTTAATTGTCTATCTCACTTCATCTTCTGAAATGTGTAAGTCAAATAACATTGTCAAGAGTATAAATAAGTTTGCGATATTGCTGATGTTTATCTGAAAGAATGAAAGAATGAATTTTTCTCGCAATATTTCGATTTTTTTCTTAAACGTTGTTGTCATTTAATCAATGTCACTTCGCTTTAATGATGAAAACTGAGAAAGTTTTTTAAATAACTGACTTTCGATTCTGACTCATTTTGCAAAGCATCATATCAACTTAAGTATGTCACTCAGCTCATGCATTTGTGATCTGAAATGTGCACACTTTGCTTGTTGAATGATCTTGTTTTTATGATCATTATGTTTCAAATATTCATTTCATGTATCATGATTTTAGTCTTGTCAGACTCAGTCTTTTAATCTTGTCAGATTTATTCTTGCTTCGTCATCTTGACTAGTCTTTATTGAGTCTAGCGTTGACTGAGAAACACATATATGTAGTCAGCTTCTTTTCTGTAACTATCTTTCTTTCTTAGCATTTATCTTCTAGTTAAATGACACTTTTATCTGACTCACTTTAGACAGATCTCTAACATTAGATAAATGCTCATTAATTACTCTGCTATCAATGAATAAATGATACGAAACAATTTATTCAGTAAGAAAAATTTGCAAGAGACTCTTCAAATTTGCATCATCATCATTTTAGATTTCAAGAGATTCTTTAATTCTACATTCATTTTCATCATTCTATTTGCAAGAAATTCTTTAAATAAAGTACTCAGTTATTATCTGAAATTCACAAGAGATTCTTTGAATTTTCACTCATCAAAACATCAATCTCTGTTACGAGTGTATTAAGATCGATAAGACTGAAGCTTTAATCAATTCGCAATGCATGCTAGCAAGTACTCTGTGTAATGATTAGAACTAGTCAACAATCTAGTCGAGATCTGATCTAGATCTGACTCAGATTTGATTCAGATATGACTCAACACTCTTTTTCTTTCTCAACATTTTTTCTTTCATCAACATCTTGTTCATCTACATCATCTTCTTTTCATGTCACAAACACATTTCTTTCGAGTCTAGCGCAGTCTCTGAACATTACATAAATAAAAGCTTTTGTATCAATCTTCTTCTATATTCTTAATATTCAGTTATAGCTATTTCTAAAGATCAAGCACTATCAATTCTGATCTTTATTGATTGTATCATTTAGACATGATTCTGACATTATATTAAGAATTTGTTAATCACATGATACTGATTTCATTACTCATTCAATCAACTCGTACAGACGAATCAAGTCTAAAGAAATTTGTTTATCTGATGATTCAATCTTGAAAGACAAGAACAACATCAGAAAATTCATAGAATCAATGAAAACATACAATCGTTGAATTGCTAGAAGATCTATCGCTCATTCAGTATGCATTCATTCAAAATCGATTAATAGAATCTATGATAAAGAATTTTCGTGAATTGCTTCAAGATCAATCACTCTCAGAAACATCTTCTTTGTTGAACAAACATACGTCTTTCTTTTTCAATCATCAAGCATCGTCATTCATTCAACTCTCTTTCAAACAACTCTCATCTTCTTTACTATGACATCTAAAAACACATCTGATAAAGATAAAGCTTTTGTTGATCTTTTGCAATAAACACGTTCACAAGCTTTCTCTTTTATCGTTGATTCACAACACACTTCTTCATTCATTGCTTTCAACGAATCAAATGCTGAAATCATCATACATGATGATATGAAAGTATGAAAGAAACGTATCTATGCTCTTAATAGAGAAACAGATCATCTTGTTGAGATGAAATAACGAGACAAGAACAAAATTCAACAGTTGAAAGCAAAACTACAAGCTTTCACTGCTATCACAGCTAATGTAATCATCATTGCTCTCTCGATTATCATCTACTTTGAATGATCTAGATATCACAAAATACTCAACTCTTTGATGTTCACTGATGAAAAGAACTCTACTTGAAAGAACTGATCTCTTGACATACGAAAGAAGCTAGCAATTAACGTCGACATCTTTTCAAATGAACTCTACAAGCTGAGCTACATTCACTTTCGACTAGCAAATGATGTCGTTAAAGTCACTCAAGTCAGACGCGATCTCAACTGTGATAATTTCTATCTGACTGTCAATGAACTTCTAGAGAAACTAGCTCAATCGTTTCATGACTCTGATAAGAAAGATAACTATCGTAGAAAATATATTAATCTGATTCAAGAATCAAAGAAATTCAGCGATTTCTTTAATCAGTTTCAACGACTATACATTTATCTGAAGTATCAGAAGAACGTACTAGTTGTTGATCTAAAGAATAAAATAAATTCTCATCTTTGAATCTTTTGAACAGCTTAAATGAAGTCGCTCATCAAGCTATCAGATATTCAAAACTATCTGATTCGCTTGAACAATAAACATAGAGCAGTTCGAGAGATCAAGAACAAACTACTCAAACATGATGATTCAAAGATCATCATTTCTAAAGCAACTATTGCTGTTCAGTCTTCGACTTTGAAGTTTGACTGATCAAAGTCGCGCAGCGCAGTTTTGACTAGCGTCAAGAATGCAGATGTTCTAGTCGAAACCTGTTTTGTATGTTACAAATCAGATCATAGTTTCAGAGAATGCTTGAATCAATCTATCAAAGTTAATGCAGTTGATGAGAACTATGATCGTTTCAAACTCAATACTGAATCAAAGTTCAAGTCAAAAAACTAGTCATCTCTTCAACAGTTACTGAAGTGAAGATTATATTTTTGTGCAATCTAGACGAAATTTTATCGAAAGAGAATTACTTTGATAAGTCATTTCTAGTCGATGCTCTTCTCATCTTGCAGAACAAATCATTCAGTCTTCGCTCTTTAATAGACAGTGATTCAGTCGTTTATATGATCATATATATCAATCTAGTCAATAGAGTATGTAAAGAGCTGAAAATTCAATTTATATCACTGACAAAAGAGAAGTTAATAAAAGAATATGATGAAAAGATATTTAAAAAGACTATCACTCATAAAATTCTATCGAATCTTATCATTGAAAGTCATAAGAAATTGACTGTTTCTATGTTGATAGCTGACATTGATCATCACGAAGTCATATTAGAAAAATCATGAATGAACAAAAATGAAATATTACTGAATATGCAAATCGACGTCATCGTTTTTTCAAATCAATTAAATACTCTCATTTCGATTTTTTCAATCTCTTCAAATTCAAAGCACTCAAGATGATCGCGATCAACTTCGTTTACTTTTATCTCTCAGTCAAAGATTTCTAGAATGCTCAAACGATCTGTTTCAATTACAATTCAGAAAGAGTCATTCTCAATTTGAAGCATAAACGTCGCTTTATTTAAAATGCTGTTGAATCGCTCAAAGAAGAATCAGACTGAAGTATTCGCTCTATTCATGAAGAATATCGATAGAGAAATCACGTACAACACTCAGTGCAATTTAAACGCTCTGAACATCTTTTTCATCAAGAAAACTACTCAGAATTTGAAAGCTATTAAAGTCAAGTCATTTTCAGAATATCATAATTTTCTAGATGTTTTTGATCGAGCTCAATTGAATAAACTACTCTTTCATTGCTTCTACAATCATAAAATTGAGCTCATCAGTGATTCAACGCTTTGTCGCTGTCGAGTTTATTGAATGTTCTCTGTCAAACTTCTGAAAGTAAAGAAGTACTTAAATGAGAACTTGTCGAAGAGATTCATCACTTTTAGTCAGACCTTTTATTTATTTCTCGTTCTATTTGTTCTCAAAGCAAATAAAGATATTTGATTCTGCGTAAACTATTGAAAGCTAAATGTCATTTTCAAAAGAAATAAATATTCTCTATCGTTGATAGACAAGATCATTGATAAAATAATGAGTTGCAAGCATTTGACTAGATTGAACATCATATCAGCGTTCAACAAACTTCAAATGCATCTCGATAACGAGAATTACATCATTTTTATCATTGCTTTAAAAGCATATGAATACAAGATGTTATCATTCAAACTGACTAATGAATTGATCTTCTTTCAGCAATATATGAATGATGTTTTATGAGACTTTTTGAACGACTTTTGTCAAGTCTATCTAGATGACATTCTCATTTATAGCAAAACAAGAAAGAAACATAAAGATCACGTTAAACTAGTATTGAGATGACTACGTAAGACTGAACTGCAGATGAATATTCAAAAGTGCAAATTTGATGTAGAAGAAACTGTCTTTCTAGAAGTCATTGTATCAGAACAAGATCTTTGCATGAATTCAAGTAAGATGATCATCATAGTCAACTGAACTACTTTGATCAATTTGAAAGAAATTCAGAGCTTCATGAGATTTGTGAACTTCTATCATCATTTCATTAGAAACTTCTTCAAACTAGTCAAATCATTCACTCAATTGACTAGAAAAAACACGTCTTTTGTTTGAAACAAAGTCTGCGTTCAAGCTTTCAGAAATCTGAAGAAACAGATCAGTTTCGCCTCAGTTCTTCGTCATTTCAATCTCAAACGTCAGACTATTTTGAAAATTAATGCATCAAACTATGTAAAAGATGAAATACTGTCTCAGTACAATGATGAAAGTATACTTCACTCAATGATTTTCTACAGCAAAAGCATGATTCTTGCTGAAATCAACTATCATATCTATGACAAGAAATTGCTGATCATTATTCGCTGTTTTGAACATTGATGACTTGAGCTGAAATATACTAAATTACTCATTCAGATATTCATTAATCATCAAGCTCTGAAGATCTTTATGAAAAACAAACAGCTGAGTCGACGTCAAGTCAACTATCTGAACATTCTATTGAAGTTCAATTTTCAGATTATCTTTAAATCAGGCAAAATAAACATTAAAGTCGATACGCTAACTCAAATGTCTCTAGCGAACGTCTCTGAATCAGCTAAACGATTTGAAGATCGCTTTCAAACTATTCTTATCTTTGATAGAGTTGATATTCTATCTATTGACTTGAAATTGAGCGCAAATTCGAAATCAGAAGTCAATCTCTATCAAAGAGTATGATTAATCAATCAAACAGATGAGTTCTGTAGCGAATATAAATAAGTTATAAACAACAACAAGCTGAAATTTCATATCACTAAACTGAAGAACTGCGAAATCATTGATGATGTTCTATTTAGAAAAGATTTACTGTGAGTTTCTGAGAACATGCATATGAAATTACTACAAGAAGTGCATGATTAATCTTCAATCTCTCACTTCAACAATAAATGAATCATTGATTTAGTTCAGCGTTTCTACTATTGATCAGATCATTGAGCTACTATTCAATGATACATTTGAAACTGTCATGCTTATCAGCGAAGCAAAGTCTTTAGAGATAGCATCAATGAACTTCATCATTCTCTTTCAATTTCACAGAAACGCTGAAAAGATATAACTATGAACTTCATCACTGAACTATCTTTGTCAAAAGACTATAATGTCATTTGCACAATCATATATCATCTCATCAAGAAACGTCACTATGTTTTCTGTCATTGAGAAGACGATGACATCTCAGTCGAAGAAATGATTTGAATCATGTTATGAAACGTTTATCAACTGCATGATCTACTCAGTTCTATTGTTTTGAACAGAGACTCTCAATTCATATCAACTATGTGAAAAAGTCTTTGCAAGTGACTGAGAATCACAGCTAGTTTATTCACTGCTTATCATTCTGAAATCAATGATCAAACAAAGTGAGTCAATCAAGACGTTAAACGCGAACTCAGAATCTACTGTAATTACATGCAGAATAATTGAGCTAAATGAATATCTATGATTGAGTTCAGTGACAATGTCAATATGTTCTCGATCATCTCAATGATTTCTTTCTACTTCAATAAAGAATTTCACTCTCAAATGAGTTTCAATTCAGATACAACTGACTATGAAATCTCTTGTGAATGAATTGAAGTTAGAAAAGCAGATGATATTGTCATTTGAATGAAAGAGTTATTGAACTTCGATCATCAACAATTGAAAAAAACTAAGCTGATCATCGAAGCTGAAATCAATAAACATAGACGAGACATCATCTACAAGATAGATGATCAGATCTGACTATCTTTCAGAAACGTCAAAATTACGAGATCATGCAAGAATTTGAAAGACAAACAGCTAGATTTCTACTCAATCATTGTCAAAGTTAAAACTTTCTATCATCTTCATTTATCTACAAGCATGAAGTATATACACTCGATGTTCAGCTCGAAGCTACTATGATCATATTCAGAAGACTCTCTATCAGAACAACATTCAGAATCACTCAGATTAATCACTATTGAAGACGATGAACATTGAAAGATAGATGATATGTTGAACTTCAGATGCTATCGAGATCGAATACAGTACAAAGTCAAATGAAAAGATTTAAATAAAGACGACGAATGATACTATGTCAATAAAGAAAAAATTCAATGACTCAGAGAAAGTTTTGAATGAATTTCATAAGCTATATTCAAGCAAATCGCGTTAAATATCGAAATAACTATCAACAAAAGTCAGCAAAAGAACTACATTCATGCAAACATTAATTTTCGAAGAGAAAAGTAATGTTACGAGCGTATCAAGATCGATAAGACTGAAGCTTTAATTAATTCGCAGTGCACGCTAGCAAGTACTCTGTGTAATGATTAGAACTAGTCAACAATCTAGTCGAGATCTGACCTAGATCTGACTCAGATTTGACTCAGATATGACTCAACACTCTTTTTCTTTCTTAATATCTTTTCTTTCATCAACATCTTGTTCATCTACATCATCTTCTTTTCATGTCACAAACACATTTCTTTCAAGTCTAGCGCAGTCTCTGAACATTACATAAATAAAAGCTTTTGTATCAATCTTCTTCTGTATTCTTAATATTCAGTTATAGCTATCTCTAAAGATCAAGCACTATCAATTCTGATCTTCATCAATTGTATCATTTAAACATGATTTTGACAATCTTTCATCTACTTTTATCTCAACAACTTCTATCTTCTTTCATCATGACACACAACGTTGAATCAGTTGAGCTTCAAACAACTCATCTGCTTAAAAGCACTGTTAATAAAAGAGTTTCACTTCTATTCATTAATGCTTCAGTTGAAGCTGAGAAAGCTGTCATTGCATGAAACATAAACATCGAAGAACAACTGTTTCATTGAGTTAGCAATCAACTCAACGAAGTCATCAATATGCTGAACAAGCTTCAAAGTCAGCAAGACTTGATTTTACAACTCAATGAACACTGACTTCTTATACAAGATGATAAAAAAAAAAAGCGAAACAACTAAAAGTCGCTTTTGATAAGAATGATGAGCTAGAGAAAAAGATCAGTCAGCTACAAGACGAGCGATTGAACTTCAGAGCAAAACAACGTCAAGCTGATCAATCTATGCTTCGTCAAGATACTCAGTCAGCTGAGCAACGAGTCAATCAGAAAGAAGCGCACTCTCAACGAGAATCTTCTACTTTATCTGATAATGAAAACAGAAACAATCATTACAAGTTCATCAAGCTTTCAAATTCACTCATCTTCATTGAAACAGATAATTCTATCTGAAAGACATGAAACATCAAAATAGTTAACAAGCTTGATGTCAACGCGAATCATTATTCTACTGAAAAGATTCATATTGTCTATGTGATTTTCAGACTAGAAGATGATGCTGATCAACAAATTTATGCAAAGCATCATGTTGATGCTTTCTCATTCTATCAGTCACTATCAGAGCTACTGAAACATCTGAAAGAAATTTGCAAAGATCAGAATTTGATTCAAAAGTGTTGCTGCAAGTACATCATTCTGAAGCAGCTCAACAAGTCTTTCAGCTCTTTCTATTCAAAATTCACTAAAATATTCAGCTTTCTGAACTACAATGATATCGCTCTGATGAACGACATTCAGAATAAAATCAACAATCATCTTCAGAACGTGTTGTCAGTTTGCCTCATAGAGTTTAGCTCACTTGATAAGCTCAAAATCTTTCTTCAAGATGTAAATAATAAACAATGAGTCAATTATCAGCTACATGATGAGCAATGAACAGTCAAATTGATAGCAGCTTCGAAAAAATGTTTTGTTTCTTCGTCAACATCAGCTTCAGTCTCAACTACTAGCTATGTTCAACTCGCTACTTTTTTCACTCTTGAATCTGAATGATCAAGAATGTCAATCATCTGCTTCAACTGCAAAGTATTGAATCATCTTTCAAAGAATTGCTCTCAGCTGAAGACTAGTACTTTGACATCTCATGCATTCATCTCTTGTCTCAATGAGATCATCATGTCGAAAGAAGAGAAGAAATTATTTACAGAGAAATCAAAGAATGAGACAAAAAACTAGTGACTTTCATTAAAGACGTGATGAAAGATGTGTTAATTTCTTCAACAACAAGCAGCTCAAATGATTTCTTTGTTTTGAAATCTTTGACTATTGAATGTGTACTATCTAGCAATGAAATTAGTTACTCATTAAAGTCATTGATTGACACTGAAGCAGCTGACTATTCGTTCATTGATGAATTAATCGCGCAGAATGTTTGTGATTATTTGCAAATTGAATCGTTATCTTTAATCAAACTCAAGTCAATAAGAGAATTTGATGATCATTATGCAAAAAAGCTCATTATTCATGCAATTTATTTGAATCTGACTGTTCAAGATCATATGAAACGTTTCGTCTTTATGCTGATTATTCAATTGAGTCAGCATCAAATGATTCTTGAAAAAACATGAATGAATAAGATCGAGATAACAATTAATATGAAAGACGATCGTCTTTGATTTTCTGATTCAAAGACTTATATTGATGCTAGCTCAATCTCTCTTTCTGTCATCAAGAAAATCGCGATAGAACAGAAGAGTTCAACTTCTACTCAAATACTAAAGAGATCTATTTCTTCTGTTGTCACTCAACTCAGCGAGAAGTCATCTTCATTCAGTAAAATCGTGAAATCATTTAATTCAGTCAAATTCGCTTCGTCTTTCAATTCAATGAACATAGCAATGATAGAGACTGCAGCATATAAATCACTAGTCAAACGGTTGAATGTGACTACTTTCGCGATCATCATCACGAAAATTGATCGACTTCTAAAAACAGCTAGAAATAAACTCGAAGATGTAGATCTACAAGAGCTTTCACACGAAGAAATCTTGAAAGAAGTCAAAGCTAAGCTTTCTTCAAAATATCATGACTATCTAGACGTGTTTGATCGAGCTATGACTGATCAACTACCTTCTCATCATCTTTATGATCACAAAATTGAGTTAACAGACGAGAAAATGTCTTCTTGAAGTCATCTCTATCATATGTCTGATTACAAGCTTCAAAAGATGAAGAATTATCTGATTGAACATCTGAATAAGAGCTTTATATCTTTCAGCTTGATCTCATACGCTTCGCTCATACTATTCATCAAAAAGAAAGATGATAGTCTGCGTTTCTGTATTGATTATAAAAAGCTCAATGCTTTGATTAAATGAGATCGCTACTCTCTATTCTTAATAGACGAAACTTTCGCTCGTATTCAAGATAGCAAGTATCTGACTTGATTGAATATAATAATCATCTTCAACAAACTACGCATGCATTTGAATAGCGAAGATTTGACTATCTTTATTACCTCTTTTGACTTCTACAAATATCACGTGATGTCTTTCAAATTAATCAACGACTCGATTTTCTATCAACACTATATGAACGACGTGCTGTTTGATTATCTACATCAGTTTTGTCAGATTTATCTAAATGACATTATCATTTACAGCAAAACACTGAAGAAACATAAGAAACACATACAACTAGTTCTACATAGACTACGAAAGATCGATCTACAGATGAATATAAACAAATGCAAGTTTCATGTTCAGAAGATTTTCTTTCTGAAACTATTGCTATTCATTGAAGAACTAAAGATGAATCTCAGAAAAGTACAAGCAGTAGTTGAATGATCTACTTCTACAAACCTCACTCAGATGCAGTTCTTCGTTAACTTCTGCAACTTCTATCGACGTTTTATAAAGAACTTTTCAAAGATTGTTCGTTTTCTGATTCAACTAACTCAAAAAGAGATGATATTTGAATGAAATCAAGCTTGTTAAACAATCTTTGATCATATGAAGAAACGAATGACTGAAGCTTTTATTCTTCGTCATTTTGATCAGAATAAAGAGACTATTCTTGAAACAGACTCATTCAACTACGTCAATAATGACATACTTTCTCAGTACGATGACAAAGAAACATTGCATTCAATAATTTACTACAGCAAGAATCTGAGTCTCGCTGAGTGCAATTACGAGATCTATGACAAGAGATTACTAGCAATCATTCGTGTTTTCAAGCATTGACGATCTGAGCTGAAATTGACTGAGCTACTCATTAAGATGTTCACTGATCATCAAGCTTTAACGTCATTAATAAAAGATAAAGAGCTAAGTAAATGTCAAATGCATTGAATACAAAAGCTCGTTAACTTCAACTTCAAAATCATGTATCATTCAGACAAACAAAACATCAAAGTTGATGCATTGACTCGTTGAGTCAATTCAGTTTCTAGAAGCTCAGAAAATGAGCGCGTTTGCTATCAATGAATCACTATTCTGACTTTGAATTGAATGAAAATTGCTGACCTAGAGAAAAACATCGAGAAATCAATCTATAAACAGATTCTTGAGACTAATGAGATCAACAAGAATTGTACGCTATTTCGTGAAGTTGTATTAAAAGATGAAGCTCAATACAAAGATACTAAATTAAGAAATTGTTGAGTTCAGAACAAAATACTATATCAAAGTGATCTTCTATGAATTTTCTTTCATGAGCATCTTCAAATGAAGTTAATTCAAGAAGCTCACGATCAATCTTCTATTGATCATTTCGAAATTCTCAAAACGATGAAAATCATAAGAAAATACTACTATTGATCTTCAATGCAAAAGACAATAAGTCAATATATTCAAAACTGCTACATTTGTCAGCAATCAAAGACTTCTTGAAATAAATTCAATAAACTACTACATTCTCTATTCATATTCAAACAGTGATGAAAGAACATAGTTATGAACTTCATCATCAACTTGTCTTTTTCGAAAGACAAAAACGTCATACTAACAGTGATATGTAGATTGACAAAGAAACGACATTATATTTCTTGCTTCATTGATGACAAGAAGATCACAGCAGAAAAAACAGCTGAGCTAATGCTTCAGTGAATATATCAAATACATGATTTACTCGATTTCATTGTTTTGAATTGAGACTCTCAATTTACCTTCATTCTATGAAAGTCGCTTTGCAAAAGACTAAACATTAATCTTTGACTTTTCACAGTCTATCATTCTCAGATCAACGATCAAAGTGAATGAGTCAATCAGAACATTGAAAGATATCTTTGATTCTTCTGTTTGTACATGCAGAATGACTGAGCTAAGCTACTATTCATGATTGAGTTCATTGACAATAATGCTCTGTTCTCAGTCATCTTCTTGATTTCTTTCTTTCTAAACAAAGACTTTCATTCTTGTATGAGCTTTGAATTTGATGTCATCAAATATGAAAGTTCTCATAAATGCTTGCAGACGACTAAAGTCGAGAATATATCTGAACATATGAACAAAACACTGAAGTTTGCTTGCGAGTCGCTAGTTAAAACACGAAAACAAATGATGAAACAAGTCAATAAGCATAGAAAAGAAGTTGATTACAAGATTGAATCAAAGATGTTTCTGAATGAAAGAAACATCATTACAGCGAAATCTTTCAAGAAGCTAGATGACAAAATGCTCGATTCTTTCATCAATTTAAATCTTGTCGACTCTTCATATAAACTGAAATTATCAAAGTCTATGCATGTTTATGATGTATTTCATTCTGATCTGCTTTGCTCTGTCGTCAATGATCTCTTGTCTAATCAAAAGAATAAATTTTCAGATTCAATAGTGATAAACAATGAAGACGAGTGAAAAATCGATGATATATTGAATTTTCGTTGATATCAAAGACAACTTCAGTATAAAGTCAAATGAAATGATTATGACAATGATCTTAATTAATACAACGCTGATGACGATGAATTTATGAACACTCAGAAGATCATTGATGATTTTCATATTCAATACTTGAACAAATCGCGCTAATTGACAATTCAATTAATCACGATTTAACAGATCTGAGTCTGTGAAATCATGATTGAGCAATCAATCGAGTCGAGCAGAAAATACATTTATGTGAACATGAATCATTGAAGAAAAGAAATAATGTCATGATTCTAGTCTTGTCAGACTCAATGTTCTAGTCTTGTCAAATTTATTCTCACTTCGTCATCTTGACTAGTCTTTATTGAGTCTAGCATCGACTGAGAAACACATATATGTAGTCAGCTTCTTTTCTGTAGCTATCTTTCTTTCTTAGCATTTATCTTCTAGTTAAATGACATCTTTATCTGACTCGCTCTAGACAGATTTCTAACATCATGCATCTAGTGTGCTCTGTGTTTTTCATACAATTTGCAGTCATCTTAATTTCATTACTATCTCTGAGCAGTTCAAATTTCAGAAGTTCTTTGCTCGACTTGATGACTTTGTCAAGAGAGTAGATTTCTCAATGATCTTTTGTAACATCTTGATAACTTTACACACTCTTTCGTTCATCATCATCTTGCTGTTCAAAGAACGATTTGACGAAAGATGCATATGCAGATACATGCTCAATGCTTCTGTGTTCATTTTCTTTCATAGTCATTGAGTTAAAGACTGTACTGAAGTTGTTTATAGACACAGTTCTGTGACAATTGAAAGATGATTCAATTCTTGATGTAGATTGATGTGTACTTTGCACTTGCATGTCATAAACTGTATTTTCTCGCTGCTAAAGACTAGATCAATAGTTGTAAACTGATTGTAAATCTCATAAGTAATAATGTCTGATTTCAGTAATAATTTCAGCTTAGCATTAGTAATAATGTCAGGTAAACTGTCGATCGCTGCATATCAAGTGAAGCATCTTCATTTCTTTCAGTGAGAGTGATGTAGATTGAAATCTTTCATGATCAGTTGTTTGCAATCATCTTTGAGTAACTTGCTTAAGCGAGAAATGATTGAAGATTCTTTTATAAATGTAAAGAATAGTGAACATGAATTGTAAACATTTATAAGTTGTAATCTTTGCATTTCATCATCTGTGTTGTGAGTTAATATTCTGATTAAGCAGATGTCTGACTCAGCTGTTTCTATTATTCATTGATCGAGTTTTAAGCATTTATTCACATATATGCATGTTCTTGACTGTGATGATGTGTTTTTCACTAGGTAAAAGAAGTTGTGAGCTGAGTTAAATGATTAAGTATCATTAATGTTGCGACTCTGCTTCTGTATGACTACAATGTCAAAATCACGAACTTTTCTATTAATTAGAAACAATTTCTGAATTTTCAATGATTTTCTGATGTTGTACTGCAGTATTTGTAGAAAAGATTGTTTTGTCATAAAGTTATTTGTAACTGTTGTTGACTCTGCAAAGAGAAGACTTTTTGAATGCTTTTAATCATCAAAAGTTTATCTCATTTTCTGATTTGTCATTTCTGACTCTGCTTGAGTGACGTCTCATCTGAGTCGCTATTTACGCAAGAGAAATAATCAACACGTCTCTTCTTGACTTCTATCATCTGTCATGTTGATTCATGAGCGACTAGACTGCGTATTTTCAGCACAACTGTTGTTGAGCTTGATGAGTTCACTGAACTAAGAGAGTTCAAGAACTTCAAAGAGTTCATTGAATCTGCAAAGCTGATTTTGATGTGATTAAATTAAGATGATGATGACTAGATTAATGATTTAGTTCAATAAATCAAGACTTTCTAAAATATTGATGATATTAAATCAAGTTGATGATGTATTTTATGCTTTGAACTGAAATGATGATCTGACATCATGACAGTAACTTTTCTCTCAAAGACTGAGCTTCTGCAAGATGATGAAGAGAACAAGATAAGATGAGAATTGAAATTAAATGAGACAAGATGTAAATAAAACAAGACAAGTGTTATGAGTCTGCATAAAGCGAATCATATGAGTGTATTCTAACTAGAAGTTCAAAGCTGAAGAAGAAAGAAGATGCAACACGTCGTGAATTTTACTCACGAAGACATGCTAGATTGCTAGCATGTCAACATCAACTTTATACTAGTTTATGATAGTCTGACATGATTTATGTTAGACTAATTCAAAGTGCATGATCACAACATTACTCTTCTTCTTCATTTAGTAATGTTCTTATTGCTGCAGTTTAATCAATCTTTCTTAAGTTGATTTCTATCTTGACTTGTTTAAATATCATTCATGAAAGTCATTTACAATCTTCTGACATTCTTTGAATTCACTTTCATTGACGTTGTATCAATGTAAATCAACGTTGTATTCTTTTCAATTAACATGATATTGTAGTCATTTATCTCGTTCATAGTGTTTGAAGTTCATTATATTCTTCATCTTTTATTCATCTTTGTCGTTGATCACTATAAAGTCAGATGATTCATTTCATTGTTCATTCAGAGAGTTCTTTGAATTTAGTTGCAGCAGATTTGATGCAAACTTCGAATGTATCTTCATAGTTGATAATAGTTTCAGTTAATAAGCATGTTTGATCTCGATCAGAATCTTGAAGAGTTCTAACATTTTATCATTTAGCTTTTTTGACGATCATGAAATCATTATATTTCTAGAATTCAGAAACATCATGTCATTTATCTTGTAAATTATTTTCTTTTAATGTTTATTAATCTGTTTCTTCATTGTAACTTTGACTCTTGTCAAGACTTGCTTGATTAATGCTAGTGATCATTTCATGTGTTTGAATATATTCTCTGCTTTGTCTGCTTCGATTCTAGCTTGAGTAATTTCATATTCAATTGATGTTATGAATCTGCATAAAGTGAATCATATGAGTGTATTCTAACTAGAAGTTCAAAGCTGAAGAAGAAAGAATATGCAACACGTCGTGAATTTTACTCACAAAGACACGCTAGATCGCTAGCGTGTCAACATCAGCTTTATACTAGTTTATGATAGTCTGACATGATTTATATTAGATTAACTTGAAGTGCACAATTGCAACATTACTTCTCTTCTTCATTTAGCAATGTTCTCATTATTACAGTTCAATTAATCTTTCTTAAGTCAATTTCTATCTTGACTTGTTTAAATATTGTTCATGAAAGTCATTTACAATCTTTTAACATTCTTTGAATTCACTTTCATCAACGTTGTATTAATGTAGATTGACGAGTCAACAACAAGATTCATCTGTACATGATGTCAACTACGAATCTTTTGATTCTATTTTGTGTTTGAATAGAAGTCAGAAGAGTCAAGAAATCTTAATTCAACGCAGTTTGAATGATGTTAAAACATTGCGTGATCAGAAAAGTCATCATGCAGAGTTTTCATTCACGCGACAACATCTCTTCTAACAGTTATAATTGATTTATGAAGAAGATTAATGACATGTTGATGTCAAAGAGATGAAAAGATATTTAGTGAAAAAGTCGATCTCAGTATGAAAGTCGTGACTACAAGTGATCAAAGAATTTGCAACTCATTGATTGCATCGATATACTGAAACATCTTCATCACATTAACAATGTTATCAAGTAATTGATGAAAATATATCAGATAAAATAGTTGATCTCAGTCTGAAAGTCGTGACTACAGTGCTTGAAGAAGTAGTGACTTGTTGATCACGTTGATATACTGAGAGAGCTTGAACTCATCTTCTTTACTTGATGTCAAGTCATACATCTATCTACGTGAAAAATCGAGAGTGCAGAAGAACAATCAGAATGCATTCTCTTTCATTGATCAAAGTCAAACATCAAATGATTGCGATTGCACGTCTATACTAACAATTCATTCAACGTTTACGTGACACAAGTCAAATCAAAAGAAGAAAAGAGTTACTCAGTACAATCACACTCTATCTTCTCATCATGTGCATCTCTCTTTCATTACATATTTCTCTGCGCAATGAATGATAATCATTGAGTAAAAGAATGCAGCTCTACATATGTTACAATCATGAGCATCACGAGTGCAAAGAAAACATCTTTCATCTTCGAATCAAGAATTGAATCAAGACATCGTTGTATAGAATATCATCAATGAAGAGCAAAGCAAAGACGATGCATCATAATCAAACAGCACAGACTCTCATCAAGAGTTTACTTGAGCATCACGCACTGAATAGAAGTTATAGATTCAAACATGATACATAGTCTCAAAACTCACTGTCTCGATGACGTTGAAGTCATTGTATAGTCGAAGAGCAATTTTATTTTTCAAAAAGTTTTGTTCATTCATATAAATAGCATAAAGTTCTTCATGAGTTGAGTCTAAATTGATGTTACAAGAGTGTATGAATTCAAATCAAATGTAGATTGATGTCATATTCTTTTCAATTAACATGATATTATAGTCATTTATCTTGTTCATAATGTTTAAAATTCAGTATGTTCTTCATCTTTCATTCATCTTCGTCGTTGATCACTATAAAGTCAGACGATTCATTTCATTGTTCATTCAAAGAATTCTTTGAATTTAGTTACAGCAGATTTGATGTGAACTTCAAATGTATCTTCATAGTCAATGATAGTTTCAGTCAATAAACATGTTCAATCTCAATCAGAATCTTAAAGAATTCTAGCATCTTATCATTTAGCTTCTTTGACAATTATGAAATCATTATGTTTCTAGAATTCAGAAACATCATGTTATTTATTTTGTAAATCATTTTCTTTCAATGCTTATTAATTTATTTCTTCATTGTGACTCTGATTCTTGTCAAGACTTGCTTGATCAATGCTAGTGATCATTTCATGTGTTTGAATATATTCTTTGCTTTGTCTGCTTCGATTTTAGCTCAAGTGATCTTATATTCAATTGAGTTCAAATTGAAACTCATATGAGAGTGAAAGTTCTTATTCAGAAAGAACGTTGACTGTTCAATTGATGACAAAATAGCATTGTTATCAATGAATTTGATCATAAATAATCAGATGAATCAATCATCTTGCATATATGAGTAATAACTTCGTAAATATCATTTCACATTCTGATTCACTCTTTCTGTTTAATCATTGATCTGCAAATGATAGTTTGTGAATAGTTTCATCTTAATATTGAGTCTCAGACATAAAGATTTTCAAACAATCAATATGAATTGTGAATCACGATTGAACACTATTAATCTTGATAGTTCATGAGTTCTGAAGATTCATATCAACAGTAGCTTGACTGTTTATTCTGCGAAGATTTCTTCGTCATCTGATCAACATGATATATAATGTTGTTTCTTAGACAATTGATCTATGACTGTCAGAATCACGTTGTTTTCATCACTTTCTGATAAATCAATAATGAAGTTGAATAATATGTTCTGTCATTACTGTTCAAGTATGAGCAATGACTTCAGCAGTTCATTGATTTGATCTTTCAATGCTTTTGATCTACAACAAATGTAACAGTTTCAAATGTAATGCTTGATCATCATTCTCATCTTCAATCAGCAATATGATCATCTCAGCAAGTTCAACGTTCAATTCATGTCAGAGTGATCATTGATCAAAAGATCATATGCTTCTCTTATCAATCAAGTGATCATTGACTGAAAAACTTATAGTCTATCATCTTTTCAAAGTACTTCATCAAGTACTTTGCAATTGTCTAAATTAATATCTTGACAAGTTCTTCTATTCTGTTTCATGATTATTTGAATATCAAAGCACAGTTGATTTGTTTGATTTTTGACTATAATTTGATTCTGAATAGAAATCATCTCTTTGATTGAATTTTCATTAGCGTTTGATTCTTGTTTTGAATCTGAGTTAAATCTGAGCAAGATTTGAGTCAAATCTTGATCAGCTTTTATTGACTGCAACTTAAATTTGTCTTTCAACAATAGCATCTGATGCTGATATAACTTTCAATCATCATTTACTTCAACTGACTTGACGTCTGACATTCTGATCAGCGCGTCAACTTTCAGATTCTGTTTTCTCAATTAATATATGATCTTGAAGTTATATTCAGATAACTTCTCAGCTCATTTAGCTTGTCATCAAGTCAATTCTTTGATGATCATGAAGTACTTCAAATTCAGATGATTGATGAAGATCTTGATTGAAATATTCATACATTTCAATTCAAGACATCAATGTTTCAAACAGTGAATAATGATCAGCAGTTCTTTGTCATAGATTTCGTAGTTGCACTCTGCAAGAATCATGTTCTTGCTATAGAAGATTACTGAATGTAGAGTGTCTTCATTATCATATTGAGACAATACTTCGTCGTTCACATAGTTCAAGAAGTTCATTTTCAGAGTAGCTTCTTTGATTGAGTTGAAATGCTTCAGAATGAAAGCTGTCATCATTTATTGCTTTAGTTCTTCAAAGATCATCTGACAGATCTTTGTTCATTTAAAAAAATAATCTTTTCAAGTCAGCTTTATCATGAATTGAATGATCTTTGAGAAGTTCTTTATGAATTATTGATAGAAATTGCAGAAGTCAATGAAGATTTGCACATGAGTCAACGATCATGACACTTCTCAGCTTCAAATCACATCTACTTTTCAAGAATTCATTCGTAAATTATTGATGAATATCAGTAGTTTAAGAAACGAGATTTTCTGAATCTCAAATTTGCACTTGTCAATATCTATCTGCAAGTTGACTTCATGAAGCTTGTCTAGCACTTCTTTCACATGAGTTCTATGTTTCTTCAAGATCTTACTGTAAATAAGAATATCATTTAAATATGTTTAACAGAATTTATGCAAACATTCAAACAATACATTGTTAATATAGTGCTGAAAGAACGCAGATTCATTGATCAATTCAAAGAGCATTACTTTATACTTGTAGATGTTGAAGAAAGTAACAAAAGTAGTTAAATTCTCGCTTTCTGAACTCATTTGCAGTTTATTGAACGCAGCAATAATGTTAAGTTAAATCAGATACTTACTGTCTTGAATTCAAGCTAGTACTTCATTTATCAAGAATATTGAATAACGATCTCTTTTGATCAGAGCATTCAGTTTTCAATAGTTTATGCAAAAGTAAAAACTATCATCTTTCTTTTTGACAAATAGTATTGACGAAGCGAAAAAAGCTTTACTGAATGTAATAAACTTCTTCTTCAAGTTCTCTTCTAAATACTTCTTGATCTTCTGCAACTTGTGATTCAACATAAAATATAATTGACTTCTAGAAGATTGACTTTCATCTTTTAATTCAATCTTATGATCGTATGATTGATGCAAAGACAACTGCGTTGTCTTTTCTCTATCAAAAACATTCAGAAAGTCATGATAAACTATCAAAAGCTTCTTCTTCAGTTTATTTAATGACATGACAAAGATCATTTCATTCAGTTTCGCGAAATCTTCAATTGAGCTAAGCACTTTGTTGATTTCACTAATGATTAAGAAGAAAATCTTGATCTTCTTATTCTTGACTAGAGTTTAATATGCAGCGACTTTGATCATGATAATATTAACGAATTTCTTTTTCTCAGTTAATTGAAAGAAATGAAGTTGATCAAGATCAACTTAAGTGCTTTGCTTTGCTATAAGAGCAGATTCAATGAATCAAACAGATTCAATAAATCTATTCACTGATTTCTGATTCAAGAATCTTTTCAAGATGATCATTGATGTAACAATTGAGTTCAAGTTCTTTCATTTCATTTTGCAAATCTTATTTAACTCAGATTTGTAAAATGCTGATTGATTGCTTGCTTTTGAAACAACAGATTTCAATGTTTGAATCTTCAACAATGATATTAATTAATTGTTTGCAGAATTTATCAAAATTTGATTTCTTTTCAATTAAAGATTTTCAATGATTATCTTGTGCTGATTTAAATGAGTTATCAATAGAAACATCATTTCATTCTTGTGTTCTTGAATCATGATTAATATATACAAAGCATGTGTAATTGACTTTTGATCAGAAGTTTTATTATACAATCAAATTGACTTTGATTTTGACAGTAATATTGATTGAATATCAAAGTGTTTACATAACTTTGACATCAAAGATTCATCAATGAAAGTCATGTCAATGACTTTAGTATTTATCAGAGTGAAGAATTTGAATATCTTTTCTAAACTATTCAAGATGATGTCAACAGTGAACGACTTGAAATCAAATGAATCATCAGACATGCTGATAAAACAAAATATGAGTATATTATTCTCAATCATTACTTTAACAAAAGCAGATCGTTTTTTGAATTTGCAGCAATCTCATGCACTTAAGTTATTTTAAGACAGTCATATGTTCTATGTTCTGACTTCTTGCATTTGAAGCAAAGTTCTTTCTTAAACAACTCTTTCTGAATAGAGTTGAGATTCAATCTTCTGAGTTTCTTTCATGCAAAGACTGATGACGTAGATTGAGCAGACGAAGTGCTAGCGACAAAGCAAGTGACTAAAATCACTGAAGCTTTGACAATCAATTGAACGTTCAATTCAGTCAATTTAACATCAACTTGTATGCAGATGTTAATAAACTCATTCAAATTCGTGATTCATTCATTGAGCGTTGCTTGTTGAAGATCTGAGCTGATCTTATGCTGAAAATCATTTAGTAAAATCTTGTTATTGTATTCTAGTTCTGCGCTGAATCTTTGAAATTTCATTCAAAATTCATGAAAGAAAATCTTGTTTTAATATAGCTTTAAGTACTGTTGTTGAGTCGTGTGATGATGATTAAAATTGTCGTACATTTTATCAATGATTGATAGTACTTCTTCGACTTCTAGAAACAAGTTCAAGAAGATATTTTGCATGCAAAAAGCTATGTGCTTGATTACAGCTTCACTGACTCAACTTTTGATGCAGACAATCTTCAACTTTTTGATAGAAAAGTGATTCTTGTTTGTCTTCAGCTTATTTCACATTCGCGATAGTCAATTGTTTACATTTTGCAACGAATCTTCAAACAGTGAAAAGTTTAATAATTTGATTGATTTCAAGAAATGATCTTCAGAAATCAAAGTGCTTTGTTAACTTGATGCAGTTTTTAAATGATGTATAATCATGTTCTTGTTTCTCATCTTTTTCTGCAGACGCGTCTGCGCAGCTTTCAATGTGATGTTTATCTTATTGACATCTTTTAACATCTGAATCATGTCATTGTGAGTCTTGATTTCAATGTCATGCTGTTGACATATGTACTTGATAAAGACAATGATGTCATCTGCTTCATAAATGCTTATTCAAGCATTCAGTTCAGTGCTGATGCTGATCTTGATCATTTCATGATCAAAAAACAATGCATTTATGTTTTCTTCTTCTGTATCTGATGATGCATTCATGTCTTCTTCTTCTGATGCTGTTCAATTCTGTGATAGAAGTGATTCTTTTCTAACATTTTGAAAATTATAGTGAGCAATGCTCACTGATTCTGATTCTGTGCTTCTAATCATGATATGAATAAAAAATTGCTGATTGAAATTTCAATGTTACTTTATCAAACTTTCTGAGTTCAAGCAACGACTAGTACTTTATCGAACTTTCTGAGTTCAAGTACTGCTTGTTGCAATTGTGCACTTCGAATTAGTCTAACATAGATCGTGTCAAACTATCATAAACTAGTATAGAGCTGATGTTGACACGCTAGCGACCTAGCGTGTCTTCATGAGTAAAACTCACGACGTGTTGCATCTTCTTTCTTCTTCAGCTTTGAACTTTTAGTTAGAATACACTCATATGATTCGCTTTATGCAGACTCATAACATTAGTTCAAAGCTCATTAATCTTGCTATCAATGTGTAGATGATATAAAAACAAGCTACATCACTCAAACTTGAATCAGAATTGAAATTAGAAAATTGAGTTCAGAAGATTCATTAGAAATCAAGAAATTTCTAGAACAGAACAGAAGAACATGAACGTGTTGCTCTAGATTAACTCTTTATTGAGCTTGTTGTCAAAACAGAAGAATAGAAGAACATGAACATGTTGTTCTAGAACTGAAATCAGAAATTTCAGTTGAATTTTGATCAGCAATTTTCTACTCACACAATGACTAGAAGCACAGAATTAGAATCAAAATCAGTGAGCACGACTCGCTATGAAACTCAAGATGCTGAAAGAGAATCACTTCTATCACAGAACTGAACAGCATCAGAGAAAGAAGACACGAATGCGTCATTGAATATCAAAGAAGAGAACACTAACGCGTTGCTTTTCGATCACGAAATGATCAAGATCAGCATCAGCACGAAACTGAATGCTTGAATAAGCACTCATGAAGCAGATGATCTCGTTGCCTTTATCAAGTACATATGTCAACAGCATGACATCGAAATCGAGATTCACAATGACATGATTCAGATGTTAAATGACATCAACAAGATCAACGTTGAATTGAAAGCTATCAACATCAAGTTGAAAGTTACACAGACAACGTTAAACGCTGTTTAAACGCGTTTACAGAAAGAAATGAAGAAAAAAACGTGATTATACATCATTTAGAAGTGACATCAAGTCGACTAAGCACTTTGATTTCAAAAGATCGATTCTCGAAGTTGATCAAGCTATCTGACTCACTTCTGTTCAAAGATTTGAGACAGAATGTGAATAATTGATTGTCTTGAATGCAAAACAAGCTGAAGATGAACAAGAATCATTTTTCTATCGAAGAAATGAAGATTGCATATGTGAAAAGTCGAGTCAGTGAAATGATGATCAAACACATAGCACTCAGAATGAGAAACATGATCATGAACTCGTTTCTTGAAGCAGAAGAGATACTGTCGATCATAAATAAGATGTACGATGATCTCAATCGACATCACACAACTCAACGACAGTTCTTGAAGCTGTATCAAAACAAGATCTTCTTTCATGAATTTTGAATGAAATTTCAGAGACTTAGTGCAAAACTAGAGTACAATAACGAAATTTTACTAGATGATTTTCAGCATAAGATTAGCTCAGATCTTCAGCGAGTCATGATCAATGAACGAACTATGAATTTGAATGAATTCGTTGACATCTGCATGCAAGTCGACGTTCGATTGATGAAATTGAATGCTCGATCAGTCTTCAAGACATCAACGACTCAAGTCACTCGCTTTATCGCTAGTATCTTGATGATGATCACTACTGCGATCTCAGCTTCAATCTCTGCATAAAAGAAACTCAGAATATCGAACGTTGATTCTGCTAGAGAGAAGTTGTTTAAAAAAGAACTTTGCTTCAAATGCAAGAAGTCAAAACATAGAGCATATGATTGTCTCAAGTCAGCTCAGATGCATGAAATTGCAGTGAATTCAAAAAATGACTTGTTCTCGTCAAAGTAATGACTGAGAACGATATACTCGTATTCTGCTTTATCAGCATGTTTGATGACTCGTTTGATTTCAAGTCGTTCACTGTTGATGTCATCTTGAATAGTCTAGAAAAGATATTCAGATTTTTCGCTCTGATAGATACTGAAGTCACTGACATGACTTTCATTGATGAATCTTTGATGTCAGAGCTATGTGAATGCTTTGATATTCAATCAATATCACTGTCAAAATTAAAGTTGATTTGATTGTATGATGAAACTTCTGATCAAAAGTCAATTACACATGCTCTGTATACATTGATCATGATACAAGAACACAAGAATGAAATGATGTCTCTATTAATAACTTGTCTAGATCAACACAAGATAATCATTGAAAATCTTTGATTGAAAAGAAATCAAATGTTGATAAATTCTGCAAATGATTGATTAATATCATCATTGAAGATTCGAACATCAAAATCTGTTGTTTCAAAAGCAAGCAGTCAATCAGCATTTCACAGATCTGAATCAAACAAGATCTGCAAAATGAAACGAAAGAACTTGAACTTGATTGTTACATCAACGATCATCTTGAAGAGACTCATAAATCAGAAATCAGTGAATAAATTCATTGAATCTGCTCTCATAGCAAAGCAAAGCATTCAAGTTGATCTCAATCAACTTTGCTCATTTCAGTCAACTGAGATAAAGAGACTCATCAATATTGTCATGATCAAAGTCGCTGTGTATCAAACTCTAGTCAAGAATAAGAAGATCAAGATCTTCTTTTTAATCATTAGTGAAATCAACAAAGTGCTTAGCTCAGTTGAAGATTTCGCGAAACTGAATGAAATGATTTCTGTCATGTCATTAAATGAACTGAAGAAGAAGCTTTTGATAGTTTATCACGACTTTCTGAATGTTTTTGATAGAGAAAAGACAACGCAGTTGTTCTCACATTGATCATATGATCATAAGATTAAATTAGAAGATAAAAGTCAATCTTCTAGAAGTCAATTGTATCTCATGTCGAGTCACAAGTTGCAGAAGATCAAGAAGTATCTAGAAAAGAACTTGAAGAAGAAGTTCATTACTTTCAGCAAAGCTTTCTTCGCTTCGTCAATACTATTTGTCAAAAAGAAAGATGATAGTCTTTGCTTTTGCGTGAATTATTGAAAACTGAATGCTTTGATCAAAAGAGATCGTTATTCAATACTCTTGATAAACGAAGTACTAGCTCGAATTCAAGACAGCAAGTATCTGACTCAACTCAACATTATCATCATGTTCAATAAACTGCGCATGAGTTCAAAAAGCGAGAATTTGACTACTTTTGTTACTTTCTTCGATGTTTACAAGTATAGAGTAATGCTCTTCAAATTGATCAATAAACTTGCGTCTTTTCAGCACTATATCAACGATGTATTGTTTGACTGTCTGCACAAGTTCTGTCAGACATACTTGAATGATATTCTCATTTATAGTAAGATCTTGAAAGAACATAGAACTCATGTGAAAGAAGTGCTAGACAAGCTTCGTGAAGTTGACTTGCAGATAAACATTGACAAGTGCAAATTCAAGATTCAGAAAATCTCGTTTCTTGAACTACTGATATTCATCAATGATCTGCGAATGAATTCTAGAAAAGTAGATGTGATTCGAAGCTGAAAAGTGTCTCAATTGTTGATTCATGTGCAGATCTTCATTGACTTTTGCAACTTCTATCGATGATTTATAAAAAACTTCTCAAAGATCATTCAACTTATGATAAAGCTGACTTGAAAAGATTATTTCTTTAAATGAACAGAGATCTGTCAGACGATCTTTGAAGAATTAAAGCAACAGATGATAACAGTTCTCGTTCTGAAGCATTTCAACTTGATCAGAGATGTTATTCTGAAAATGAACTTCTTGAACTACGTGAACGACGAAGTATTGTCTCAGTATGACGATGAAGACATTCTACATTCAGTGATCTTTTACAGCAAGAACATAATTTTCGCAGAATGCAACTACGAGATCTATGACAAGAAACTGCTGATCATTATTCGCTGCTTGAAGCATTGATGCTCTGAATTGAAATGTACAGATATTTCAATCAAGATCTTTATTGATCATCTGAATTTGAAGTACTTCATGATGATCAAAGAACTGATCAGATGACAGACTAAATGAGCTGAGAAGTTATCTGAATATAACTTCAAGATCATATATCAGTCGAAGAAACAGAATCTGAAAGTCGACGCGCTGATCAGAATGTCAGACGTCAAGTCAGTTGAAGCAAATGATGATCAAAAGCTATATCAGCATCAGATGCTATTGTCAGAAGACAGATTTGAACTGCAGTCAATAGAAGTTAATCAAGAAGATGATCAGAAAGCTGATCAAGATCTGACTCAGATCTTGCTTAGATCTGACTCAGAATCTGACTCAGATTCGAAACATGAATCAAACGCTAATGAAAATTTGATCGAAGAGATGATTTCTATTCAGAATCAAATTATAGTCGAAAATTGAACGAATCAACTGTGCTTTCATATTCGAATAGTCATGAAACAGAACAGAAGAACTTGTCAAGATATTGATCTAGACAATTGCAAAAGTACTTGATGAAGTACTCTGAAAAGATGATAGACTATGAGTTTCTCAGTCAATGATCATTTAATTGATAAGAAAAGCACATGATCTTTTGATCAGTGATCATTCTGACATGAATCAAACGTTGAACTTGCTGAGATGATCATATTGCTGATCAAAGATGAGAACAATGATCAAGCATTACATTTGAAACTGTTACGTTTGTCGTAGATCAAAAGCATCGAGAGATCGAATCAATGAACTGCTGAAGTCATTGCTCATATCAGAGCAGCGATGACAGAACATATCATTAGACTTTATTATTGATCTATCAGAAAGTGATGAAAACAACGCGATTCTGACAGTCATAAATCAATTGTCTAAGAAACAACATTATATATCGTGTTGATCAGATGACGAAGAAATCTTTGCAGAACAAACAGTCAAGCTACTGTTGATATGAATCTTCAGAATTCATGAACTACTCAGATCAATAGTGTTTGATCGTGATTCACAATTCATATCAATTGTCTGAAAGTCTTTATGTCTGAGACTCAACATCAAGGTAAAACTATTCACAAACTATCATTTGTAGATTGATGATCAAACAGAGAGAGCAAATCAGAATGTGAAACGATATCTACGAAGCTACTGCTCGTATATGCAAGATGATTGATTCATCTGATTATTCATGATTGAATTCGTTGATAACAATGCGATTTCGTCATCAATTGAACAGTCGACGTTCTTTCTTAATAAGAACTTTCACCCTCATATGAGCTTCGATTCAAACTCAATCGAATATGAGATCACTTGAGCTAGAATCGAAGCAGACAAAGCAAAGAATATATTCGAACACATGAAATGATCATTAGCATTAATCAAACAAGTCTTGACAAGAGTCAGAATTACAATGAAGAAACAGATTGATAAGCATTGAAAGAAAATGATCTACAAGATAGATGACATGATGTTTCTGAATTCTAGAAACATAATGATCTCACAATCATCAAAGAAGCTAAACGATAAAATGCTAGAATTCTTCAAGATTCTGATCGAGATCAAACATGTGTATCAACTGAAACTATCATCGACTATGAAGATGCATTCGAAGTTTGCATCAAATCTGCTGCAACTAAATTCAAAAAACTCTCTGAATAAACAACGAAATGAATCGTCTGATTTTATAGTGATTGACGATGAAGATGAATGAAAGATGAAGAACATACTGAACTTCAGACACTATGAACGAGATAAACGACTACAATATCGTGTCAATTGAAAAGAATACAACGTCGATCTGCATTGATACAACGTTGATGAAAGTGAATTCGAAGAATGCTTGAAGATTGTAAATGACTTTCATGAATGATATTTGAACAAGTCAAGATAGAAATCAACTTAAGAGTCAATCAAACTGCAGCAATGAGAACATTGCTAGATGAAGAGAAGAAGTAATGTTGTGATCATGCACTTTAAGTTAGTCTAACATAGATCGTGTCAGACTATTATAGACTAGTATAGAGCTGATGTTGACACGCTAGCAATCTAGCGTGCCTTCGTGAGTAAAACTCACGACGTGTTGCATCTTCTTTCTTCTTCAGCTTTGAACTTCTAGTTAGAATACACTCATATGATTCGCTTTATGCAGACTCATAACACTGCTGAAATTTCTGATTTCTGATGATGAGCTCAATAAAGAGTTAATCAAAAGCAACACATTCATGTTCTTTAATTTTGATTCTATCGAAATTTCTGATTTTGAATCAAGATTCTTCTTTAGAAATTTCTGATTTCTATCAAGCTTTCTGAGCTTGAGTTTTGATTCTGCTGTTGAAATTTCTGATTTCAACTTCTGATTTGAGTTGTGTAGCTTGTTTTTATATCATCTACACATCAATAGCAAGATTAATGAGCTTTGAACTAATGTTATGAGTTTGCATAAAGCGAATCATATGAGTGTATTCTAACTAGAAGTTCAAAGCTGAAGAAGAAAGAAGATGCAACACGTCATGAGTTTTACTCACGAAGACACGCTAGATCGCTAGCGTGTCAACATCAGCTCTATACTAGTTTATGATAGTCTGACATAATCTATGTTAGACTAACTTGAAGTGCACGATTGCAACAACAAAAGCAAGACGAGATGAGAAAAAATTAAAGATGATGACGAGAACTGAAATTAAATAAGTCATGAGATGAGATGAGATGAGATACAGCAAGACACATTTTATAGTGATGAAGCATTGACAAAGTGAGAATATATCTGAGCAAGATGTCTGAATTGAATCGATGATGAATATTGAACTTAAAGTTTTTGACATTAACATTGAGACATCATACATGATATTACATGTAATTCTTCAACGACAGAGTTGACGAGATGAAATTCATTAAGTGCTTACTTACAGTTATCTAGAAGATTGAAAGATTTTCAAGTAAAGAAGTGATTTTTTCAATTGATGTAATACTTGAGCAAAGATGAGTTGTAACATCTATCACGCTTAAAGTTTAGTATGCTGTTTACATATCAGAATCTTTCATTGTTTTTGATGATAATAAGTTCTCAAGATTTTTAATGTTGACTTAAAAAAGAGTCATTTGCAATGTGATTTAAAAGAATAGCATGAAAGATTAAGTGAACTTTCATAAATGCTGAAAGATCTAACTCAATAATCAGAGAATTTTGCTCAAAGACACGCTTAATCTTGAAGAATTTAACGTTATGATTATTTAACTTGACAGCAAGATGAGTGATGCTGAGATTACAAGCATTCAGTCAAACTTCATCTTCAACAAAGTATCTAAAACAAGAACAACAAAAAAGATTAACATTAAACTCATAAATGACTTAAGTTATGAGCATTTCATCACATAAATGATCAGTTAATTCTTTCATTTTCTTGATGAATTCTTTGACATTGATTAACTTATCTTGAGCTTGAGATGTAAAATTCTCTGACAAAGATTCAAAAAACTTAAAGTCTAGATATGAATTCTGACTTGTATTAATCAAGAAGAAAGATGTTAAAGTGATTAACAAAGATGCATTATTGATTACAAATTCAACTTCAGAAAGTTACTTAGCTCAGTCATCTTGCATGTAGTTGACATAGACTTAAAGATAATGCTTCATGACAACATTAAATCTCTTGATTTGATCATTAATCTCAAGATGATATGCTGTGAATAACTTGACATTTATCTTCAACATCTTACACATATGCTTTCAGACATTGAAGATGAATTGTGTATCTTAATCAAATATGAAGAACTTAAGTAAATCATGATGTTTTCAAACATGAGCATAGAAGCTGTTGATAGCTTTTTCAACTTTTATAAAGATGATGAAAACTAAATGTCTCATTTTGCTAAAATGATCAACAAAGACTAGCACATATTTATATGTAATACTCATGAAGATATTGAGCAATAAAGAATTTACATAATTCATGAAAACATTACATCAGTAATGTTTAAGAACTGAAAGAGAACATAATCATTCTTGAGTTCATTGTTTAAAGAGTTTGAAACATGTATACATGTGACAGTTTCATACAAAGCACTAAACATACTTATATATGTTGCATCATCAATAAATTCAACTGATAAGTTCATAGCTTTTGACTCTTTTATCGATTATTTGACGAAATCAGCTAAAACTGACTACAAGCTCATTAAGCTAGCATCAGTCAAAAACATCTGTTTAGTCAAGCTTCTAGCTTACAAGCTTTAATAGTCACTCATCAACAACTAATAACTAGCTACAAGCGCTTGTATCTTTTGATGACAGTCATTTGCTCAAAAGATATAATGTGCAATACATGTTTGCTTTTCATACGTTTTTACATTCAAGATTCATATGTAATCAAATAAATCATTTGATGAATTGATTATTTAAGTAGCTATTTAACCATTTATTTAAACATGAAGAATGCTTGATAGAGAATCATGTAGAAAGTCATGAAAAGTGCTTGATAGAGAAACATAAAGAGCGCTTGATAGAATGCTTGATAGAAAAACATGAAGAATTCTTGATAGAAAGTTATGTAGAAAGTCATGTAGAAAGTCATGTAGAGAATCATGTAGAAAGCATTGTTTGACTCATGTTATGCGCTCAATCGACGTGTATTTTGAAGCATGTAGAATGTTTGATAAAGTGTTTGATAAAAAGCTCAGTCGATAGCTCAATAAATAGCTCAGTAGAAAGATTGATAGAAAGATTGATAGAAAGATTGATAGAAAGATTGATAGAAAGATTAGTAGAAAGATCAATCGAAAGATCAGTAGAAAGCTCACTAGATGACTCGATCGAAAGATCAGTAGAAAGCTCATCAGTAGAAAGATCAATAGAAAGATTGATCAAAAGATCAGTAGAAAGCTCACTAAATAACTTGATTAAAAGATCAGTAGAAAGCATTGTTTGAAGCACTGTTTGACTTGTGTTATGCACTTGATTAACGCGTCTTTTAAAGCATGTTTTGAAGTGAGTAGATTGACTAGTAGATGAACGAGTAAATAGCTGAGTTAATAGCTGAACATGTTGATATTTTGATTGTTGTTGTTCTAGAAAGTAGAAACTATGAAGGGAAAAAGAAGATAAAAACTTCAAACTTTCTAGCGTCAACTTTATAGAGTTCGAAGCGAAGATTATCGAGTAGATAGCTGAGCATGTAGAATGACGAGTAGAATGAAGAATAGATGAGCGAGTAAATAGATGAGTAGAATGAAGAGTAGATGAGCGAGTAAATAGACGAGTAGAATGAAGAGTAGATGAGCGAGTAAATAGAGAAGTAGAATGAAGAGTAGATGAGCGAGTAAATAAATGAGTAGAATGAAGAGTAAATGAGCGAGTAAATAGATGAGTAGAATGAAGAGTAGATGAGCGAGAAGAGTAGATGAGCGAGTAAATAAGCGAGTAGATAGACGAGTAGAATGAAGAGTAAATAAGCGAGTAGATAAATGAGTAGAATAAAGAGTAGATGAGCGAGTAAATAGACGAGTAAATAAGCAAGTAGATAGACGAGTAGAATGAAGAGTAAATGAGCGAGTAGAATGAAGAGTAGATGAGCGAGTAGATAGACGAGTAGAGTGAAGAGTAGATAAGCAAGAAGAGTAGATGAGCGAGTAAATAAATGAGTAGAGTGAAGAGTAAATAAGCAAGTAGATAGACGAGTAGAATTAAGAGTAAATGAGTGAGTAGAATGAAGAGTAGATGAGCGAGTAGAATGAAGAGTAAATGAGCGAGTAGAATGAAGAGTAGAATGAAGAGTAAATGAGCGAGTAGATAGATGAGTAGAATGAAGAGTAGATGAGCGAGTAGATAGATGAGTAGAATGAAGAGTAAATGAGCGAGTAAAATGAAGAGTAGAATGAAGAGTAAATGAGCGAGTAGATAGATGAGTAGAATGAAGAGTAGATGAGCGAGAAGAGTAGATGAGCGAGTAGATAGATGAGTAGAATGAAGAGTAAATAAGTGAGTAGATAAATGAGTAGAATAAAGAGTAGATGAGCGAGTAAATAGACGAGTAAATGAGCGAGTAGATAGATGAGTAGAATGAAGAGTAAATGAGTGAGTAGAATGAAGAGTAAATGAGCGAGTAGAATGAAGAGTAAATGAGCGAGTAGATAGATGAGTAGAGTGAAGAGTAAATGAGCAAGAAGAGTAGATGAGCGAGTAGATAAACGAGTAGAGTGAAGAGTAAATAAGCAAGTAAATAGATGAGTAGAATGAAGAGTAAATGAGTGAGTAGAATGAAGAGTAGATGAGCGAGTAGAATGAAGAGTAAATGAGCGAGTAGAATGAAGAGTAGTGCTAAATTAGCTAAATCAGCTTGTAGCTGATTTATGTAGCATGTAAGCTAATCAACGATGCAAACTCAGCTGACAGCTAGCTTGTAGCAAACGTCTCATCTAGTAGCTAGCATATGCATCTCAAGCGCATTAAGATTCAAATGTCGTTGCTCACTAGCTTACAAGCTATTTAAGCTCTTCATCAAAACATCGATGCTAAATTCATGAAAGTTAAAGTCAATGAGAAAACTGAGAACAGATGTAACTGAACTAAATTTAAGATGATGATTTGTGATTGAAGCATCATGACTTTGATGTCAAAAGCATCAAAGACAAGATTTTTAATAATTTTAAAGTTTAAAACATGAGTTTTTAGAATTGTTTAATGTTGATATTGATGTTGAGAATTGAATGTATTCTTCTTCTTAAAAAGATCTTTTGAGTGACGTGTTAAAGCATTCAATTTATCATTGATCTTGTCAAAGCAATATGTGATGTGATAGTTGAATTTAGACAGAAACTCACTTCAACAAGCTTAATGATGATTCAACTGCTTAATTGACATGAAATACTTAAGATTTTTGTGATCTATGATCATCTTAACAGAACAGATAAAGTTTTCAAGCTTTAAGCATCATTCTTTGAATGTGTAAACAATGATCATGAGTTCTTTATTATAAATTTCATAGTTACACTCAACTGAGTTATGCTTCTTGAAAAAGTAAGCAATTGAATGAAGAACTTCATTCTCATTGTACTGAAAGAGAATATCTTTGAACACATAGTTCAAAGCATTGATTTCTATCACAATCTTGTGATCTAAATTATAGTGATGTAAAATAACATTGAAAGTGAACACTTTTTTAAGAATGTTGAATGTCTTCTGACATTTCTGAAATCAGACAAAGAATTCAATCTTTCTGATGAAACAAGTGAGTGAGTTAACTATTCTGCTATAGTTGTAGATAAATCTTCTATAAAAGTTTGTGAAATCTAAAAAACTTTGAATGTCTTTAATGTTAATCAACGTAAGTCAATTGACAATGATGTTTATCTTGAATGAGTTCATCTTAATTTCTTCAATGATGATTATTAATTTTAGATACAAGACTTAAATGACATGAAACTTATATTTGATTATATTTGTTTGAAGATTTGCTTCTTGCAGCTTTTGCAAAATGAGTTTGACATGAATCTCATGCTTGAGTTCATTGTTTGAATAAATCAAAATATCATTCAAATAAGCAATATAAAACTTATTTAAATGTTTACAAAGAGTATTGTTAATATACTTCTGAAACAAGATGAGTTCATTGCATAAATTGAAGAACATGACTAAATACTTGAATAATTCAAATCAAGTGCAAAAGATGATGAGAACTTCGTCTTTTTCTTTGATTCAAAGATGATTGAATGTGAAGATGATATCAAGCTTGATAAAGATTTTGACTTGACTTAAATGATTCAGCGTTTCTGAAATCAAAGACAAAGAATATCAATTTTTGATGATGATAATGTTCAGATCTTGATAGTTCACACAGAAGCAAAGTTCTTCTTTAAGTTTCTTGATGAAGAGAACAAAGATGATCATCTGAAAGTGATTGACTTGAATGAATTTTTTGCTCAGATTTTCATTTAAATAATGTTGAAGTTTTAGAATTTCATCACAACTCATGTTGTACAAAGCAAAGACTGAGAGTTGAGCATCTTCTTTAAAATGTATGACATGATTATGAGTTTGATGCAAAGACAAGATATCAACGTTCTTCTTGAAGAAGATGTCTAGAAACTTAAAGCATCTGAGCGAGAGAATTGTAACTGAGTCAACATTCTTGCTTTGTTGATAGATTTCAAGATCTTCTTGAGTCGTGAATGTAGTTAAATAAATTTTCTTTTTCATTTGATGAAAACTTCAACTGTGATCTTTAGCATAGATGCTATTCTTGAAGCAAGATGAAGACTGAGCTGACAAAGTCACATCACATGACTTTGATTCATTAGATGAGACTGAATCAAGATTCAGAAAGTCATCAATTTTCTTTAAAGTAATGTTAAATACTTTAATGTCTTTATTGCAAGTAGCTCAATCAAAGCATTGAGCTTTCAACTCAACTATATCAAGTTGTGTAAAAGATTGATTACATTAATTTGCTTAAAAGACATTAAAAGTTTTAAAAGAGAAAGAATTGTGATACTTGATTTTAAAAAAGTATTCTTTTTGAATGACTTGAAGAATATGATTAAAAGCTTCTTGTTTTAAACAATGAATGAGATTGAATGAGATTTGTTTCTTGTGAACAGACGAGAAACTGAGTTGCTTCTTCTGAGTGAATTAAGAGCTAAATTGCTCTTCATGAGTGAGTTGAGTACTGAATGATTCTTCTTGAACAATTTATGAACTGAATTGCTTTTTAAAAACGAACTGAGAACTGAATTGCTTCTTAAAAGTAAACTGAGAACTGAATGATTCTTCTTGAACAATTCGTGAACTGAATTGCTTTCTAAAAGCAAACTGAAGACTGAATTGTTTCTTACAAGTGAACTGAATTGAAGTTACTTTTTTTTAGCTTCAAGCAAGATATTTTCTTCTGATTGATTGAAATCATAAATCTTGATGAAGAATTGACAACAATAACTAAGACAGAAAAGCGAGAATAAAACAAGAGTATTGTGTTCAAAATTGATGTACATGAAGTGATGATGAAGTCATGAAAGATTCATGATGATGAAATACTGATTTAATTCAGTAACATAAAAGAATAATCTTTCAACATGTTCATCAAGAATCATTATGAACTTGATGACATGAATAATGTCATTGATTAAAGCGACTTGATCATCAAATTCTCAAAGTCTGCAAGAATGAATTAACAGATGCAAGAAAAGATGATGTTGTTACGTGAATGATTTATTCATAAAGACATAAGCAGAGATATCACTGTCAATCAAAGCAAGAACAGAAACTTTAAATTAAGCTTAATGAAGAATACAGAATACTATCATGTGATTATCTTTGAATGTTGAATTGAATTTAAAGAGTTTCAAGACAGATTTAGCGAAAAACTTTCTATATAATTGAAGTGAAGACAAAAAGATTGATGCTAGTAAACAAGATGATATGTATACAGATTTCTGAACGTGACTTAGTTCAAAAACTAAACTTTTCTTGAATACAATAAAACTTCTTCATTTATGTCGATAACGTCGCTATTGTCGACGTTTATGATATGCAAAGTGAAAAGCTTTTTATTTGAACATTCTTTAATGATTTTGCTTGAATGTTGCAATTTGCAGTAATAGCACAGCTTTCACTTGTTGCAAATTTTCTTAATCTTAAAAATAATTAGAATCTTATCTTGAACAATGACAATAACGAAGCTTAAATTCATTGACTCATCAACAAATGAGAAAAAAAGAGACAAGAATACTGTTGAAACAACAGTCACAAAGATGATAATTTTAAAACTCAAAAAATTACTAGTTGATGTAAAAACACTCTTGACTTTGACGAGTGAAATAAAGAAGAAAATGATGAAGTGAGATTAATGATGCTTAAGCTGTTGAAGCTTTTCATTGATTTCAAAGAATGCTTAAACTCATTGATGAATGATGAATGATTGAGTCTCATCAAGATTTCATCAGAAGAAGATGATGACTTAAGTGATATAATTGACATTGTGTTTCATGCAGTTAATTAATAAAAAGTCTTTCATCAAGAAATGTTCTTTCTTCTGATAGAAGAGATTGTAGTAGTTGACAAAACTATCTGTGTCTTACTTTAAAGTTTTATGAAGATATAGTTAAGCATCTTTCAACTTAAAAGAATTTGTCATGATTCTAGTCTTATCAGACTTAGTCTTCTAGCCTTGTCAAATCTATTCTTGCTTCGTCATCTTGACTAGTTTCTATTGAGTTTAGCGTCAACTGAGAAATACACATATGTAGTCAGCTTCTTTTCTGTAGCTATCTTTCTTTCTTAGCATTTATCTTCTAGTTAAATGACATTTCTATCTGACTCGCTCTAGACAAATCTCTAACATTAGATAAATGCTCATCATTTACTACTTTGCTATCAATGAATAAATGATACAAAAAAATTTATTCAGTAAGAAAAATTTGCAAGAAATTCTTCAAATTTGCATCATTATTTTAGATTGCAAGAGATTCTTTGATTCTACACTCATTTTCATCATTCTATTTGCAAGAAATTCTTCGAATAAAGCACTCAATTATTATCTGAAATTCACAAGAAATTCTTCGAATTTTCACTCATCAAAAAACATCAATTCAAAACATCAATCTCTCATTTATTCTTATCTCAACAACTTCTATCTTCTCTCATCATGACACATGATGTCAAGTCAGTTGAGCTTCAAACAACTCGTCTGTTTAGAAGCACTGTTAATAAAAGAGTTTCACTTCTACTCATCAATGCTTCAGTCAAAGCTGAGAAAGCTGTCATTGCATGAAACATAAACATTGAAAAACAACTGCTTTATTGAGTCAGCAATCAATTTGACAAAGTCATCAATATGCTAAATGAGCTTCAAAGTCAGTAAGACTTGACTCTACAACTCAATGAATATTGACTTCTCATACAAGAAGATCACAAAAAGAGAGTAAAACAACTAAAAGTCACTTTTGATAAAAATAATAAGTTAAAGAAAAAGATCAGTCAGCTACAAGATGAGTGATTGAACTTCAAAGCAAAACAACATTAACCTGATTGATCTATGTCTCGTCAAGATACTCAGTCAGCTGAGCAATCAGTCAATCAGAAAGAAGCTCACTTTCAATGAGAATCTTCTACTTTATCTGATAATGAAAATGATCATCACAAGTTCATCAAGCTTTCAAATTCACTCATTTTCATCGAAACAGATGATTCTATCTGAAAGACATGAAACATCAAAATAGCTGACAAGCTCAATGTCAATGTGAATCATTACTTTATTGAAAAGATTTGTATTGTTTATGTGATTTTCAGACTAGAAGACAATGCTGATCAGCAAATTTATGCAAAGCATCATATTGATGTTTTCTCATTTTATCAGTCACTATCAGAGCTACTGAAACATCTGAAAGAAATTTATGAAGATCAGAATCTGATTTGAAAGTGTCATCATGAATACATTGCTCTGAAGCAGCTCAACAAGTTCTTCAGCTTCTTCTATTCAGAATTCACTAGAATATTCAGCTTTCTGAACTACGATGATATCACTTTGATGAATAACATTCAGAATAAAATCAACAATCATCTTCAGAACGTGTTGTCAGTTTATCTCATAAAGTTTAACTTGCTTGAAAAGCTCAAGATCTTTCTTCAAGATGTGAATAATAAACAACAAGTCAATTATCAGCTACATGATAAGTCATGAACAGTCAAATTGATAGCAGCTTCGAAAAAACGTTTTGTTTCTTCATTGACATCAGCTTCAGTCTCAATTACTAGCTATGTTTGATTTACTACTTTTTTCACTCTTGAATTTGAATGATCAAGAATGTCAATCATCTGCTTCAACTGCAAAGTATTGAATCATCTTTCAAAGAACTGTTCTCAGCTGAAGACTAGTACTTTGACATTTCGTGCATTCATTTCTCGTCTCAATGAGATCATCATGTCAAAAGAAGAGAAGAAATTATTTACAGAGAAATTGAAGAATGAGATAAAAAACTAGTGACTTTCATCAAAGACATGATAAAAGACGTGTTAATTTCTTTAACAATAAGCAGCTTAAATGACTTCTTTGCTTCGAAATTTTTGACTATTGAATGTGTACTATCTAGCAATGAAATTAGTTACTCATTAAAATCATTAATTGACACTGAAGCAGCTGACTATTCGTTCATTGATGAATTAATCGCGCAGAATGTTTGTGATTATTTGCAAATTGAATCTTTATCTTTAATCAAGCTCAAATCAATAAGAAGATTCGATGATTATTATGTAAAAAAGCTCATTACTCATACAATTTATTCAAATTTAACTGTTCAAGATCATATGAAACGTTTCATCTTTATGCTGATCACTCAATTAAATCAACATCAGATGATTCTTGAAAAAACATAAATGAACAAGATCAAGATGACTATTGATATGAAAGATGATCTTCTTCAATTTTCTAGTTTTGAAGCTCATATCAAAGCTTCTATCAAAGCTCATTCGACTGTTCTTTCAAGCAAGAAAATCGCGATAGAACAGAAGAGTTTAATCTTTACTCAAATACTAAAGAAATTTACTTCTTCTGTTGTCACTCAACTCAACGAGAAGTCATCTTCATTCAGTAAAATCGTGAAATCATTTAATTCAATCAACTTCGCTTCATCTTTCAATTCAATGAACATAGCAATGATAGAAGCTGCAGCATATAGATCACTAGTCAAATGATTGAATGTAACTACTTTCGCGATCATCATCACGAAAATTGATCGACTTCTAAAAACAGCTAGAAATAAATCAGAAGACGTAAATCTATAAGAGCTTTCACATGAAAAGATTCTGAAGAAAGTCAAAGCTAAGCTTTCTTCGAAATATCATGACTATCTAGACGTGTTTAATTGAGCGATGACTGATCAACTACTTTCTCATCGTTTCTATGATCATAAAATTGAGTTAATCGACGAGAAAACATCTTCTTGAAGTCGTTTCTATCATATGTTTGACTACAAGCTTCAAAAGATGAAGAATTATCTGATTAAGCATTTGAATAAAGACTTTATATCTTCTAGCTCAGCTTCATATGCTTCGCTCATACTATTCATTGAAAAGAAAGATGATAGCTGTTAGAGATCAGCATAGAGCGAGTCATATGAATGTAATGTAACGAGTATATAAATGCTAAGAAAGAAAAGTATCTAGAAGAAAAGAATCAACTATCTATATGACTCAGAGAAACATAAGCTAATTCTGAATAGAGTTGACTTCGAAACAATTCAATAGTCTAGTGACGAGCGATCAATGATAGTCATGAACATAGTTATCAACATAGTCATCAACATAGCTATCAATATAGATGCGTAGCTAGAATCATAACAATAGCTTGCATTTCTGTATAAACTACAGAAAGCTCAATGCTTTGATCAAACGAAATCACTACTTCTTATCACTAATAGACGTGTTATGAACATGTCTGAATCGATCAGAGTTCAGATCTAACTCTAATCAATTTGATTAAAGCAAGTCATGATGCTATGTCTAGTTTGAACCTAGCGCATTTCTTCGAGTCATTCTCAGCACTTCTTCTCGTTGTTCAGCACTTTCTTCATTCATTTCTTTCATCATTCTTTTAGACAAACACATCTGACATATTACATCACATCTGTATCGAGTCTAGCGCAGTCTCAAACCATTATTTATAGAAGAGCTCGTACTCTTTCTCTTCTGTATTCTTAATGTCTTGTTATAGCTATCTTTAAAGAACAATACATACATATCAGCTCTGAGTCTCTTTGATTGAATGATCTAGGCACGATTTCAACATTACATTAAGAATTTCGTTTATCATACGATATAGATACTTATTATTCGTTCAATATACTCGTTCAGACAGATTGAGTCTAAAGAAATTCATTTACCTGATGATCGACGTAATCAAAAGACAGAACAACACTAGAAAGTTTATAGAATCAACAGTGAGACTGATTGAATTGCTAGACGACTTACAGCTCATTAAATACGCATCGTTCATCTCGATTAATAGAATCAGCGATAAAGAATCTTCGTTGATTGCTAGAGAATCAAATCGATCAAGAGAATCAATCAACTCTCAAATCAAACAACAAAAATGACTTCATCTTCTATTGTCGAGCATCGCTCTTCGCTCGATTTCTTTCTTTTAAAACACTCGTTCAATTCAATCTCTTCTTTCTTCTTCATCATGTCTCGTCTCTTCAAAGAGCATTTCAAAGCTTCATTCTTCATTGTCGAAGATAATGACTCATTCGCTGAAATCATAACATCTTCTATGACTATGAAAGCTTTGAAGAAACGATGCGAAGAGCTGAAAGCTAGACTACAAGCTAGAGAGATTATCTTGTCATCATCAATTTACTCTGAGCGTTCTAGATTTCAGAAAATACTCGATTCTTCGTTGTTCACTGATGAAAAGAACTTTACTTGAAAGAACTGATATGAAAAAGTTCAGAACAAGCTAGAAATTAACGTCGATCTCTTTTCAAGTGAACGAGTCAAGCTGAACTACGTACATTTCAGATTATTCAATGATGCAGCTGAGATCACTCAGTCAAGACGTGAACGTGACTGTTTCAACTCATATAAGATCGTTGATGAGCTTTTGAAAGAGCTAGCTCAGTTGTTCAATGATTCAGATAAAGAAGTCAACTTTCGTAGAAACTACTACAACTTGATTCAAGAACAGAAGAAATTCAGCAAGTTTTATACTCAATTTCAACGACTATTCTTCTATCTAGACTATCAAGAAAAACAGCTGATCATCGATCTAAAGAATAAAATAAACTTTCGACTTTGATTCGCTTGAGTAACTCAATTGATTCAACTCAGTACTCTGAAAGAAATTCGTTTCTACCTCATTCGATTGAATAACGATCAACGAGCTATTCGAGAGATCAAGAATAAAGAAGCAATGATCAAAGCTCAAACAATTAAACAGATCATCTTCGCTGAAGAATCAGTCAAAGCTACTCATAGAATCATAGAAATGAAGATGACTGATCAGTCAAAATCACGCGACGCTGTTTTGACTAGCGTCAAAGAAAATGACTTACTAATCGAAAACTGCTTTCTTTGTCATAAGTCTGATCATACTTCTAAAGAGTGCTTGAATAGACCTTTCAGAATTAATGCATTAGATGACGAGTTTGATCATTCTTCGAACTTCGATTCAGAGTCTGATTCAAAAAACTAGTCATCTCTTTCAGAGTCATCGAAGAGGTAGAGATCATTTCTTTGTGCAATCTAATCGACGAAATTTCATCTATCGAAGAGAACTACTTCGAAAAGTCATTTCTAGTCGATGTCACTCTATTCTCGCAAGGCGAATTCTTCAAGCTACGATCTCTGATAGATAGTGACTCGACGATCTACATCTTGATTCATACAAAGCTAGTTGATCAAATATGTCAGAAGCTCGAAATTCAACTCATACGACTAGCTAAAGAGAAGTTAATAAGAGAATATGACGAAAAGCTGACGAAGAAGATCATTACTCATAAAATTCTACTCAATCTCACAGTCAAAAGTCATAAGAAATTGACTGTTTCAATGTTAATAGCTGATATAAATCATCATGACGTCATGTTAGAAAAGTTCTGAATGAACAAAAATAAAATACTATTAGATATGCAAAACGATGTCATCATTTTTTTGAATCAATTAGAAGCTTTCATTTCTGTTTTTTCAATGTCAGTCAGAGCTTCACACTCAAAATGATCATGATCATCAAATTCTTCTATCAGTTCAGCTCTCAAAGTGCTTCAACGACTCGCTTCTACTGCTTCGAAAAAGAACTTTTCTATGTTCAGTATGAGAACTGCATCTTTTCATGCATTGATTAAACGATCAAAGAAGAATTGCATCGAGATTTTCGCTATGTCGATCAAAGATATTGATAGAAAAATAGTCTACAACACTCAATGCGAACTGAATGTTCTAGACGTCGCTTTTATCAATGCATCAGCTCAAAATCTAGAAGACATCAAAGTCAAGCTATTTTTGAAATATCAGAATTTTCTCGACGTGTTTGATTGAGCTCAAGTCAATAAGCTATCATCTCATCGTTCATATGATCATAAGATAGAGTTCACTAACGATGTCACTTCTTCTAGATGTTGAGCTTATTGAATGTCATTTTACAAGCTTCAGAAGATCAAAGAATATCTGAACGAAAATCTGTCAAAGAATTTTATTACTTCTAGCAAGATCTCATATTTCTCACTCGTTTTATTCGCTCTGAAGATCAATGATAATCTTCGCTTCTGCGTCGACTATCAAAAGCTCAATGTCATTATCAAAAGAAATCGCTACTCTCTATCGCTCATAGATGAGATGATTGACAAAATCGTTGACTGCAAGCATCTGACTCAACTGAATATAATTTTCGCTTTCAACAAACTTTGTATGCACTTCGATAGTGAGAACTATATGATCTTCATTATCGCTCTAAAAGCGTACAAATCAAAGATTCTATCATTCAAATTAACAAACAATTCGACCTCGTTTCAGTAATATATGAACGATGTTCTATGAAACTTTCTAAATGACTTCTGTCAAGCTTATTTAAACGACATTCTCATATACAGCAAGATTCAAAAGAAGCATAAACAACATGTCAAAATGATACTAGATCATCTACAAGATGCTGATCTGCAGATAGATATTTGAAAGTGCAAATTCAACGTAGAAGAAACAGTCTTCTTAAAGATCATAGTATTTAAACAAGATCTTTGCATGAACTCTATCAAAGTGAAAGCTATAGTCAATTGAGTTACATTTACTAATCTAAAAGAGATACAAGACTTCGTCAATTTCTATCAATGCTTCATCAAGAACTTTTTGAAACTAGTCAAGTCATTCACTCAGTTGACTTGAAAAGACACGTCTTTTGTTTGAAACGAAGTCTGCGTCGAAGTCTTTGACAATCTAAAGAAGCAGATCAGCTCGATCTCAGTTCTGCGTCATTTCAATGTCAAACGTCAAGCTATTTTGAAAATCGATGCATTCAACTATGTAAAAGGCGACATACTATCTCAGTATAATGATGAGAATGTGCTTCACTCGATAGTCTTCTATAGCAAGAGCATAATTCCAGCTGAATGCAATTATCACATCTATGACAAGAAATTACTAGCTATTATTCGATGCTTCAAACACTGACGATTTGAACTAGAAGATACTGAGCTATTTATTCAAATGTTTACTGATCATCAGACTTTGAAAATCTTTATGAAAAACAAACAGCTGACTCGATGACAAGCGAACTATCTGAATATTCTATCGAAGTTTAACTTTCAGATTATCTTTCGATCAGGCAAAACAAACATCAAAGTCAATGCTTTAACTAGAATGTTGATGATCGATAGTTCGAAATCAGCTAAAGAAATAAATGATCGTTTTCAGACTATACTGATCTCAAATTGAATAAATGTTCTATTGATTGAGTTTGAAATCGAATCTGAATACAAGACTAATCTCTATCAACGCGTACGTCTAGTCAATCAGAAGAATGAACTATGCAATGAGTATCGACAAGCTATGAACAAAGATGAACTGAAGCTTCATGATATGAAGCTAAAGAACTGTCAAATCATTGACAACGTTTTATTCAAAAAGAGTCTACTATGAGTGTCAAAACAAATGCATACGAAATTGCTTTGAAAGATTCATGATCAATCATCAATCTCACATTCTGACATTAAATGAACGATTGATTTAGTTCAACGCTTCTACTATTGATCAGATCATCAAGCAACTATTCAACAATACATTCAAAACTGTCATGTTTATCAGCAAAGCAAAGCATCTTAAGATGATATGAATGATTTGCTTCAGTTTCTATTGATCTCTCAGCAGCGTTGACAAGATATAGTTATGAACTTCATCACTGAGCTATCTCTATCAAAAAACTATAACGTCATTTGCATGATCATATGTCATCTCTTCAAAGAACGTCACTATGTTTTCTGTCATTGAGAAGATAATGACATCTCAATCGAAGAAACAGTATAAATCATGCTATGAAACGTCTATTGACTTCATGATCTACTCAGTTCTATCGTTTCAAATAGAGACTTTCAGTTCATATTGATCATGTGACAAAGTCTTTGTAAATGACTGAAGATCAAAGTCAATCTATCAACAGTTTATCATTCAGAGATTAATGATCAGTCAGAATGAGCTAATCAAGATGTTGAACGTGAACTTTGAATCTACTGCAATTACATGCAGAATGACTGAGCTAAATGACTTTCAATGATGAAATTCAGTGATAATTTCAATACATTCTCGACTATCTTGATGATTTCTTTCTACTTCAATAAAGACTTTCACTCTCGAATGAGTTTTGATTCAGATACGACTGATTACAAAACAACTCGTCAATGTATTGAGACTAGAAAGATTGATGACATTGTCATTCAAATGAGCGAACTTCTTATCTTTGATCATCAACAATTGAAAAAGATCAAGCAGATCATTGAAGCTCAGATGAACAAGCATAGATGAGACGTCATCTATGAAGTAGATGATCAAGTTTGGTTAGTCTTTGAAAACATCAAAATCACTAGATCATGCAAAGATTTGAAAGACAAGCAGCTCGATTTCTATTCAATCACAGTCAAAGTTGAAATCTTCTATCGTCTTCAGCTATTTAGAAGCATGAAGCATATACATTCAGTGTTCAGCTCAAAGTATTTACAATCTTCATTAAACAACTTTTTATCAGAACAACATTCTGAACTTTCTAGATTAATGATCATTGAAGAGAATGAAGAGCACTGAGAAGTAAACGATATATTGAACTTCAGACGATATAGAGAAAGACTACAATACAAAGTCAAATGAATCGAGATAAATCATGATGACAAATGATACTATGTCAATAAAGAAAAATTTGATGACTCGAAGAAAGTTTTGAACGAATTTCACAAGCTATACTCAAATAAGTTGCACTAAATTGAAAACACGATGAATTTTTTTTTTTGCTTTTATTTCTTTTCTATTCATGTGAACATGAATGTTTGAAGAAAGAAATAATGTTATGAACATGTCTGAATTGATCAGAGTTCAGATTTAATTCTAATCAATTTGATTAAAGCAAGTCATGATGCTATGTTTAGTTTGAACCTAGCGCATCTCTTCAAGTCATTCTCAGCACTTCTTCTCGTTGTTCAGCACTTTCTTCATTCATTTCTTTCATCATTCTTTTAAACAAACACATCTGACATATTACATCACATCTGTATCGAGTCTAGCGCAGTCTCAAGTCATTATTTATAGAAGAGCTTGCACTCTTTCTCTTCTGTATTCTTAATGTCTTGTTATAGTTATTTCTAAAGAACAATACATACATATCAGTTCTGAGCTTCTTTGATTGAATGATCTAGACATGATTTCAACAAGATGAAACTTTCGCTTGTATTCAAGATAGTAAGTATCTGACTCAATTGAACATCATTGTCATCTTCAACAAACTGCATATGCATTCAAGCAGCAAAGATTTGACTATCTTTATCATCTCTTTTGATTTTTACAAATATCATGTGATGTTTTTCAAATTAATCAACGACTCAACTTTTTATCAACACTATATGAACGACGTGCTATTTGACTATCTTCATCAGTTTTGTCAGATCTATCTAGATGACATTATCATTTACAGCAAAACACTGAAGAAACATAAGCGACACGTACGACTAGTTCTACATAAACTATGAGAGATCAATCTACAGATGAATATAAACAAATGCAAGTTTCACGTTCAAGAGATCAGCTTTTTAGAACTATTGCTATTCATCGAAGAACTAAAGATGAATCTCAGAAAAGTACAAGCAGTAGTTGAATGATCTACTTCTACAAATCTCACTCAGATGCAGTTCTTCGTTGACTTCTGCAATTTCTATCGACGTTTTATAAAGAACTTTTCAAAGATTGTTTATTTTCTGATTCAACTAACTCAAAAAGAGATGATATTTGAATGAAATCAAGCTTGTCAAACGATCTTTGATCATATGAAGAAATGAATGACTGAAGTCTTTATTCTTCGTCATTTTGATCAGAATAGAAAGACTATTCTTGAAACAGACTCATTCAACTACGTCAACGATGACATACTTTCTCAGTATGATGACGAAGAAACATTGCATTCAATGATCTACTACAGCAAGAATCTGAGTCTCGCTGAGTGCAATTACGAGATTTATGACAAGAAACTACTAGCAATCATTTATGTCTTCAAGCATTGATGATCTGAGCTGAAATTGACTGAGTTACTCATCAAAATGTTCACTGATCATCAAGCTTTAACATCATTAATGAAAGATAAAGAGCTAAGTAGACGTCAAATGCGCTGAGTACAAAAGCTTGTTGACTTCAACTTCAAAATCATGTATTGCTCAGGCAAACAAAACATCAAAGTCGATGCATTGACTCGTCAAGTTGATTTAGTTTCTAGAAGTTCAGAAGATGAGCGCGTTCGCTATCAATGAATCACTATTCTGACTTCAAATTGAATGAAAATTGCTGATCTAGAGAAGAACATCAGTGAATCAATCTATAAACAGGTTCTTGAGACTAATGAAATCGACGAGAATTGTATGCTACTTCGCGAAGCAATAGCAAGAGACGAGATACAATATGAAGATATCAAATTAAAAGATTGTCGAGTTCAGAACGAAATACTATATCGAGATGATCTTCTATGAGTTCTCTTCGATGAGCATCTTCAAATGAAGCTAATTCAAGAAGTTCATGATCAATCTTTTATTGATCATTCTGAAATTCTCAGAACGATGAAGATCATAAAAAGATACTACTATTAATCTTCAATGCAAAAGACAATAGATCGATATATTTGAAATTGCTACATTTGTCAGCGATCAAAGACTTCTCGAGATAAATTCAATGAACTACTACATTCTCTACTCATACTCGAACAGCGATGAAAGAACATAGTCATGAATTTCGTCATCGACTTACCTCTTTCGAAAGGCAAAAACGTCATACTAACAGTGATATGTAAACTGACAAAGAAACGGCATTATATTTCTTGCTTCACTGATGACGAGAAAATCACAGCAGAAAAAACAGCTGAGCTAATGCTTCAGTGAATATATCGAATACACGATTTACTCGATTTCATTGTTTCGAATCGAGGCCCTCAATTTACCTTCATTCTATGAAAGTCGCTTTGCAAAAGGCTAGGCATTAACCTTCGACTCTTCACAGCCTATCACTTTCAGATCGACGGTCAAAGTGAACGAGCCAATCAGGACGTCGAAAGGTATCTTCGATCCTTCTGTTCGTACATGCAGAATGACTGGGCTAAGCTACTACCCATGGCCGAGTTCGCCGACAATAATGCTCTGTCCTCAGCCATCTTCTCGACCTCTTTCTTCCTAAACAAAGGCTTTCATCCTCGTATGAGCTTTGAACCCGATGTCATCGAATATGGAAGTTCCCGTGAACGCTTGCAGGCGGCTAAAGCCGAGGATATATCTGAACATATGAACAAAACACTGAAGTTTGCCCGCGAGTCGC
>JAABUU010001026.1_pt1 | contig 51844 bp, 51 predicted proteins | sample 5559301 | NCBI WGS metagenome assembly JAABUU01 (sample SAMN10711884, study PRJNA513360) | rock metagenome | isolation source: Antarctica rocks | place: Antarctica: Victoria Land, Richard Nunatak white | reverse complement strand
TCAACATCCTGCGCGCCAAGGGCGTCCAGAACGTCAGCCTCGCGCTCTACACCAATGCCGTCAGCTTCGACCAGCTGCTCGCCCTCGGCACAGCGTAATCAGAACTGAATGGCCCTGCCTGCCGATCACGATTGACAAAGTGATGGGCTGACACGTTGGACTGGCATCCCGCCAATTCGCATTGCTGGGTTGCCAGTCGTCAACATGCGGCTACTTAACGAGGTAGTGGATCGGAACTACGGTTATGTATTCTGTACACTGAGGTACAGTCTTCTGTTGACCAGCGGCGTCGTGACACTTTGCTTTGACTTCTCACTATGCCTAACCGGGGTATATGGCGGGTCGCGCACATTTTGTTGTTCCCGGTCATCCAATCTGATGTTAATACATCCAACATGCTCATACTCACGTTCACGTGACATCCGGATGAGGCGGACAGGATGACGGTGCGACTTTGACAGCCCTGGCACACGACATGCCCTTTGATGAACTTGCAATGCGGCTTGCCCAGCAGGAGTTGGTTGTTGGGTTAGGTCTGTTTGCGCTTGGGGCGGCGTCCATTGATGTCGTCATGGAAGAAACTTGCCGGGTGGCTGCGCTCGGGCTGAGAACTGGCTTTGCAAAGGTGCTGTGTCCGCGGCCGCAAGCCGGCGACTTGCTGGTGGTTGCCGGCGTGGGCTGGCGACCGGGTGTGGTCGGACACGCCACGCTCGGCTCGGACATGGACAGCCCGGCCGGCTTCGCGCTGCATAGCGGGCAACCCGTGCTGTCCAACGACCTGCGAAGCGAGGGCCGCTTCCGGATGCCGATGCTGCTGGCGGAGCATGGGGTGCAGAGCGCCATCAATGTGCCCATTGGCGGCAGCGGGCAGAAGGCTTATGGCGTGCTGGAGGTGGACAGCACGGCGCGGCACGAGTTTGTGGCTGCCGACACCACCTTCCTGCAATCGCTGGGCAACGTGCTCGCCGCGGCGGTCGTCCGCTCCGACATGGACCAGGAAGCAGGGCAGCGGGCGGCACTGGCGCGGCAGGTGTTCGAAAGCAGCCCGGATTGCGTGAAGGTGCTGGACCTGGAAGGGCGGCTGCTGGCGATGAACGTCAACGGCGCGCTGGCCATGGAGGCCGCGGGACCGGACGAGCTGGTCGGACACCTATGGCCGGAGTGGTGGCCGGCGGAGTCGCAGCCGGCCGTCTGCGGTGCCGTTGCCGATGCCGCGCGCGGCACGGTCGGCCGCTTCACCGCTCCGACCCGCAATCTGGCTGGCGCCACGGTCTGGTGGGATGTGCTGGTCGCCCCCGTGCTGAATGGGAATGGGCGGCCGTTCCGCCTGGTTGCCATGTCGCGCAACGTCACCGCCGAAATCGAGAGCGAGCGGGCGAAGGACGTGCTGCTGCGGGACAAGGACCTGCTGATGCAGGAGGTGCATCACCGGGTGAAGAACTCGCTGCAGCTCGTCCGCACCCTGCTGCAATTGCAGGGCCGGTCGGCCAGCGACGAGACGCGGGCGCAGTTGGACGAGGCGGCCCGGCGCATCATGACGATCGGCGCCGTCCACCAACGGCTGTATGAGGGGGGGTCGGTCGTGGAGACCGACGCCGCCGCCTATTTGGAGGCGTTGCTGGGCGACATGCGGACCATGCTGGCGGACTCTGCCAATGGGCGCGAGATTGTGCTGCAAGCCGAGCCGACGATGCTGACGGCCGACCAGATGACGCCGCTGGGCCTGATCGTGTCAGAGCTGGTGACGAATGCGCTGAAGTATGGCGATGGCCCTGTGCTCGTCAGCTTGCGTCGCGTGCCGGCGGGGTTGGAGGTTGTAGTCGAGGATCACGGTGCCGGGTTCCCGGAGGCGTTCGACCCTGGCCGCAGGTCCGGCCTGGGAATGCGCCTGATTACAGCCCTGGCTAAGGGCGAGGGCGCCAAGGCAATCCAGGTGGACCGCAACGTGCCGCATAGCCGCGTCGTGGTGACGCTGACGCTGTAAGCGGTTGCGGCGATCTGCGGCCGGGTCTTGACGCCATCGCTGCCGCTCTATCATTGCAAAGGCACCCGCAGTAGCGGGTCGGGCAGCATGGCACCTGGACGTAACTGCGCTCCGCCCTATTCCGCCAGCTCGACCACTACCGGCACGTGGTCGGATGGCTGCACCTTGTCCCGTTCTGCGCGGTCGGGCGCGGCTAACACCAGCCGCTCCGCCAGGTCTGGCGAGAGCAGCGCGTGGTCTATGCGCAGGCCGAGGTCCCGCGGCCAGGCGCCGGATTGATAGTCCCAGAAAGTGTAAACCGGCCCGTCCGGCTGCACCGCGCGCATGGCGTCCGTAAGGCCCAGCCACAGCATGGCCCGGAACCGTGCCCGGGTTTCTGGGCGCACGAGCGCGTCCGTGGCTGAGAGGGTGCCCGGGGCGAAGTCCACATCGGCCGGACACACGTTGTAGTCTCCGGCGAACATCGCGGGCTGGTCGGCATCCAGCAGCACGCGGGCACGGGCGGCCAGCGCCTCCATCCACGACAGCTTGTATGCATAGCCGGCCTCGCCGCCGGAGTTGCCGTTCGGCAGGTACAGGTTGCCGATGGTGACACCGCCTGCCAGGACTTCGAGGTAGCGCGCCTGGGCGTCGTCGGCTGGCAGGCCGGGGAGGGTGCGGTGCGTCACCTCGACGGGGATGCGGGACAGGACCGCGACGCCGTTGTAGGATTTCTGGCCGACGATTTCGGATTGGTAGCCGACGGCTTCGAAGGCCGCGGCGGGGAAGCTCGCGGCCTCGCACTTGATCTCCTGCAGCAGCAGCAGGTCCGGTTGCACACAGGTCAACCAGTCCGCCACCAGGGCTTCGCGGATGCGGATGGAGTTCACGTTCCAGGTGGCGATCTTCATGCGGGGGGGATCAGGGAGCCGGCCCATCCTCGGGCTGCCACATCAGGGATGGACGCTTCCTGCTCCCTCTCCCTCCGGGAGAGGGTTGGGGTGAGGGAGAGGGCAGGGGCCGTCGCTGATTGCCGAGGACCATGGCCCGGCGTCACCGGTGCGCTCCGTAACGCAGCCAAGACTCCCTCACCCCGACCCTCTCCCGGAGGGAGAGGGAGCAGGCATCTAGTCGGCCGGTCACTCCGCGGAACTCAATCCAGCGAGAAGCTGGTGCCGCAGCCGCAGGCGGAAGTGGCGTTCGGGTTTTTCACCGTGAAATGCGCGCCCATCAGCGCATCGGTGTAGTCGAGCTGCGAGCCGCCGAGCAGGTCCAAGCTGGCGGAGTCCACCAGAATGCGGGCGCCGCCATGCTCCAGCACCAGGTCATCCGGCTGCGCCGCCTCGTCCAGCTCGAACTTGTATTGGAAGCCGCTGCATCCGCCGGCCAGAACGGCGACGCGGAGGGCTGCTGGCTTGCCTTGGGCGGCGATGATCTCCGCCACGCGCTCCGCGGCGCGGTCGGACACGGAAAAGGCGGGAGCCGGGTTCATATCCATGCAGCAACACATAGCGTGCCCGGCAGGCAGATTGAAGGCCATCCCTGTGAGGCCGCCAGTTCGGAGCGGGGCACATTGAAGATGCCCCGGCATGTGATAAGCCCCGCGCCGCACCCAGGTCCCCGCCCATGCACCACGCCCCCTATGCCGTCCGGCCCGAAACCATGCGCGGACGCCTGCATCCCGAGCCGGAAGGCGTGGGCCGCAGCCCCTGGCAGCGCGACCGCGACCGGGTGATCCACAGCAGCGCCTTCCGCAAGCTGCAATACAAGACCCAGGTGTTCGTGAACCACGAGGGCGATTATTACCGTACCCGCCTGACGCACAGCCTGGAGGTGGCGCAGATCGCCCGCTCGATCGCGCGGGAGCTGCGGCTGGACGAGGACATGACGGAGGCGCTGGCGCTGGCGCACGACCTGGGCCATCCGCCGTTCGGCCATGCCGGGGAGGAGGGGCTGAACGTGCGGATGAAGCCCTATGGCGGCTTTGACCACAACGCGCAGAGCCTGCGGGTGGTGACCCGGCTGGAGGCGCGCTACGCCGCCTTCGACGGGCTGAACCTGACGTGGGAAACGCTGGAGGGGCTGGCGAAGCACAACGGTCCCCTGCGGAACCCGCCGCCGTATATTGCCGAGTATGACGCGCTGCATCCGCTGGACCTGCACAGCCATGCCTCGGGGGAGGCACAGGTGGCGGCATTCGCGGACGATGTGGCGTATCACTCGCATGACCTGGACGACGGGATGCGGGCGAAGCTGTTCGGGCCGGACGACATCGCGCATTTGCCGGTGGTCGGCGACGCGCTGGCGCGCGCGCGGGTCTGCAGCCTGGATGTGCCGCCGCCGCGGCTGCGGCACGAGACGATCCGCCGGGTCATCAATGCGTTCGTGACCGACATCATCGGGGAAAGCCGGCGGCGGCTGCTTGCGCTGGACCCCGCGGACGCCGACGCGATACGCCGGGCCAAGCAGCCGGTGGTCGCCTTCAGCCCGGCGATGGCGGAGGCGAACCGGGCGGTGAAGGAGTTCCTGTTCGCCCACATGTACCGGCATTGGCGGGTGAACCGCATGACCAACAAGGCCCGGCAAGTCACAGAGGACCTGTTTGGCCTGCTGCACGGCGACGTTTCCATGCTGCCGGACGGCTGGCGCGCCCAGGCCGGCGTGCAGGACGGCCCGCGGGCGGCGCTGACGGTCGCGGACTACATCGCCGGCATGACGGACCGCTTTGCGCTTGAAGAGCACCGGCGGCTGACCGACCCTTTCCACATAGGCTGATTCCCATATGTCCGAGAATATCTTTGCCGCCATGCGGGACACCGTGGTGGCGGCCCTGCGCCAGGCCGTGCCGGAGCTGCCGGACGAGGTGGCCGCCCGCGTGGAGGTGACGCCGGCGCGGGAGGCGGCGCACGGCGACATGGCGACCAACGCCGCGATGGTCAGCGCCAAGGCGGCGCGCCAGGCGCCGGCCCGCATCGCCCAGGCGCTGGCGGCGGCGCTGGCGGGTGCGCCGGGCGTGCTGCGGGCGGAGCCGGCAGGGCCGGGCTTCGTCAATATCCACCTGCGGCCGGAGGCGCTGCGGGCCGTGGTGCCCGCGGTGCTGCGGGCGGGCGAGGCATACGGGACCAGCACAGCGGGGCAAGGGCGCCCGGTGAACGTCGAGTATGTGTCCGCCAACCCCACGGGTCCGCTGCATGTCGGGCACTGCCGCGGCGCGGTGGTGGGGGACGCACTGGCGAACCTGCTGGCCAAGGCCGGATTCGCGGTCACCAAGGAATACTACATCAACGACGCCGGGGCGCAGGTGGCGGCGCTCGCCTGGGCGGCCTACTGGCGATATCTGCAAGCCTGCGGCGCGGCGGTCACGGAGGACGAGTTCGCGGCCTTGGTGCCTGGCGGGCTGCAATACCGCGGCGAATATTTGGTCCCGGTCGGGCAGGCGCTGTTTGCGGCGCATGGCGGCGGGCTGGCCGGACCTGATGGCGCCGTCGCCGACCCTGCCGGCTGGTTTGATATCGTCCGGAAGTTCACGGTGGATGCCATGATGGCGGCCATACGCGCCGACCTCGCCGCATTGGGCGTGGAGCACGACGTGTTCAGCAGCGAGCGCGCCCTGGTCGAGGCCGGCGCTCCCGACCGCACCATCGAGCGGCTGGACGCGCAGGGCCTTATTTATCAGGGCACTCTGGAGCCGCCGAAGGGTAAGCTGCCGGAGGATTGGGAGCCGCGGGAGCAGACGCTGTTCCGCGCCACCGAGTTCGGCGACGACGTGGACCGGCCGCTGCGGAAGTCGGACGGCAGCAACACCTACTTTGCGAACGACATCGCCTACCATGACGACAAGATCCGGCGGGGCGCCGGGCTGATGATCGATGTGTGGGGGGCGGACCACGGCGGCTACGTGTCGCGGATGAAGGCTGCGGTGAAGGCGCTGTCCGGCAACGCCCCGGTGCCGCTGGAGATCGTGCTGTGCCAGATCGTCCGGGTCGTGCGCGGCGGCGAGCCGGTGAAGATGAGCAAGCGCGCTGGTACGTATGTGACGCTCGCTGACCTGATCGAGGAGGTCGGGCGGGACGCGGTGCGCTTCACCATGCTGATGCGCAAGTCCGACGCGCAGATGGACTTCGACCTGGATGCGGTGGTGGCGCAGACGCGGGAGAACCCGGTGTTCTACGTGCAGTATGCCCATGCCCGCTGCCGGTCCGTGCTGCGGCGGGCGGCCGAGGCGCTGGGGGCTGAGGCCGTCAGTCCGGGCGCGTTGGCGGCGGTGCCGCTCGACGTGCTGGGGGCGGAGGCGGAGATGACGCTGATCCGGCGCCTGGCGTCGTGGCCGCGCATGGTTGAGGCAGCGGCCCTGGCCTATGAGCCGCACCGGATTGCGTTTTTTCTCTATGACTTGGCGGGTGACTTTAATATACTGTGGAACCGTGGGCAGGATGATGCGACGCTGCGTTTCATACAGCCTGACCGTCCCGGGGATACCCTGGCCCGGCTCGCCTTGGTGGAGGCGACGGCGACGGTGATCCGGTCTGGCTTGGCGGTGCTGGGCGTCGTGCCTGTCGAGGAACTGCGTTCTTAGTTGGAGTGGACTGTGCCTGACGATCTGCAAATCCCGCCCTCTGCCGGCGGCTATGGCTACCGCGCCAGCTACCGCGCCCCGTCCGGCGGCATGGACGGCATGACGCGCAAGCTGCTGATCGCTGCCGTGGGGCTGGGTGGGGTGCTGCTGGCCGGCATGGGCGGTTGGGCGCTGCTGGGGCACCACTCCGGGCCGGTGCCGGTGATCGAGGCCGATACGCGGCCGTTGCGGGTGAAGCCCGACAATGCCGGTGGGATGCAGGTGGCCGGGGCGGACGAGCAGGTGATGGGCGAGCAGTCCCGCAGCGCCCAGGGGATGGCGCCGCGGGCGGAGGCGCCAGCGCCGCAGGCGCTGCGGGCGCAGCAGCAGTTGCCGCCGTTGCCGGATGCGCCGGCTGCGGCCGCTCCTGTGCCGGGTCCTACGGCGCCGTCCAGCCCAGCCGCTGTTGCAGGCTCCGGCGTCAGTCCCTTGCCGGATACGCCTCGGCCGCCTGCCCGTGCCGGCGTTGCTGCGGCCAAGCCGGCGCTGCCTGCTGCGGCGCCTGCGGCTGGCGTGACCCTGGTGCAGCTTGCGGCCGTGGACACGGAACAGGGGGCGCAGGCCGAGTGGCAGCGCCTGGCCAAGCGGATGCCGGATGCCCTGGGCGACCGGCGGCTGGTGCTGCAACGGGCGGAGCGCGACGGCAAGGCGGTGTGGCGGGTACGCACCGGCGGGTTCTCCGACGTGGCAGATGCTACGGCGTTCTGCTCGCGGCTGCGGGCGAAGGGCGCGTCTTGCACCATCGCTGCGTTCTGATTTGCGGGGGGCGTCCTTCTCCCTCTCACTTCGGGAGAGGGTTGGGGTGAGGGAGGCTCCGCAGCGCGGTTCGTCTGACCCGTGTGCGTCTTGCATAGACCAGGAGTGGTGCTTGCCTTTTCCCTCACCCCAACCCTCTCCCGGAGGGAGAGGGAGACGTAAGCATCTGGCTTTTTGATGCAGCCTGCCATTGTCGGCATCGCCGGGCTCGTCATTGACCCTGAGGAGGTCGCGCTGTTCCGGCGGCTGCCGCCGGCCGGGGTCATCCTGTTCGCACGCAATGTTGGGGACCCCGATCAGCTCCGGTCCCTGACCGCCGGCCTGCGTGGTGTGCTGCCGGTGGAGGCGGTGATCGCCGTGGATCAGGAAGGCGGCCGTGTCGCCCGGCTGCGGCCGCCGCATTGGATGGCGCATCCTGCGGCTGGGCGCATCGGTGCGCTGCATGAGCGGGACGCCATCGCCGGGTTGCGTGCGGCGTGGCTGACCGGGGTGCTGATCGGGGCGGAGTGCGCGGCGGCTGGCTTTGGCCTGGTGTGCGCGCCGGTGCTGGACCTGCGGGTGCCCGGCGCGCATGACGTGGTCGGGGACCGGTCCTATGGCGCCGATCCCGCCGTGGTGGCGCAGTTGGGACGCGCCGTGGCGGACGGGTTGATGGCCGCGGGGGTGCAGCCGGTCGTCAAGCATGCGCCCGGGCATGGCCGCGCCCTGGTGGACAGCCACCTTGCGCTGCCGAGCGTACTGCCGGGCCAGGATTTGACGGATGATATGCACCCGTTCGCCGTAAACGCAGACTTGCCGTGGATGATGACGGCGCACCTCCTATATCCCGACCTGGATGCGGACAGGCCCGGCACGCTGTCTCCCGCCGTGATCGGGCAGGCCATACGCGGGCGGATTGGGTTCGAGGGGGTGCTGGTGTCGGATGGCCTAGAGATGCGCGCGCTGGACGGCACACCTGGCGAGCTTGCGGCGCAGGCTGTGGCGGCTGGGTGCGACCTGGCGCTGCACTGCACCGGTGCGTTGGCGGATTCAGCGGCTGTGCTGGCCGCCGTGCCCCCGGCGTCTGGCTGGACCCTGGCCCGCATGGCCGCCGGGCTGGCCCGGGCCGCCGCATCCCGCCAGAAGCTGGACCTGCCAGCGTTGGCGGCGGAGCGTGACCGGCTGCTGCAATGACCGATACCCTGCCGCAGATCCTGATGGCGGTGTTCGCCGTGGTGCTGGCGATCACCTGGCACGAGGCCGCGCATGGCTGCGCCGCACTCTGGCTGGGTGATGACACCGCCTTCCAGCTGGGCCGGGTGTCGTTGGACCCGGTGCGGCACGTGGACCGGGTCGGCACCATCCTGCTGCCTGGCGCGCTGGTGCTGATCCAGCTCGCGCTGGTCGGACGCATTATCGTGCTGTTCGGCTGGGCGAAGCCGGTGCCGGTGCAGGCGTGGCGCTTTCCGAATCCGCGCCGGGGCATGGCGCTGGTGGCGGCGGCTGGCCCCGCGTCGAACTTTCTGCTGGCCTGGGCGGCCGGACTGCTGCTGCACGGCCTGCCGCTGCTGCCGGACGGGTGGTTCGAGGGCGGTGACATGCTGCTGTCGTTCCTGATCCTCGCCAACCTGGCCATGGGTATGTTCAACCTGCTGCCGGTGCCGCCGATGGATGGCGGGCGCATCGTGGTCGGCCTGCTGCCGCTCCGCGCCGCCGAGGCCTGGGCGCGGCTGGAGCGGGCGGGCATCCTTGTGGTGCTGCTGTGCATCTTTGTGCTGCCGCGGGTGCTGCAGGGGGTGGGGATTGCGTTTGACCCGGTGGGCCAGGCACTCGACCGAGGCATCCCCTGGCTGGTGGAATGGGTCCTCCGGCTCAGCTTCAACGACGCCTGACCCCGGCGCCGGGCTTGTGTTCCCGTCTTGCGCGCGCCCCGTCTAGGACCCTGGCCTAGCGGCGAGGTTTCCCCCTCCCCATACCCGTGCTACGACGCCCAGGAGGGGATGCAAGCTGCCATGTTCGATTTTGCCTGGTCCGAGATTGCGCTGATCGGGATCGTCGCCCTAGTCGCCATCGGCCCCAAAGACCTGCCCGTCGCCATCAAGGCCGTCGCCGCCTTGGTCAAGAAGGCCCGGCGCATGGCCGGCGAGTTCCAGGTCCACGTGGACGAGATGATGCGCGAGGCCGACCTGCAGGATGTCCGTCGCGAGTTCAACGACCTACGCCGCATGGACATCAAGGGCAAGATCCTGAGTGCGGTGGACAGCGACGGCACGATCCGTAAGACGATGACGGACAACCCGATGGCTGCTTCGACAACGCTGACGACGCCCCCTCCTCCGTCGGACACCGAAGCGTTGCCGGCGGAGGAGCACGCAGTTCTGGAGCCGCACGAGGCGGCGCCCCAGACGGCGATGCCGTTCGAGGCGACGGTCCCGGCGGAGACGGCGCCCGCAACAGTGGTCCCGGCTCCGGTGCCCCCTGCGGATGTGTCCAACGCTTCGGTGGCCGATGCGGCGCACCCGACGGCGGCGCCTGAAGTGGCGTTGCCCGCCATCGCCCCAGCGGACGTCAAGCAGCCGTCGCTGCACGGCTGAAGGAAGCACCCAGCTTGGCCACCACGGACGATCCGGTGACGGACGACCCCATCAACGACAAGCCGATGCCGCTGCTCGAGCACTTGATTGAGCTGCGCACGCGCCTGCTGTGGAGCATGGGCGCATTCATGCTCTGCTTCTTCGTCTGCTACCATTTCAGCAAGGAGATCTACTCCTTCCTGGCGCAGCCGCTGGCGAACATCCTGATCAGCCGCGGCGGCAACCGGCGTCTGATCTACACGGCGCTTTATGAGGCGTTCTTCACGTATTTGAAGGTGTCGTTCTTCGGGGCGGCATTCCTGGCGTTCCCGGTGATCGCGTCGCAGATCTGGATCTTCGTGGCGCCGGGGCTGTATCGCAGCGAGAAGCGGGCGTTCCTGCCATTCCTGCTGGCGACGCCGGTGCTGTTCGTAGGCGGGGCGGCGCTGGCCTACTACTTCGTGTTCCCTGCGGCGTGGACGTTCTTCCTGTCGTTCGAGACGTCGGACGGCGCCGGGGGGTTGCCGGTGCAGTTGGAGGCAAAGGTCAGCGAGTATCTGGGCCTGGTGATGCGGCTGATCTTCGCGTTCGGGCTGGCGTTCCAGTTGCCGGTGCTGCTGACGCTGCTGGCCAAGGTGGGGATTATCACGGTGGCGGGACTGAGGAAATATCGGCGCTATGCCTATGTCGGCATGTTCATTGTTGCGGCGATCATCACGCCGCCGGACGTGATCACGCAGACTGGGTTGGCGATTCCGTTGATCCTGCTTTACGAGATTTCGATTTTTACCGCAGGGCTGGTAGCGCCGAAGCCGGCTGTGGTGGACTGATGCACGACATACGCGCGATCCGGGCTGATCCGGGCGCGTTTGATGCTGCGATGGTCCGGCGCGGCGTGCCGCCTATTTCTGCCGGGCTGCTGGCCGTGGACGCCGACCGGCGTACCGCACTGGCCGCTATGCAGGACCGGCAAGCCCGGCGCAACGCGCTCGCCAAGCAGATCGGCTCGGGCCGCCGCACCGGCGCCGACACGGCCGCGCTTGAGGCGGAGGCGACGGCGCTGCGCGACGAGATGGCGGCGCTGGAGGCGCGTGCGGCCGAGTTGGAGGCCGCGCTTCCCGCTGAGTTGGCGGTGCTGCCCAACGTGCTCGACCCGGACGTGCCCGATGGTGCGGACGAATCGTCCAACGTCGTGCTGCACCAGCACGGCGAACCGCGACGCGTCAACTTCGCGCCGAAGGAGCACTTTGAACTCGGCGAGGCGCTGGGCGGCATGGACTTCGAGCGGGCGGCGCGGATGTCCGGCGCACGCTTCACCCTGTTGCGCGGCCCGGTGGCGCGGATGGAGCGGGCGCTGGGCCAGTTCATGCTGGACCTGCACACGCGCGAGCATGGCTATACCGAGATGGCGGTGCCGCTGCTGGTCAACGACGCCGCAGCCTATGGCACGGACAAGCTGCCGAAGTTCGCCGAGGACCTGTTCCGCACCACGGACGGCCGATGGCTGATCCCCACTGCCGAGGTGCCTCTGACGTCCTTGGTGATGGACGAGATCGTGCCGGAGGACCGGTTGCCGATCCGCGTCACCGCGCTGTCCGAGTGTTTTCGGAGTGAGGCCGGAGCTGCCGGGCGCGACACGCGGGGGATGCTGCGGCAGCATCAGTTCCGCAAGGTGGAGCTGGTCAGCATCACGCATCCCGACCGCAGCGCCGATGAGCATGAGCGCATGACGGCCTGTGCGGAGGCGGTGCTGCGGGCGCTGGAATTGCCGTTCCGCCGGGTGCTGCTGTGCTCGGGGGACACCGGGTTCGGGGCGGTGAAGACCTATGACCTGGAGGTTTGGCTGCCGGGGCAGGGGGCTTGGCGGGAAATCAGCTCGTGCAGCAACACCCGCGCCTTCCAGGCCCGGCGGATGAACGCCCGGATGCGCGGGGTGGACGGCAAGGTGGCAGGGCCAGTGCATACGCTGAACGGGTCAGGCGTGGCGCTGGGGCGGGCGCTGATCGCGGTGATGGAGACCTATCAGCAGGCAGACGGGTCTGTGGCGGTGCCGGCGGTGCTGACGCCGTATATGGGCGGGATGGAGCTGGTTTCTGCTGCTCCTTCTCCCTCCGGAAGAGGGTTGGGGTGAGGGAAAGGCCGCAAGCGCAAACCTTGCCAGCTTGAAGGAGGAGTAGCGCCGGCTTTGGTGGGGTTTGCTCTGCCCGTTTTCCCTCACCCCGGCCCTCTCCCGGAGGGAGAGGGAGAAGGAGCGGGCTCTGCCTTCGCCGGCGCTCTGCCGCCGCCTGAATTCAGGATCACGTCGCGCACGCCGCCTGCTGCCTCGGTCGCGACCACGACTGAAACGTCGCCCCAGTAGTGGTCCAGGCTGCCCGGCGGCACCTCGTTCAATTGCACCACCCGTCCGCGCTCCGCTGCTGCATCGTCGCCGTTCGCTACCACCCATTGCAGCTCGATCCGCATGGCGCCCTTGGCGCCGGGCGCGGTCTTGACCTCGCCGCGCAAGGCGAAGTCGGCGCCGCGTGGGGTGTCCTGCACCACCAGGCCCAGCCCGGCCAGCCGCGTCTGCATCTGCGTGGCCAGGCTGGTGTTGCCATCGCCCGGCGCGCCGGTGACGCCGGCGAAGAAGACCCGGGACGGCCGGTTCATCAGGCTGTTGGGGTCGCTGAGCTGCCGTGCGGCCTCGATCTTCTGCAGCAGGGACGCGACGCCCGGCGCGGCTTGCGCTGCGGCGGCCTTCAGCACCGCCGGGTTACCGCCGGCCCAGTCGGCGGCAGGCACCGGGGCGCCCTCGGAGAAGCCCTGCGCCACCCCGGCCGGGTTCTGCACGGTGTAGGTCGGCACGACGTCGCGCCCGCGCAGCTCGGCGGACAGGAGCAGCGACCAGTCGCCGCGGCGGCGGCGGGGGCTGGCTGCGGCGGGTATCTCCTCGGCGACCAGCGCCTCTGCGATGGCTCCGGCCCAGGCGGTGGCGCCGGCGTCCGGCAGCAGGGACTCCGTGGGCGTCGGGATGGACAGGCGGGACGGCGGCGGCTGCGACAGGCGGGACGCGAGCCCGCCGGGCCGTCCCAGAAAGGGCTGCGGCAGGTCGCCGCATCCCGGCAGCGCCAGCAGGGCAGCCAGGAGGAGCGACGGCAGCAGGCCGCAGCGCGTCCGCCCGGCAATCCGGCGCGGTGCCGGCAGCGGCCTAGAACGAGCCAATGCAGCTTACCAGGCCGACCAGTGCGAAGATGACGAAAAACAGAAAGATATATGGCCCCATGCCGCCTCCTTATTAAGACTCGTTTGCTCCGGTCCTTATGCCGTCATGCCGCCATCGCGAGGCGACGCGGCATCGCAGGGCCATAAGCCTGTGCTGGCGGTTCTGGGCCGCCATGCCGCAAACGGCTCGCGATGACGCTGAATGAACAGAGCGAATGACCGTTGGACCTACAGGGTGATGGCGGACATCTGGTGCCCGATCGGGCCACCGCCTGCCAGGGTGCGGCGGCGGTGGCTGAAGAACCGTCCGGGATCGGCGGCGGTGTCGGCCGGCACCAGGTCCAGGTCCACCCGGCCCAATCCGGCCAGGCGCATGACGCAGTAGCCCGCGAGGTCGAACTGCCAATGCTCCGGCCTGGCCCCGTCCGCGAAGAACCGGGCGGCGTCCGCACGCTCGGCCAGTATGGCGTCGCGCAGGTCGGCGCCGACTTCGTAGGAGGGCTGGCGGATGCAGGGGCCGACCGCCGCGGCGATGCGCGCCGGGTCGGCGCCGAGTGCGGCCATCACGGCGACGGTCGCCTCCAGGACGCCGGCGACGGCGCCGCGCCAGCCCGCGTGGGCCGCGCCGATCACGCCGGCCTCCGCGTCCGCCAGCAGCACGGGCGCGCAGTCCGCGGTGATGATGCCGAGCGCGATGCCGGGCTGCCGCGTGACCATCGCATCGCCTCGCGGCCCGGCGCCGGCTGCCCAGGGCTGGTCCACCGTGACGACGACCGGCCCGTGGACCTGCTGCAGCCCGAGCATCGCCGAGGCGCCCAGGCCGCGCATCACTAGATCCCGGTTGGCCTGCACCGCCTCCCGGTCGTCGCCGCCGTTCATGCTGCCGTTCAGGCTGGCATAGGGACCTGTGCTGACGCCGCCACGCCGGGTGAAGAAGCCGTGCCGGACCGGCAGGGCGGCGCTGGTCAGAGACTCCGGTCCGGTCATGGCTCGAAGCCGGCGGGCATAGGCAGATCCGGGTGGGCGATGCATAAGGTCTTGAACAGGCGGCCCATCCGGTCCGGTTCGGCCAGGCGCTGGGCCGCCTGCATCAGCGATGCCGCCTTGGCTGGGGGCTGCGTGCGGGCCAGCCGGCCGCTGCGCTGGAACAGGCCGAGCCGCGCTAGGAACAGGCCTTGCGGCACCGGCCCGTGCACCCTCGCGCCCGATGCCGCCCGGGCGAGTGCGGCGAAATCCACGTGCGCTGTCAGATCTGCCTCTCCTGGTGCTGCCAGCGGGTCCGCCGGCTTGCCGTTTTGCAGGGCTTGCAGGCTGTCGCCTAGGGCGCTCTGCTCTGGCCCGTAGTCTAGGAACAGTGCCGCTCCTCCATTGCGGGTTACCCGCGTGGCAACGTCCGCTGCGATGGCGCACGCGGGTTCACACAGTTCCAGGACTGCTCCCTCTCCCTCCGGAAGAGGGTCGGGGTGAGGGAGGCCACGCAGCGCCGGCCCGGCCTGATCTGGCGACGCGGCTGTGTAGGTCTGAGGTTTGTGCTTGCGGCTTCCCTCACCCCAACCCTCTCCTGGAGGGAGAGGGAGCAGGAAGGTGCCGTCCTTAACCGGTGCTTCCACGAAGGATCTGTCCGACACGAAGCGCTCCATCCAAGCCCCGTCTCGACGTACGAACTGGCGGATCGGCAGCGCGTCCAGGAACTCGTTGGCCAGCAGCAGCATCGGGCCGGCCGGCACGGACGCCAGGTCGTCGTGCCATGCCACCTCCTCCGGCAGCGCTACCGCCTGCGCGGCCCGTAGGCGCGGCGAGGTTTCCACCAGGTGCATCCGCAGCGCCGTCCGGAAGCCCGGCGCGGCCTGGGCCACCGCACGCAGGGCATCGGCCATCAGGGTTCCACGGCCGGGTCCGCACTCCACTAGCAGCACCGGGTCGGGCCGGCCCATCGCCTCCCAGGTCACCGCCGCCCACAGGCCCAGCACCTCACCGAACACCTGAGTGATCTCCGGCGAGGTGGTGAAGTCGGCGAACGGGTCGTGGCTGGCGTAATAGGCCGCGTTGGCCCGCGCCATGAAGGCGTCCAGCCGTTCCATCCTACGCGGCCACTGTTGCCACGGGCCGGGCGCGGCCGATCAGCCAGATGCCGGCTGCGATCATCGGCAGCGACAGCAACTGCCCCATCGTTGCGCCCGCCACCAGGAAGCCCAAGAACTCGTCGGGCTGGCGGAAGGTCTCGCCGATGATGCGGGCGATGCCGTAGCCCACCAGGAAGACGCCCGTCAGCGTGCCGAACCGCGCCCGGACCGCGGGCCTGCTGCACAGGAACGACAGCACGAGCAGCAGCAGCAGCCCCTCCATCCCCGCCTGGTAAAGCTGGCTGGGATGGCGCGGCTCCGGCCCGGCGTTGGGGAACACCATCGCCCAGGGCAGGCCCCCGGGCGCCACCCGGCCCCATAGCTCGCCGTTGATGAAGTTGGCGACCCGCCCCAGCCCCAGCCCAATCGGCACCACGACCGCCAGCCGGTCGGCGAAGCCGAGCAGCGGGATGCGCTGCTGCCGGCAAAACAGCACCAGGGCGATGATGACGCCCAGGGTGCCGCCGTGGAAGCTCATGCCGCCGGTCCACACCTTGAGGATTTCGAGGGGGTTCTGAAGATACTCCAGCGGCTTGTAGAACAGCACGTAGCCCAGCCGGCCCCCGAGCACGACGCCCAGGGTGGCCCAGGTCAGGAAGTCGTCGGTCTGCAGCTCGGTCGCGACGGGCGGGGACAGCCGCACCAGGCGGCGCATGATGCGCCAGCCCAGCAACAGGCTGCCGATATAGGCCAGCGCATACCAGCGTATGGCGAGCGGCCCCACCTGGAACAGGATGGAATGCAGGCCCAGGTCAGTGAAGTTGATGACGGCGATCATGCGGGCTGGTCCGTGCGGCTGCTCCCTCTCCCTCCGGGAGAGGGCTGGGATGAGGGAGGCCATACAGCGCGAACCCGGCCAAGGTGGGCCTGTTTCCGGCGGGTGAACCTGGCGCTTGCGGCCTTTCCCTCACCCCGGCCCTCTCCCGGAGGGAGAAGGAGCAGAGAGTGGTCAGCCTTCATTTGCGGCGTCAGCGCTTTGGGAGATGGGTTGCCGCCCGCCATGCCGCCCTGGCCAGAATCCCGCATCATACGTATCGCTCCGTCCCCGCGAGGTGGTCGCGCACGTAGCGGCGCACCCCATCCTCCAGCGGCGTGAATTGCCCGGCGTAGCCCGCCTCGCGCAGCCGGTCCATCCGCGCCTCCGTGAAGGATTGATACTGCCCGTGCAGCGCGGCCGGCATTTGGATGAACTCGACCCGGCGCGGCTGGCCCGATGCGTCGCATACGGCGTGGGCCAGGTCGAGGTAGCTCCGGGCCGTCCCGGTACCCAGGTTGTAGATGCCGGACACATCCTGCCGGTCCAGCAGCCACATGATCACGTCCGCCACATCCCCGACCCAGATGAAGTCCCGCTGCTGCGCTCCGTCCGGTAGGCCGGGGTGGTCGCTTTGGAACAGCCGGGCGGGCTGGCCGGCGGCCACCTCGTCCCACTTCACCTTCACGACCGAGATCATGCGGCCCTTGTGATACTCGTTCGGGCCATAGACGTTGAAGAACTTCAAGCCCGCCCAGCCTGGAGGCGACGGCTCGCCGCGCGCCACGGCGGCCATCACCCGCAGGTCGAAGGCGTGCTTGGTCCAGCCGTACAGGTTCAGCGGGCGAAGGGTGGGCAGCAAGGCCGGATCATCGTCGAAGCCCTGGGCGCCGTCGCCGTAGGTGCTGGCCGAGGAGGCGTAGATGAACTGCACCCTGTGCTGCGCGCACCAGGTCCACAGGCGCCAGGACAGCTCGACGTTGGTTTCCCATGTCAGGTCGGCGTCGGTTGCGGTGGTTTCGCTGATGGCGCCGAGGTGGATGACGGCCTGCAGCGCCGGGTTGGTGGCGAGGTAAGCCTCTAGCGCCTCCGGCCGGATCACCTGCGCCGGCGGGTGCCGGGCCAGGTTGCGCCACTTGTCATCTGTGCCAAGCCAGTCTGCGACGGCAGCCTGACGGCCCTGTGCCGTCAGCACGGCGTGAAGATTGGAGCCGATGAAGCCGGCGCCGCCGGTAACGAGGATCATGGACGCGCGTTATAGGGGCGCGGCACGGGCTGACATAGCCCTGGGCCGTGCGCATGTATGAGGCGTTCACTCCGAGGAGACCATCATGGCCGAACGACCGCGTTTTATGGACGACCTGGCCGGCGTCGCCGGCGGCGCTTTCTCCGCGCTGGCCGGCATACGCGAAGAGGCGGAAAGCTTGGTCCGTGCCCGCGTAGAGGAGGCGATCCGCAAGCTGGACCTGGTCCGGCGGGAGGACCTGGACGCGGTGATGGAGATGGCCGCCAACGCCCGCGCCGGCCAAGAGGCCGCGGAGGTCCGGCTGGCGGCGCTGGAGGCAAGGATGGACGCGCACATGGCCAGCATGTCGGGCGGCATCGAGGAGGCGCCTGGCGCGTCCGAGGCCGACCCTGCCTCGATGCCGCCGGCTCCGCACGAGCAGCCGCACGGCGGCGGCACGTCCGAGGTTGCCCCCGGCGCCATGCCGCCCGGCAGCGGCGCCCCCGGCTCGCCGGACGGCACGCCGTAGCCGGGGAGGCTGTAGGCCTTTCCATTCAGGGGGTGGGCAGGGCAGGGATGACGGTTGCCGGCGCCCTGCGCCACGGGGCGGCGATGCTGTCCGCCGCGGGGGTGGAGTCGCCGCGGCTGGAGGCTCGTTTGCTGCTGGCCCATGCCGCCGGGATGCGGCAGGAGGTGCTGCTGCGGGACCGCGACGCTCCCGTCGAGATGGCACCCTATGCGGCCGTGCTCGCCCGGCGCGCGGCGCGGGAGCCGCTCGCCTTGATCGTCGGATGGCAGGAGTTCTGGAGCCTGCCGTTCGCCGTATGTGCTGACACCCTAATCCCGCGGGCTGACAGCGAGACCCTGATCGAGGCTGCGCTGGCGGCTCGTCCCGACCGGGCGGGGACGCGCAGCATCCTGGATCTTGGCACCGGTACCGGCTGCCTGCTGCTGGCAGCGCTGACCGAGTATCCCGCGGCCTGGGGCGTCGGCGTGGACCTGTCCCCCGGCGCCGCTGCCCTGGCCCGGCGCAACGCCGCGGCGCTTGGCCTGTCCAGCCGCGCCGCGATGCTGTGCGCCCATTGGGACGACGCGCTCCATGCCAGGTTCGACCTGGTGCTGAGCAACCCGCCTTATATCCCGGGTCCCGATATTGCCGGGCTGATGCCGGAGGTTGCCCTACACGAGCCGCGTCGCGCCCTGGACGGCGGGCTGGACGGGCTGGATGCCTACCGTGACCTGCTGCGCCGTCTTCGGGCCTTGCTGCAGCCCGGCGGCACCGCAGTGCTGGAGCTTGGAGCCGGGCAGGCCGCCGCCGTTTCCGGCCTGGCGGAGGGCTGGACGGTCGGACTGCGCCGGGACCTGGCGGGCATCGAGAGGGCCATCGTGCTGCACCGGCCCGGCGAAGCATAAGAAAAAGTTTGGCAGACCGGGCCGGGGCCACTACGTTACGAATGCAAGCGGGGCCGTGCCGCGTCTTGTCCGTGCGCGCAGGCGCCGGACAGCAGGCCCCATCCGCCGGATCTCCAGGGCATCGTTGCCCATCCGATCGGGCATACGACCATCCCTGGCTGCTTGGGGCGGCATCCCACCGGATGCGGCGGGGCGGCTGCGAAGAGGACTCAACACCGATGAACAACATGAAGCGCACGCGGGGACGCAACCACCGCAGCCCTGGCGGCCAGGGCGGGGGTGGCGGCGGCCCGATCCGGCACCAGAGCGGCAACGTGCCGCTGAACCGCAACCACGTCTTCGACAGCAGCGGCCCGGACCTGCGCGTGCGCGGCACGTCGCAGCAGTTGTTCGAAAAGTATCTCCAGCTTGGGCGGGACGCGACCAGCAGTGGCGACCGGGTGATGGCCGAAAGCTATTTCCAGCACGCCGAGCATTACTTCCGCATCCTGAACGCCATGAACCAGGCGGCGCAGGCCAACCCGGGGGTCAATGGCGGCCAGGGTGGCGGCCAGCAGCACAGTGGGCGCCGGCAGCAGTATGAGCCGCAAGGCGAGCAGCCCCAAAGCAACGAGCAACGCGGCCAGGAAGGGCGCAGCGAGCGTGACGATGACGCCGACCGGGATGATGACGAGCAGTCAGGCGATGGGGCCGAGGTGCGCGACGCGCGCGAGATTCCGATCGCCGCAGCCCCGCCTGAAGGCTGATGTCAGATCGGTTCATCACTGGGCGCTCGGCCCAGTAGCTGCTGTGCCGCCCCTGCCTTTGGCAATCAGGTTTTGGTTCCTGTAACGGTATGACGCTCTCGCCTGCTTCTCGCCCCGCGGGGGTGGGAAGAAGCAGGCAGGAGCCGACTGTCATGCTGGGTAAAGCGTAGTTCGCCTTCTCCGACGTGGCCGCCAACCGCGTGGCAACTGGCCGTGGCGACCGAGCCATTTCCCATGCAGCATGGCTTTAGGGGCTAGGAATTGGCGTCCCGGGCAGCAACCGCCGCAGCCGCGCGATCAGCTCGGACGCGGCAAACGGTTTACGTACGTAGGCATCGGCGCCAAGCTCAAGTCCCTGGACGACATCGTCTTCCTGATCCAGCCCGCTGATCACGATGACCGGCAGGGTCATGCCGTTCTGACGCAGCCGGGCACACAGTTCCCGTCCATCTCCATCGGGCATCCGGACGTCGAGCAGGATTGCAGACACATCCGATGTTGGGGACGAGACTGCTTCCTCCGCTGCCTTGAGCGTTGTCACGGCGTCCACTGCGAAGCCGCCAGCAGCCACAAGCTGCTCAGCAACTGCGTTGCCGAGCTCGACGTCGTCATCAACGACTAGGACCCGGTAGATGGCTTCCATCATTATTAATCCTCTGTTGATGAGGGATTATCGCACAACATCTGCTGTTGGTTCATCCAGAGAACAATTCCTAACCAATTACCCAATTATGTCAGATGGGAGAGAGGGCTACCCCGAAGTAGATTGACAACAAGCCGGAACGATGTTGGCAGCCGAGACCGGATGCATTCCTGCGTCAGCCGGCATTATGGACGCCATGAAGGGTCTGGCTGGACTGCAACGGGGCCAGCGTCCTGCGAAGGCTGGACCGGTTTGCGTCCGGTCGGGACGCAAACCGGTCCTATTTTTTTGGTTGCGAGCATAAATTTGCAGGTTCAGGTTCTCTCATTGCGTGAGCGGGCCTAATTGCAACCTGCACTAGCCGGGACTGGATGCCGGTTGCCTGTCCAGCGCCGCCCGCAGCCGCCGGCCCTCCGTGCCGCCGATCAGGCCGCGGCGCAGGCCCAGGTCAATCAGCACTAGGTTGACGTTGAACTTGAAGTCGTCGGCGTCTCGCACCCGCTCCATGACGCGTGGGAGGGGCCACAACTCGAATGCCTCGACTTCGCCGTCCCTGGGGTAAGGCACGAAATCGTCGGGCAGCAGCAGGTCGTAGCAGTGTAGCCGGTCCCGGCGCAGGCCTTCCGGCCGGTCCATTGCATAGGAGAGTGTCGCGACGGGCTGGGCGCTGGCGGCCAGGGCCGGGGGGATGGCGGCTTCCTCCCCTGCTTCCTTCACGAGTGTTTCCGATGGCGTCAGCCCGGCCGAAACGCCGCCGCCGACGATGTGGTCGAGCTTGCCGGGGTCCAGCAGCTTGTCAGCAGCGCGGCGGCCGAGCCACATCCAGGGTCCGTCCGGGCGTTCCACCAGGCCGTTCACGTGGACTCCCTCGGCAGCGATGCCCAGGGCCGGCAGCGCGCCGCGGTCCATCTGCGCTAATACGGGGCCATCCGGGTGGGCGCGCACGTCGAAGGCCTCGTCGCGCCAGCGGAAGCACCTGGCGCCGGACAGGGCACGCGTGGCCGGGTCAAGGAGCGCGGGCGGCAGGTCTACGCCGCCCGCCGCCGGGGCGGCGCCAAGTGCGAGCAGCATGCCGGCGAGGTCCGGCAGGACCCAGCCGACCGCAACTCCACCCAGGCGGAACGGCAGCCGCTCCCCGGGGATGACGGCATTGTTGCAGGCGGCGATGTGGCGGAACAGGTCTGGCATGTCGTCGTTATAGGCACATCGCCCGCCCATCCCAGGCCCGGCACCTTCCTGAACAGGGTGGCAGTGGCCACATCCCCGGCATGAGACCACTCGACACCGCACCGGTGGCTGCCACCGGGCAGCCGCACCGCACTGGCTTCCAGACCGTTGCCTCCCTGCTCCCGTATCTCTGGCCCAAGGGCGAGGCGCGTGCGCGCATCAGCGTCGTGCTGGCCGTCATCATGCTGGTGCTGGCCAAGGTGGCGACGGTTTACATCCCAATCGTCTATTCCAAGGCGGTGGACGCGCTGGCACCGCGCGACCACCCGCTGACGATTCCGCTCGGCCTCATCATCGCCTACGCGCTGCTGCGCGTCGCCTCCGCCGGCTTTGCGGAACTGCGGGACGCTGTGTTCGCGTCGGTGCAGCAGAGCACGGTCCGCAAGGTGGCGCTGCAGACGTTCAAGCACCTGCACCAGCTTTCGCTGCGCTTCCACCTGGACCGCCAGACCGGCGGCCTGTCCCGCTCCATCGAGCGTGGGACGGCGGGGATCGAGGCCGTGCTGCGCCTGGCGGTCTTCAACATCCTGCCGACGCTGCTGGAAGTGCTGATGGTCACGGCTATCCTGTGGCATCTGTTTGACTGGCGGTTCGCCGCCGTTACCTTCACGGCTGTCGTGCTATATATCGGCTTCACCTTCGTCTTCACCAACTGGCGCGTCCGCTTCCGCCGGCTGATGAACGACACGGATTCCGACGCGCAGACCAAGGCGGTGGACAGCCTGCTGAACTTCGAGACCGTGAAGTATTTCGGCAACGAGGCGCACGAGGCCCGGCGCTTCGACGAGGCCCGCGCCCGCTACGAGCATGCGGCGGTGAAAAGCCAGGTCACGCTCAACATGCTGAACCTCGGCCAGGCGGTCATCATCGCCCTCGGCCTGGGGCTGGTCATGCTGATGGCTGCGGACGGCGTGCAGGCCAAGACGATGACGGTCGGCCAGTTTGTGCTGGTCAACACCTACCTGATGCAGCTTTACCAGCCACTGAACTTTCTCGGCTTCGTTTACCGGGAGATCAAGCAGGGGCTGGTGGACATGGAGCAGATGTTCCGCCTGATGTCGGTGAACCAGGAGGTCGCGGACCGGCCCGGCGCCGTCGTGCTGCCGGCCCGGCCGGCGCTGGGGCATGAGGGCACCGTGGCGTTCCGCGACGTGCATTTCGGCTACAACGCCAACCGCGAAATCCTGCGCGGCGTCAGCTTCACGGCGGCGCCGGGGTCCAAGCTGGCGGTGGTCGGGCCGACCGGCGCGGGGAAGAGCACCATCAGCCGCCTGCTGTTCCGCTTCTATGACGTGACGGAGGGCGCGGTGGAGATTGACGGCGTGGACGTGCGGGACATGACGCAGACCAGCCTGCGCGCCGCTATCGGCGTCGTTCCGCAGGACACCGTGCTGTTCAACGACACCATCGGCTATAACATCGCCTATGGCCGCCCCGGCGCTACCCAGGACGAGATCGAGTGGGCGGCTAGGCTGGCGCAGGTGCATGATTTCGTTATGCGTATGCCTGAGGGTTACAACACCCGCGTCGGCGAGCGTGGGCTGAAGCTGTCCGGCGGCGAAAAGCAGCGCGTCGCCATTGCCCGTACCATTCTGAAGGACCCGCGCATCTTAATTCTGGACGAGGCGACAAGTGCGCTGGACAGCCGGACGGAGCGCGAGATTGAGACGGCGCTGCGCACCGTTGCCGCCAACCGCACCACCCTGGTGATCGCGCACCGGCTGTCCACCGTCGTGGATGCCGACGAGATCCTGGTTCTGCAGGAGGGCCGGGTGGCGGAGCGGGGCACCCATGCCTCGCTGCTGTCGCAGGGCGGCCTGTATGCCCGCATGTGGGCGCTGCAAGCCGAGCAGGGGGAGGTGGCGGAGCCGGTGGTCGCGCATTAACTGCCGGCCAGGGTTGGATGGGGCAGCGGCGTCTCCATCTCCCGGGAAAGGGAGTTTTGCCGATGCCAAGCGAGCATAACGGTGCCGGAGCCGGCCAGGCCGATGCGCCACCTGCCGACCTGAGCCACGCCGGCGCCGTGGTGGATAAGGCCATTGAATATATGATGGGCCAGAACCTGAGCGCGTTGGCTATCGCGTCGGCGCTGCTGGGCGGCTCGCTGGGGCTGCTGGCGCGTACGATGGGGGATGACGCCATCGTGGGGGTGTTGCAGAACGCGGTGAGCAGCATCCGTTCGGGCGAGTTGCGGTCTGAGTACGGGCCGCATGAGGGCGTGTCCGGCCGGGCCTAACCTGGCAGTACAGAATATGACGGGCGGGGTGGTTGGCATCCCGCCGCCAACTGGGCGTGCCATACAAGTCCGCAACGGTGCGAAGCCGGGACGCATTGCAGATTGTCCTCGGGGTGGCAATGTCTGGCCTTTACGCCAACACTTGAACTGGCAACCGGACGGGGCGCCGCAGTCTCGACAACGGTGTGTTCCGTTGACGGATATACAGCACGTAGCAGTAGGGGCGCAGAGCGTGTCTGCGTTGTGGACCGCGTCGACCTTCGATCCGCGGGTGCAGGTCTTGATCATTCACGGGCTTTACAAGCTCGTGACACCATAGTTCGCCAGCAAGATAGTTTTAGATCAATTGCCGCCGGCCTTTGCCGGCCAAGCCTATCTGCTCGTTATACCAGGTGGGCACGGGTTCTACACACGGGATATGTCCTATGCACGGCTGCAAGACGAAGGCGAAGTGATAGCCGGGTCGGCGACAGCACCCTGTAAGCAGCCAAATGGTAGCCGGCCCTGACTTGGCGCGTCCGGCGTCAGGTCAGGGGGGTGCCAGCCGAGTCAAGCGTTATAGCTACTGGCTGTCCGCTTGCGGCTCTGGGCGAAGCGCGGGTCGAAGACGCGGCCTAGCTCGTTGCGGTTCAGGCCGATGTCGGCCAGCTCGCGGTCGGTCAGCAAGGACAGCTCGTCCAGCACGGCACGGCGCTGTGGCAGGCTGGCCAGGTGGGCTACCGCCGCACGCAAGCGGGCAAACAGGCCGGTGGTCGCAGGGCTAGGCGCGCCCTCGACGGCGGGTTCGCGATAGGTCAGGCTGTCAGACATTAGGAGCGACATCTGCTGCTTGGTAAGCGGGGCGTTCATAACAGGTCCTCAAAGGTTGACGTGTCACGCACCCTGACGTTTGGAAGTCGTCAGGGACGGTGGCAACAAGCAGGATATGCGCTCGAAATGTTGCGGTGCACCACGCTAAGTGCCATCACCAGATATGCGTTAGTAGCATAGTCATCTAATGAGCTATGCAATTGTGAAGACATTGTGAACGGAGAAACCTTATTGCGACCACACCATCCCAAGCTTGATGCGCTGCGACGGGTCATGGCCGAGATGGGCCTGGACGGCTTCCTGGTGCCGCGCGCCGACGAGCATTTGGGCGAGTATGTGCCGCCTTGTGCGGAGCGGCTGGCCTGGCTGACCGGCTTCACCGGCAGCGCCGGGCTGGCCGTGGTGCTCCGCGACCGGGCGGCGGCGTTCACCGATGGGCGCTACACGTTGCAGCTCGCATCGCAGGCCGATCCCGCAGCGTTCGAGCTGCTGCACATCACCGACCAGCCGCCGCAGGATTGGCTAGCCGCTGCCGCGCCGGGCGGGCGGATCGGCTACGATCCCTGGCTGATCAGCGAGGACGGGCTGCGCCGCTACTCTGACGCCGGGTTGGCGATGTCCGCGGTGGCGTCGAACCCGCTGGATCAGGTGTGGACGGACCGCCCCGCGCCACCGTGTGCGCCCGCAACGCCGCACCCGCTGGCCTTGGCCGGGGTAGCCTCTGCTGACAAGCGCGCGGCGGTGGCCGAGGCGCTACGCGGCGCCAAGACGGATGCCGCCATCATCACTGACCCGGCGTCGCTGTGCTGGCTGCTGAACCTGCGCGGCGGGGACGTAGCCTATACGCCGTTCGCGCTCGGCTTCGTGCTGGTGCGGGCGGACGGGACGGCGTCGCTGTTCATGGACCCGGCCAAGCTGGACGCGGCGGCGCGGGACTGGCTGGGGCCGGATGTTTCGCTGCATCCGCGTGAGGACCTGCCCGTTGCGCTGGCGGGGATGACGGGGCAGCGGGTGCGGGTGGATAGTGCCGGGTCGGCGGCGTGGTTCGCCCAGACGCTGCGCGCCGTCGGCGCCACGGTAGTGGACGGGCCGGATCCCTGCGCCCTGCCGAAAGCATGCAAGAACCCGGTCGAGCAGGCCGGCGCCCGGGCAGCCCACGAGCGTGATGCCGCCGCGGTATGCCGTTTCCTGCACTGGCTGGACGGCAGGGCCGGGCAGACGACCGAAGTCGCCGCGGCGGAGCGCCTGGTGCAGTTCCGCCGGGACGTGCCGGACTTCCGGGGGGAGAGCTTTCCGGCGATCTCCGGCGCCGGGGAGGACGGTGCCATCATCCATTACCGCGCCACCCCTGAGACCGACCGGCCCCTGCGGGCGGATGAGGCCTACCTGATTGACAGCGGCGCCCAGTATCCCGATGGGACCACGGACGTGACCCGCACCGTTTGGACCGGCCCCGGCGCTTCACCGGCGGAGCTGCGGGACCGCTTCACCCGCGTCCTGCAAGGACATATCGCCATTGCCGCCGCGCTGTTTCCGGCCGGCGTGTCCGGTCCGCACCTGGATGCGCTGGCGCGGCGTATGCTGTGGCAGGCCGGGCTGGACTACGATCATGGCACCGGCCATGGCGTCGGCAGCTATTTGTCGGTGCACGAAGGGCCGTGCAGCTTGTCCCGCGCCGGCAAGATTGTGCCGCTGCAGGCTGGCATGATCCTGTCTGACGAACCCGGCTACTACCTGCCCGGCGCCTATGGCATCCGGCTGGAGAACCTGCTGCTGGTGCAGACTGCCGAGGTTCCCGACGCGCGCAAGCCGTTCCTGCGGTTCGAGACGCTGACCCTGGCGCCGTTCGACCGGCGGCTGGTCGAACCGGCGATGCTGACGGGGGAGGAGCGCGCTTGGGTGGATGCCTACCATGCCCGCGTGCTGCGGGAGGTCGGCCCGCTGCTGGATGGTCCGGCGCGGGACTGGCTGGCGGCGGCGTGCGCGCCCCTGGATTAGGCGTCCCGCCCCCGCGCGGCATCCACCGACAGCGGCCCGCTGCCACGCATCACAACTGCAACGCAGAGCAGCATCCACAGCAGCGGGTATTCCATCCCGCGCCCGCCCCAGAACCAGCCGATGCGCATGTGGACCAGGAACGCCGCCACGGCCAGTAGAATCGCCGCGGCCAGCGCCGCCGGGCGGGTGAATACACCTAGCACGATGCACAGCCCGCCGAAGAACTCGGTGGCGCCGACCAGGTAGGCAAGGGGCAGCGACGGCTGCAGGCCCATCTTGGCGAAGCCGGCCGCGGTTTCCACGATGTTCCCGCCGGCGAAGCCGAACAGCTTCTGCGCGCCGTGCGGCATCAGGAACGCGCCGGTGGCGATCCGCACCAGCGGGTAGGCGAGGGGCTGCAGCCGGGCATAGACCGGCTCCAGCATTGGCAGACGGGACGGCGGCAGGCCGGGGGTGGGCGGGTCGGACAAGCTATTTTCCTCCGTCGTACTTCGCGCAGAACTCGGCGGCGCCCATGCGCCTGAAATCCTGCATGGCGGTGGACAGGCGCACATGCGGCCAGTCCCACCAGGCGATCCGGTGCAGGGCGGCGATCGTCTCCGGCGGGAAGCGGTAGCGCAGGATCCGGGCGGGGTTGCCGACAACGACGGCGAAGGGCGGCACGTTCCTGGTCACGACGGCGCCTGCGCCTACTGCGGCGCCCGTGCCGACGCTACGCCCCGGCAGGACGATGGCGCCGTGGCCGATCCAGACGTCGTGGCCCAGCGTCACCCGGCTTTCCCGGCGCCAATCGAAGAACTTTGGGTCGTCCGGCCCCAAGCCGTAGGCGCTGCTGCGGTAGCCGACATGGCTCAGCATCACGCGGTCCAGCGGGTGGTTGCCGGGGTTCAGCCTGGTATGGGCGGCGATGGAGCAGAACTTGCCGACCTCGGCGTAGATGATGTCGCTGTCGTTCACGACATAGGAGTAGTCGCCGAAGCTGCTTTCGGCGACCTTGGTGCGGGCGCCGACCTCGCACCATACGCCGAAGGTGGTGTCGCGGACGGAGGCGGTGCGGTGGATGCTGGGGGTTATGCCCAGGGACTTGGCGGCTGACGCGGGGTCGTTGGCCATGCTGGCGCCGGTCAGCGGCCGGCAGCCGTCAGCACCGCGCGCAGGGTGGCCAGGAGCGAAGGCAGGGCGGGGTAGGCGCCCTGGCGGACGTAGCTGTCTCCTTCGCACAGGTCGAGGCGCAGCAGCGCGCCTTCACGGTGGACCACCCAGGTCGGCAATGCCGGGTCGTCGTTCCTGGCCATGACCATCGCCATCAAGCCTCCGGCTGGGTCGTGGTGCGGCATCATGCACCAGCGCGGGCCAAGGCAGGCCGCGATGCCGTCCAGCTCGTCCTGCGTCAGGGTGTTCCCGTCGGGCATCGGCTCAAGCAGGGACATGTTCGGGTGAGCCGCGGTACCTGGAGGTGGGATCGTCATGCGTGGCATCCTTTGCCCTGTTTTCGGCTGCGCTGCACGCCATTCTGGCGGCTAATCTGCCTTTAACAATATCGTCTCCTGACGTTACTGAATGGTTAATGAAATGGGCGATGCGCCGGCGCGGGGCTGAGACGGCAACGCCTTCGAGACGCAGCGTGACGGCGCGGGGCATGGTTGGCTCCGGTGCGGATTGCCTCAGGATGCGATACCGTGACTACTTTGGTCGCGCTGTGCCTATGCCGGCAAGGACCCCTTCCAATCAGCTATGGCAGGAGGACTTCCACAGCGAAGCTCGAATAATGGTGCGCTTGGAGTCGAACTCGGTGGACAGGCCTACTTCTGAACCGGGAACATCGCCGCTACCGCTCGCCAAAGCTCCAGTGCGCTTTCGCTTGCCTCTCCACGGGTTAACGGTTCCTGCAAGGGCGACCCGGTGACGATAGCCTGTACGTCCTCCGCAAGCGCGAGTATCTCAAACACCATCGTCTTGAGCTGGTCGTAGGTTGGCATAATCCTGGCCTTATTCGCCCACAGCTCGTGAGCGAGATTGGCGTGGCGGTAATCCCGCAGCAGTTTCGTCCGGTTCGGCTGCTCTGCTGCCAGGCGCTCAAGCCGCGCATGAAAGTCGGTGATCCTCGCAGCGATCTTCGTTGACGCCTGCTCCGGCGTTATTACGTCCTGTGCGATTAGGGTGTGCAAGGAGCTGGGCGCAGCGGCGATCAGCGCCTCGCTTACGCCAGGGATACGCATTTGCTCCTGAACCTTGGAGAAGGTGATCCTATCCCGTTGTGGGTGATCAAGCAGCCGGACGACGACCATTACCAGGCTGTTCAGGGACGCCCTTTCGTAGACTACCGCTGCTATACTAGCCGGAGAGTATTCGATGATCTGCCGCAGCTCTTTTGCCTCATTGAAAGCGGCCCAGACCTCCCAAAGGCTGAGGGCTTGCTCGGCCGCTGCCACGATGCGGCGTCTGTAATCTTCCAGACGCGAGAGAGCGGCGCTCACGGCATCAGGTCGCCCAAGTGTCTCACCGGCATTATCTTTCAGCGCTATGTGCCGCTCCCGTTTGCACATCGCCGGTCCGCTTCAGACGGCAAGCCGGCCTTCAAACCAAGAAAAAACCGAACCGGCCCAGGGCTTGCCGAGTCAGGCTTTCAATTCAACCGTGACCGCAGGTCCTCGACAGTCGCCCGCGTCCTGGCAGCCGCTTCGCCTTGGGGCACGATGTCCAAAAAGCGCTCGTAGCAGCGCAGCGCCGCCGCGACCCGCTCCAGCCGCTGGTTGATGATGGCTGCGTCGCGCCACAGCATTGCGGTGTCAGGCGCGGTCCGCAGCATGTCCTCGATGCACGTGAGCGCGCCGGGCAGGTCGCCTGCATCCTGGCGTCGGGTGCGCAGGTTGTTCTGCAGGCGCAGCAGCACTCCGCGGGCCGACATGGGCTGCAGCACGCCGGGGCGCAGTTCGGCGTTGTCTCCCTCGGTCCGCTTCAGCAGGCCGCGCAGGTCGCGGGCGCCCAGCGGAATCCCGCCAGCGAACACGTCCAGCACGATGGCTTGCGGCTCGGCTGCATGCAGCTTGCCGCCGGGGCGCTCCCCCTGCAGGGAGATCAGGAAGTGGCCGGGGAAGTCCAGACCGTGGGCGTTCCATCCGGCGGCGCGGGCGCAGTGCAGCCACAGGATGCCGAGCGACACCGGCAGGCCGCGCCGCCGCTCCGTGACCTGGATCAGGTTGGCGTTGGCCGGATCGTCGTAGGTTTCGACGTCCCCGGCATAACGGTGCCGCCCGCCGATCAGGCCGGCCAAGCCCCCGGCGCGCGCCGCCAGCTCGTTGCCCGGCAGCTCCCGCGCCAGGTCCACGGCATCCCGCGCCAGCTCCGACAGGTGCGCCCCGGCCGCGCGCCAGTCGCGGTCCGGGGCATCTATCCGGGCGAACTGCAGGGCGACGCCTGCGATGTCCAACTCGACGTCCGGCATCTGGCCGGACGCGTCCAAGGCGGCGCGCGGGTCGCTCATTCCTCGGCGCTACTCCGCGGCGGGAACATACAGCGCGCCGCCCCGCTCCTTGAACTCGGCGCTCTTGGCGTCCATGCCCTCCCGCCGCTCGGCGTCGGCGCGGATGTCCTGGCTGATCTTCATCGAGCAGAACTTCGGTCCGCACATCGAGCAGAAATGCGCCACCTTGTGCGCGTCCTTCGGCAGGGTCTCGTCGTGATACTTGCGGGCGGTGTCGGGGTCGAGGCCGAGGTTGAACTGATCCTCCCACCGGAAGTCGAAGCGTGCCCGGCTGATCGCGTCGTCGCGCGACTTCGCCGCCGGGTGCCCCTTGGCCAGGTCGGCGGCATGGGCGGCGATGCGGTAGGTGATGACGCCGACCTTGACGTCGTCCCGGTTGGGCAGGCCCAGGTGCTCCTTCGGCGTCACGTAGCAGAGCATCGCCGTACCGAACCAGCCGATCATGGCGGCGCCGATGGCCGAGGTGATGTGGTCGTAGCCCGGCGCGATGTCGGTCGTGAGCGGCCCGAGCGTATAGAACGGCGCCTCGCCGCATTCGCGGAGCTGCTTGTCCATGTTGACCTTGATCTTGTGCATGGGCACGTGGCCCGGCCCCTCGATCATCACCTGGCAGCCCTTGTCCCAGGCCACCTTGGTCAACTCGCCCAGGGTTTCCAGCTCGGCGAACTGCGCGGCATCGTTGGCGTCGGCGTTGCAGCCGGGGCGCAGGCCGTCGCCGAGGGAGAAGCTGACGTCATACTTGCGCATGATGTCGCAGATCTCGCCGAAGTGCTCGTAGAGGAAGCTCTCGCGGTGATGCGCCAGGCACCAGCGGGCCATGATGCTGCCGCCGCGCGAGACGATGCCGGTGGTGCGCTTGGCGGTAAGCGGCACGTGCGCCAGGCGGACGCCGGCGTGGATGGTGAAGTAGTCCACGCCCTGCTCGGCCTGCTCGATCAGGGTGTCGCGGAATACCTCCCAGCTTAGCAAGTCGGCGTCGCCGCCGACCTTCTCCAGCGCCTGGTAGAGCGGGACGGTGCCGATGGGGACGGGAGAGTTGCGGACGATCCAGCCGCGGATGTTGTGGATGTTGCGGCCGGTGCTGAGATCCATGACGGTGTCGCCGCCCCAGCGTATGGCCCAAACCAGCTTCTCGACCTCCTCCGCGGCGCCGGAGGTGACGGCGGAGTTGCCGATGTTGGCGTTGATCTTCACCAGGAAGTTGCGGCCGATGATGACCGGCTCCAGCTCCGGGTGGTTGATGTTGGCGGGGATGATGGCGCGGCCGCGGGCAATCTCGCTGCGGACGAACTCGGGGGTCACGAATTCGGGGATTTCGGCGCCGAAGCTCTCGCCGTCGGCCACGCGCTCGCCGGCCTCGGCCAGGGCCTGGGCGCGGCCCAGGTTCTCGCGGTGGGCGACGTAGATCATCTCCTCGGTGACGATGCCGGCGCGGGCAAACTCATACTGCGTCACCATCTGGCCGTCGCGTCCGGCATGCAGGTCCTGGGTGGCCGGGCACTCCGGCACCAGGCGGTCCTGCGGGACAAAGCCGTTGTCCTCCGGCTTCACCTCACGCGGGGTAGCAGCGTCGAAGCCGCGGCGGGCGATCCAGGGAGCGCGTATGCGGGGGAGGCCGGCGGCTAGGTCAATGGCGGCGCTGTCCTCGGTGTAGGGGCCGGAGGTGTCATACAGCCGCACCGGCTCCTCTTTCGCGGAGGGATCGAGTGCGATTTCCCGGAACGGTACGTGGATGCCGGGATGCCCGGCAGGGCTGGAATAAACCTTGCGCGATCCCGTGATGGGTCCGGTGGTCACCGCACTGGGCTTCTGCTGATAGGTCACTGCGGCACGCCTCCCATGTGGGCTGCGGCGAAGGCGGGGCGGCGCGCTCTGTCCCGTTCCTACGCCGGCATGACCCGGATCAGGTTACTCAGGGTCACCGCGCGGACCCGCAGGGACGATGTCCCTGTAGGGCTTGCGGACTCTCAGCCCCTTGCGCGGGGCCCCCCTCGGATGGGGTGCAACGTCGCCCTGCCGGGCCTGGGTGTCAATGGGCATGGATGCCGTTTTGCGGCGCAGGCTGCCAGGATGCGGGGGCGGCCATCTCCGGCAATCTGCGGCTTTCCGAGTTGCTGCGCTGCACCTACCCTATATACGGCAGGAGATCGGAGTTACGGCGGATGGCGTTGGCACGAGGGATGGGGCGGCGCGGCGTCCTTGCAGGGGCGGCGGCGCTGGCCGGGTGCCAGCAGCCGGTCGCGCCGCGGGCGGACGTGGCGCCCCGGCTCGGCCCGAACCGGACCGGCTACATTGCCATCCAGGGGCCGATCATAAACGAGGTCCGGAATGCCTTCATCGGCCAGGTGAGCCGGCTGCTGGCGCTGGATGCAGCCGAAATCTATCTGCTGATGGCCTCGCCTGGCGGCGTCGTGAATGTGGCGCAGGACATGATCACGTTCATGGACAAGACCCATGCCAGCCGGGGCACCACGTTCACCACGCACAACGTCGGGGTGGTGGCCTCGGCGGCCTGCTACGTGTTCCTGGCGGGACAACGGCGCTTGTCGGTGCCGCGGGGTCAGTTCCTGTTCCATGAGGCGGCGCTGGTGTCCAACGGCGCGATCACCAGCCTGGCCTTGCAGGACGCAAACATTAAGATGCAGCAGATCGAGCGCTCGTTCCTGACCATGCTGACGTCGCGCACCAAGCTGACTGAGGCGGAGGCATCGTCCTTTGTCCGCCGCACGGTGATCCTGAACGCGGACGAGGCGCGGCGGGACGGCATCATCCAGGCGACGGCGAACTTCACGTCTCCGCCGGGTGCTACGATGTTCGCTATCCAGGTGGTGCCGGCCGGGACGGCGCCGGTACGGCGACCGGAGCCGGGCGGCGGCGGATAGGGTCAGGCCGCACGGGCTAAGCAGGCTTGCGTGGCCTGTCATGCACATGGAGGTTGGCGGAGCCAGGCCGCGCAAGCCTGCTTAGCTTTCCATCTGTGCGCCGGACCTACAGAGGCTTGCTGAGCATCACCCCCAGCGGCGCCCCGCCGAACAGGTGGACGTGCAGGTGCGGCACCTCCTGCCCGCCGTGCCCGCCCATGTTGGACAGGATGCGGTAGCCTGGCGCGTCCAGCTCCAACTGCCGGGCCACGGCGCCGACCGCGCGGAAGAAGCCGGCGATCTCGGCGTCCGGGGCCGTCGCGGTGAAGTCGGTGAGCGACACGTAGCGTCCGCGGGGGATCACCAGCACGTGGACCGGCGCCTGCGGGGCTATGTCGTGGAAGGCGATGGCCCATTCGTCCTCGTAGATGCGGCGGGAAGGGATTTCGTTGCGCAGGATGCGGGCGAAGATATTCTGGTCGTCGTAGGGTCCCAGGCCGCTGACCGGCATTGCCGCACCTCCGTTGATGGCCTTCGCTGATGGCCCCGGCGTAAACTGCCGCTGTGCCGCCACGTTTGCAGCATAGGCGCGGTCGCGTGCCAAGGCGAAGGCAGGCCGGGGCCGCAGGAGGATGGGACCCATGCGGGTTGTTGGGCTGACAGGTTTGGCCGCGTGCCTTGCCGTGGCGGGATGCACGCCATCGCCTGGCAGCTACTACGGCGCGCCGCCGGGCTATGCGCCGCAGCCCTATCGGGCGGTGCCGGGCGGGGCGGGGTCGCCCCCCCTGCCGCCGCCGGATGACAACGCGCAACAACAGCCAGACCCGGGCTATTCGGAACCTGCCTATGCCCCATCAGGCTACCGCGAGCCTGCCGTGCTGGCGCCAGAACCCGGCTACTACGTGCCGCCTCCGGCCTATGGCTATGCACCGCCGCCAGTCCAAGGCTATGCCCCGCCATTCCTGCCGCCGGTTGGCATCTATGGCAGACGGGACCACTTTGAACGCGAACGCCTGGAGCGTGAACGGTCCGGGCGTGAGCTACTGGAACGTGGCCGGATCGAACAGAACCGGGGGCGGGAGCAATTCGAGCGCGAACGGTTCGAGCAGGGCCGGTTCCGGGAGCGTATGCAGATGGAGCGGCCTCGCCCGCCGCCGCCACAGCTGAGGCAGCCCGCGGCGTTGCAAGGCCCAGCTCGGCCGCAAGACTTCCGCCGGCCCGGGGAGGGACAGGGGCGTCGCGGACTGTCGCCGGAGCAGCTGCGCGGGCTGCGGTGATGCTCCCCGGTTCCACCCGGCGGCGCAGGCTGCTACACGCCCTGCTGGTGTGGGGACAAGCTGGATGAAGCCAACGGACATTGCGCGAGTGCAGACTTATCTGCGCCGCACTCTCGGCAACGACCGCATTGCCGTGGAGGTGCCTAAGCGCAAGGGCGCGTCAGTGGAGGTCACGGTGGATAAGGATTTCCTGGGCACATTGCACCGGGACGAGGAGGACGGGGAGGTGTCATACTCCCTGACGATCAGCATCCTTGACGAAGACCTGCCGCCAGTGCCGAAGAGGTAGTTACTGCCCTCTCCCTATGGGAAAGGGCGGGGGTGAGGGGGGCGGACTGGCGCAGTGTTCGCCGTTGAAGTGTACTTGTTGTGTGGGCGGTCAGCGCTCCGCTTCGCAACCAAGACCCCCTCACCCCGGCCCTTTCCCGGAGGGAGAGGGAGCAGGGCCGTTCTTTACTCTATGTGCCCTTGCTCAGGCCGTCGAAGAACTTCGAGACTTTGGCGAAGAAACCTTCGCTTTCGGGGCTGCCCTTGGCGTGGTTGCGGGCTTCTTCCTCGAACTCCTCCAGCAGCTCGCGCTGGCGCTTGCTGAGGTGCTGCGGGGTTTCCACGGCGACCTGGATGAACATGTCGCCACGCTGTGCCGTGCGCAGGACTGAGAAGCCCTTGTTCCTCAGCCGGAACTGGTGCCCGGTCTGGGTGCCAGCAGGGATTTTCACCTTGGCGCGGGTGCCGTCTATCGCCGGCACCTCAACCTCACCGCCCAGGGCCGCCTGAGTCATCGGCAGCGGCACGCGGCAGTAGATGTTGGCGCCGTCGCGCTGGAAGATGTCGTGCGCGCGAACGCTTACGTGAACATACAGATCACCCGGGGGTGCCCCGGCAGCACCGGCCTCGCCCTCACCGGCAAGGCGAATGCGGGTGCCGTCCTCCACGCCTGCGGGGATGCTGACCTGCAGGGTCCGTTCCCGCTGCACCGTTCCGGCGCCGCCGCAGACCTTGCAGGGGTTCTTAATGACCCGGCCGGAGCCGCCGCAGGTCGGGCAGGCCCGCTCAATCAGGAAGAAGCCCTGCTGCGCCCGGACCTTGCCGGCGCCCTTGCAGGTCGTGCAGGTGTCGGCCGTGCGGTCCTTGTTCTCCGAGCCGGTGCCGGCGCAGTGGTCGCACTGCACACGGGTCGGAACGCGCAATTGGGCCTTGGTGCCGGTGAACGCGTCGGACAAGTCAACCTCGACGCCCATCCGCACGTCGGCGCCGCCACGCCGGCCGCCGCCGCGCCGGCCGCTCATGTCGCCGAACATCTGGTCAAAGATGTCGCCCAGGCCGCCTGCGTCTTGGAACCCGGAGAATCCGGCGCCGGCACCGGCGCTGCCCTGCTCGAACGCAGCATGGCCGAAGCGGTCGTAGGCTCCGCGCTTCTGGTCGTCCTTCAGGACGTCATAGGCCTCGTTCAGCTCCTTGAACTTGGCTTCCGCAGCCTTGTCGTTCGGGTTGCGGTCGGGGTGGTGCTGCATCGCCAGCTTGCGGTAGGCGCGTTTTAGATCGTCGGCGTTGGCGTCCTTCGCCACGCCGAGCGTCGTGTAGTAGTCCTGCTTGGTTGCCACGGTTGCCCTCATGCCCGGCGCCGGACCCCATGCGCGGGGTCCAAAAAAGCGAAAGGCGCCCGCCTCCTTGGCGGAGTGCGGGCGCCCTCGTTGCTAGCCGGCTCCGGTTAAGAAGCCTTCTTCTTCTGCTCCGGCACTTCCTCGAATTCGGCGTCCACCACGGTGTCGCCGGGCTTGCCGCCAGCGGCTGAGGCGTCCCCAGCCGGGGCGCCGGCCTCGGCTGCGCCCTGCGCCTTGTAAACTGCCTCGCCGATCTTCATGGCGGACTGGGTCAGCCGGTCGCTAGCGGTCTTGAGCACCTCTGGGTCCTGGCCCTCCATCGCCGAGCGGGCCTGGGCAACGGCGGCCTCGGCCTCAGTCTTCACATCTGCCGGCACCTTGTCGCCGCCGTCCTGCAAGGACTTCTCGACCTGGTGGATCATCGCCTCGGTGCTGTTGCGCGCCTCGACCTGCTCACGCCGTTTCTTGTCGGACTCGGCGTTGGCCTCGGCCTCCTTGACCATCTTCTGAATGTCGTTGTCCGACAGCCCGCCACTGGCCTGGATGCGGATCTGGTGCTCCTTGCCGGTCGCCTTGTCCTTAGCTTGGACCGAGACGATGCCGTTTGCGTCGATATCGAACGTCACCTCGATCTGCGGCACGCCGCGGGGAGCCGGCAAGATGCCTTCCAGATTGAAGTCGCCCAACAGCTTGTTGTCTGCCGCCATCTCGCGCTCGCCTTGGAAGCACTTGATGGTCACGGCGCTCTGGTTGTCGTCGGCGGTCGAGAAGGTCTGGCTCTTCTTGGTCGGGATCGTGGTGTTGCGGTCAATCAGCCGGGTGAACACGCCGCCGAGCGTCTCGATCCCCAGGGACAGCGGCGTCACGTCCAGCAACAGCACGTCCTTCACGTCGCCCTTCAGCACCGCGCCCTGGACCGCGGCGCCGATGGCGACGACCTCGTCCGGGTTCACGTTGCGGGCAGGGTCACGGCCGAAGAACTGCTTCACCGCGTCAATGACCTTGGGCATGCGGGTCATGCCGCCGACCAGAATCACCTCCTGGATTTCGCCCGCCGTGACACCAGCGTCCTTGAGCGCAGCGCGGCACGGGTCCAGCGTGCGCTGGATCAGGTCGTCCACCAGGCTTTCCAGCTTGGCGCGGGACAGCTTCATCACCAGGTGCTTCGGCCCGCTGGCGTCGGCGGTGATGAAGGGCAGGTTGATCTCGGTCTCCTTAGAGGAAGACAGCTCAATCTTCGCCTTCTCCGCAGCTTCCTTCAGCCGCTGCAGGGCGAGCTTATCATTGCGCAGGTCAATGCCCTGCTCGCGCTTGAACTCGTCGGCGAGGTAGCCGATCACCCGGTTGTCGAAGTCCTCGCCGCCCAGGAAGGTGTCGCCGTTGGTGCTTTTCACCTCGAACACACCGTCGCCAATCTCCAGCACCGACACGTCAAAGGTGCCGCCACCGAGGTCGTAAACGGCGATGACACCGCCGCCCTTCTTGTCCATGCCGTAGGCCAGCGCCGCCGCCGTCGGCTCGTTGATGATGCGCAGCACCTCCAGCCCGGCGATCTTGCCGGCGTCCTTGGTGGCTTGGCGCTGAGCGTCGTTGAAGTAGGCGGGGACAGTGATGACGGCCTGCGACACCTTCTCGCCGAGGTATGCCTCCGCCGTCTCCTTCATCTTGCCGAGGATGAACGCGCTGACCTGGCTGGGGGAGTACTTCTCGCTGCGCGCCTCGACCCAGGCGTCGCCGTTGCCGCCGCGGACGATGGCGTAGGGCACCATGCCCTTGTCCTTCTCGACCATCGGGTCTTCATAGCGGCGGCCGATCAGGCGCTTGACGGCATACAGGGTGTTGGTCGGATTGGTGACGGCCTGGCGCTTGGCGCTCTGGCCGACGAGGCGCTCCCCACCGTCGCTGAAGGCGACCATGCTGGGGGTGGTGCGGGCGCCCTCCGCATTCTCGATCACGCGGACGTCGCTGCTGGCGCTGCCCTCCATGATCGCGACGCAGGAGTTGGTGGTTCCGAGGTCTATACCGATGACCTTGCTCATATACGTAAGCTCCTTTCAGCGGCGGCGCCTGGCCCGAAGCACCGGGGGCCGTCCTATGGTTTAGCGTTATAGGATGTATTCAGCGAAACGCCCCGGGACAAGGCCCGGCGATGCACGTCCGGCGTGCAATCTTAAAAGCCTGTTTTGAGTGGGCAACGGCTGAGGTCCAGCGAGGAATTTTTCGTGCCGGGCAGGAAGGGCCGCAGCCTCTATGCCTCCGCATCGGGGCAAGGTTCTGACGTACCCGGCGCGGAAAAGCACCGCTGGGCCGACTCGGAGCCTACTCAAGCAAGCTCTAAGCTGCGCTGTCTTCTTGGGACTGCGTGTCCAGTGCTGGCTCGGCTTCGGCTGGGGACGCGGCCTTAGCGACGACGACCATGGCCGGGCGCAACAGGCGGCCGTTCAGGGTCCAGGCCTGGGTCCAGGCCTGCATCACCGTGCCGGGAGGGTGGTCGGCGCTGGGCTGTTCCGCCATCGCCTGGTGCAGGTTGGCATCGAAGGGCTGGCCAGTGGGGTCGGTGCGCTTGATGCCGTTGCGTTCCAGGATGGCGACGAAGCTGCGCTCCACGCCATCCAGGCCGTCGCGCAGCTTGGTGACGATGTCGGGTTCGCTGGCCTCGTGCGCTGGCAGGCTGGTCAGGCCGCGGCGGAGGTTTTCTGCAGCCTCCACCACATCGGCGGCGAACTTCTGCACAGCGTATTGGCGGGTGTCGTCCACGTCGCGCTTGGCGCGGGTGCGGACGTTCTGCATTTCGGCCTCGGCGCGCATCCAGCGGTCGCGCATGTCGTCGCGCTCGGCGGTGAGCTGCGCGACCTGGGCGGCCGGGTCAGTGTCCGGGGCCGGGTAGCCGGCGTCGGCGGGGATGGGGCCGGTGGGTTCTGGCGGGGCCGGCGGGGCGGCCTGGTCGTGTTCTGTGCTCATTGCGGACAGGTAGGGCAGGCGTGCGGCTGGAACAAGCGGGACTGCAACACCTGCGCCAAGCAGGCGTCACAGCTTGGCGCATGCGGCGCAGCAGGCGCGCGCGGGCGAGGTCGTCCGGCAGGCCGTTGGCGTCGAGGTCGCAGGCGTCCAGGCGGTCGAGCAGCCCGGCGTGCAGCGCCTCGGAGCTGCCGCATCCAGGGGCGCTGCCGTCGAAGTCATTGCGCTAGATGGTGTCCTCGACCACGCGGAGGATGCGCTTGCGGGCGGCGGTGCTGTCCGGGGCCGGGTCGCTGGCGGGCTTGGGAGGCTCGTCCAGGTTTTGCGCGAGCATGATGCAGCGGCGGACGGCGCTGGCGACGCTGTCGAAGGCGGCGGCGGTGCTGATGAGGGCGCCGGGCGACGGAGCCGGGGCGGGCGGCGCTTCCGTGACCAGCCGTACAGGTTTGGCCGTGGCTTGCTGCGCAGCCTGGGCAGTGGCCTGGGCGTGCAACCGGCGGGCGAGATCGGCACCTATGTCAATCAGGTCATGTAGGGCCTGGCGGTAGAGTTGGGTTTCCGCCGCGTGTGAGCCGGGGTCGGTTTGAGTGATTTTTTTGGTCATGAACTGAACAAGAACATTTTGGGGGTGGTGTGTCAAGGATTGCGTGTGGCGGGTATGCCTGTTGGGTGGTTGAGGGCGGGGCGTTGCAGCAGTCAGGCCACCATCTGCGCCAGAAGCGTGTCCAGCCGCAGGCGGCCATCCAGAGTCGCGGCGAGGCGGCCATTGGTCTGGGTGACGTATCCGGCCTCCAGCGCCTGGTCCAGCACGTCCGGGTCCAGCGCATCCGACAGCGCGATGCCGGTGCGGGCGGCGAAGCGGGCGGCATCCACGCCCTCCGTCAGCCGCAACCCCATCAGCAGCATCTCCCGGGCGCGGTCGCGGGGGCCGATGCGTTCTTCCGCCGTGCTGCCGTGACTCTGCCGCTCCACGCGGTCGGCCCAGGGTTCTGGGGCGCGGTGGCGGCGGGTGGCAACCAGGCTGCCGTCCAGGGTGATGCGGCCGTGCGCTCCCGGTCCGATGCCGGCGTAGTCGGCGTAGCGCCAGTAGGCCAGGTTGTGCCGGCTCTCGCCGCCGGGCTGGGCGAGGTTGGAGACCTCGTAGGGGTGCAGGTCCTGGGCGGCGCAGGCGTCCAGGGTGGCGTGATACAGTTCCGCCGCCAAGTCGTCGCCGGGGAGCACCAGCTCGCCCCGACGGTGCAGCGCCTCGAAGCCGGTGCCGGGCTCGATGGTGAGCTGATACAGCGACAGATGGTCGGCACAGAGGGCCAGGGCCTGGCGCAGCTCCGCCTGCCAGGCGGCGACGGACTGGCCGGGGCGGGCGTAGATCAGGTCGAACGACACGCGGGGGAAGGTGGACCGGGCGGCTTCCAAGGCAGCTATGGCCTGGCCGGCGGAGTGCTGGCGGCCCAGCATGTGCAGGGCGCCGGCGTCCAGGCTTTGGATGCCGAGGGACACGCGGTTGACCCCGGCGTCGCGGAAGCCGGCGAGGCGGGCCAGCTCGACGCTGGTGGGGTTGGCCTCCAGGGTGACCTCCAGGTCCGGTGCCGGGTCGAACAGGGCAGTGGCGTCGGCGATCAAGGCGGCGACGGTGTCCGGCTCCATCAGGCTGGGGGTGCCGCCGCCGAAGAAGATGGAGGCCAGGGAGCGCCGGCCTAGACGTGCCGCTTCCCATGCCAGCTCGGTGCGGAGGGCGCGGGCGAAGCGGGCCTGGGGGATGCGGTCGCGGACGTGGCTGTTGAAGTCGCAATAGGGACACTTGGCCAGACAGAAGGGCCAGTGGATGTAAAGGGCGAGGGGAGCCATAGCTGTCCATATAGGGTGCGGCTCAGTTAGTTGCGCGGGTGTGGGGCAGGTTGCAGGAGCGACGGCTGGATCAGATGTGCAGTGCCTTATCGTCCACGTCCCGCAATGCCGCCCGTGGGCTGCTGCCGGTGACGTCCCGCTTCATTGATGAGGCGGAGTGCGTGCTGTCGGTGCTGCTCGCGATTGGGTTCGCGCACTTGCTGCATGCGCAGAACGTCGCCTGGGCCGCGTTTTCCGGCTACATGGTCATGCGCGGGCATGTTTCGGACAGCTTCCTGCGTGGGGCGCTCCGCATTTTGGGGACAGCCGTTGGCGCCGGGCTGGCGCTGCTGGTGGTGCCGGTCGTGCAGGGGTCGGTGGCGGCCTCGGCGCTTGCTAGCGCGTTGCTGGGCGGGGCGTCGCTATACGGGGCGCTGACGGGGCGGCGGGCCTATGCCTGGCTGTTCGTGGGCCTCACGTTCGAGATGATCGTCCTCGACAAGCTGGCCCATACCGACCGCGACCTGCGCGCCTTTGTGGAGACGCGGCTGCTGGAGGTCGCGGCGGGGACCGCGGCGTGCGTCGCCGTCAGCGCGCTTTCGACGCTGACGGTTCGTCGGCGTTGGCCCGGCGCCCGCGCTGCACCGGCCCGGCGGATCGGCTGGCATCCGCATGCGCTCCGTCATGCCGCCCAGGGTGCTGCGGTGCTGGCGCTGCTGCCGGTGCTTTGGGCGCGGTTCCGGGTGCCGGAGCTGGCGCAAAGCGCCGTCGCGGTCATGGCGGTGATGCTGGTTCCCATCAGCAGCATCGGCCCGAGCGGGCTGGCGCCAGTCAGCCGCAAGCTGCTGCAGCGAGTTGCCGGGTGCCTCGCCGGGAGCGCGCTGGCCGGCGCGTTCCTGTTTGCCGCGCACGGCAGCGTGCCCCTGCTGATCGGGGGGACGGTCGTCGGGGTGCTGCTGGGCCGGCATATCGAGAATGGCGGGCATACCGCGACCTATGTCGGCACGCAGTTCACCCTGGCCGTGCTGGTGACGCTGGTTCCCGACAGTTACGCCGGCATCGAAATCACCCCGGCTATGGAGCGCCTGGTTGGCACCCTGGTTGGGCTCGCGCTGCTGGAGCCGGTTTTGATCGCCTGGCACCTGGTCGCACCCACGGACGTTGGATGGACCCAGCCGGCGGGAGGTGGAACTGAGGTGGGGCGGTAGTATTGCTGGGGTGCGTGCCGGGGAGATGGCGGTGCAGGGTTTTTACGTGGCGGGCGGCAGGGCAGCGGGCGCAGTTGGGCTGACCAAGCGGGAGAGGGATGTGATGGGGGACCGGCTCGTTGATCCGATGGAGAATGCGCTGCCGATGGGCGATGATGCCGTAGCGCGCGTGCGGCTCGCCTTGGCGCGTGCCGGACATCCCGACACCATCCTGGCCTATCCGGCCGGCACCCGGACCGCGGCTGACGCCGCTGCTGCAATCGGGTGCGAGGTGGCGCAGATCGCCAAGTCCATCGTGTTCCGTGCCGGGGAGCGGGCGGTTGTCGTGGTCACATCGGGCGCCAACCGGGTGGACCCGGTCCGGGCCGCCACGGCGCTGGGCGTTGGGCTGGCGCGGGCCGATGCGGCGTTCGTACGGGAGGCAACGGGCTTCATGGTTGGCGGGGTGGCGCCGGTCGGGCATCTGACGCCGCCGCTGATGCTGCTGGATGCGGACCTGCTGCGGCTGGACCCGGTGTGGGCCGCGGCGGGGTCGCCGCGGCATGTGTTCCGGACGAACGCTGTGGAGCTGGTGCGGATGACGGGGGCGGTGGTTGCGGCAGTGGCGGAAGGATAGGATGCCGGGAAGCGCGGAGGCGCACGGGGCGGCAAAGGCGTCACCGGGCCAAGCTTTTGTCGGAGGGTGGGCCTGCCGCCGCTCCAGGCCTGTAGCTGCAACGTCATGCGTTGCAGGGATGCGCGTCCGAAATTGCTGGCACTGAGGCGTCCCGCAGGTGTAACGTTTGGACAGAGCTTATGGCAGGGAGGTCGCTCCTATGACCACGTTCCATGAACGGGAACAGGCGTTCGAAGCCAAGTTCGCACATGACCAGGAGTTCCGGTTCTTGGTCACTGCCCGTCGCGACAAGTTGTTGGCCGGGTGGTTGGCGGACCGGCTGCATCTGCAAGCGGCTGAACGCGTAGGCCTTATGGCCGCGGTCCTGCAAGTGCGGGATGGGACCGGGCATGACGAGCTGCTGCTCAACCACGTGATGCAGGTGGCGTCGCAGTACCGCGGCGGCATCAGAGTGAACGAACTGGAGGCTGCGCTGGCAAGCTGCGCCGTGCAGGCCAGGCAGCAGCTCCTGGACATGCCGTTCAAGCCATCGGCAGGTTCCTAGGCAGGCTTGCACGGATTGTCCAAGCTGACCGGTATCCGCGTGCGAGGCAATGCCGCCCTGCTTAGGCTCAATAGGGACAACAACCCGATGATGTCCTACGCCGTATCCCACCGTTGTCTGCTCGCCTTGGGGATTGGCGCTTCGCTCGCCCAACCCGCCCGTGCTGCCGGGCACGACCTTTCCTTCGCCGAGCTTTACGGCCCCAGCACTGCGGACGGCACCCCGCTGTCGCCGGCGGCGCAGGCCCTGGTCGGCCGGCAGGTCACCGTGCGCGGCTTCATGGCGCCGCCGCTGCGGGCCGAGAGCGACTTCTTCGTTCTGACCCGCTATCCCATGTCCACTTGCCCGTTCTGCTCCAACGCCGCGGACTGGCCGGTGGACATCGTATTCGTGCGGCTGGGCGGGGCGGCGGAAACGGTGTCGCCCAGTTATGCCATCTCCGTGTCAGGCACGCTGGACGCGGGAATGCAGGCGGACCCGGCGACCGGCTTCGTCAGCATGGTGCGGGTCGTGGACGCGACCTGGCGCCGGGTTTGAGCTGGGCTACTTCACTAGGCCGAGGGATTTGAGCTTGCCGACCTCCTGCTCCACCCGCGGCAGGCCGCCGTTGGCATACAGGATGAACACCCGCTCTGCCGACAGGTGGGTCAGCACAGGGTTACGGTATTCCGTGTTGTAGCGGGTGGCGTTGGCCGGGTCGTAGCCGAACTTGGGCGCCAAGGTACGCAGGAACAGCTCACTTTGAACGACTGCCGGGCCGGTGTAGGTAAAGTCGGCGTCGGACAGGTTTTGTAGCACGTATTCATACAGCAGGTTGGACTGGTTCGGCAGGCTGGCCAGCACGTTCATGGAGCCGAGCTGCCGCACCAGCGGCAGGCGCAGCCGGCCGAGAGCGTCCTTCATCAGGTAGCCGCGCTCGACCGGGTCAATGCCGGTGATGATGGCGGCGGCGCGCAGCCAGTTGACGACGCTGAACTCGTTGCCGGCGTTGGGCGCCCCGTGGGCCGAAGCTTGGGCGATCAGGAAGGCCGGCGGCATCCCGCGCGCCATGCCTTCCGCCACGCCCAGGATGTGGTGGCCGCCGGTCTTGCTGGTGCCGGGCGCGCCCCAGGCGTCGGTCTTGCCGTTGCCGCCGAAGTTCATCTCGGCATACTCGGAGCCGTCGGCGTTCCACTGGAACACCATCGTCTTGGCCCAGTCGTGCCAGATGGGCGTGGCGATGGCGATGTCCTGGTCAATGAACAAGTCCGCATCGGGCTGCCCGCCGGTGCCGTCGCGCAGCACCGGCAGGCCGCGGGCGTCCAGGGTGCCGTAAACCCGGCGGCAGGTATCGGCGAGGTTGATGCCGCTGGTCATGTTGACGGCGACGTGCATGGCGAGGCCGCCGGGTTCGGAGTGGTGGCCGCCGAAGACGCTGCCTGGTGCTCCGATGTAGGGCAACGGCAGCTTCGGGCATGGCGTGCCGTCGTCGCGCACGCCGGGGAACACGCCGGCGAGGAGGCCGCCGGGGATGCGGCCGGCCTCGGATTCGTCAATGAGGCCCTCGGCGACCAGTTTGGCGACGACGGTCTGCTTGCGCTCGGGCGTCAGGTTGGCGCGGCTTTTGATGCAGGTGTCGGGGTTGAAGACGGCGTCCTCGGTTTCCCGGCGGATCTGCGGGTCCTTGAGGGTGGCAGCCTGGGCCTTGATGTAGGCCATGGCGGTCGTGACCAGGGCGGAGGAGCCGGCGAGGCGTGCGGCGTCCGCATTCCAGGCGCCTTGGCCGGTTTGGTCGGCGGCGGCGGCGCTGGCCGTCAGGGCCAGGATGGCAGCGGCGCCTAGCAGGCGGCTTGGCTTGGTCATTTTGACGCTCCCGGCGTTCCGTTCCGGAATTAGGCTACATGGGATCGGCGGCTGTGGGTACGGCTGGTTTTCGGAAGGTTTGATGACAGGGTGCAGCGCTTCGGCTTCGCGGGAGGCGCTGGCGCTTTTCCGCCCTACGGTGGCGGTTCCCGTGGGGCTGCTGGAGGCGGCTACCGACCCGTCCGGGACCGGCGCACTGCGCTTTCGACCAGGATCGCTGCGAGGCCGGCGAACAGGACGATGGGCGGCCAGGGCGGCGGCAGAGGCAGGCGGGGCAGCGCCAGCCAGGCCACGAGCAGCCAGGCCAGGATAGCGAGGGCGAAGCTGCCGTCGTCCACGAAGAGGCCGATGAACTCGGACCAAGCGGTGCCTAACCAGCGCATCGCGGCGGCCTAGCGCTGCACGGCCGGGGCAGGAGCCGCCCGCGGCCGGCACAGCGTGACCGCGGCGGCGGCAGCGGCCAGGAACCCGGCCAGGAGGCCCAGCAGGGACCAGTCCTCGCCGGGCCAGGCCAGGCCCATGCCTTCGCCGACCCAGAAGGTGCCGAAGGCGCACAGCAGCACGCCGACCGTGAACTTCAGCGTGTTCTCCGGGACCATGGACATCGGACGGTGCAGCGCGAGGCCCAGCGCCACCACCACCAGCAGCGCCGCGGCTGCGCCCAGGGTGGCCGGCAGCAGCAGCCCGCCGCCGGCTGCACCCATCGCGACGACGATGAACACGACCTCGATCCCCTCGATCATCGTGATGTTGAACGCGGTGCGGACGGCCACGCGGTCCCAGCCCGCGCCGACGCCGCCGATACCGCGCAGGGCGGCGGTCTCCTTGGCATAGGCCGCTTCCTCGTCGTGCAGGGCGATCACCCCGGCCGAGCGCAGCACCGCCTTGCGCAGCCAGCGCATGCCGAACAGCAGGATCAGCAGGCCGACGCCGACCCGCACGAGGTCGAGCGGGATGCGCGTCAGGGCGGGGCCGAGCACCAGGATGATGGCCGCCAGCGCCAGCAGGGCCAGGCCGGTCCCGCCCAGCGCACCGCGCCAGCCGCGGACTGCGCCGACGGCCAGCACAATGGTGAGCGCCTCCACGAACTCGACGAGTGACGCCAGGAATGCGGCCAGGATCGTCGGTCCGGCATGTGTCCAATCAGCGCCCATGGCTGAGACTCCATGACATCCCGGCAGTTTTCCTCATGGCTCGGCTTCCTCGCGCTTCAGCAGGGCATCGTCTATCTGGACCAGCAGGCGCGGGAAATCCACGGGCTTGGGGTGGTAGTCGTCACAGCCGGCGTCGAGCGCCTTGGCACGGTCCCCGGCCATCGCGTGCGCGGTCAGGGCGATGATCGGCACCCCGGCGGCGGCCTCGTCACCGCCGGCCCGCAAGGTGCGCGCGACGGTCCAGCCATCCATGACCGGCAGGTCCATGTCCAGCAGCACCACGTCGGGCTGCTCGTCCCGCACCTGGTCCAGGGCGCGCTGGCCGTCATGCGCCAGCACGACCTCGAAGCCCCGGCGGCGCAGCCGGCGCGACAGGAAGTCCCATAGCTCCTCGTGGTCCTCGACCAGCAACACCTTCGTCACGCCTGCCTGCCTCCTGCGGTGGATGCCGCACAGCGATGTAGGGGCTGTATCCGGCGATTGCATCTAAACGCCTGGCAGACCGTTCTGTCCCCCAACATCGTCCGGAAGAGTCTTGCATGACGCCAGCCATCCCAGACCAGTCCGCCTCGGACCCGGCGCCCGCCGCCGCAGCAGGGATGTCCCTGGTCCTGCCGGGCCGGGGGCTGGCGGCGCTGAACGCGGCGGCCATCGTGGTCGCGGCGCTGTATCTCGGGCGGGACCTGCTGGTGCCGCTGGTGCTGGCGGTGCTGCTGGCCTTCGTGCTGGCGCCGCTGGTGACGCTGCTGCAGCGTGCCCGCATCGGCAAGGTGCCGGCGGTGCTGATGGCTGTCGTGCTGGCCTTCTCCGTCATCCTGGGCATCGGCACGGTGGTCGGACGCCAGGCGGCCTCGCTGGCGGAGGGTTTCCCGGCCTACCAGGCGACGATCCAGGAGAAGGTGAAGTCGCTCTCGGTCGGCGCCGAGGTGGTCGAGCGGTTCAGCGGTTCGCTGCAATCCATGCTGAGCGGCCGGGCGGAGGCGCCGTCCATTCCTTATGCCGCTCCGGCGCCTGGCCCCGCCGCCCCTGCGCCGTCCGCGCCTGTGCCCGCGCCGGCCGTGCCGGCGGCCGAGGGTGGGACGGGCGTGGCCTCGACGTTCGGGATCGTGCGGAGCGTCGCCGGGCCGGTGTTCGGGCCTTTGGCGACGATGGGCGTGGTGGTCGTGTTCCTGCTGTTCGTGCTGCTGAACCGGGAGGACTTGCGGGACCGCCTGGTGCGGCTGGTCGGGCGGCAGGACCTGCACCGCACCATCCTTGCCATGAACGACGCGGCGCACCGGCTGTCACGCTACTTCTTATTCCAGTTGGCGCTGAACGTCTCCTTCGGCCTGTTCATTGGGACTGGGTTGTGGGCCATCGGGCTGCCCAACCCGGTGCTGTGGGGGATCGTCGCGGCGCTGATGCGCTTCGTGCCGTATATCGGCAGCGTCATCGCCCTGGTGCTGCCGTTCCTGCTGGCGCTGGCGGCGGCGCCGGGCTGGTCGCTGGCGTTAATGGTGCTGGGACTGTTCATCCTGGCGGATATGCTGATGGGCCAGGTGATCGAGCCGCTGCTGTACGGCCACAGCACCGGGCTGTCGCCCATAGCGGTGATCCTGTCCACGGCGTTCTGGGTATTCCTGTGGGGGCCGGTCGGGCTGCTGATCTCGACGCCGCTGACGGTGTGCCTGGTCGTCGCCGGCCGTTATGTGGCGCCGCTGTCGTTCCTGGAGGTGATGCTGAGCGACAACCCGCCGCTGACTCCGCCTGAGACGTTCTATCAACGCGCGCTGGAGGGCAATGCTGCCGAGCTGGCGGCGCAGGCGGAGCGCCTGACTGCGCCGCCGCCGAATGGCCGGCGCGCCTGGCGTGCCAAGGCGGTTGGGCCGGCATCGTCCGGCCAGGGTGCGTTGGCCGAGTATTACGACCGCGTCGCCTTGCGCGGCCTGGCGCTGGCGCAGGCGGACCTGTCACGGGACGCCCTGGCGTTCGAGCGGCTTGAGGCCATCCACATGCAAATCGAGCACCTGCTGGCGCAGATGGCCCGGCAGGCGGGCAACCCCCCGGACGCCCTGCCGCCGCCGGCCTGGCAGGCGGAGGGCGCCGTGGTCTGCATCCCTGCCCGCGGCCAGTTGGACGACCTGGCCGCGACGATGGCGATGCAGGTGCTGCAGGGCGCCGGGTTCGGGGCGCGGCAGGAAAGCAACCTGGTGCTCGGCGCGGGCCATGCGGCGAAGGTGGATTTGAGTGCGGTCCGGCTATGCTGCCTGTCGGTGCTGGACCAGGGCAGCAGCCCATCCGGCCTGCAATACCTGCTGCGCCGCATCCAGCGCCGGATGCCGGAGGCAGTCGTCGTGGTCGGGTTGTGGCATGCGGCAGGGGATAGCGCGCTGCTTGCGGCGCTGCGGGCGGAGGGGAGCGCGGAGACCATCGTGCTGTCGCTGGGCGAGCTGGTTGCGCTGGCCCGGGCCGTGTCGGCGCGGGAGCCTGTGGCGGCGCTGCCGGCCTGACGGAAAGCCTAAGTGCGGGCGTTTTGCCGAGGTGCGGCGGAGAAGCGCCAGCGCCTTCCATTGAACGGCAGCGCTGTGGCTTGGCGGAAGGCGCTGACGCTTTTCCGTCCTGCTTGTATGGCGTACTCCCGCTTTACCCGTGCGCAAAGTGCCGAGGGGCTGCTTGGGGGAACGCCGCCGTGCGCCCCGCGTAGAACGGTCTCTGGCCCTGGAAACTCTTGAACGATGGATGCAACCCCCGCCACGGAACGCGGCCCGCATGGGCTGCTGGCCAACCTGCCCAGCAGCCTTGGCCTGCTGGCCGGGGTGCTGCTGGCGATGGGCGTCGCCGCCACGGCGTGGTCGCTGCTGACCGCTCAGGCAGCCCGGACGGAGACAGCGGCGCAGAACCGCGCCCTGGTCTCGGCGGAGCGACTGCTGTCCACCTTGAGGGACCTGGAAACCGGGGAGCGCGGCTATGCCCTGACCGGGGTGGAGTCGTACCTCGAACCTTATGAGGCGGCGCTGGCCAACCTGGATGGGGAGCTGCAGAACCTGGTAGGGAACAATCGCGATGCCGACCTGGTGCGGCAGGTGCAGGTCAAGCGCGACTTCGCCCGCGAAGTGGTCGAGGCGCGCCGGGCAAGCGGGCTGGACGCCGCGGTTTCGCTGGTTCTGACCGGGGTGGACAAGGCGTCCATGGACCGCGTCCGCCGGACCGTGGCTGGGCTGCAGGAAACTGCCCGTATCCGCCTTGGCGTGCAGGAGCGCGACCAGGCTGGGATGGGGCTGCTACGCGAGGCGATTGCAGTCGTCTCGACGCTGGCCGCGTTTGCCGTGATGGGGCTGCTGCTGCTGCGCCGGCGGCGGGCGGAGCGCGCCAGCATGGGGTTGCTGGCCAGCGTCATGGACAACGCGCCGGTCGGTCTGGGCTTCCTGGATGGCGGCCTGCGCGTGCAGCACATGAACCGCGCGCTGTCCGACATGAGCGAGCGGGCGCTGGATGCCGATGTGGGCCGCAGCCTGTGGGACGTGCTGCCCGACACCCGCGAAACCCTGGAGCCGCGGCTGCAGGAGGTGCTCAGCCGCGGCCGTACCATCACCCAGGTCGAGGTGGCGACTAAAAGCCTGGTGAACCCGGCCCAGACCCGGGAATTCCAGTTTGGGTTCTTCCCGCTGCCGGCAGCGGACGGCGGCCGTCCCGGCGCCGGCCTGGTCGTCACTGACGTGACCTACCGCAAGCGCGCCGAGCGCCGATTGAAGGAAAGCGAAGAACGCTACCGCACCCTGATCGAAACCAGTGCCAGCATCGTCTGGACTACGACGGCCGCTGGCGAGCTGACGCCGCCGCAGGCGAGCTGGACCGCCTTCACTGGCCAGCCCCAGGGCGAGTACGCTGGCACCGGCTGGCTGGAGGCCGTGCATCCCGAGGATCGTGACGCCACCCTGAACGCCTGGCGCGAGGCGGTTGCCGGCCCGGCCGTGTACTCGGTGGAACACCGGCTGCGCCGTGCGGATGGGGACTGGCGCATCATGTCGGTTCGCGGCGTGCCGATCCTGGACGACGGCGCCGTGCGGGAATGGGTCGGCATCCACGTGGACATCACCGCCCGCAAGCAGGCGGAGGAGGAGCTGAGCGCCGCCAAGGACGCCGCCGAGGCTGCCAATCGCGCGAAGAGCCAGTTCCTGGCCAACATGAGCCACGAGCTGCGGACGCCCTTGTCCGCCGTCATCGGCTACAGCGAGATGCTGGAGGAGGAGATGGAGGACGGCGGCGACGCGGGCTTGCTGGGCGACGTCCGCAAGATACAGTCCAACGCCCGCCACCTGCTGAGCCTGATCAACGATGTGCTGGACCTGTCGAAGATCGAGGCGGACCGCATGACCACCTATGCGGAGGACATCCAGGTGCAGGCGCTGGCGGAGGATGTCGCAGGGACCGTGGGCAACCTGGTGGTGCAGAAGGGCAACACGCTCGCGATGGACCTGGCGCCCGGCCTCGGCGTCATGCACAGCGACCAGACCAAGCTGCGCCAGTGCCTGTTCAACCTGGTCAGCAACGCCGCCAAGTTCACCGAGAACGGCCGCATCACGGTACGGGTGCGCCGCGACGGGGACTGGGTGGAGTTCAGCGTGGCCGACTCCGGCATCGGCATGACGCCGGAGCAGTTGGCCGGGCTGTTCGAGCGGTTCGCGCAGGCCGATGTATCCACGACCCGGCGCTTCGGCGGCACCGGGCTTGGCTTGGCGATCACCCGCGCCTTCTGCCGCCTGCTAGGCGGGGACGTGAGGGTGGAGAGCACCTATGGCGCCGGCTCCACCTTCACGATGCGCCTGCCCGCGGTCATGCCGGAGCAGCCGGAGGAGGACGGCGGCCAGGCTGCGCCGTCTCCGCAGCAGGACAAGCACCTGGTGCTGGTCGTGGACGACGATGCGGCGCAGCGCGACTTGCTGACCCGTTTCCTGGAACGGGAGGGCTTCTCCGTCCGCACCGCGCCGGACGGCCGCACCGGGATCGAGCTGGCCCGCGCCTTGAAGCCACGCGCCATCCTGCTGGACGTGATGATGCCGCAGATGGACGGGTGGTCGGTGCTGACCACGCTCAAGGCCGATCCGGTGCTGGAGCTGATCCCGGTTGTCATGGTGACGTTCGTGAACGAGCCGGCACTCAGCGCCTCGCTGGGAGCCGCCGACACCGTGCTGAAGCCGGTGGAGTGGACGCAGTTGAAGGGTGTCATGGAGCGGTTTCGCGGGGACGCCGGGGATGTCCTGGTGGTGGACGACGACCCCGATGCCCGCGCCCGGCTGCGCCAGGTGCTGACCCGCAATGGCTGGACCGTGGCGGAGGCGGCCAATGGCCAGGAGGCGCTGGACATGGTGCTGCATGCCCCGCCGCAGCTCATCCTGCTGGACCTGACGATGCCGGTGATGGACGGCTTCACCTTCCTGCACGAGCTGCGGACCCGGCCGGGCTGCCGTCACATCCCGGTTGTGGTGCTGACCGCCCGCGATCTGGATGCCGCCGAGCGCCGGCGCCTGGACGGCGCGGATCGGGTGCTGAGCAAGGGCGGCACCGATCTGCGCCAGCTTGCCGGGGAGCTGCGCGGGTTGGCACCGCATCAGGCCGTAGCTGAAGCGGGGACGAGCCTGGCGGACGGCATGGCTGCCCCCATTTCAGAGAACAACCAGGCTGCCGTGAGGATCCCATGATGCGTGTGCTGCTGGTCGAGGACCACGAGGAAATCTGGGACTTCCTATCCCGGCGATTGAAGCGCCGCGGCTTCGAGGTGACGGTTGCGACGGATGGGCAGGCCGGGGTGGACCGGGCACGGGCGGATTTGCCGGACATCGTGCTACTGGACATGAACCTGCCGGTGCTGGATGGCTGGTCGGCTGCCCGGCTGCTGAAGGGGGACCCGGCGACGGCGGGGATCCCGATTATTGCGCTGACGGCGCACGCGATGGCAGGCGACCGGGAGAAGACGGTCGCTGCCGGGTGCAACGACTATCATCCCAAGCCGGTGGATTTCTCCAAGCTGCTGCAGCAGATCGAGGCGTTGACGCCGGGGGCGGTTGCGCGGGCGTGAAGGTTTGCGGCTGCTCGCTCCCCCTTCGGGAGAGGGTTGGGGCGAGGGAAGGGCCACAAGGACTGTGCGTTCACGTCCGGGGCTAAGCCGCTCTGAGCATGGCCGGTTGTCCGTCCTCGCGGCTTCCCTCACCCTAACCCTCTCCCGGAGGGAGA
>JAABUU010001024.1_pt1 | contig 51946 bp, 55 predicted proteins | sample 5559301 | NCBI WGS metagenome assembly JAABUU01 (sample SAMN10711884, study PRJNA513360) | rock metagenome | isolation source: Antarctica rocks | place: Antarctica: Victoria Land, Richard Nunatak white | reverse complement strand
AGCCTGGTCCCGGCCAGCCATCACGCCCCTGCGTCCCTCGACGGAAGCCACTGTCAGGAGGCGATTTCAGCACGCCACTTGACAAGACCACCCTCCATATCAGCTAGTCCTCGGTGAGCAGCCCCTGACGCAGCTGCGCCAGGGTGCGGGCGAGCAGGCGGGACACGTGCATCTGGCTGATCCCCAGCTCGCCGGCGATCTGGGACTGCGTCATGCCGCCGAAAAAACGCAGCATGAGGATCTTCTTCTCGCGGGCGGGGAGCTTCTCGAGCAGCGGCTTGAGCGACTCGCGGTACTCCACGCCCTCCAGGGCGTCATCGATGATGCCGAGCGAGTCGGCGACGGCTGGGCTGTCGTCGTCGCCGCCGTCGGGGGCGTCGAGCGATACCGCGGAGTAGGCGTTGGCCGACTCCAGCCCTTCCAGGATCTCCTCCTCGCTCAGCCCGAGGTGCTGCGCCAGCTCGGCGATCGTGGGGGAGCGGCCGTTCTTCTGCGACAGCTCGCTGGTGGCCTTGGTGAGGCTGAGCTTGAGCTCCTGCAGGCGGCGGGGCACCCGGATCGCCCAGCCCTTGTCCCGGAAGTGCCGCTTGATCTCACCCACGATGGTGGGCGTCGCGTAGGTCGAGAACTCCACCGCGCGCTCGAGGTCGAAGCGGTCCACGCTCTTGATGAGCCCGATCGTGGCGACCTGCACCAGGTCATCGAGCGGTTCGCCCCGGTTGCGGAAGCGCCGCGCGAGGTACTCCACCAGGGGCAGGTGCACTTCCACCAGGCTGTCGCGCAGGCGGGCGCGCCTCGGGTCGCCCTCGGGCAGGGACTGCAGCTCGACGAACATCTCGCGAGCCCGGGCCCGGTCAGCGGCGATGCGCTCGCTGCGGGAGACCGGGTCTGCGGCGCCGGTCGCGACCTCCTGGGTGGCCGCGACGACATCGGGGTCCAGCCGGAGTTCCCCCGTGTCGGGCTCGGCCCTGGTGTCGGGCTCGGCGCTCGTGTCCGGGCCGCCGCTTGCCTGGTGCGGGACGGCAGGTGGGTGGCCGTGGTGCATCGCGTCCCCCCCGCCCTGGACGAGGTCGTCGATGCGCGGCTCGGGCGCGGTGCTCACGCCGGACTCGCCTCGAGCTGGGCCCGCCGCTTGCGCAGGGCGATGGTGACGCGTTGGTCACTGTCCACGGTGCTGTCCACCTCGCCGGCCAGCGCGGTCAGGACCGTCCAGGCGAAGGTGTCCCGGGAGGGCTGCTCGCCGTCGAGGGTCAGGACCGATACCGAGACCGCGATGGCCTGCTCGGACAGCTCGAAGGTGCAGTCGAGGTCGGCTCCGGCAACTGCCTGGCTGAGCAGCATGGCGCAGGCTTCGTCCACGGCGATGCGCAGGTCCTCGATGTCGTCGATGGTGAAGTCGAGCCGGGAGGCGAGGCTGGCCGTTGCCGTGCGCAGCACCGACAGGTACGCGCCCAGGGCCGGCAGGCGCAGGCTCACGACATCACGTCCGGACAGGGAGCTGATCCCGTCCGCCTGTGACTGCTGGGCAGTCTGCTCCGTCATGCGCCCCCCTGTCGGCTCGCGTGCCCGCTGCCGGCGTGTACCGGCAGTGGCCACTGATCATATGGCGGGCGGCGCCGGGCGGCTGCCGCGGCACCGGCGTCGCCCTCACATCAGTGCGCTGACAGCCCGCGCGATGACCAGGATCGACAGTATGAGTGCCGACACGGACTCCGCGGCCATGAGCAGCTTGGCGCGGCTCGTCAACGGCATGGTGTCGGTCGGGCTGAAGGCGGTCGAGTTCGTGACCGAGACGTAGAGGTAGTCCAGCAGCACCGGCACCCAGTCGCTGCGTTGGCTGGAACCACGGGCGACCTCGGTGATCGCGTCGTCGTTCTCGTCCTGGGAGAAGCGGAAGTCGGCCGGTGGCAGCTTGTCCCGGTCGCGCTGCGTGCGCATGACCGGACCGCCGCGATCAAGCTCCCAGTAGGCGAGCCCGTAGGCGATGACGTTGGTCAGCCATACCTGCAGCGCCGCGAGCAGCAGCTGTTTGCCGTTAGGGGCCTTGCCATCGACCAGCCTGCCCACCAGCAGGACAAGCACAGCGGTGTTGGCCGCCGCGATGAGGCCGACCAGGACGAGGGACAGCGTCCGCGAGACCCTGGTCTGCTTCGTCATGCGGAACGGGTTGGCGACGACCAGAGGGATGAGCAGCAGCAGCTCGAGCACCGGCAGCACGTACCGAGGACCGACGGTCAACCGGCTGGGCAGCACGGTGTAGAGCCCGGAGGCAACCAGGACCGCCACGACGGCCGGCAGTCGTGCCTCGCCGCGTCGGTCGTGCCGCAGCGGCGGGGTCGTCATGAACCGACCGTACGGCCGCGGGGGCGGGCGGCCAGCGACCGGAGGTCGTCCCCGTCGAGGCGCCAGGTGGTCCACCCGGCCTGGGGGCTTGCCCCCAATGAGCGGTAGAAGCCGTGCGCGTCGCTGTTCCAGTCCAGCACCCACCACTCGAAGCGCGACCAGCCACGCTGGACGCACACTTGCGCCAGGGTTGCGAGCAAGGCCGTGCCGATGCCGTCCCGCCGGGCCGTGGGCCGGATGTACAGGTCCTCAAGCCATAGACCCGGCCGCCCCGTCCAGGTCGAGAACGTCGGGTACCACAGGGCGAAGCCGACCACCGTCCCGTTCTGCTCGCCCACGTGGCAGGACGCCACGGGGCTGTCCCCGAACAGCGCGGCGTACAGCAGCTCCTCGGTCGCCTCGACGGCGTCCGGCTCGCGTTCGTAGGCCGCCAGCTCGCCGATCAGCGCGAGCACCGCGGGGACATCGGCGGGGTTCGCGGTTCGGATCACGGCTGGAGCCCCCACGCCTTGACGACCCGGTGTCCGTGGTAGCTGCCCAGCACCCCCAGCGACGCCGGTTCCTGGGTGAACAGCCCACCCTGGTAGGCCGGCAGGCCGAGCCAGACGGCGGTGAGCGCCCGTAGGGCGTGCCCGTGGCCGACGAGCGCGACGTCGCCGCCGGACAGCAGTGGTTCGACGACGGACAGCACCTGCTCGCAGCGCGGCTGCACCTGCTCCCACGACTCGCCCCCCGGCGCCCCGTCGGTCCACAGCCACCACGCTTCGCGGTCCTGCCGCACCTGCTCGGTCGTACGGCCCTCGTAGTCGCCGTTGTCCCACTCGACCAGCGCAGGCAGGACCGTCGCGCTGAGCCCCGCGAGCGAGGCCGTGCGCGTAGCCCGCTGCAGCGGCGAGCAAAAGGCCGCGACCACCGGCCGGGCCACGAGCAGCGGGACCAGGGCCGCCGCCTGCCGCTCCCCGCGACCGGTCAAGGGCAGGTCGGTCCGGCCGGTGTGCTGGCCGCTGCGGGACCACTCGGTCTCGCCGTGCCTGATGAGCAGGACATCTCCCATGGCCGCCATCCAACCAGCGGGCCCGGCCCCCGTGGAGCTGGGACCGGGCCTGGTTGGCCTAGGCCTTCTTGGTCTCCCAGAAGATGTCGCTGATCTGGGCGATCCCGTCGAGCAGCTTCTGGCCGTCGGCCGGGTCCATCGACTGCTTGTTGCCGGTGCCGCTGGCCAGCTTGATGGTGTCGTTGACCAGCGTGTGCAGCTGCGGGAACTTCTCGAAGTGCGGCGCCTTGAAGTAGTCCGACCACAGCACGGACAGGTGGTGCTTCACGAGCTCGGCGCGCTGCTCCTTGATCAGGACGGCACGCTGGCGGAACACCGGGTCCTGGTTGGCCTGGTACTTCTCCTGCATCGCCTTGACCGACTCGGCCTCGATGCGGGCCTGCGCCGGGTCGTAGACGCCGCAGGGCAGGTCGCAGTGCGCCGAGACGACGGTCGTGGGGGTCAGGAAGCGGGGGAGCCGCATGATGGAGATCCTTCCGGTGGAGTCCTTCGACCCTAGACCTCAGGCAGTGCTGCATGCGTTTCGGGACCGTGCTCGTGCAGGGCCCGTCGATGGTCCCGACCCTGCGCCACGGCGACTGCCTCGTCGTACGCCGGGGTGGGCGGGTGCGACCGGGGGAGCTGGTCGTCGCGCGGTTCCGGGAACGGCCGTCGCTGCTGGTGGTCAAGCGCGCCCTCCGGCCGGCGGGCGGCGGCTGGGAGCTGGCCTCGGACAACCCGGCCGTCGACGGGCACGGGCTCACCAGGGGCCTCGGCGACGTCGAGGCGACGGTGGTCCTGCGCTACTGGCCGCTGCCGGCGCGCAGGCCCTCGTAGAACGCCTGGCAGTCGGCGTACCCGGGGAGCAGGCCCTGCTCGCGCGCCTGCGCCAGCGTCGGAGCCGCCGCGTCCTTGTCCGACAGCAGCAGCTCCACGTCGTCGGGCCAGGGCAGCCCGAGCGCCGGGTCGAGCGGTGAGATGCCGTGCTCGCGGGCGGGTGCGTACGGCGCGGACACCAGGTAGGTGATGTTGGTGTCATCGCTCAGGGCGAGAAAGGCGTGCCCCAAGCCCTCGGACAGGTAGACCGCCCGCCGGTCGTCGGCGTCCAGCAGGACCGAGTCGCTGGCGCCGAACGTCGGGGACCCGACCCGGATGTCGACCACGACGTCCAGAACGGCGCCGCGTGTGCAGTAGACGTACTTGGCCTGGCTGGGCGGTACGTCGGCGAAGTGGACCCCTCGCAGGGTGCCCCGCGAGCTCACCGAGTGGTTGGCCTGCTGCACATCCAACGGGTGCCCGACGGCTTGCTCGACCGGGCCGGCCTTGTACCACTCCAGGAAGACCCCGCGCGGGTCCGGCCACTGCTTCGGGGTGAACGACCAGGCGCCGGAGACCTTCAGCGGCTCGACATCCACCTACAGGACCTTTCTGAGGAAGGACTGCGTGCGCTCGTGCTGCGGACTGGCGAGCACCTGCTCGGGCGAGCCCGACTCCACCACGGCGCCCTCGTCCATGAACGCCACCGTGTCGCCGACCTCGCGGGCGAAGCCCATCTCGTGGGTCACCACGATCATCGTCATCTGCGTCTGGGTCGCCAGGGAGCGCATCACGTCGAGCACGTCCCCGACGAGCTCGGGGTCCAGTGCGCTGGTCGGTTCGTCGAACAGCATCAGCTTGGGCTTCATCGCCAGCGCGCGCGCGATCGCCACCCGCTGCTGCTGACCGCCGGAGAGCTGCGAGGGGTAGGCGTCGACCTTGTCGCCGAGCCCGACCTGCCCGAGCAGCGCGCGGGCGCGCTCATCTGCCTCGTCGCGCTTCTCGCCCTTCACCTTGACCGGTGCCTCGACCACGTTGCCCAGTGCTGTCATGTGCGGGAACAGGTTGAAGCGCTGGAACACCATGCCGATCTCGGCCCGCTTACGGGCGGTCTCCTTCTCCTTCAGCTCGTGCAGCTTGCTGCCGGTCTCGCGGTAGCCCACGAGGTCGCCGTCCACCGACAGCCGGCCTCCGTCGACCCTCTCCAGGTGGTTGATGCAGCGCAGGAACGTGGACTTGCCCGAGCCGGAGGGGCCGATCAGGCACAGCACCTCGCCGGGCTGCACCTCCAGGGTGATCCCCTTGAGCACCTCGAGCCGGCCGAAGCTCTTGCGCACGTCCACCGCCGACACCATCGGCGCGGTCATCGGGTCCCCCCACTCGAGGCGGGTACGGCCCCAACGCTGCGCCCGCGCAGGCCGCGCAGCCGCTGCAGCGGGGTGGGTGGCAGGTCGCGGAAGCTACCCCGTGCGAACCGGCGCTCGAGGTAGTACTGCCCGACGTAGGCGACCGAGGTCAGCGCGAGATACCACAGGCTCGCCATCACGAGCAGCTCGAACACCTCGCTGCTCTGGCTGTAGATGGCCTGCGTGCGGCCCAGCAGCTCGGTCTGGCCGATGACCACGACCAGCGAGGTGTTCTTGAGCATCGAGATGAACTCGTTGCCCGTCGGCGGGATGATCACCCGCATCGCCTGCGGCAGCACGATCCGGCGCAGCACCTTGCCCGGGGTCATCCCGAGGGCCTCGGCCGCCTCCGTCTGCCCGCTGTCGACCGACAAGATCCCGGCTCGCACGATCTCGGCCATGTACGCCGCCTCGTTCAGCGCCAGGGCCAGCACGGCAGCCAGGAACAGCGTGAGCAGGTCTGCGGTCAACCCGTCGTACAGGGTGAGGCCGGGCACGCCCAGGGTGATCGCGCGGGGGAGCAGCTCGAGCAACCCGTTGTACCAGAACAGGATCTGCACGATCAGCGGCGTGCCTCGGAAGAAGAAGATGTACGCCCAGCTCACCGCGGACAGCACCGGGTTGTGCAGCAGCCGCATCGTGGCGAGCAGCGTGCCGAGCACGACACCGATCAGCTGGCTGACGACGGCGAGCTCCACCGTCGTCACGACGCCCTGCACGATCGAGCGCTGGAACAGGTACTTCGTGATCGACGGGTAGTGGATGGTGCTGAGCGTGCCCAGCCGGATCAGCAGCAGGGCCAGCAGTACCAGGACCACTACGCCGCCGACCCACCGGCCGGGGTGGCGTACCGGGACGACGGTGGACGCCGTCACGCCCGGTGGCGCGGCGGTCGTGGTCATCTCAGGAGCCGGCGTTGATTGTCGGCGTCTTCAGCGCGCCCTGCTCGATGTCGTACTTCTTCAAGATGGTGTCGTAGGTGCCGTCGGCGATGAGCTGCTCGAGGGCCGTCTTGACCGCGTCGCGCACCTGCGGCAGCTGCTTGCTGATGGCCGCGCCGTAGGGCGCGCTCTCGTACTGCGTGCCCACGACCTCGAAGTCCTTGCCGCCATTGGAGGTCTTGGCCGTGTAGGCCGCGACCGGGAAGTCGTTCATGTCTGCGACCGCCCGGCCGGTGGTGACCTGCAGGCGGGCGGTCGCGTCGTCGGGGAGCTGGGTGATCATCACCTTCTGGCCGCCGGTGCACTTCGCACCCTGGGCGATCTTCACCTGGGTGGTGCCGGACTCCAGGGCGACCTTCTTGCCGCACAGGTCCTCGAGCTTGCTGATCTTCTCGGGGTTGCCCTTCTTGACCAGGATCGAAGTGCCGGCGGTGAAGTAGTCGACGAAGTCGACCTTGGCCTGGCGGGCCTTGTTGTCGGTGAAGGAGGAGAACGCGAGGTCATAGCGGTTGGCCGAGATGCCGGTGATGATGCTGTCGAACTTGGCGTTGTCGAAGTGGATCGTGACGCCGAGTTTGTCGCCGACGGCCTTGGCCAGGTCGATGTCGAAGCCCTGCAACGTCTTGCCGTCCGGACCGGTGAACTCGTTCGGCGGGTAGGTGCCGTCCGTCGCCGCCCGTAGGGTCTTGGACTTCTGGATGTCAGGCGGCAGCGTCGAGAACAGACTGCCGGCCTTGGCGCTGGTGCCGCTGCTGGCGCCGGAACTGGTCGGGGCCGTCGTGCTCTTGCTGGCGCATCCGGTCAGCGCGAGGGCGGCGGCGACCGCAGTCACCGCCAGGGTGGTGCGCGGGCGTCGAGCGGTCATGGGGTCTCCTGGGCTTGTTGGCATCCGGACGAGCAGCCCATGGTGCCAGCCGAACGCCAGCCTGGGCTGCCGCGGCACGCATCGAAACGGACGTGTGACACGATTGCCAGGCCAATCGACCGCCGGACGAGGGACCCGCCAGCGCGTCCTCAAGGCTGTGCGTCCCCTGGGACAGCGCCTCCTCTGCAGTGCTGGCGGCCGCGAGGAGACCCCAGTGACCGCCAGCCCACAGCAGAGTCCGGACGCCGATCGACGCGACGCCGACCCCGCCTTCGCCCTGCACCGCGGCGGCAAGGTGGAGGTCGTCTCCCGAGTGCCGCTCGCCACCCGGGAGGACCTGTCCCTGGCCTACACACCCGGGGTGGCCCGCGTCTGCACCGCCATCGCCGCTGAGCCCGAACTCGTCTACGACTACACCTGGAAGTCGCACACGGTGGCCATCGTGACCGACGGAACGGCGGTGCTGGGCCTGGGGGACATCGGCCCGGCGGCCGCGATGCCCGTGATGGAGGGCAAAGCCCTGCTGTTCAAGCATTTCGGTGGTATCGACGCGGTCCCGCTCTGCCTGGACGTGACCGAGGTGGACGATCTGGTCGAGACCGTGGTCCGGCTCGCCCCCGCCTTCGGGGGCGTCAACCTGGAGGACATCAGCGCCCCGCGCTGCTTCGAGGTCGAGCGCCGGCTGCAGGCCCGCCTGGACATCCCGGTCTTCCACGACGACCAGCACGGCACGGCGATCGTCGTGCTAGCGGCGCTGCGCAACGCCGCCCGGCTGACCGGGCGCGGCCTGGGCGACCTGCGGGTCGTGGTGTCCGGTGCGGGCGCGGCCGGTCTCGCAGTGTCCCGGATGATCTTGGGCGCCGGCATCGGCGACCTCGCCGTGGCCGACAGCAAGGGCATCGTCCACGCCGGCCGGACCGACCTCAACGACGAGAAGCGCTCCTTCGTCGGGATCAGCAACCACGGCGGTCTGTCGGGGACGTTCCTGGAGGCCCTCGTCGGGGCCGACGTCTTCGTCGGCCTGTCCGCCGGCACCATCGGGGTCGAGGCATTGCGCACCATGGCGCCGGACTGCATCGTGTTTGCAATGGCCAACCCGGAGCCGGAGATTCACCCCGACGTGGCGCACGCCGCCGGTGCGCGGGTCGTCGCCACCGGTCGCAGCGACTTCCCCAACCAGATCAACAACGTGCTCGCCTTCCCCGGCGTGTTCAAGGGAGCGCTCGAGGTGCGCGCCTCCCGCATCACCGAGGGCATGAAGCTCGCAGCCTCCGAGGCGCTCGCGGCGGTGGTCGGCGACGACCTGTCGGCGGAGAACGTCATCCCCTCGGTGTTCGACGCGCGCGTCGCCCCTGCCGTCGCGGCGGCCGTCGCTGCCGCTGCCCGGGCCGACGGTGTCGCCCGCCGCTAGCTGTACTGGCTAGGGTCGGCGCATGCTGGCCATTTCGTGCACCTCCCAGTCCGCCGACGACCCGCTGAGCGGGCTGACCGTGGGGGAGCGACCTGACCCGGTCGCTCCGGAGGGCTGGGTGCGGGTCACCCTGCGGGCCGCCGCGCTCAACCACCACGACCTGTGGTCGCTGCGCGGTGTCGGGCTGCCGACCGACCGGCTGCCCATGGTGCTCGGCTGCGACGGTGCCGGCGTGCTCGACGACGGCAGCGAGGTCGTCGTGCACGCCGTGGTGACCAGCCCTACCTGGACCGGCGACGGCACCCTGGACCCCAAGCGCAGCCTGCTCAGCGAGGTCTACGACGGGACGCTGGCCGAGCAGGTGGTCGTACCGGCCCGCAATGTGCTGCCCAAGCCGGCGGCCCTGTCCTTCGAGCAGGCGGCGTGCCTGCCCACGGCGTGGCTCACTGCCTACCGGATGCTGTTCACCCAGAGCGGCCTGCGACCTGGGCAGACCGTGCTGGTGCAGGGCGCCGGCGGTGGCGTCGCGACGGCCGCAATCGTGCTGGCCCGCGCTGCCGGCTTCGTGGTCTGGGCGACCAGCCGGGACGAGGACAAGCGGAGCAAGGCTCTCGGGCTCGGGGCACACGAGGTCTTCGAGACCGGCGCCCGGCTACCGGGCAAGGTCGATGCCGTCCTGGAGACCGTCGGCAAGGCGACGTGGTCGCACTCGATGCGGGCCCTGCGGCCCGGCGGCACCCTCGTGGTGGCCGGCGCCACAACGGGCGCGGACCCGTCGGCCGACCTGAACCGGTTGTTCTTCCTGCAGCTGCGCGTCAACGGCTCCACCATGGGCACCCGCGACGAGCTGGCCTCGCTGCTCGCCCTCTGCCAGGCGTCGGGGATCCAGCCGGTCATCGACGACGTACGACCGATGGCCCAGGCCGAGCAGAGCTTCGCGCGGATGGCCGAGGGGAACGTCTTCGGCAAGCTCGTCCTGACGACCTGATCGGAGACCGCCGTGGTGCTGCCCGTCCACGACGTCAACCCCACGCGTCGTACGCCGGTGGTCACCTACCTGCTGATCGCGATCAACGTGGTGGCTTTCCTGCTGAGTCCCGCCGCCACGCACGTGCTCGGCGGTGACTCCGTGGCGCAGCAGTGCCGGCAGGTGGCGTTCTTCGACCGGTACGCCGCGGAGCCGACAGAGGTGCTGAGCAACCAGCAGCAGCCCTCGGCCGCGACCGGGCAAGCGGTGACCGAGGGGGACCGGGTCGGCTGCCTCGCGCAGACGCCGCCGCCTTTCTCCAAGTCGCCGTTCCTGTCCGTGCTGACCGCGATGTTCCTGCACGGCGGCTGGCTGCACCTGCTGGGCAACATGCTGTTCCTGTACGTGTTCGGCGACAATGTCGAGGACCGGCTGGGCCGGCTGAGGTACCTGCTGTTCTACCTCGTGGGCGGATACGTGGCGACGTACGGCTTCTCGTTGTTCGCGGCATCGTCGACCCAGCCGCTGATCGGTGCCTCGGGAGCGATCGCGGCGGTGCTCGGGGCCTACCTCGTGCTCTACCCGAGGGCAAAGGTCTGGTCGCTGCTGACCTTTTTGTTCTTCTTGCCTGTCCGCCTGCCGGCTTGGCTGGTCCTGGGCAGCTGGTTCGTCCTGCAGTACCTCTACTTCCGTGGCGCCTCCCTCGCCCAGGGCAGCGGGGTGGCGTACGGCGCGCACGTGATCGGCTTCCTGTTCGGCGTTCTGCTTGCTCTGCCGTTGCGTGGCAGCGGTTCCGACCGTCGGTTGCAGGCCCGCTTCGGCCCGTACGCCCGCCGGTGATCGCCTTCGTGCTCGGCGGCGGCGGCATGCTCGGCGCCAGCGAGGTCGGGATGCTGCAGGCGCTGGCCGAGGCCGGTGTGGTCCCGGACCTCGTGGTCGGGTCCTCCGTCGGCGCCATCAACGGCGCGGCGGTGGCGGGAGATCCCGGTCTCGGGACCGCCGACCGGCTGGCCGAGATGTGGAGCGAGCTCGGGCGGGGCGGGGTGTTCGCCAGCGGCGTGCTCGGCCAGCTGAAGAACCTGGCGCGCACGCGCATCTCGCTGCACGACAACCTCGGCCTGCGCGCGTTGCTGGAGGTTCAGGCCGCAGGGGCGTGCATCGAGGACCTGCCGGTGCCGTTTCAGTGCGTGGCGGCCAGCGTCGAGCGGGCCCAGGCCCACTGGTTCGCCGACGGTCCGCTGGTGGATGCCGTACTGGCCTCCTGCGCGGTACCCGGGCTGCTGCCGCCGGTGCGCATCGGCCACGAGCACTTCGTCGACGGCGGCCTGGTGCACTCGATCCCGGTCGGCCGCGCCGTCGAGCTCGGTGCGACGCAGGTGTTCGTGCTGCACGTCGGCCGGATCGAGCGCCCGCTGACCGTCCCGCGCTGGCCGTGGGAGGTCGGGCTGGTGTCCTTCGAGATCGCCCGGCGGCACCGCTTCACCGAGGAGATGGCCGGTCTCCCACCGTCGGTCGAGGTGCACGTGCTCCCGACCGGGGAGGACAACACGCCGACCGCCAACCTGCGCTACCGCAACGCCCGCGGCGTCCGTCCGCGGATCGCGACGGCGCGTACGGCCAGCGCGGCCTACCTGGCCCGGGTGTAGCCCGTGTGGGTCCCACCCTGGCTGCTGCGACGGGTCCTGATCGCGCCGCTCATGCCCGTGCTCGGACTCGTCGCGCTCGCGCTGTTCCCCGTCGTCCTGATCGGCCATGCCCTGGTCGCCGTCGTGCTGATCGTCGTACGGCGCAAGCAGGTGCGGTGGCGGTTGCCGCGGGTGTGGCTGTTCGGCGTCGCCTACCTGTTCGGCGAGACCGCCTGTCTGATCGGGTGTCTCGTCCTATGGCTGCGTTTCGCGGGCCGGCTGCGCAGCCCTCGCTCCCAGGAGCTGCACCTGGCCCTGCTGCGTCGCTTCCTCGGGGCTCTCATCGGGCTGGCCGGCTTCACCTTCCGCTTCCGGCTGCAGGTCCACGAGCCGGTGACGCAGCCGCAGGACCCCGAGCGGATGAGCGGCGAGGAGCCGGTCCTGGTGCTGGCCCGGCACGCCGGACCCGGGGCGTCCTTCGTGCTGGTGCACCTGCTCATGTCGCGGTACGGCCGGGTGCCCCGGGTCGTCCTGACCGAGCGGTTGCGGCTCGACCCGTCCGTCGATGTGCTGCTGACCAGGCTGGGCTCCCGGTTCATCGCCCGTGGCGGGGACGTCGCCACCGCCGCGGTGGAGGACCTGGCCGGCTCGCTGGGCAGCCACGACGCGCTCGTGCTGTTCCCTGAGGGCGGCGACTGGACGCCGACCCGGCAGCGGTTGGCAGTCTCGCGGCTGCGCCGCAAGGGGCTGCGGGTGCAGGCCGAGCAGGCCGCGCGGATGGTGCACGTCCTGCCACCCCGGCCGGCCGGTACCGTCGCCGCACTGTCGGCTGCTCCCGGCGCGGACGTCGTGGTCTTCAGCCACACCGGGCACGACCACCTGCAGGACCTGCAGAGCGTGTGGGCGGCGCTGCCCCTGCGCCGCGAGCTCGATGTCCTGTGGTGGCGCGAGCCGGCGGCCGACGTGCCCGACGGCGAGCAGGAGATCAGCGCCTGGCTGTTCGATTTGTGGCGCCGCATCGACCACTGGGTCGAGGAGCAGGGCGACCTTCGGGCCGTCACCCCGGACGTCCTGCCCGCAGGCATCGACGAGCTGGGCTCGAACCAGGGCTAGATGTCGCGGAAGGGCTCGATGGAGGCGCCGAGAGCGGACAGCCGGGCTGCCAGGTCCTCGTACCCGCGGTCGATGACGTAGACGTGCCGCAGGACCGACGTCCCCTTGGCGGCGAGCATCGCGAGCAGCAGTACGACGGCGGGCCGCAGTGCCGGCGGGCAGACGACTTCGGCTGCCGACCAGTGCGTCGGCCCGTCGACCCAGACGCGGTGCGGGTCCAGCAGCGTCACCTGCCCGCCCAACCGGTTGAGCTCGGTGAGGTAGATGGCGCGGTTCTCATAGACCCAGTCGTGGATGAGGGTGCGCCCGGAGGCGACGGCCGCGATGACGGCGAAGAACGGGATGTTGTCGATGTTCAGGCCCGGGAACGGCATCGGGTGCACCTTGTCGACAGGCGCATGCAGTACAGAGGGCTTGGTGGTGATGTCTACCAGTCGGGTGCGGCCGTTGAGCGCTGCGTACTCCGGGCTGCGGCTGTGCTCGAAGCCCATCTCCTCCAGCACGGCCAACTCGATCTCGAGGAACTCGATCGGGACGCGGCGCACCTGGATCTCGGAGCCGGTGACGATGGCCGCGGTCAGCAGCGACATAGCCTCGATCGGATCCTCGGCCGGCGCGTACTCCACGTCCACATCGATGTGCGAGCGGCCGTGCACGGTGAGCGTCGTGGAACCGACGCCGTCCACCCGTACGCCCAGCTCCTCGAGGTAGAAGCACAGGTCCTGGACCATGTAGTTGCTGCTGGCGTTGCGGATCACGGTGACCTGATCCAGCCGGGCGGCAGCCATGAGGGCGTTCTCGGTGACGGTGTCCCCGCGCTCGGTCAGGACGACCGGACGCAGGGGCGCCACGCCCGGGTCGCGATCGACCTGGTAGCTGCCCTCGGTCGCGACAACCTTGACGCCAAAGGGCCGAAGTGCGCTCTTGTGCGGCTCGACCGTGCGCGTGCCGAGCTGGCAGCCACCGGCGTACGGGATCGCGAAGGAGGCGGTCCGGTGCAGCAGCGGGCCTAGCAGCAGCAGGACCGAGCGGGTACGGCGGGCGGCCGCCTGGTCCAGGGCGGCTAGGTCGAGCACCACCGGGGGACGCAGTTCCAGGTCGCTGTCGCCGATCCAGGTGGCGCTCACCCCGACGCTGCGGAGCACCTCGAGGATGCGGTTGACCTCCTCGATGCGGGCCACCCCCCGCAGCGTGGTGGTGCCGTCGTTGAGCAGGCAGGCACACAGCAGGGCGACCGCGGCGTTCTTGCTCGACTTGACCTCGATCGAGCCCGACAGCGGCCGGCCGCCGACGACCCGCAGATGGGTCGGCCCGACCTTGGTACCGAGCTGGACTAGGCCGGTGTCCAGTGCGGCTCCTACCCGGGCGAGGACGTCGAGAGAGACGTTCTGCTTGCCCTGCTCGAGCCGCGCGACTGCGCTCTGGCTGGTGCTCAGTGCGCTCGCGAGCTGCTGCTGGGTCAGCTCGCGCTGCTTGCGGGCGTCGCGCACGAGGGCGCCGATCTGCTGGAGGTACGGATCGCTCATGGCCGCCACGATATCTCTGTCCTGAGATACTGCGAGGAGCACCTCACGGTGTGTCGTCGCGTCATCACCGCCGGTCGCGATTTCGGCGCCGGGTTGCGGGGTGCTGCCAGGGGTAGCCCCGGAACATGACCGCGGGAGAGGGCCCGGGGCGGGTGGTAGCGGGCAGGTACGCCCTGCGCAGTCTCCTGGGCCGTGGCGGCATGGGCAGCGTCTGGCTGGCCAGCGACGAGGTTCTGGGCCGGGACGTTGCGGTCAAGGAGATCACCTTCCCGATCTCGCTCACCGAACAGGAACGGCGGTCCCTTCGCGAGCGCACGCTGCGGGAGGCCCGGGCCGCCGCCCGCTTCGAACACCCGCAGGTGACCACCGTCCATGACGTCGTGGAGCAGGACGGCAAGCCCTGGATCGTGATGGAGCACGTGCCGTCGCGCACGCTGTCGGACCTGGTACGGGATCAGGGGCCGCTCGCCGTGACCGAGGTCGCCCGGATCGGTCTCGACGTCCTCGCCGCCCTGTCTGCAGCGCACCGCGCCGGCATCGTGCACCGCGATGTGAAACCGGCCAATGTGCTGGTCGGTGAGCAGGGCCACGCCTGGCTCACCGACTTCGGGATCGCGACGTCGCCCGGTGACGAGCACCTCACCGGGCACGGCGTGCTGCTCGGTTCGCCCTCCTACATCGCGCCGGAGCGCGCGCGGGGCGAAGAGCCTGGGCCGGCCGCTGACCTGTGGGGGCTGGGGGCCACGCTGTTCACCGCCGTCGAGGGCGAGCCGCCGTTCGAGCGCGGGGAGCCAATGGCGACGCTGCTGGCCATCGCGACCGAGCAAGCGCCCACGGCCCGTCGCGCCGGCCCGCTGGAGCCGCTGCTGCGGGCGTTGCTCGAGCAGGACCCGGCCGTGCGCATGACGGCCGAGCAGGCGCGCTCGAGGTTGACCGAGGCGCTTGAGGGGAGCGTCCAGCCTGCCCCGGCGACCGCCCACCGCAGTGACGCGGCGGCCCAGCCGGATCCGGACAGCGCGGTGCGCCAACGGGGTCGTGCCCCCGGTGGCGCTGGCCGCGAGGACCAGGTCGAGCGGATCGACCTGGACGAGCTGGCCAGGAGGGCCGCGGCCGCGACAAAGGCGATCGCAAGCTCGGCGGTTCGCACGGCTGGGCGTACCGCAGCGCGTTCGGCGGCGCGAACAGTGGCGCGAGGGCCGCAGCGGCGCGCTGCCGGGCGGCCTTCGTGGCGGTTCAAGCGCCGCTGGGTCGTGGTGCCGTTGCTCGTGTCCTTCGTCCTGGTCGTCGCCGTCGTGGGCGCAGCTGCGTGGCTCCTCGTGTCGCTGCTCACCGCCCGGTAGACGGCCAAGACGTCAGCAGGTCGTAGCTGCCGGCGCGTCGCCGGTCAGCAAGTAGTGATCAATCGGCGTGGTCAGGCAGGTCGGAGCACTGCTGCGGTACGCCGTGTGGCCGTCGCCCTCGTGGGTGAGCAGGACCCCGGTGGCGAGCTGGTGCGCCAGCGACTGCGCCCATGCATACGGTGTGGCTGGGTCCCGTGTGGTGCCTACGACGACGACCGGTGGTGCTCCCTTGCCGGTCACCGGCTTCGGGGTGCTGGCCGGTGGCACGGGCCAGACCGCGCAGCCCAGCCCTGACAGGGCGATCGCCGGGCCGAACCGCGGGTAGTCCTTGCCGACCTGCTTGGCCAAAGCGACGTACGGCGCGTCCTGGCGCGGCCAGGGTCGGTCGAGGCAGTTCACGGCGAAGTTGGCCTCACTGACGTTCGCGTAGCCGGTGGGGGAGCGCTCGAGGTAGCTGTCGGACAAGGCGAGCAGCACCTTGCCGTCGCCCTTCTCGGCTGCTGCCAGCGCCGTAGCAATGGCCGGCCAGCCGTTGGCTTTGCTGTAGAGCCCCGCTGCGACGCCGAGTGAGAACTCACCGGCCCCGACCGTGCGGGTGGCGTCGCCGGGCAGCGGCTGCGACTTCACCCGGGCGGCCAGTGCGTCGTACGCCGCCCCCAGATCTCCGCTGGTCGCGGCGCGGAAGGCGCAGGCCTTGGCCTGGCAGTCGGCCAGGAACGCCCTGAGCGCTATGTCGAAGCCCTTCGACTGCCCGGTGAGGTACTGATCCCAGCGCAGCGTGGGGTCGATGGCCCCGTCCAGGACCATGGCGCGTACGTGCGTGGGGAACTGGTCGAGGTAGGAGGCGCCGATCGAGGTGCCGTAGGAGTAGCCCAGGTAGCTCAGCTTGGCGTCCCCGAGCGCGCCCCGTACGCGGTCCATGTCCCGGGCTGCCACCACGGTCGCGACGTGCGGCAGCACCCGGCCGGAGCGGCGTTCACACCCGGCCGCCAGCATGCGGTTGCCGTCGTCGATGGCCGTCAGGCCCGCGGCGTCGGTGGGCGCCGGATCCAGGTGGAAGTAGCGGTCGAGCTCGGCGGTCGTCTCGCAGCGCACCGGCGCGCTGTGCCCGACGCCGCGCGGGTCGAAGGCCACGAGGTCGAAGCGGGCGCGTACGGCGTCCGGGATCTCGCCGTAGGCCTGGGTGAGGAAGTCCACCGCGGACGCACCCGGGCCGCCAGGATTCACCAGCAGTGAGCCGATGCGCTGGCCGGCTGAGCCGGTCGCGCGGGTGCGGGTCAGTGCCAGCGTGACGGTGCCGGCCGCCGGGTTCTGCTCGACCAACGGGACGTCCAGGCTCGCGCACTGGAACATCGCGCCGCAGCCCTTCCAGGCCGTGAGCTTCCCGACTGAAGCGGGCGCGTCGGGTGCGGCCTTTCCGGGGACGGCAGCTCGGGGGACACCCACGGCCGCGGTCGGGCTCGGTGAACTGACCGTCGGCACGTCGTTGGAGGTGCGACCGGAGCTGCACGCGGCGGTGAGGGCGAGTAGGCCGGTCAGGGCGAGGGCACGGGCGCGGTCCACTGCTTCACTCTGCCTCACCCGACCGCGCCGCGTTGGCGCGCTTACGGCTTCTTGCCGGTACGGCTGCGCATCAGCTTGCGGTCGAGCGCTGGAGGAACACCATCCCCGGCGGCAACAGCATCCAGTAGGGCCGCGGTGCTGGATACGTCGTTCATCCGACGGAACCAGCGCACCACCCCACCCGTGCGTACGACCACGACGTTGCCCTGGCCGCACGGGCCCAGGCACTTCGTGACCTCGTACCTGACGCGGGCGCGCTCGGCGCCGCGGCGGGCTGTCCGCTCGAGCTCACGGTGATCGATGCCCGGGTGCTTGCTCTTCGTGCCGCAGCAGCAGCCGCGGCAGACCCACACCTTGTCCTTTTTCGTCGGCCCGTCCGACTTCTTTCCCTTGCCGCTTCCGTCCCTGGCCACCGGCACAGCCTGCCCTGCGCCGGACGTGTCATGCGGCGAGTAACCTGACAGACCGGCAGAGATACCAGATCGATCTTTCTTCAAGGCGGCGTTTCGCGTGTCCACGCAATCGGACCAGCAGACCGACTTCGGTGCCAACGAGTGGCTCGTCTACGAGATGCACCAGCAGTACCTCCAGGACCCGGGCAGCGTGTCGGCGCAGTGGCAGGAGTTCCTGTCGGACTACGTGCCACCGGAGGCGAGCAACGGCAACGGTCACGTCACAGCCCCCACCAGGACCGAGGTCGATCTCGCCGCAGTCAGACCGACACCGACACCGACTCCGACTCCGACTCCGACTCCGGCCGTGGCCTCGCCGACGGCGCCCGCTCCACTCGAGGCCTCGACGACGCCGCTCAAAGGCGCCGCCGCTCGCGTCGTGACCAACATGGAGGCCTCGCTCGAGGTCCCGACGGCGACCAGCGTGCGCGCCGTACCCGCCAAGCTCATCGCGGACAACCGCACCGTCATCAACAACCACCTGGCCCGCGCCCGGGGCGGCAAGGTCAGCTTCACCCACCTCATCGGTTACGCGCTGGTCAAGGCCGTCGCCGCCGTACCCGTCATGAACAACGCCTTTGGCCATGACGACGCGGGCAAACCGGTCGTGATCACCCCGGCCGGGGTCGGACTCGGCCTGGCGATCGACCTGCAGAACGCCAACGGCACCAGGTCCCTGGTGGTGGCGGCGATCAAGGGCGCGGACGCCCTCGACTTCGCCGGCTTCGTGGCCGCGTACGAGGACATCGTGCGCCGGGCCCGGGCGGGCAAGCTCACGACAACGGACTTCCAGGGCACGACGATCAGCCTGACCAACCCTGGCGGCATCGGCACCGTGCACTCCGTACCGCGCCTGATGCAGGGCTCCGGCGCGATCATCGGCGTCGGGGCCATCGAGTACCCGGCGCAGTTCGCCGGCGCCAGCGAGCAGACCCTCGCCGCGCTCGCCATCTCCAAGACGATCACCCTGACCTCGACGTACGACCACCGGGTCATCCAGGGCGCCCAGTCCGGGGAGTTCCTGCGCCGGATGAACCAGCTGCTGCTCGGCGAGGACGGCTTCTACGACGACGTGTTCGCCAGCCTGCACATCCCGTACGAGCCGGTCCGTTGGGTCGCCGACGTGCAGACCTCGCACGAGGGCGACCTGGACAAGGCGACCCGCGTGCACGAACTCATCCACTCCTACCGGGTCCGCGGCCACCTCATGGCCGACACCGACCCGCTGGCGTTCAAGGTCCGCACCCATCCAGACCTCGACGTCGTGAACCACGGCCTGACCCTGTGGGACCTGGACCGGGAGTTCCCCGTGGACGGGTTCGCCGGGCACCGGACGATGAAGCTGCGCGAGGTGCTGGGGGTCCTGCGCGACTCCTACTGCCGGGTCGTCGGCATCGAGTACATGCACATCCAGGACCCGGCGCAGCGCGCGTGGATCCAGGAGCGGGTGGAGAACAAGGGCGCGCGACCCGACCGGGACCATCAGCTGCACGTGCTCAAGCGACTCAACGCCGCAGAGGCGTTCGAGGCCTTCCTGCAGACCAAGTTCGTCGGGCAGAAGCGCTTCTCCCTCGAGGGCGGCGAGTCGGTCATCGCGATGCTCGACGCGGTCCTGACCGGCGCGGCCGATGCCGGGCTCGACGAGGTCGTGCTCGGCATGGCCCACCGCGGCCGGCTGAACGTGCTCGCCAACATCGTGGGCAAGTCCTACAGCCAGATCTTCCGCGAGTTCGAGGGCAACATCGACACGCGGACCGTGCAGGGCTCGGGCGACGTGAAGTACCACCTCGGTGCCCTGGGCAGCTACACCTCGCCGAGCGGCGCCACGACACGTGTCTCGCTGACCTCCAACCCGTCCCACCTCGAGGCCGTCGACCCGGTCCTCGAGGGCATCGTGCGGGCCAAGCAGGACCTCATCGACAAGGGCGAGCAGGGCTACAGCGTGCTGCCCGTCCTGCTGCACGGCGACGCCGCGTTCGCCGGGCAGGGCGTGGTGGCCGAGACCCTGCAGATGGGCCAGCTGCGCGGCTACCGCACCGGCGGCACCGTGCATGTGGTCATCAACAACCAGGTCGGGTTCACCACCGCGCCGGAGTACGGCCGCTCGTCGACGTACTCCACGGATGTCGCTCGTACGGTGCAGGCCCCGATCTTCCACGTGAACGGCGACGACCCCGAGGCCTGCGTACGGGTCGCGCGGCTGGCTTTTGAGTACCGCCAGGCCTTTCGCAAGGACGCGGTCATCGACCTGGTCTGCTACCGCCGGCGCGGGCACAACGAGGGCGACGACCCGTCGATGACGCAGCCGCTGATGTATGACGTGATCGACCACAAGCGCTCGGTCCGCAAGACCTACACCGAGCAGCTCATCGGCCGCGGGGACATCACGCTGGACGAGGCCGAGGAGGCGCTGAAGGACTACCAGGCGCAGCTGGAGCGGGTCTTCGCCGAGACCCGCGACAGCTCCTCCACACCCGCCGCCGAGCCGCAGATGAACGACGAGCTGGTCCTGTCCGAGGTCGAGACGGCCGTCCCGCAGGCCGTCCTGGACCGGCTGGGCCGAGCCCATCTCGAGCTGCCGGACGGCTTCACCCCGCATCCCAAGCTCGCGCCGTTACTGCAGCGCAGGGCCGCGATGGTGACCGAGGGCGGCATCGACTGGGGGATGGGCGAGCTGCTGGCCTTCGGCTCGCTGCTCATGGAGGGCGTTCCCGTCCGGTTGACCGGCCAGGACTCCCGGCGCGGCACTTTCGTGCAGCGCCACACCACGTTGTTCGATCGCAGCTCCGGCGCCGAGCACACGCCCCTGAAGCACCTCGGGGACGGTGCGGCGCCCTTCTACGTCTATGACTCGCTGCTCAGCGAGTACGCGGCCCTGGGCTTCGAGTACGGCTACTCCGTCGCCCGGCCCGAAGTGCTGGTGCTGTGGGAGGCGCAGTTCGGCGACTTCGTCAACGGCGCGATGACCGTGGTGGATGAGTTCATCTCCTCCGGCGAGGCCAAGTGGGGCCAGCGCAGCGGCGTGACGCTGCTGCTGCCGCACGGCTACGAGGGCCAGGGGCCGGACCACTCCTCCATGCGGATCGAGCGCTTCCTGCAGATGTGCGCCGAGAGCAACATGACCGTTGCCTACCCGACGACGCCGGCGCAGCACTTCCACCTGCTGCGCGCGCAGGCGCTGTCCAGGGTCAACCGCCCGTTGATTGTCGTGACGCCGAAGTCGATGCTGCGGCTGAAGGCCGCGGCGTCCGCATCGGGTGATTTCACCACCGGTGGGTGGCGGCCCGTCCTGACCGACCCGCAGCAGCCCGACCCGGCCGGCGTCACCCGCGCCGCGCTGTGCTCCGGCAAGGTGTTCTACGACCTGGCTGCGGCCCGGCGCAAGAGCGGTGACACCTCTGTCGCCCTGGTCCGGGTCGAACAGCTCTACCCGGTACCCGGCGCCGACGTCCGTGCGGCCCTGTCGGCGTACCCGAACGTGCAGGACGTCGTCTGGGTGCAGGAGGAGCCGGCCAACATGGGTGCCTGGTCGCACATCGCCCTCTTGCTGCCCGAGCAGCTTGCGGAGGGGACGCCGCTGCGCCGCCTGTCGCGCCGCGCCTCCGCCTCCCCTGCCGCCGGGTCCAGCAAGGTGCACGAGGCCGAGCAGGCGGCGCTGGTCTCGGCCGTGTTCGACCGGTAGGACCGTGTACTTCACCGACCGGGGCCTCGAGGAGCTCGCCGAGCGTCGTGGCGAGGAGTCCGTGACGCTGGCCTGGCTGGCCGAGCGGCTGCGCGAGTTCGTCGACGAGCACCCGGAGTTCGAGGTACCGGTCGAGCGGCTCGCCACCTGGCTCGCCCGCCTCGACGAGGACGAGGAGTAGGACACGCGAGCACTTCGTACCAGGATCGAGAGGTGCCCCCGGCAGGATTCGAACCTGCGCCTCGTCCTCCGGAGGGAAGCGCTCTATCCCCTGAGCTACGGGGGCCTTGGGGTGGACCTGAGGTTAGCAGCCGGAGCGTCACCGCCTGTGTAGCCTCGCGCTCGTGCCCGGCAGCCTCGGTCGTGTCCTCGTGGTCGACGACGACGACGTCATCCGCCAGCTCATCTCGGTCAACCTGGAGTTGGAGGGGTTCGAGGTGTCGACGGCCTACGACGGTCAGGACTGCCTGGACAAGGTCAAGGACGTCGACCCCGTCGTGGTCACGCTGGACATCATGATGCCGCGGCTGGACGGCTGGGAGGCCGCCAGCCGGCTGCGCGACGACCCCGACACGGCCGGCATCAAGGTGGTGCTGCTGTCGGCCCGCGCGCAGGAGGCCGACCTGCAACGCGGCAGTCGGCTCGGGGTGGACGCCTACCTCACCAAGCCGTTCGACCCGGACGAGCTCATCGCCACCGTACGACGCCTGGCCGGCCTGCCCGAGCTGTGATCGGCAGCCACAGCAGCGCCTGACCGAGTGCCCCTGACCGCCTGACCGCACTCCGGCGGACCGCCTTGATCATCAGAAGGTTCGATGAGTATCGCGGCTCGCGAAGGACCGGTGGATCATCGGAGCTTCTGACGATCACCCAACAGGGGGGCTGGCGGGGTGACGCGCGGGCGGGCGACGCGAGGGGCCGGGTGCGGGGGCGCTACTTCTTGGCGACCCCGGGGGCGGCGCTTCCCTTGGGTGCGGGGGTCCCGGCGGTACCCGGCAGCTTGCCCGTCGTCGGCGGCAGGATGCTGCCGTCCGGTCCGGTCGTCTTCGGGGTCGTTCCGGTGGAGGTGTTGCCGGTACAAGCCGAGCCCGGCTCGGGCGCCTGGGGACCGTTGGTGAAGCGGTTGAGGAACTTGTCCACTCGGCTGTCGCTCGGGTCGTTGAGGAACAGCTGCTTGCCCCACGCCTGCAGGCTCACCGCGTTCTTGAGCCCGGGGTAGGGACTCATCAGCCGGTAGGGGTTGCCCTCGACCTTGGCAGCGAGCATGGCCACCTGCGGGGGACTGAGCTTGGCCGGGTTGTACGTGATCCAGACCGCGCCGTGCTCGAGCGAGTGGACGGCGTGCTCGTTCGGGATCTGGGCCGGGTAGACCATGCAGGACTGCGGCAGCGGGTTGTGGTCGCCCCCGTCCGGCGGCGTGTTGCCGCTACGCGGGTAGCTGACGACACCGGCGACGTGGTTTCGGCCCAGCCCGGACGCGTTGCTCAGGCCGTTGATGCGCGTGGCGATGCCCTGGTTCTGCACGGCGAACACGATCACAGCGATGAGTACCGCGGCCAAAGCGGCGCAGCCCACCGCGAAACCGACCGGGAACGGCTTCTTGACGGGAGCGACCTTGCGGCTGCCCCGGCCGCTGGTGCGGGCGGGCGGCGTGCGCTGAGCCATGGGGGTCCGTCCTGGTCCGGGTTCGGGGGTCGCGGGCGTCCGCGCTGCACATAGTAGGTAGCCCCGCCGCGATAACCTCAGGGAGTGGACCCCGCCGACCTGCGCAGCGCCGTGCTCGCCGCCGTCGCCACCTGCGTGGACAACGACGGGCTCGCGGTCGCCGTGCCCGCCGTCGTCGTCGTCGAGCGGCCCAAGGTCAGAAATCACGGTGACTACGCGACCAACGTCGCCCTGACCCTGGCCAAGCCGGCGGGACGCCCGCCGCGGGAGGTGGCCGAGCTGATCGCCGTACGGTTGCGGGAGGCCGACGGCATCGCCGGCGTAGAGGTGGCCGGCCCCGGCTTCCTCAACATCCGGCTGTCGGGCAGCGCCGCCGCCGAGGTCGCCCGGCAGGTGGTTGCGGCCGGTCCGGCGTACGGCCGCAACGATGCCGCGTTGGGTCAGAACGTCAACCTGGAGTTCGTCAGCGCCAACCCGACCGGTCCGATGCACATCGGAGGTGTGCGCTGGGCGGCCGTCGGCGATGCCCTCGCTCGGTTGCTGCAGGCCAGCGGTGCGAAGGTGACGCGCGAGTACTACTTCAACGACCACGGCACCCAGATCGACCGGTTCGCCCGGTCGCTGCTGGCGTCGGCGCGGGGTGAGGACCCGCCCAAGGACGGCTACGGGGGCGCCTACATCGCTGAGATCGTCCATCAGGTGCTCTCGCTGGTGCCGGACGCCCTCGAGCAGGCGGACCCTCAGGAAGTCTTCCGGGCCAGCGGCGTGCAGTTGATGTTCGACGAGGTCAAGGCGTCCCTGCACGAGTTCGGGGTCGACTTCGACGTGTACTTCCACGAGGACTCGCTGCACGAGTCCGGTGCCGCCGACCGCGCGGTCGCCCGGCTGCGGGCGCTGGGTCACCTGTACGTCAAGGACGGCGCGGTCTGGCTGCGGACGACCGAGTTCGGCGACGACAAGGACCGCGTCGTGGTCAAGAGCGACGGAGAGCCGGCCTACCTCACCGGCGACCTCGCGTACTACCTCGACAAGCGGGAGCGCGGGTTCGACCGGGTGATCATCATGCTCGGTGCGGACCACCACGGCTACGTCGGCCGGATGATGGCGATGTGCGCGGCGTTCGGCGATGTGCCGGGCACCAACCTGGAGATCCTGATCGGTCAGCTGGTGAACCTGGTCCGTGACGGTGAGCCACTGAAGATGAGCAAGCGCGCCGGCACGCTCATCACGCTGCAGGATCTCGTCGAGGCAATCGGAGTGGATGCCGCGCGCTACGCGCTGGCGCGCTCCAGCGCCGACAGCGTCCTTGACATCGACCTCGACGCCTGGGCGCGACGCACCAGCGAGAACCCGGTCTTCTACGTGCAGTACGCCGCCACCCGCGCGGCCTCGGTCCTGCGCAACGCACGGGAGCTGGGCCTGGAGGAGACCGGGGACGCCGACCTGTCCCTGCTGGTGCATCCGCGGGAGACCGAGCTGCTGCTGGCCCTGGCCGAGTTCCCGCAGGTCGTGGCGACGGCGGCGGAGCTGCGCGAGCCGCACCGGGTGGCCCGCTACCTGGAGGAGAAGATCGCCAAGGCCGCCCAGCGGTTCTGGGACGAGTGCCAGGTGCTGCCCCGCGGCGACGAGCAGGTGCCGCCCACGACCGCGCCGCGCCTGGTGCTGTGGCGGGCGACCCGTACCGTTCTGGAGAACGGCCTCGCGCTGCTCGGTGTCAGCGCCCCGGAGCGGATGTGATTAGCCTGCTCACCGACCTGGACGCCTCCGTCTGGCCGGTCACCGCCACCCGCGCCGCGGGTGTACTGACCCTGGGCGGGGTGGACGTCCGGGACCTCGCGGCCGAGCACGGCACTCCCGCGTACGTCCTGGACGAGCAGGACTTCCGCGGGCGCTGCCGGTCCTGGCGCGAGGCGTTCACCGGCGCCGACGTGTACTACGCCGGGAAGGCTTTTTTGTGCACCGCGGTGGCCCGTTGGGTCGCCGAGGAGGGCCTGTCGCTGGATGTCTGCACCGGCGGTGAGCTGGCTGTGGCCCTGGCCGCGGGCTTCCCGGCCGAGCGGCTGCTGTTCCACGGCAACAACAAGTCCCGCGCCGAGCTGGCCCGCGCCGTCGAGGTCGGCGTCGCCCGCGTCGTGCTCGACTCCTTCGTCGAAATCGCCCGGTTGGCAGCGGTTGCCGAGCAGGCCGGCATCGTGCAGCGCGTCTACGTCCGGGTCACCCCCGGCGTGGAGGCGCACACGCACGAGTTCGTGCAGACCGGACAGGAGGACCAGAAGTTCGGGTTCTCCCTCGCCAGCGGCGCCGCCGCCGAGGCCGTACGCCGGGTGCTCGCCCTGCCCTCGCTCGAGCTCGCCGGCCTGCACTGCCACATCGGATCGCACATCTTCGACACCCGCGGTTTCTCCCTTGCCGCCCACCGCATGGTTGCGCTGCTGGCAGAGGTACGGGATGAGCACGGCGTCGAGCTGCCCGAGCTCGACCTCGGCGGTGGCACCGGAATCGCCTACACCAGCGGCGACGACCCGATGCCGGTCCCGGAGATCGCCGCCGGACTGCAGGCGATCCTCGAGCGCGAGTGCGGTTCCGCGGGCCTGGCCGTGCCCCGTCTCGCGGTCGAGCCCGGGCGCGCGATCAGCGGCCCGACCACCGTCACCCTGTACGAGGTCGGGACCGTCAAAGAGCTGCCCGGGCTGCGGACCTACGTCAGCGTCGACGGCGGGATGAGCGACAACATCCGGACCGCGCTGTACGGCGCGCACTACACCGCCGTGCTCGCCTCCCGGACCAGCGCCGTTGAGCCGCGGACGGTCACCTTGTCCGGCAAGCACTGCGAGAGCGGCGACATCGTCGTGCACGACGTCGCCCTGCCCGGCGACCTGGCGGCCGGGGACCTCGTGGCCGTACCGGCCAGCGGTGCCTACCACCGGTCGATGGCGAGCAACTACAACCACGTGCCGCGACCGCCGGTCATCGCTGTTGCCGGTGGCAGCAGCCGTGTCCTGGTCCGGCGCGAGACCGAGCAGGACCTGCTCGCCCTGGACGTGGGATGACGCAGGAGCGCGACCCCGCGGACGGGCTCAGCCTGGGGGACTACGCCCGGTACGTCGGGCTGTTCGTGTTCGGCTCCCTGGTCATCCTGATCGGGCTCGGAGACACCGACCACGCCTACCTGATCCTTTTCGCGGTCTGGGTGCTCGTGGCCGTCGTTGCCGGGCTCGTCTACCTCGGCCGCCGGGCCCGCTCATGAGGAGCCCATCGCGCCTGCTGGCCACCTTGTTCCTGCTCGCCGCGGCCGGGGTGCTGCTGGCGCTCGCCCTGATTGTCGCCACCCTCGGCCTCGTGCCCCTGCTCGTCTACCTCGCCCTGGCGGGGCTGGTGGTCGGGGCCGGAGTTCGGGCGGCCCGTCGCCAGGTACAGGCCCGACGGCCGGCCGCTGGACGCACCTGCAGCTGCTGCACCACCACCGTCCACGACCCGGTGCGGGTGGTCTGATGCTCCCCCTTCCCGTCGTCGCCACCTCCCCACCCCCCCACCTCCCCGCCGATCAAGGCGGAACGCCCATGATCCACGTAGTGATCATGGGACTCTCGCCTTGATCGGCGCGCAGGAGCCGCTGCGGGTCGCGCTGCTGGGTTGCGGCACGGTCGGCTCCGAGGTGGTTCGGCTGCTTCACGACAACGCCGACGACCTCGCGGCCCGGATCGGTGCTCCGCTGGAACTGGCCGGCATCGCCGTACGCCGGCTGGGTCGGGCTCGTGACCTGCCGGTGGACCCGGCCCTGCTCACCACCGATGCGGCCGGCCTGGTGGCGCGCGACGACGTCGATCTGGTCGTCGAGGTCATCGGCGGTATCGAGCCGGCGCGGACCTTGATCCTGTCGGCGCTGGAGCGCGGTCGTGGGGTCGTCACCGCCAACAAGGCCCTGCTCGCCGAGGACGGCGCGACCCTGTACGACGCAGCGGGCCGGGCTGGTGCGGACCTGTACTACGAGGCGAGCGTCGCGGGCGCCATTCCGCTGCTGCGGCCGCTGCGCGAGTCGCTCGCCGGGGACAACGTGAGCCGGGTCATGGGCATCGTCAACGGAACCACGAACTACGTGCTGACCCGGATGGACGAGGTCGGGATCGGCTTCAGCGAGGCGCTGGACGAGGCCACCGCCCTGGGCTATGCCGAGGCTGACCCGACGGCCGACGTCGAGGGGTTCGACGCCGCCGCCAAGGCCGCGATCCTGGCCGGACTGGCCTTCCACACCCGGGTCACCGCAGCTGACGTGCACCGCGAGGGCATCAGCGAGGTCACCGCCGCCGACGTCGCCAGCGCCAAGGCCATGGGCTGCGTCGTGAAGCTGCTGGCCATCGCCGAGAAGGACGGCCACGGCGTCGCGGTACGCGTGCACCCGGCGATGATCCCGCGCAGCCACCCGCTCGCCAGCGTCCGCGAGGCCTACAACGCGGTGTTCGTCGAGGCCGCCAGCGCTGGGCAGCTGATGTTCTACGGCCGGGGCGCCGGCGGCTCGCCGACCGCGAGCGCCGTGCTCGGTGACCTCGTCGCCGTGGCCCGCAACGCACTGTCGGGCGCGCGGGGCGCCGGCGAGTCGGCCTACGCCGAACTGCGCGTCTTGCCCATGGGCGAGGTCGTGACGCGATACCACCTCAACCTCGACGTCGCTGACAAGGCAGGTGTGCTCGCGGCGGTCGCGAACACCTTCGCCGAGCACGACGTATCGATTCGTACGGTGCGACAGGAGGGGCACGGGGACGACGCCTCGCTGGTCGTCGTGACGCACGTCGCCTCCGATGCGGCGCTGCAGGCGGTGGTGGAGGAGCTGCGCGGTCTGGACGTCGTACGCGCGGTGGCCTCCGTGATGCGGGTGGAGGGGACATGACGGCTCCGGCCCTGGCCCGCGCCGGTTGGCGCGGCCTGATCGAGGAGTACCGCGAGCGGCTGCCCGTGACCGCCGCCACGCCGGTGGTCAGCCTGCAGGAGGGCGCGACGCCGCTGGTCTACGCCTGCTGCCTGTCCGAGCTCGTGGGCGCGCAAGTCTGGCTCAAGGTCGAGGGCGCCAACCCGACCGGGTCGTTTAAGGATCGCGGGATGACGATGGCGATCAGCAAGGCAGTCGAGGCCGGCAGCCAGGCCGTCATCTGCGCGAGCACCGGCAACACCAGTGCGAGCGCGTCGGCGTACGCCGCCAAGGGCGGCCTGACCTGCGCCGTGCTCGTCCCGGACGGGAAGATCGCGCTCGGCAAGCTTGCCCAGGCGCTCGTGCACGGCGCCCGCCTCTTGCAGGTGCAGGGCAACTTCGACGACTGCCTGGACCTGTGCCGTGAACTGTCGCAGTCCTACCCGGTCACGCTGGTCAACTCGGTCAACCCCGACCGCATCCAGGGCCAGAAGACCGCCGCCTTCGAGGTCTGCGATGTGCTCGGCGGCGCGCCCGACGTGCACTGCCTGCCCGTCGGCAACGCCGGCAACATCACGGCGTACTGGAAGGGTTACAGCGAGTACGCCGCCGACGGCGCCACCGCTGGGACCCCTCGGATGCTGGGCTTCCAGGCCGCCGGCGCAGCGCCCATCGTCAACGGCGCCCGGGTGCTGGCGCCGAGCACGATCGCGACCGCGATCCGGATCGGCAACCCGGCCTCCTGGCAGCAGGCGCTCGCCGCCCGCGACGAGAGCGGCGGCGCGATAACAGCGGTCACGGACCGACAGATCCTGTCGGCGTACAAGCTGCTGGCGACCCGGGAAGGTGTGTTCGTCGAGCCGGCGTCGGCCGCCTCGGTGGCCGGGCTGCTGCAGGCGCACGGCCAGGGCCGGATCGGTGCCGGGGAGCGGGTCGTCTGCACCGTCACCGGCAACGGGCTGAAAGACCCGGACTGGGCGATCGCCGGTGCTCCGAAGCCGGTGACGGTCGCGGCTACCGCGCAGGCGGCAGCGCAGGCCCTCGGTCTGGTCTGAGGGCGGCGGCGAGGCAGGGTGCGGGCGACCCCCTTCCGGGCCGGCCCCGTCCGGGTCCGGGTGCCGGCGACCAGCGCGAACCTGGGTCCCGCCTTCGACTGCGCCGGCCTGGCCCTGGCCCTGTACGACGAGGTGGTCGTCCGCGTGGCCAGTGCCGGGCTCACTGTCGACGTGGCGGGGCAGGGGTCGCGGAGCCTGCCCCGGGACGGCCGGCACCTCGTTGTCAGCGCGTTGCGCGCCACCTTCGACCAGCTCGGCGGTCAACCCCCGGGGCTCGAGGTCGCCTGCACGAACCGCATCCCGCAGTCGCGTGGACTGGGCTCGTCCTCGGCGGCCATCGTGGCGGCCGTGCTCGCGGCTCGCGCACTCGTCCTGGATGAGGACCTCGATCCAGCAGCCTGTCTCGGGTTGGCGGCCGCCATCGAAGGACACCCGGACAACGTCGCGGCCTGCCTGCTCGGAGGCTTCACGCTGGCCTGGACCGATGCCGATGGCGTACACGCGCACCGGGCCGAGGTGCACGCCTCCATCCTTCCGGTTGTATTCGTCCCCACCGCGACGGCTTCGACCCAAAAGGTGCGTGGTCTGCTGCCGGACGTCGTGCCGCACACCGACGCCGCGCGCAGCGTCGGGCGGGGGGCCTTGCTGTCGCTGGCACTGACGAGCGAGCCGTCACTGCTGCTGGCCGCTACCAAGGACTGGCTGCACCAGCCCTACCGGGCCGAAGCGATGCCCCGCACGGCGGCCCTGGTCGAGCAGCTGCGCGCCGACGGGGTGCCGGCCGTCGTAAGCGGCGCGGGCTCGTCCGTGCTCGCGTTGGTGACGACAGGTGGTGCCGCAGCCGTGGCGGGGCGGGCGCCCGAGGGCTGGACCGTGCTGCCACTGCGGGTGGACGCGGCCGGCGCGGTCCTGCTGCCGCCGAGCTGATCGACACGCGGGCACGACCCCGTGTTGGCATCGGGCGGTTCGGGCGGTTACGCTGTGCGTGCACCAGTCGTCCCCTACGGACACCCGCGTGCTCATTGCTGGGCAGTACACCGTTGTTGTGTGTTGCTGCTCCAGCCCCCTCCCTGCCCGTCGGGCTCGTCCCGATGGCGGCGCTGCGGTGGCTGTCCGGTGAGCCGACGAGACCGCGACGACCCTGCGGGGTCTGAGTGCGGGCGACGCCCCAGAGCACCTCGCGACACGCCTGTGCAGCGAGGCCCACCGGCTACGGCCGGCGCACCCCTTGTCCGTCCGACCGCACCCGCGGCGCGGCGGCCCACCGGGAGGATCCTCCTTGACCGACACCACAGACCTGCTCCAGGCGCCCGGCGACAGCGCCGGCCCGTCCGGGCAGGACAGCCCCGCAGCCGCTCCCCGCGGCCGCCGCCGGGCCACCTCCAGCGGCGGAGGGCTCGCCTCCCTGGTCCTGCCCGAGTTGCAGTCCCTGGCCGCCGACCTCGGCATCAGCGGCATCGGCCGGTTGCGCAAGAGTCAGTTGATCGAGGCGATCCAGGAACGCCAGGGCAGCCGAGGGCCGGTCGGCGGGTCGCCGACTGCTGCACCGTCAAAGGGCGGTACGGGCGGCGCTGGCCCGAATGGCAGCAGTGCGAACGGCAGCGGCACGACCGGCAGCAGTGCGAACGGCAGCGGCACGACCGGCAGCAGCGCGAACGGCAGCGGCACGACCGGCAGCGGTACGGATGTCAGCGGCACGGACGTAAGTTCCTCGAGCGGCAGTGCCGCAACCGGCAGCGCCAGTCCGATCGCCTCCGTCGGCGAGCAGGCCGCGCCCGGAACCTCGGGCACTGGTACCTCGACCACTGATACCTCGACCACCGATACCTCGACCACCGATACCTCGACCACTGATACCTCGACCGGCAACGAGGACGGCCCGGACGGCGGTCCCCGCGAGCGGGTGGACCGCGGCCGTGAGCGCTTTCTCGAGCGCGAGGCCCGTCGGGCCGAGCGGGCCGCCCAGGCCGGGGACGACGGCGACGGCGAGCACCTGGCCCGTGAGACCGGCCCGACCCGGGATGCCGGCCAGGCTCGCGAGACCCCCGGCCAAGGCGGCCAGGCCAGGGACGGGGGCCAGGGCGAGCGACCCGCCCGCTCGGACCGGCAGGACCGACCCGTGCGACAGAACGCCGACAAGGCCCCCGGGCGTGAGGACGACGAGGAGGGCGGGCGGCGTGGCCGCTTCCGCGAGCGGGGACGCAACCGCAACCGCAACGGCCGTGCGGGCGGGGAGCGCTTCGGCGGTGAGTCCGACCCGGTCATCAGCGAGGACGACGTCCTCGTCCCGGTCGGCGGCATCCTGGACATCTTGGACAACTACGGTTTCGTCCGGACCTCGGGCTACCTGACCGGTCCCAGCGACGTATACCTGTCGATGCAGCAGGTCCGCAAGTACGGCCTGCGCCGTGGCGACGCGGTCACGGGCGCGGTCCGCCAGCAGCGGGAGGGCGACCGCAAGGACAAGTACAACGCCCTGGTCCGGCTGGACAGCGTCAACGGGCTGGACCCGTCCGAGGCGTTCACGCGCCCCGAGTTCACCAAGCTCACGCCGCTGTACCCGCAGGACCGCCTCCGGCTGGAGACCGAGCCGAACATCCTCACTACGAGGGTGATCGACCTGGTGATGCCGATCGGAAAGGGTCAGCGCGCGCTGATCGTCAGCCCCCCCAAGGCCGGCAAGACGATGGTGATGCAGGCCATCGCCAACGCGATCACCACGAACAACCCCGAGTGCCACCTCATGGTCGTGCTGGTCGACGAGCGGCCCGAGGAGGTCACCGACATGCAGCGCTCGGTGAAGGGCGAGGTCATCGCCTCGACCTTTGACCGGCCGCCGCAGGACCACATCACAGTGGCCGAGCTGAGCATCGAGCGGGCCAAGCGCCTGGTCGAGCTCGGGCACGACGTGGTGGTCCTGCTGGACTCGATCACCCGGCTCGGGCGCGCCTACAACCTGGGTGCCCCCGCCTCGGGTCGGATTCTGACCGGTGGTGTAGACAGCGCAGCGCTCTACCCGCCGAAGCGGTTCCTCGGCGCGGCCCGCAACATCGAGAACGGTGGCTCGCTGACCATCTTCGCCACCGCCCTGGTCGAGACCGGGTCGGCGATGGACACGGTGATCTTCGAGGAGTTCAAGGGCACCGGCAATGCCGAGCTCAAGCTCGACCGCGGGCTGGCCAACAAGCGCATCTTCCCGGCCATCGACGTCGATGCCTCCAGCACCCGCAAGGAGGAGATCCTGCTTGCCCCGCAGGAACTGCGGATCGTCCTACAGCTGCGCCGGGTGCTGCACGCCCTGGACTCGGCCTCCTCGCTCGAGCTCCTGCTGAGCAAGATGAAGGCGACGCGGACCAACGTCGAGTTCCTCATGCAGGTCCAGAAGAACAGCGTCGAGCAGGGCAGCGACCAGATCTAGCGCCATCCGTGGTTCTGGGGGCCGGGAAGGCGGGGCGGGCGGCCAGCGTTGACATGGCACGTGTGCCGGCTCTGGCACACTGGTCCATCCAGGCACCGGTTCCCGCCCTCGAACAACAGGGCGACCCGGCGGCCATTGATCGAAGGGCACCGCCATGAAGACCGACATCCACCCGTCGTACGACGCAACGACCGTCTCCTGCACGTGCGGCAACACGTTTACGACCCGCAGCACCGCCAAGGGCGACATCCGGGCCGAGGTCTGCGCGGCCTGCCACCCGTTCTACACGGGGAAGCAGAAGATCCTGGACACCGGTGGCCGGGTGGCGCGGTTCGAGCAGCGCTTCGGCAAGCGCTCCAAGTAGCGACCGGACGGCGCCCGACCCCGACTCGGGGCGGGCGCCGTTGTCGTGTCCGGACCGAGACGCACCAAGGAGGATCCCGTGGCTGACCCGCTCGACGACTGGCTGGCCGAGCACGCCGATCTCGAGCAGCGACTTGCCGACCCTGCGGTGCACGCCGATCAGGGGGTCGCCCGGGAGCTCGGGCGTCGGTACGCCGAGATCGGGCCGATCGTCGCTGCCGCACACGAACGCGACACCCTGCGCGGGGACCTTGCGGCGGCCCGAGAGCTCGAGATGGCCGACGAGGCAGTGGAAACCGAGCAGCGCCTGACGCTGGTCGAGGGCAGGATCCGCGAGCTGCTGATCCCTCGGGACCCGGCCGACGCCAAGGACGTGATCCTGGAGGTCAAGGGCGGCGAGGGTGGCGACGAGGCGGCGCTGTTCGCCGGCGACCTCGTCCGGATGTACACCCGCTACGCCGAGCAGCGCGGCTGGAAGACCGAGCTGGTCAGCGCGACCGAGGGCGAGCTCGGCGGCTACAAGGACATCTCGTTGGCGGTGAAGAGCCGTGACCCGGCGAACCCCGTGTACGGGCGGCTGAAGTACGAAGGCGGCGTGCACCGCGTGCAGCGGGTCCCGATCACCGAGAGCCAGGGCCGGATCCACACCAGCGCGGCAGGCGTGCTCGTGCTGCCCGAGGCCGAGGAGGTCGACGTCGTGATCGACCAGAACGACCTGCGGATCGACGTCTACCGCTCCAGCGGGCCTGGGGGGCAAAGCGTCAACACGACCGACTCCGCGGTCCGGATCACCCACCTGCCGACCGGTGTCACCGTGTCGATGCAGAACGAGAAGAGCCAGCTGCAGAACCGCGAGGCCGGGATGCGCGTGCTGCGGGCCCGCCTGCTGGCGCTCGCACTGGAGGAGCAAGCGGCCAAGGACAGCGCTGTCCGCGGCTCGCAGATCCGTACGATGGACCGCAGCGAGAAGGTCCGCACCTACAACTTCCCGGACAACCGGGTGGCCGACCACCGCAGCGGCTACAAGGCCAACAACCTCAGCCAGGTCCTCGACGGGGAGCTGGACGCGGTGATCCAGTCGCTTGTCGACGCCGACAACGACGCAGCTCTGAAGGGGGAGCAGTGACCCAGCTCCGCGCCGCCCTGTCGGCTGCCACCACGCGACTCGCGGCCGCAGGTGTCGACAGCCCGGAGCACGACGCGCGGGCGCTCGCCGTGCACGCGCTGGGCCTGTGCAAGCCCTCCGACCTGCTGCTCGTGGACAGCCTCGACGAGACCGCCACCGCAGCGTACGAAGACCTGGTGGCGCGCCGCACGGCCCGGGTGCCGCTGCAGCACCTGACCGGTTCGGTCGGTTTCCGCTACATCGAGCTGGAGGTCGGTCCCGGGGTGTTCGTACCGCGGCCGGAGACCGAGTCCGTCGTGCAGTGGGCGGTCGACGCGACGAAGGCCGAGGGCTGGACAGCGCCGCTGCTCGTCGATCTGTGCACCGGGTCCGGCACGATCGCGTTCGCCCTGGCCAACGAGGTGCCCGGCGCCACCGTGCACGCCGTCGAGCGCGATGCCGACGCCCTCGCCTGGACCCGCCGCAATGCCGAGAACCGTGTCAAGGCAGGCGATCCCGAGGTGCAGCTGCACCTCGGCAGCGTGGCGGAAACGCTGCACGAGCTGGACGGCACGGTGGACCTGGTGGCCTCCAACCCGCCCTACGTCGCGACGTCCGAGGCGCACATCCCCGATCCCGAGGTGCTCGACCACGACCCGGGGATCGCGCTGTGGGCCGGCGTCGACGGGCTGGACGTCATCCGGCTCGTCGAGCAGGCGGCTCGCCGGCTGCTCAGGCCGGGCGGCCTGCTCGTCGTGGAGCATTCCGACCGGCAGGGCGCAAGCTGCCCGGCGCTGCTGACCGTTGCGGGGGGGTGGGACGAAGTCGTCGACCACCCGGACCTTGCTGGCCGGGACCGATATGTGACGGCTCGCTGGCGCGGATGAGTACCACCTACGACGTACGCGAGGATCCCGCGGCCGGTGTCGAAGCCGCCATCGCGGCGCTGCGGCGCGGTTCGCTGGCCGTGCTGCCGACCGACACTGTGTACGGCGTGGCGGCGGACGCGTTCTCCCCGGAGGCCGTGGGCCGGTTGCTCGAGGCCAAGGGTCGCGGCCGTGACATGCCGACGCCGGTGCTGGTCGGCAGCGTACGGACGCTCGACGGGCTCGCCGACGTCGTGCCGCAGCTCGCCCGGGACCTGGTCGATGCGCACTGGCCGGGCCCGTTGACCCTGGTCCTGCGCCATGCCGCCACGCTTTCCTGGGACCTCGGCGAGACCCGCGGGACCGTCGCGCTGCGCATGCCGCTGGACCCGGTCGCGCTCGCCGTCCTGGCCGAGACCGGCCCGCTGGCCGTCAGCAGTGCCAACCGCAGCGGGCTGCCACCCGCCCGGGATGCGGCCGAAGCGGCCCGTCAGCTGGGGCTGGCCGTCGAGGTCTACCTCGATGCCGGAGCCGGCACCGACGCGATCCCGTCCACCGTGCTGGACCTCACCGGCGATCGGCCGCGGGTGCTGCGCGCCGGGGCGCTGAGCCTGGAGCGGCTGCGCGAACTCGTCCCCGACCTGGAACCGCACCCGTGAGCTTCCGGGTTCTGCATGTCTGCACCGGCAACATCTGCCGTTCACCCATGACCGAGCACCTCATGCGGGCCGGTCTGGAGCAGCGAGGGATCCACGGGATCAGCGTCGAGTCGGCCGGCACCATGGGCTTTCACGGCGAGCCGATGCAGCCGTACGCACTGTCCACGCTGGCGTCCCACGACATCGACGGGACCGGTTTCCGCGGCCGGGAGCTGCTCGCCGAGCATATCGCCGGCGCCGGCCTCGTCCTGACCGCAAGCCGCGAGCACCGCGCCTCGGTTGTCGTCCTGCAGCCCCGGGCGGCGGCCCGCACCTTCACGCTGCGGGAGTTCGCCCGGCTCACCTCCCCCGTGGACCCGGCCGCCCTGCCCAGCGGTGACACCGATGCGCGCGCCCGGGCCCTGGTCCGGGCCGCGGCCGGCAACCGTGGGTTGGTGCCGCCCGCCTCGCCCAGGGACGACGACCTCGAGGACCCGTACCGGTCTCCGGAACCGGACTTCGTCTCCTGCGCCGCCCTCGTGCAGCAAAGCCTGCAGGGCCCGCTGGACCTGCTCGCGGGCTGAGCGCGCGGGCTGAGCGCCCGAACTGCCCGCGCGGCCGCGTGCGGTGCCCGTCGTCAGGGCCCCGCCGTACAGTGGGAGACCGCCCGCAACTGCTCGAGGAGCACCGCCATGGCCTTCTGGGGTCCGGACTTCGACGCGCTGCAAGACACCGACCCCGAGATCGCCGGGGTCGTGCTCGATGAGCTAACCCGCCTGCGCTCGGGCCTGCAGCTGATCGCCAGCGAGAACTTCACCAGCCCGGCGGTGCTCGCCGCGCTCGGCAGCACGCTGTCCAACAAGTACGCCGAGGGCTACCCCGGGAAGCGGTACTACGGCGGCTGCGAGGTCGTCGACGTGGCCGAGCAGATCGGCATCGCGCGGGCCAAGGCCCTGTTCGGCGCCGACCACGCCAACCTGCAGCCGCACTCCGGCGCCAGCGCGAACCTGGCGGTGTACGGCGCCTTTGTGAACCCCGGCGACACCGTGCTGGCCATGTCGCTGCCGCACGGTGGCCACCTGACCCACGGCACCAAGGTGAGCTTCAGCGGGAAGTGGTTCAACGCCGTCCACTACGGCGTGCGCCCCAAGGACGGCGGCCAGCACAGCGAGGACATCGACTACGACCAGGCGCGCGACCTGGCGCGAGAGCACCAGCCCAAGATGATCATCTGCGGCGGCAGCGCCATCCCGCGCACGATCGACTTCCAGGCCTTTCGCGAGATCGCCGACGAGGTCGGCGCGATCCTCATGGTCGATGCGGCGCACTTCATCGGTCTGGTCGCCGGCGGGGCCATCCCGAGCCCGGTGCCGTACGCCGATGTGGTCACCTTCACGACGCACAAGGTCCTGCGTGGCCCGCGCGGCGGGATGCTGGTCTGCAAGGCCGAGCACGCCGCGAAGCTCGACAAGGCCGTGTTCCCGATGATGCAGGGCGGGCCCCTGATGCACGCCGTCGCGGCCAAGGCCGTCGCGCTCAAGGAGGCGGCATCCCCGGCCTACCGGGACTACTGCCAGCAGGTCATCGCCAACAGCCAGGCGCTCACCGACGCGCTCGCGGCCGAGGGCATGCGCCCCGTCACCGGTGGCACCGACACCCACCTGGCGCTGCTGGACCTGCAGGGCATCGCGGTCACCGGACAGCAGGCCGAGGCGCGCTGCGCGGCCGCCGGGATCGTGCTGAACAAGAACGCCATCCCGTACGACCCGCAGCCGCCGTCGGTCGCCAGCGGCATCCGGGTCGGCACGCCCTCGGTCACCACGCAGGGCATGGGGGAGGGCGATATGAAGGAGATCGGCTCCCTGATCGGCCGGGCAGTGCGCGATGAGAACGGCGATGCAGCCGCGGAGGTTCGGGCCGGCGTCGCCGCCCTCGTCCAGGCTCACCCCGCCTATCCGCGCTAGCGCCTAGCCTTCCCCCTGTGCGGGAGTACCTGCTCGTCCTGTGCGTCGCCGCCGGGGTCACCTACCTGCTGACCCCGGTCGCGCGCCGGTTCGCCGTGCGCATCGGCGCCCTGGCCGAGCCCCGCGACCGGGACGTCCACGCCATCCCGACGCCGCGCCTCGGCGGCCTGGCCATGTACGCCGGGGTCTGCGCGGCCTTCTTCGTGGCGCGCTCGCTGCCGGCGCTGTCCGGGGTCTTCAAGTACTCCGACGTGAAGTCGATCGTCGTCGCGGGCGGCGTCATCGTCCTACTCGGCTTCGTCGACGACCGTTGGAGCCTGGATGCGTTGACCAAGCTGGCCGGGCAGACCGTCGCCGCCGGCATCATGGTCCTGCTCGGATTGCAGCTGCTCACCATCACGCTGCCGGGCACCGGCGCGATCGCCCTGGGGCCGGAGAGCGTGCCGCTCACCGTCGGAGTGGCGCTGCTCACGGTCAACGCGGTCAACTTCATCGACGGTCTGGACGGGCTCGCCGCGGGAGTCGGGGCGATTGCCGCGCTGGCGCTGTTCGCGTTCTCCTACTCGCTGTCCAGCGGCCAGGTCACCTCTGGGCTGGCGCAGGAGCGGATCAGTTCCCCGACCCTGATCGCGGTGGTGCTCGCCGGCGCCTGCCTGGGCTTTTTGCCGCACAACTTCAACCCGGCGCGGGTGTTCATGGGGGATTCGGGCTCCATGCTGATCGGGCTCATGCTTGCGGCCTCGGTGACCAGCCTGACCGGTCAGTTCGACTACTCCAACCTGCCGGCCAAGGCCGCCTTCCCGGTACTGCTGCCCCTGCTGCTGCCGCTGGCCGTGCTCGCCGTGCCCATCGTGGACCTGCTGCTCGCCGTCGTACGCCGTACGCGGGCCGGCCGATCCCCCTTCGCACCGGACAAGGCGCACCTGCACCACCGCCTGCTGGAGATCGGCCACAGCCAGCGCCGGGCCGTGTTGATCATGTACTTCTGGACTGCGCTGCTGGCCTTCAGCGGCGTGGCCGTGTCGCTGGCCGGTCCGCTGCCGGTCATCGGCGTGGCCGGCTCGATCGCGATCGTGGCGCTGGTGGCCACCAGCGTCCCGCGCCTTCGCGCCGCCCGTGGCCCCCGGCCATGACCAACCCGCACGACCAGGGCGAAGCTCCGCGACCTCCCCAGCTCTCGCTCGCCGGCCTTACCGGGCTGGGGTTCGCCAACGCGGTCTGCCTTGGTGCCGGTCTGTTTCTGGGCCACGTCGCGGATGGTCAGTTCGGAACCACGCCAGTGTTCGTGCTAGCTGGTCTGGTGTCGGGGCTCGGCCTGGGCGTGGGGGGGTCGTTCCTGCAGATTCGGCGGTACCTGCGACAATGACTGGCGCGTCACAGAAGCTTGCTCGACCCTGACCTGAAGGAGACTCTCGGCAGTGACCACGGCATCCCCTGGACCAGTCGTCACGACGGGCTCCGGTCACGTGCTACGGGTTCTGGCGCTGCCGGTGGGTTGCGCCGTGCTCGCCACGGGTCTGGCCGGCGCCACGGGACATCTGCTGATCGGTCTGTTGCTCGCCGCCGGGATCGCCCTGGGCGCCATCAACGGGCTGCTACTGGAAGCAGCGACAGCTCGTCTGACCCCGGACACGGCGCCCACCCGCAAGGTCATCGTCAAGAGCGCCATGGGCCGGCTGGGGCTGGTGACGGTCGTCGCGCTGGGCATCGCCTTCCTGGCCCGTCCCGACGGCTGGCTGGTCCTGCTGGGGCTGGCGCTCTACCAGCTGCTCTCGCTGTCGGCCGCGGTCAGCGCTGCGGCGCGAGAGGCCCGGCTCGGATGAGGGCGCTGCACGCCGCGTCCAGTGTTCTGGCCGCCGGCGACATCAACGTCGGCACCCATCCTCGGGCCAGCATCTTCGGGCTTGCCGTCAACCGGGACACGCTGGTCTCGACCGTGCTCGCCGGCGCGATTCTGATCTTTTTAGGGCTTTACATGCGGTCCCAGATCTCGGGCGGCGTGCCCGGCAAGCTGCAGCTGGCCTTCGAAGGCCTGGTGGGCTACATGGAGGACCTCGTTGAGTCGGCCATGGGTCTGCGGGTGGCACCGTTCGTCGTGCCCTTGGCGACCACCCTGTTCGCGTTCATCCTGATTGCCAACTGGGTCGAGATCGTACCGACCCAGGAGCGGCTGATCTCGCCCACCTCCGACATCAACCTCACCGCCGCGCTTGCGGTGCTGGTGCTCGGTTGGGTGCACCTGACCGGAATCAGGAAGAAGGGGCTCGGCGGCTACGCCAAGAGCTTCCTGGGCGCCCCGCGGTGGCTGATCCCGTTCCGCGCGATCGAGGAGGTCGCCAAGCCGCTGTCGCTCGCGCTGCGACTGTTCGGCAACCTGTTCGCCGGTGGCCTTATGATTGCCCTCATCGGCTTGCTGCCGTCCACGGTCCTGTGGTTGCCCACGGTGGTCTGGAAGTTGTTCGACATGTTCATCGGCGGCATCCAGGCACTCATCTTCGCGCTGCTGACCATCGTCTACTTCAGCTTCGCGGTCAGCGAAGAAGGGCACTAGCCGCGGCGCGGGCCGTCCTAGTCGTACTCGCACATCCACACCTCACCGCACGCGCGGTGGGCGCACCCTTATCCAAGGAGAGAACAGGCAATGGCGGTAGCGAACCTCAACCAGGCGATTACCCTCGCGGGTGCCATGGTCGGCGGTGGCCTGGCCCTTGCCGGCGGCGCCATCGGCGCTGGCATCGGCGACGGCCTGGCCGGCAGCCAGTACATCGCGGGCGTCGCCCGGCAGCCGGAGGCCCAGGGACGATTGAGCACGCTGTTCTACATCACCGTGGGACTGGTCGAGGCGGTGTACTTCATCAACCTGGCCTTCATGGGCTACTTCGTCTTCGTCCTGGCCAAGTAGCAAGGACTCGACACCATGGCCACCACCACCACCACCACCGTCGCGAGCAGCAACTTCCTCATCCCCGACGGCACCTTCATCGCCGAGATCGTCGCGTTCCTGATCATCCTCGCGATCCTCTACAAGTACGTCGTGCCGCCGCTGCAGGCGTCGGTCAAGCAGCGGCAGGCCGTAATCGCGCAAGGGCTGGAAGACAGTCGCGAGGCGAAGGAACGGTTGTCGGAGGCGCAGGCGGAGGTCGACAAGGTGCTGGCGGAGGCTCGCGCTGAGGCCGCGCGGACCCGGGAAGCGGGCAGCCGGACGCGCCAGGAGATGATCGATGCGGCCAGGGACGAGGCCCGCGTCGCCGCCGAGGCCGTCACCCGTCAGGCCGAGGAGCGCATCGCCGTGCAGCACCGTCAGGTGCTTGCCGAGTTGCGGGGAGAGGTCGGCACGCTCGCCGTCGACCTGGCCAGCCGGATCGTGGGAGAGTCGCTGACCGACCAGGAGTTGCAGCGCCGCGTCGTCGACCGTTTCCTGGCCGAGCTCGACCAGCGGGCTGACGGCTCCGCGTCAGCCCCTGCGGAGCAGGTCAGCTGATGCTCGGTGCCAGCCGGGCCTCGCTGGCCGCGGCGAAGGGGCGGTTGGCGCAGAACGCCGGTCCCGGCGAGGTCGACCTCGATGCGCTGTCCGCCGACCTGTTCGGGGTGGCGGCCCTGCTCAGTCGTGAGCTGCCGCTGCGACGCGCGCTGGCCGATCCGTCGACCGACGAGCGGGCCAAGGCAGCGCTCGTCGAGGGGCTGCTGGGTCCGCGGGTGACGTCGCCGGCGCTGGCGTTGCTGGTGGAGCTGGTCGGCTCCCGCTGGTCGCGCCCCCACGACCTCGTGGATGCAGTCGAGACTCTGGCCGTACTCGCCAGCTTCGAGCAGGCCAACAACAGCGGGGATCTCGACGACGTCGAGGATCAGCTGTTCCGGTTCGGGCGCATCGTCGAACGCGACAACGGGCTGCGGGACGCGCTGAGTGACCGCAACCTGCCCGATGAGCGCAAGCGCGAGCTGCTTGAGGCGCTGCTCGCCGACAAGGTGGGCCCGATGGCGCTGCGCGTCATCAGCGCCGCCGCCACGACCAGCGGCCGACGCCACATCGGCGCCGCGCTCGACAGCTTCAGTCGACTCGCTGCCGAGCTGCGTGAGCGGGTCAACGCCCGGGTCGCGCTGGCGGTCGAGCCCGACCCGGCCCAGATGGAGCGGCTGGCACAGGAGCTGTCCCGTGTCTACGGTCGGCGTATCGGCCTGCGTGTCGAGGTCGATCCGACGATCGTCGGTGGGCTCGTCATCCGGGTGGGGGACCAGATCCTGGACGCGACCATCAAGCGGCGCCTCGAGGGCGCCCGGCGCGGCCTCGCCCCCCGTTTCTGACGCGCCATCCACCCGTACGCCACCAGCCACCACCGACTGTGCCCGAGATCGATGCAGAGAGCAGGAACACCATGACGGAACTCGCGATCAGGCCGGAAGAGATCCGCAGCGCTATCGAGAAGTACGTCGAGGCCTACAAGCCGGAGACCACGCAGGAAGAGGTCGGCCGGGTCATCGAGACCGGCGACGGCATCGCGCGCCTCGAGGGACTGCCCTCTGCCATGACCAACGAGCTGCTGGAGTTCGAAGGCGGTGTGCCGGGACTGGCGCTCAACCTCGACGAGCGCGAGATCGGTTGCGTCATCCTGGGCGACGCCTCGCACATCGAGGAGGGCCAGGAGGTCCGCCGGACCGGCGAGGTGCTGTCCGCCCCCGTCGGCGACGGCTTCCTCGGCCGGGTCGTCGACGCGCTCGGCAACCCGATCGACGGCAAGGGCGAGATCGTCGCCGAGGGACGCCGCATCCTGGAGCTGCAGGCCCCGACCGTGGTCCAGCGCCAGCCCGTGACCGAGCCGCTGCAGACCGGCATCAAAGCCATCGACGCCATGACCGCCATCGGCCGCGGCCAGCGCCAGCTGATCATCGGCGACCGCCAGACCGGCAAGACCGCGGTCGTCCTGGACGCGATCATCAACCAGCGCGAGAACTGGAAGAGCGGGGACCCGAACAAGCAGGTCAAGTGCATCTACGTCGCGATCGGCCAGAAGGGTTCGACGATCGCTGAGCTCGTCGGCCGGTTGGAGGAGTCCGGGGCCCTTGAGTACACCACCGTCGTCGCGGCCCCCGCGTCGCAGCCGGCCGGCTTGAAGTACCTCGCCCCCTACACCGGCTCGGCCATCGGCCAGCACTGGATGTACCAGGGCCAGCACGTCCTGATCGTCTTCGACGACCTGTCCAAGCAGGCGGACGCCTACCGCGCCATCTCGCTGCTGCTGCGTCGTCCGCCGGGCCGCGAGGCCTACCCCGGCGACGTGTTCTACCTGCACTCCCGGCTGCTCGAGCGCTGCGCGAAGCTCTCCGACGAGCTCGGCGCGGGATCGATGACCGGCCTGCCGATCATCGAAACCAAGGGCAATGACGTCTCGGCGTTCATCCCGACCAACGTCATCTCGATCACCGACGGCCAGATCTTCCTGCAGACCGACCTGTTCAACTCCGGTGTGCGCCCCGCGATCAACGTCGGCATCTCGGTGTCCCGGGTCGGCGGCAACGCCCAGATCAGGGCCATGAAGTCGGTCTCCGGTCGACTTCGCCTCGACCTCGCCCAGTACCGCGAGCTGGAGGCGTTCTCGGCCTTCGCCTCAGACCTCGACAAGGCATCCAAGGCCCAACTCGAGCGGGGCCAGCGACTCGTCGAGCTGCTCAAGCAGGGCCAGTTCTCGCCGTACCCGGTCGAGCGCCAGGTGGTGAGCATCTGGGCCGGCACGAACGGCTACGTCGACATCGTGCCGGTCGCCGACGTGCGCCGCTTCGAGACCGAGTTCCTTGACTTCCTCGGCCGGTCGCACCAAGGGATCTACGACGCCATCCTGCAGACCGGCAAGCTCGCGGACGACACGGTGGAGCAGCTCAAGACCGCGATCGGGGAGTTCACCAGGCAGTTCCAGGTCGCCGACGGCTCAGGGCTGCAGAAGGAGGAGCCGGTGGACGCGATGGACAAGCGCGACCAGGGCCAGGAGAAGATCACGTCGCACAAGCCCATCACTCAGGAGCCCGTTGCTCAGGAGTCCGCTGCCAACAAGCCCCGCACGCCGGCTGCCTGATGGGTGCCCAGCTCAGCGTCTACCGCCGGCGCATCAGGTCGATGCAGTCGACCAAGAAGATCACCAAGGCGATGGAGCTCATTGCGGCTTCGCGGATCGCGAAGGCGCAGCAGGCTGTCAACGCTGCCCGCCCGTACGAGCGCGAGATCACCAGGGTGCTCTCGGCACTGGCCTCGCAGTCGACGATCAACCACCCCCTGGTGAACGACAAGCCCAACCCGTCGCGGGCGGCGGTGCTCGTGATCACCAGTGACCGCGGCTTGGCCGGTGGCTACAGCTCCAACGCCATCAAGCAGGCCGAGGCGCTGGGCAACCTGCTGCGCGAGGAGGGCAAGGAGCCCGTCACCTACTTGGTGGGGCGCAAGGCGGCGGCCTTCTACCGCTTCCGCAACCGCCCGGTCGAGACCAGCTGGACCGGCTTCTCCGAGAAGCCCGCCTACGCCGACGCCAAACAGGTCGCGGACTCCCTCATCGAGGCATTCATCCTGGACACCGCGGAGGGGGGCGTAGATGAGATCCACGTCGTCTACACCGAGTACGTCTCAGCGCTGACCCAGAAGCCGACCGCCGTGCGCGTCCTGCCGCTGGTCGTCGAGGAGTCCGACCAGCCCGCGCCCGACGGCCCGCTGCCGCTGTACGAGTTCGAGCCGGGGGCTGAGGCCCTGCTCGACGCGCTGCTGCCTCGTTACGTCGAGACCCGGGTCTATGCCGCCCTGCTGGCTTCTGCGGCGTCGGAGTCGGCGTCGCGCCGGCGCGCCATGAAGGCCGCGACCGACAACGCCGACGACCTCATCAAGTCGCTCACCCGAGCAGCGAACGCGGCCCGTCAGGCCGAGATCACCCAAGAGATCAGCGAGATCGTTGGCGGCGCAAGCGCGCTCGCCTCGGCAGGGAGTGAGTGAGCACATGAGCATCGCCGTGGAACAGAGCACCGAAGATGTCGCATCCGGCGGTATCGGTCGGGTCGCCCGGGTCATCGGTCCCGTCGTGGACGTGGAGTTCGCTCCGGACGAAATGCCCGAGATCTACAACGCGCTTCACGTGGACCGCACGATGGGCGGGGAGACCGTCACGCTGACGCTGGAGGTCGCGCAGCACATCGGCGACAACCTCGTGCGCGCCATCTCGATGCAGCCGACCGACGGGGTGGTGCGCGGCACCGCCGTCCACGACACCGGCTCGGCCATCTCGGTGCCCGTCGGCGACGTCACCAAGGGCCACGTGTTCAACGCCCTCGGCAAGCCGATGGACGTGTCCGAACAGTCCCTGGACATCACGACCCGCTGGCCCATCCACCGTCCGTCACCGCCCTTCGACCAGCTCGAGAGCAAGACCGAGATGTTCACCACCGGCATCAAGGTCATCGACCTGCTCGCGCCGTACGTCTCCGGTGGCAAGATCGGCCTGTTCGGTGGCGCCGGTGTCGGCAAGACGGTCATCATCCAGGAGATGATCTACCGCGTCGCCAAGGAGTTCTCGGGCGTCTCGGTGTTCGCCGGTGTCGGCGAGCGGACCCGCGAGGGCAACGACCTGTTCGGTGAGATGACCGAGTCCGGCGTCATCAACGACACCGCGCTCGTGTTCGGCCAGATGGACGAGCCGCCGGGCACGCGGCTTCGCGTGGCGCTGTCAGCACTGACGATGGCGGAGTACTTCCGCGACGTACAGAAGCAGGACGTGCTGCTGTTCATCGACAACATCTTCCGGTTCACCCAGGCCGGTTCTGAGGTCTCAACCCTGCTCGGCCGCATGCCGTCCGCGGTGGGCTACCAGCCGACCCTGGCCGACGAGATGGGCGTGCTGCAGGAGCGCATCACCTCCACGCGCGGCCACTCGATCACGTCGCTGCAGGCGATCTACGTGCCCGCTGACGACATCACCGACCCGGCGCCGCACACCACCTTCACCCACCTCGACGCCACCACGAACCTGAACCGGGCGATCTCCGAGCTCGGCATCTACCCGGCCGTGGACCCGCTGGACTCCACCTCGCGGATCCTGGACCCGAAGTACGTGGGCGAGGACCACTACAACACCGCGCGCGAGGTGCAGCGCATCCTGCAGAAGTACAAGGAGCTGCAGGACATCATCGCCATCCTCGGGGTCGACGAGCTCTCCGAGGAGGACAAGGTCCTGGTCAACAGGGCCCGCCGCATCCAGCGCTTCCTGAGCCAGCCGTTCTTCGTGGCCGAGCAGTTCACCGGCCAGCCCGGCAAGTTCGTCCCGCTCGATGAGACGATCGACAGCTTCAAAAAGCTCACCCAGGGCGAGTACGACCACATCCCCGAGCAGGCCTTCTTCCTGTGCGGCGGCCTGGAGGACGTCGAGGCCAACGCCAAGAAGCTGAACGGCTGAGCCCGGTAGGCTGAACTGCAGAGCGGTTACCCCAGCGCGCACCTGACCGGAGGGCAGCACAGTGGCTGAGTTCCACGTCGAGCTGGTCTCGGTCGAGCGCGAGGTGTGGAGCGGCGAGGCCACCGCTGTCAGCGCCCGGACCACGGTCGGCGACATCGGCATCCTGCCGGGCCATGTCCCGCTGCTCGGTGAGCTGGCCGAGGGCTTCCCGGTGCAGATCGCCCAGTCCGGCGGCGCCGAGGTCGTTGCGGCGGTGCATGGCGGCTTCCTGTCCGTGACCGATGAGGGCGTGACCATCTTGGCCGAGATCGCCGAGCTGACCGACGACATCGACGCCAACCGGGCCAAGGCGGCGCTGGACGCAGCCAAGCAGGCAGGTGACGACAGTGCCGTGCGACGGGCCGAGGGTCGGTTGCGCGCAGCCGGTCAGCCGGTCTGACGCGGGCCCTGGGCCGGCGCTGCCCGCGCTAGCGGGGCTAGGGCAAGGCCGCAACGACGCGCTGCCGTCAGCGCTCGCCGCCCGGCTTCCACAGCACGTCGCCGGAGGGGTTCGCGACCCGGGACAGGATGAACAGCAGGTCCGACAGCCGGTTGAGGTAGAGCGCGGGCTCCTTGTTCGTCGCCTCGGGCTGGTCCTCCAGCAACGCCCAGACGGCCCGCTCGGAGCGCCGGGTCACGGTGCGCGCCACGTGCAGCAGCGCCGCCCCCGGCGTACCGCCCGGGAGGATGAAGGACGCGAGCTTCTCGAGCCGGGCGTTGTAGTCGTCGCAGGCCGCCTCCAGGCGCGCGGTGTCCTCCGGCAGCACGCGCAGCGGCGGGTAAGCGGGCTCGGCCACCACCGGCGTGCACAGGTCCGCCCCGACGTCGAACAGGTCGTTCTGCACGCGGGTCAGCAGGGTGACGAGCTCCTCGGGCAGGCTGCCGAGCGCGATCGCGACCCCGATCGCGGTGTTGGCCTCGTCCACGTCGGCGTACGCCGTCAGCCGCGGGTCGGTCTTGCGGACCCGGCTCATGTCGCCGAGCGCGGTGGTGCCGTCGTCGCCGGTCTTGGTGTAGATGCGGGTGAGGTGCACGGCCATGGTCAGCACCCTAGTTCCGCGGACCGCAGCCGCATCCGGGGACCGCACCCGCTGCTGCTCCATAGACTCCCCGGGTGGAGCGCTTCGTGGTCACCGGAGGTGCCCGGCTCGCCGGCGCGGTCTCGGTGACCGGGGCCAAGAACAGCGTGCTCAAGCTCATGGCGGCCGCCCTGCTGGCGCCGGGGCGTACGACGCTGACTAACGTGCCGCAGATCATGGACGTGCCGGTCATGTCCCAGCTGCTGCGCCGGCTCGGCTGCACGGTCGAGGCATCCCCCGGTGCGGTGACGATCGACGTGCCCGAGCAGGTCGGCCACGAGGCCGACTACGACCTCGTACGCCGGATCCGTGGCTCGATCGCGGTGCTCGGCCCGCTGCTCGCCCGCTGCGGGGAGGCGCGGGTCGCTCTGCCCGGCGGTGACGCGATCGGCAGCCGCCCGTTGGACATGCACATCGCAGGGCTGATCCGGCTGGGCGCCGAGGTCGAGATCGAGCACGGTTACGTCGTGGCGCGCGCCGCCCGGCTCGCCGGGGCCCAGGTGTGGCTGGACTTCCCGAGCGTCGGCGCGACCGAGAACGTGCTGATGGCGGCGGTGCTGGCAAAGGGCACGACCACGATTGACAATGCGGCGCGCGAGCCCGAGATCGTCGACCTCTGCCAGATGCTGGCGCAGATGGGCGCGTCCATTGACGGCGTCGGCACCAGCACATTGGAGATCGTCGGCGTCGAGGGGCTCGCGCCGACCTCGCACAGCACCGTGCCGGACCGCATCGTCGTCGGCAGCTGGGCCATCGGCGCGGTCATGACCCGCGGCGACGTGCTCGTGCAGGGCGGTCGGCCGGAGCACCTCGAGGTGCCGCTGTCCAAGCTGGCCGACGCCGGCGCCGTCGTCACCCCCGAGCCGGGTGGTCTGCGTGTGCGCATGGACGGTCGGCCCCGCTCGGTCGACCTCGTCACGCTGCCCTACCCGGGCTTCCCGACCGATCTGCAGCCGATGTTCCTGGCCCTCGACGGGATCGCCGAGGGCACCGCCATGGTCACCGAGAACGTCTTCGAGTCGCGCTGGATGTACGTCGACGAGCTGCGCCGGCTGGGCGCGGACGTGCGGACCGACGGCCACCACGCCGTCGTACGCGGTCGTGAGCGGCTGTCCGCGGCACCGGTGCGAGCGCACGACATCCGGGCCGGCGTCGGGCTGGTGCTGGCGGCCCTGGTGGCCGACGGGAGGACCGAGGTGTCCGACGTACACCACATCGACCGGGGGTATGAGGGCTTCGTCGACAAGCTCGTCGGCCTGGGCGCGGACGTGCGGCGCGAGAGCGCGCCGGAGGAGCCCTACTAGCCTCAGACGAGCTGCTTGGCCCGCGTCGCGTCAGAGCGGAAGACCAGGACCACGTGCTCGCCGGGCAGCTCGCCCTCGGAGACGTTGGCGCGGATGCCGGCCTCCCGGAGCAGCTCGCGCAGCATCAACGCGTCGTCGCGGGTCCGCACGGTGCTGACGGGTACCAGCAGGCCGTAGTCCCCGGCCGAGGCCAGCTTGGCCAGGCGCTGCGCCTGCCGGCCGTCGCGGTGGCTGGTCGAGAAGACCCAGCGGCTCAAGATCATGCAGCCCACGAGCGCCCCGACAGCGACCAGGGGGCCGACGAGGTAGTGGTAGCTCGACACGACCGGCACTGCGCCAGTATCGCCCCTGGGCACACGCGGGGGCGACCGAGGTCTCGATCAGCTGCGTGTCTGTTGTGCTGCGGCGTGTCGTTCGGGCACGTGACCCGATCGAGATCACCATGGGCAACCAATGTCGGCTGTCGGGCGTCTACCAGGTGTGGGCCAGCTGAGCGGCCAGGTGCGGCCGAGTGAGGAGGTGAGGGGCGTGCGATCCGAGACGCGCATCGTCGAGCCCGGCGCCGTCATGTCCCTGCACGGCCGGCTGGACGTGGTCGCCGCGGCAGACGCGCGCCTCGCGCTCGCCGATGCGGTGGACGCCGGGGACGGTGAGCTGGTCCTCGACCTGGCCGGTCTCGAGTCGGTCGACGCCACCGGTCTGGGCGTACTCCTCGGTGCCCACCGCCGGGCGCAGCGGGCCGGCCGCTCCGTCGTCCTGCGCAGCGTCCCGGACCGGGTGGGCCGGCTGCTGTTGATCACCCGGCTGGACCGCGTGCTGCGCACCACAGCGTCGGTCTGAGCGCAGGTGCCCCGGATACCCTGACCCTCCACGACGCAAGGGGCAGCCATGACCGAGCAGGTGCCGTCGATCGGCAGCGAGATGCCCGGGGGCGAGGTGCTGGGTGCGGACGCTACCCGGCCGTCCCGGGACAAGCCGTGGGTCATGCGGACCTACGCCGGGCACTCGACGCCGGCCAAGAGCAACGAGCTCTACCGCAACAACCTGTCCAAGGGCCAGACCGGGCTGAGCGTCGCCTTCGACCTGCCGACCCAGACCGGGTACGACCCGGACGACGAGCTCGCGCGCGGTGAGGTCGGCAAGGTCGGCGTACCGGTGAGTCACCTGGGGGACATGCGGGCGCTGTTCGACGGCATCCCCCTGGCCGAGATGAACACCTCGATGACGATCAACGCCACCGCGATGTGGCTGCTCGCGCTCTACGAGGTCGTCGCCGAGGAGCAGGGAGCTGACGCCGGGCAGCTTGCCGGCACGACCCAGAACGACATCATCAAGGAGTACCTCTCGCGCGGGACCTACGTGTTCCCGCCGGCGCCCTCGCTGCGGTTGATCACCGACATGGTCGCCTACACGGTCACCGAGATCCCTCGGTGGAACCCGATCAACATCTGCAGCTACCACCTGCAGGAGGCCGGGGCGACGCCGGTCCAGGAGATCTCCTACGCCCTGTGCACCGCGATCGCGGTGCTGGACGCGGTCAAGGCTGCGGGCCAGGTGCCCGAACAGCGGTTCGGGGAGGTCTGCGCGCGCATCTCCTTCTTCGTCAACGCCGGCGTCCGCTTCGTCGAGGAGATGTGCAAGATGCGGGCGTTCACCCGCCTGTGGGACACGCTGCTGCTCGACCGGTACGGCGTGCAGGACCCCAAGCACCGGCGCTTCCGCTACGGCGTGCAGGTCAACTCCCTCGGCCTGACCGAGGCGCAGCCGGAGAACAACGTCCAGCGGATCGTGCTCGAGATGCTCGGCGTCACGTTGTCCAAGGACGCGCGCGCCCGCGCCGTACAGCTGCCTGCCTGGAACGAGGCCCTCGGCCTGCCCCGCCCGTGGGACCAGCAGTGGTCGCTTCGCCTGCAGCAGGTCCTGGCCTTCGAGACCGACCTGCTGGAGTACGACGACCTGTTCGAGGGCTCGGTGGTCGTGGAGGCCAAGGTCGCCGGGCTGGTCGAGCAGGTGCAGGCCGAGGTCGACCGCGTCCAGGCGATGGGCGGCGCCGTCGTAGCGGTGGAGACCGGCTATATGAAGAGCGCGCTGGTCGCCTCGCACGCCGAGCGCCGGCGCCGGATCGAGGCCGGTGAGGACGTCGTGGTCGGCGTCAACCGCTTCACGACCAGCGAGCCGAACCCGCTGCTCGCCGACATCGATGCCGCCATCATGACGGTCGACCCGGAGACGGAGGCGCGGGCGGTCGAGGCGATCGTGGCGTGGCGTGCGGGCCGCGACGCCGCTGTCGTGGACGACGCGCTGCTGGCGCTGCGGGACGCCTGCAAGACCGACGCGAACCTCATGCCGGCCACCTTGGCCTGCGCGCGGGCCGGCGTCACGACCGGCGAGTGGTCCCAGGCGCTGCGCGAGGTGTTCGGGGAGTACCGCGCCCCCACGGGCGTCTCGGGCGCGGTTGCCTCGGGGGAGGCAGGTTCCGCGGTCGCCGCCGTACGCCGGCAGGTGCGCGCCACCGGGGAGGAGCTCGGGGTGCGCCTGCGCTTCCTGGTGGGCAAGCCGGGGCTCGATGGCCATTCGAACGGGGCCGAGCAGATCGCCGTACGCGCCAGGGATGTCGGTTTTGAGGTCGTCTACCAGGGGATCCGCCTGACTGCAGCGCAGATCGTGGCGGCAGCCGTCGAGGAGGACGTGCACGTGATCGGGCTGTCGATCCTGTCCGGCTCGCACATGGAGGCCGTCCCGGCGGTGCTGGCGGGGCTGAGCGAGGCGGGCATCGGTGACGTCCCGGTCGTGGTCGGCGGCATCATCCCGGACGGTGACGCGGCCCGGCTCCGGGCGGCCGGTGTGGCCCGGGTGTTCACCCCGAAGGATTTCGAGCTGACCCAGATCATGCAGTCGGTGGTGGAGGTCATCAGGGCTGCCCATGACCTGCCGCCCGTCTGACAGCTTCTGCCGACATCCGCGCCCCGGAGGGGGCACCGGGGGGTGAGAGCGGGCTAGAGGGGCGGGAGCCAGGTCGGGCGGCCGATCCGGACGTGCACCCCCGGGCTGTAGAGCACGTGCGGCTCGCCCACCGGTTGCGGCAGGCCGGCGGCGACCACGAGGTCCTCGCGCAGCTCGAGCAGCTGCGCCCGGTGCAGCGGCCACGGCTCGTGCTCCACTGGCGCCCACGCGGTCCGGCCCCGGTAGGAGCGGGAGTACAGGCCCCAGCGGGCGGTCAGCCACAGCGACAGCGGGTCGGTCTCGTACAGCGCCCCGATGCGCACCGTGATCCGGCCGCCGGCGCCGCGGGGACCGGGCCAGCGGCGTGCGGTCGTCCAGGTGCGCACGTCGCCCTGGCACTCCACCCGCATCCTGGCCCACGTGTAGGGCAGGCGGTAGGCGAGGCGGGCGGTGAGGACGGGCAGCAGCCGGGCGGCCTCCAGCGAGCGGAAGACGACGCCGCGCCGACCCTGCCCGTCGACGGCGTACAGCCGGACGTTGGTCTCGGCGAAGCGCGACAGGTGTGGCACCGGCCGTGAGCCCAGCAGGCCGACGTCCTGCATGCTGAACGGCACGAGACCGACCCAGGTCACCCCGTCGAGCACGTCCGGGAGCGTCCCGGGCGGGAGCAGGGGAGCCACGGCCTCGGGGTCGACCGGCCAGTGCAGCATCGCGAGCTCTGCCCAGCCCTGCGTGAACACGGGCCGTCCCAGCAGGGCCGGGGCGGTCTCGGTGAGTGGCGCAGGGGTCATGGCCCCATGGTGGCCGCCATCGGGATCAGTCGCAGCCCGGGGCCCGGTGACAGCAGGGACCTCAGCCGCAGCGGCGGGCGATGAGCTGTTGCACGGCCCGCCCGGCGGGAGCGCCGACATCGAGCTGGTCTGCGGGGTAGGGCTTGCCGAACAGCACCTGTACGGGCGACTCGCCCTCCCGGGCCGGGCGCGCCTTCACCGCCGCGCAATCGTGGACGGTGAGCACCAGTGTGGTGCGGGTCGCGGGGGCGTGCGGCCGGAGCTCGAGAGGCGTCCGGAGCCCAGTGCGGACAGCCAGGCCTGGCAGGGC
>JAABUU010001021.1_pt1 | contig 52138 bp, 55 predicted proteins | sample 5559301 | NCBI WGS metagenome assembly JAABUU01 (sample SAMN10711884, study PRJNA513360) | rock metagenome | isolation source: Antarctica rocks | place: Antarctica: Victoria Land, Richard Nunatak white | reverse complement strand
ATGATCACACTACGAAGGGGCTAATTTACGAAGGATGGTCCCATGTCTCACAGGAGTACATAAATGAGAAGGTTTCTACTATGCCAGAGCGATTAAAAGCAGTTATAGAAGGAGAGGGTAGAATGACAGGCTATTAAAATATAATATATCTCTTTTAATTCAGTAGTAAATTTGGTGGTTGGGTGCGGGGAAAATTTGTGAGTCCGGCTTTTTTTGCTACCCGCGTGCTTAGGTAGGTTGGTGATCTAGCGCGCGTCAGAAAAACCCTTGTATTATTACAAGTACCGTTTTGTAATTTTCCCGCATATGAGCTTCAACCGCGTTCGAAAAATCAAAAACCAAACACCACTCTTATAATTTCAGTATGGCGGCGGTAAGTGATAGACTTTAAATATGATCGATGTTCGCTAACAGCGCTTTAGGCTATCTCCACCGTCTCCGAGAGCAGGGACTTCCGGGGCCTCAACCTGGTTGCGGCCCACTCCCATATTCGCGGGTTGGGAGTCGATGAAGACACGCTGGAGCCCAGAACCTCCTCGCAAGGACTTGTCGGTCAGGAGAAAGCTCGGAAAGCGGCCGCTGTCATACTCAAAATGGTCCAAGAAGGCAAAATTGCTGGAAGAGCTGTTCTGATTGCTGGTCCCCCCAGTACTGGGAAAACCGCAATTGCAATGGGGATGGCTCAGTCGTTGGGGTCAGATACGCCGTTTACGATGCTCGCAGCTTCAGAAATATTCTCGCTGGAAATGTCAAAGACGGAAGGCTTGACACAGGCTTTTCGCAAATCGATAGGGGTGCGCATTAAAGAGGAGAGTGAAATGATTGAGGGAGAAGTAGTGGAGATACAGATAGATCGAAGCGTCACCGGGGTTTGTTTTTCCTCTTCATTGCTCCTCGCAGTTCAGACTGACCATGCTATTATCGCCAGGGCAACAAACAGGGCAAACTAACCATCAAAACCACCGACATGGAAACCATCTACGACATGGGCACTAAAATGATCGACTCCATGTCCCGCGAACGCGTCATGGCCGGCGACATCATCTCCATCGACAAATCCTCCGGTAAAATCACCAAACTGGGCCGCTCGTTTGCTCGCTCACGGGACTACGACGCCATGGGCGCCGATACCAAATTCGTCCAATGCCCCGACGGCGAATTGCAAAAACGCAAAGAAGTCACCCACACCGTCAGCCTGCACGAAATTGACGTCATCAATTCTCGCACCCAAGGCTTTCTTGCTCTATTCTCCGGCGACACCGGCGAGATCAGAAGCGAAGTCCGCGACCAGATCAACACCAAAGTCGGCGAATGGAAAGAAGAAGGCAAGGCCGAAATCGTCCCCGGCGTGCTCTTCATCGACGAGGTCCACATGCTCGACATCGAGTGCTTCTCCTACATCAACCGCGCCCTCGAGGACGAACTCGCCCCCATAGTCATCATGGCCTCCAACCGCGGCCACACCCGCATTCGCGGAACCTCCTACCGCTCCCCGCATGGTCTCCCCCTCGACTTCCTCGACCGCGTCGTCATTGTCTCCACGCACGCTTACGACAGCGATGAAATTCGTCAGATCCTAGCTATCAGAGCCGCCGAGGAGGAGGTCGACGTCTCGCCCAACGCCCTTGCGCTTCTGACGAAAATCGGCAAGGAAGCGGGACTGAGATATGCGAGCAACCTCATCACCACCAGCGCGTTGCTGTCGCAGAAACGAAGAGGCAAAGGCGTGGATGTGGAGGATGTGGAGAGGAGTTTCAAGCTGTTTTTTGATCCGGCGAGGAGTGTCAAGTTTGTGGCGGAGTTTGAGAAGAGGTTTATTGGGGACGAAGGGGGGGTGATGCTTTCGGTGACAAACGGGCACGGGGATGCGATGGAGATGTAGCGTTGTTTGCGTGTGATACTAGGGCGTGAAGGGGGGGTGTTTGGAGTTTGGAAGCGAGGAAAAAGCGAATAGGGTGATAGAAGTGTGTGTATCATAGATTTGTAAGAGATCTTTCTGTACGAGGGGATATATACTACGCCTATACCACCCCCCAATGACACATACAGTAGAACCTAATCAAATCCCCACATACAGTAGAACCCAATCAAACCCCCCACTGACACATACAGTACATAGAACCCAATCCAAAAACCCCCCACCCCAACCCAACCCATACCAATTTAAAAAACCCCCCATTCAATCCCACCCACCCCAACAGCTCAACAACCAGAAACTTCCATCCTCGAACTCGTAAACCGAGAACTGCCTAAAGGATAGGATTCTCTGCTGCAGTGAAGTGGGTGTGTTGAGTTTTTCCCCCTCTGATTATTAAGTCCAGTTGGTGGTGGTGGGGGGGGGGGGAGGTATATGGTTTGTTGAATGCATAAGTTGGGGTTTTAGAAAGAAAGAAAAAAAGGGGGCGGGAATGGAGTTGTAGGAGGGGGGGGGGGGGGAGACTAGAGCTAGGTATATATACGAGTTGTGGAAGCTTTGAAAGGTTACGATATGCAAGAGGTAGGGTGGAGCAATGTCTTATAGATAGAGATGGGTGGTCTGCGCAGCCGGGTTGATGGCCCTCGCTGTCTTCGTCCACGTGCGCTGCACGGCTTCCTCTCATCAGGCTTTCCAACTCATCGCCTCATCCCTATCCCCTTTCGCAACCCCAGCGCCCTGGCATCACGAAGCGTTCCCCTCTCTTTCCCTCTCTTCATCTCCCTCGCCATCGCCCTCTCCATCCCTTTCCTTTCGCTCTCCATGCCCTTCTCCCCCCCCCGAGCCCAAAGCACCTCAGCACCTCAGACCATCAAGTGAAAATAAGATGTTCAAGAACTGCGAAGCCCTGTCATACCTAATATCGCACTGGCACGTTCCTTTCCAAGAAATGTAGGAAGCTTCATACGAAGCCCACGTCCGCCATCCATGGTCCCTCACCTCCAACCCTCCGGAACTCCACGCCCTCCCCAAAATAGCCCGCCGCATCCCACTGCGCCATCGTAACGCCATCATATGGGCCGTGAGGTTCGCCACCGTCACGCGCGTCGGACCAGCGATACTCCCACGTTTTCTTCGTTGCTTCGCTTTCATGCTGTTGCTCCAGCGTGTAATTATCATTGTTGATGGGGAGATCGACCCAGTCTTCGCCTGTTTCACGTGCGTATTGCCGCATCAGCAATTCTCGCTCCGCGTCGTAAATTTCCACCTGCCCGCGTGTAAGAAGCTGGTCTGCGGCGCCGGTAATGGCTTCGACAGCTTCCCTGCGGCGGGTTTCGGCGTGGTCTTCGGCCGGGTTTTGGGGGTCGAAGTCCATGGCGTCGTCTGCTGCTGTGCGTTTGTTCTTCGTTTTGTTCTGCCATTTTGGTTTTTTCTTCTCCTTGCCCTTTCCCAAGCGTGCGAGGGCTTCCAGCACCGTTTCGCCGCGCTCGAGGTAGGGTATCAGAGTTTTGAGTATGTCGGCTGTGAGTACGGCATCGTCTTCGATAGCCTTCTGTCGCCGATCCTCGTCCCGCTTGTCTGCGGCCTCTTTGGCCTTTTTCATGTCTTTTTTTGAGACACCTTCGAGCCATGAATCGTGCTGCGCGTCGGGGTCTGTGGCTTTGCGGACAAAGTTTCCTTGGGCGTCAAAGCGGCCTTCTTCTTGCTCGGATTTCATGTTGAACGCGTCGAGTTTAGGGGCGTGGGCTTTCTTGCCGCCGGCGCCGACTTCTTCGTCTACCTGTCCGTTGGTATCCGCTCGTTCTTCTTCGGCAACATCAGACTCGCTGCTACTGTCTACCTCGTCGTCTTTTCTCCGACCGTTTCCCACGCCACTCAAGCCTGTGCCGTCGCCATTAAGTGAGAAATCCGCAGAGACATGTCCGCCGCTTTTACTAGAAGGAATCTGCCCCTCGATCTCCTCGACCTCAAGAAATCTGACAATCTTGTCCTTTTTCTTCCCTTCTCCCACAACCTCCTCATCCTCATCCCCGTCCCCTTCCCCCATGCCCGCATCCAAATCCGCGAACATGTCATCCTCCTCTTCCCTCTTGCTTCCCGGGCCCTTTCCCCCTTGCTTCCTCGCTTCTTTGGCTTTTACGTCGGCTCTGGCACCAAAGCCTTCGTTGGAGCTATCAGATTCGTAGCCGTCGATATTGACTGCATTGCGTTTTGCTTGTTGGCCGCGCTTGCCAATCTCATCGGCCTCTAAGATTGCATCCTCCTCCGGGGCATCGGGTACGAGAGCAGAAGGATTCCGTACGTCGAAGCGGGGCTTCTTATTAGGTCCTTCATGGTCGAGATGGTGGGTACGAGAGAATTCTTCGTCGCCGCGTTTAGGGCGCGGAGCGGGGCGGCGGGCGGACATGGTGGGGGAGGATGCAGTGGGGGAAAGACAAATTGATGGGGTTCTGAGGTGACTGGAGACTGGAGACTGGAGGTACTCTTTAGCAAGGGAGACAGCTGCTTGTTACTTCGATCTGACATTAACAAGGGGGAGGGGGGTGGTCGGTTGCGGATAGTGGCGCGGCTAACGAGAAATCTATGTTCATACAGTAATTCTATACTCCGTAGTGACAACCTCAAGGTAGTACAAAGATCGCTGATGCAAATGATCTTTGGTTATGATGACAGTCTCGTTGGTCCAGATCTAAAGATTATCATACCACCACAGTGTTCTTCATACAAAGAGCCCTATGGTCAATGCTCAGGACCCCCCACCTTAAAGTAATTGTTTGAGCTCAAGCCTGACCTTCCGCATACAATCTAAAAACATCTTGACTATCTTCCTCCTTAATCCTCAGACCGTGAGACAGTTTCTAAACATCTTGAAACCCTTGTTCTCCTTCAACATGGTCAGTACACGATATCCGAAACCTATACCGCAGCTCAAACTAACGTCTTGCAGTTCAACCCGGGCTATTACGAGGACGACGAGATGACCGGGGGGATTTTCCCATCAGCCATGATGAGACGAGCAGCAGGAGGAGCACCCCGCCGCTTCGATGAGTACTACCGCTGCTACCCTGTCGTCATGCTTCCCGGCCCAGAGCGAGACAACGTCAATCATGGAGGAAAAGTCATCATGCCGCCCAGTGCTCTCGACAAGCTCACAAGATTACATATCACATATCCCATGCTCTTTGAGTTGATAAATGGAGCTAAAGAGCGTATGACACACGCGGGTGTCTTGGAGTTCATCGCAGAAGAAGGAAAAATCTATCTCCCGTTTTGGATGATGCAGACCCTAGACCTTGAGCCGGGCGATCTCCTTCAAATAAAGTCCACAGATCTTCCCTCCGGCCAGTTTGTAAAACTCCAAGCGCAGTCAACCTCCTTCCTAGACATCTCAGACCCCAAAGCCGTCCTCGAAAACGCTTTTCGCAATTTCTCCTGCCTAACCAAAGGCGACATCTTTACCTTTTCCTACAACGACCAAATATACGAAATGGCTGTTCTAGAAACGAAACCCGAAACACAGAAAAACGCCATCGGCGTGCTAGAAACAGATCTCGAAGTCGATTTCGCGCCACCCGTAGGCTACGAGGAGCCGAAACGGCCAAGCGGCACAAGTACACCCAGGAGCATGACGGGCGGGTTGCCTGCTGGAGGCACACTGCATAACACAGGCACCATGGCCCAAAAAATCAACTATGCCGCCATAGCCCCATCTTCCAACTCCGCAGCCGCAGGCGCTAAAGCCGTATCATCCAACTTTCTCCTCGGCGGACAAAAGCTTAGAGGAGGAAAGGCAGTCACCCCTAAAGCCACGACACCTGTTGCTGGTGCTTCTACGAATCCTCCTCCTACGACTGTGAGACAAACAAACGGCCCGCAGCCGCTGAGATTGCCGCCTGGCCAATTGTTCTTTGGCTATGAGATCAAGCCTGTGAAGAAGAGTGGAGAGCAGAAGGTGGTCGATGAATCGAAGCCGAAATTTCCGGGCCAGGGCCAGACGCTGAGGAGTGGGCCTAAGAAAATTGTGGGCAACGGGGACACTGGAGCGGAAGCGAAAGGAAAGGGGAAGGAAGAGAAGAACGATGACGGGGGGCAGAGATTGAGAGGTGGGAGGACACTGAGGGATGCACCGAAATAAGGGGTGTATCTGTGTCATTTGTAGCATAGCCTATGGCGTATGGGGTGTGGCGCTATAGCGTCATGAAGTAAGTAGACATCTTATCATGTGGAGCGAATGTATCAAATTCAGATCTCCGAAACGCGTACTTTTCTCTTTTTAATTTCGTATCCATGTAGGAATCTCCCTTAGCCGAGCGTTTCTGTCCGTTCTTTACTAGAATGATCTCTCCTGCATTGACCACTTCTCTACCATCCCAGTTGCACCAACCTCAACCCCCTAATCCACCTTAACAACCCCACCATCTCCCTCAACCTCAACCTTCTCCCCTACCTCCTCATCTCCACCCCCTTTCCCAACCGCCCCCACTTTCCCCTCCTCCTCAACCTCATCCTCCACACTGGCCTTCCTATACTTGCTCTCCTTCTTTGCAACAACCTCGACCTCAGCACTCGCATCCCTCTTCCTTTTCCTACCCATATACACCAAAGACGCACCGAAGCTGGGGGCTGGTGTTGCGGATTTGGTGGTCCGTTTCTTCTCTTGGCCCTGTGGCGCCGCGGTTTCGTCGTCGTCGTCTTCGATTTCTATCGTGACGATTTCTTTTTTGGTAGGGTTTGGTTTGACAGTGGGGTTGGGGTTGGGGTTGGCATTGGCGGTATCTTTGGTGGTGGTTGTGGTGGATTTATTGGTTGTGGAGGAAGGGGTGCTGGAAGGAAGGGAAGAGTTCTTTTTCTCGCGGCGGAGCTTGGAGATGCGTTCGTGGATGGCTTTGGGGGTTGCTCCTATGAGGGGAGGGAGTGTTAGGATTTGTGTGGGAGGAGGTGGGAAGAATCAAGGGGGAGAAGGGTGGGAAAGGGGAGAGGAGTAGGGTTAAGAGGGAATGGTGGGAGTAAAACAGGGGAACGTGGTAAAATGAGGTAAGAGATTCAAAGCAAGGCAAGACTCGCCCTCAAACATCCCCGCCAACCCATCAACATCAATCTCGTTGGCATTTGTTTTCATAAGCTGCAGAAGCAACTAAGGTGAATAGAGAAAAATATTAGTGGTCTTGCCCTATCAGAAGTTTGGCACAAGACCTTGCAAACAGGGATAGAGAGATAGAGGAGCTACTTACCTTGCGGTCGTTGTCGGGCGTCCATTGCTGGTGGTGACGTTAGTGGTATTTCTAACAGGGACTGGGAGAGGAGGTTGGAAGGAACAGGGAAAGGAGGTGGTGGGTGAGGGCGTGAACGGAAGGCAAGATTTGACAAGAAGCATCAATGACAATGTGATATTGTAAGAAAGGAGCAATAACGTACAATTCTCCCCATCTTGCCTTTTGAAGTTGAACGCCGACGTTTGTTAATAGCTGATATTCAGGTATGGAAGGGAGAGCTCTCATACTCTCCTTCGTATTGAGACGGGACGAATGTGCCACGAAGAAAGATTGTGTTGGACGATGAGGTATGCGTGCGTGAGGGGTGAAGAGCGGATTGCGATGGAGTGTTGAAGGTTGGGGTGGGTGGATGCGTGTGTGTTGAGGTGTAGGTGCGTGCGTGTTGAGTTGTGGGTGTGAAGGAGTGAATGAGGGTTTTGGGTGAATGATACAGATTATTGGAACCGGGGTAAGGGCTGGAGGGTGGATGGGAGATGGGGCTTAGGGGGCGTGCATAGGGGATTAGTGCGCGGAGTATGTGGGGGAGCTTTGCTGTTGGATGGATAGGTAGATTGACAGGGAATTCTCATTATATTGATAACTCAAAAGAGTCTATACGATTATACTCCCTACCCGCAAACCGATCCCTCTAAACCAACCACAACGCCCCTCTCAAGAAAATCCGCTATCTTTCACCCCCTTCTCCCCTTCCGCCATCCTAATCAACCGATTCCACGCATACTGCTCCGCCTGATACGACGCCTTCACCAGTTCCATAATCCCCATCAAATCAATCTCCTCCTCCAAATCAAACACATCCCCCTCGTCCGTCAGCTCCTGACACAGCCCCAACATCGCCGCCGTAAACCCGATCCAGAACAGCACATCCCTGGCATCCAGCGTGCCCGTATGTTCTCGGAACTCGACGGCGTGGCAGTGCGTGGCTAGGGGCGAGAATGCGGGGCGGGATTTGTAGCTGATTTTTGAGAAGTTGGCTTCCTCGCGGTCGAATTCGAATATGTCTTGCAGGTCAGGAAGCGTGGTGGCGGTGTAGACTTCATGCCGGAATTGGGAGCCGGTGGTGCCTTTTTGCATGTTGTTCCATAGGCTGAGGGGCCCGTGGGGTTGGGAGCGGTGGTGAAGGGGTTGGATTTTTTGGATTTCGGATTCGAAGGAGCCCCAGATGGCGATGAGGTTTTGGAGGGTACGGAGTTGGAAATGGTCCTCGTCTTCTAAGGGCGCGTATTGTAGGCGGAAGCTACAGCGCTCGTTGGTCCATGCTGTGTGTTTTGGAGAGCGGGCTGCATGGTGCGTGGAACCGGAAATAGTTGGAAACGTGATGGGAGTGAGTCTGGCTAGTATTCTTGTTATGGTTTTCTGCGCATGCTGCCATTGTGTGAAGGTGAAATAGGGGCTGAGAAGCTCTACCCCAATGACATGGCGGTTAGCAGTTGCAAGACTGCCTCGTCGTTTTCGAAGAACGCCACCCGGGGACAGGAGCTGCGGCGCCTCCAGGGCATTCCACTTGGACTCGTGCAGGTCATTTCTGTCTCTAGGGACATGGGTGTCGAGTAATCGCGGATCCGGATTTCGTGTCACTTTCGGCTGGTTGCAGCCTAGGATTGCTGCAAGATGCGCCAATGAAGCACGAGAGCGTGTAGCTTCGGTATGAGGGCGGCTTCTTGGAGACAGAGAATGGTCGCGAGAGAGCCGTCTATCGAGTATTCTATCATCCACAGCGAAGATAAATTCGAGGCTGAACCGAAAGCGGATATTCTCCATGCTAGCTGACATTTCGATGATTTGAGATTGGTATCAGAGGTCGAGGCTGGGAATTGAAGGATTTGAAGTCTGGCATGCGATCATTTTTGAAGCAATGAGATGTGTGTGATAATTTACTGATCCATTGTCCGAAGCAAAGCCAGAGTGACAGACTAAGCGTTCTTTGTTAGGAAACAATAAGTGTTGTATTGCTTTGTCCCGGCAGCAAATATCGGACAACAAGAATAACACAAACACTGAAGAGATGACGGCTTACTGGCTAAATCGCTCATGGTGAAATTATGCATTGGATATCTTACAAAGCAAACCATGGTGTCCTGTTATCCATGGATGGAGGGCCTTCATTGGTCGTTCGTCTCGTGAATAGACTATCCACATATGAGAACTTGCACTCATGGATCAAACAGCATATCCAAGGATCTGATGCTACCTTGCCTTCTGCTTCATGAAGATCTGACAAACCAGTCATATGTTTCGCTTAAGATAACTTATTTTGCAGAAAGATATCAAAAGCAGTAGATCAACAATCTTATCGCGAAATAATCGAGAAAGAATGAGCGCAGTGACAGCAAGATAGCGACATAGCTATCTCGCTATATAGAAGAACATGAAGCCAAAAGCTTCGATGATATGCTCGTTTTTGCATGAATGGCCAATTGGTCCATGAATGCGAGCCCTCAGTTGTGAATAGTCTATCCACAACGCGTATGAGGTTCTCTGCCAATACCCATAGGGTTCATATTCAGGAAAGCCATTTCAAATTAGGAACATGGCATCCGATCTATGGATGGTGATATCTACCAACCGCGTGCATCATGTACACAATATGGCGAGCATAGCGGATTACAATTTAGTCAATGTGGTGACCCAAGCTTCTGGTGAGCTGATGAGGATCTTGGGCATATAAAATTGAGCGTAGAGAGCAGTGAAGCGTAAACGAGCGCGACCAATTTGGCAGGACAGTATCAAACTGGAAATCAAGAGAAGACAATAACAAGGCAGAGATGGCTCGACTGACGCTAACCACTTTGGAATTAAGCGTCATCTGGGACAGCATCCCGTTTCTGTTCGTGATCATCTTTCTGAAATATCTTAATTGTCGATGTTGCTCGCATGGCGGTCCACAAGACCTCTATCTGTCAACAACGAGGCTGGTTCCCCGTTTCAAGACTCACAGGACGCCCAAAGTACTTCTGGACTGCAAAAGTTGTTGCATTTCATACAGCAAGGCAAGTACTTACCATGGCTGCAGGGATTTATGACATTCAGATAAGAGCAGAAGCTCTCGCACTTTAATAGGAGATAACCCGAAGAGACATTATGATAGATCCAATACTGCGATCATTACAGGCTACCGACGATCCCCTTCATCACATTCAACAGTGAGAAAAGCATTTGCTAGCTTTTGTACCAAGGCAATTAATAATATGGTTGGCACCGCGTTCGTTTATAAAGCTGATCGAGCTCCTAGGAGGATTCAAGAATACTACCACTGGGCCTACTCGTCGAGCTTCAATTCTTCGAGACGCTATACACATCAACGCTGCCGTCCCACTCTTTTCACTGCTATTCATATGAACGGACAGATTTGGTTGCCTAAACAGGGTACAATTGCTGCCTCGAAGGATGACTACTCATGATAACAGTTGAGTGGGCTCACCACATGTGGGTAAATACCTGGTGGATAGATAGATCGGACTTACTCTATCTCCACCACTGATCAGCCTTTTGAAGCTCAGCGGTAAGCCCTCCATCCAATGCTGTAACCACAAGGTGAAATAGGACCAAGCGCATGAAGCTGGGCTACTGTATCGATTTGTGTTTACGATACAAAATTCCTATAAGCGCGACTCTAAGCGCGGAGAAGTTCAGATCAGTGAGTACAAAATCGGCAATAATAAACGCTGATTGTGATAAAATATGGTATTGCAGATTTCGACTATCCTATCTACCCACTTGTCCCCATCCCATCAATAAATCGCCATCACATCGCTGATTTGCTTCAAAATTATCAGCCGTCATGAACTTAACATGATGAACTAGGAAATCCCTAATCAAGCTCATGTCCTGAATTGATCGATCGTCATCACCACCATAAATTTGGTCCTCGAGTCTGTCGGACGCCTCGAGCAACTCCGGGGGAGGGTTGCAGCTGCCGAAAAGAAAGGAGTGGAGCCCAAATCTTCGTGGCGCGCGTTTGCCGTTGTGTACGTAACGGCCGACGCTGTGGGGTATTCCTGTCGCGTAATTCACCGGACAGGTAAGGGAACTACAGGGTTCGGTGGGCTCCCGCCAGGTCTTTCGGTCTTGTAAGTCCGAGGCCCAGGGGATGGAGGCCCATGACATGTCAATGATCAAGGAGCCGAAAAGCTTTTCCTGTTGAAGGTAGAGTCGCCTGAGTTTGTAGAATTTTTTGGGCCTAAAGACTCTGGGTTGAGAGGGTTCTTTGTGTTGAGAAGGTTCTCTGGTGTGAGAGGAACCTCTTGTTTGAGAAGGTTCTCTGGTGTGAGAGGAACCTCTGGTTTGAGAGGGTTCTCTGGTGTGAGAGGAACCTCTGGTTTGAGAGGGTTCTCTGGTGTGAGAGGAACCTCTGGTTTGAGAGGGTTCTCTGGTGTGAGAGGAACCTCTGGTTTGAGAGGACTCTCTGGATTGAATGGTATTTCCTTCCATTCTGAATTGTAGGGTTCTGGTTTTAAGAACGTTGAATCCAAATTACTGATTCTGAGATAGATGGAGGTACGATGAGGCAGGAAGACTTATAAAGACCCTGGCTGGAGCTTTTTGTTCCTCGGGTGGTAACAAAGCCATTCTTAAGTGCCCAGTTCAACCCCTTTCCTCTTTTCTCTATTCTGCGAACAATCCCGTTATTCGTCATCAGCTCGGCCGAGATCCCTTTCCTTCTCGCAAAAATACATCGCAATCATGACCAACGTCTTAGATAAGATTGTGCTCAACTTCTCTAACCCTTCAGTAATAACAAAGTCATCTTCAGACGTGTGACTTGATTTTCTCATCTTCATGCCCCACTACATGACTTACAGGTATTGAAAGATGGTCTTTTTTTTTCTTTAGGTTATGTATGCTCACGTTCAGCCACTTTTCCCCATATGAATGCGTGGGCAGAATTTGTCATGAATGTTCTGTTGCGAACAAAGCCTCAAAGGCCTACTCATAAAACGCATTTTGATCTTTTCACGAAGCATATAAGAAATATCATGAAAAACCCCATCGACATTTGTTCGTTTAGTAGATACTAGGAATTGTTTCACGACTGGCTAGGTAGGTATGTTACTATATATATTTGACTTAGGAAGCAATCCTTTCATTCACTGAATCTTTCAACTCACGATTAGGCTCCCTCCATCAACCAAACCTCTTCATCCTCGACAGCGAACCCGTCCCCAGACCCCAACACCATCACATCCCCTCACACCCCCTTCCAACCCCCCACCCCATCCTCAACAACCTTGACATGATGCCTCACAAACCCCTCAATCAACAACCTTGACATGATGCCTCACAAACCCCTCAATCAACAACTTATCCAAATCATCCGCCTCCCCCCTCACCCACCGCGCACTCGCCTCCCAAAGCTTCGGCGGCAAATTATTGCTCCCGAAAAACTCATCCACCGTCGCGGCCTCCTCGCCGTTGTGCAGGTAGCGGCCTTGGCTGTGGGGGACGTCGGTGACGAAGTTGAGGGGGCAGGCGGGGCAGGTGCAGGGGGAGGGGTTGTTGAGCCAGGTTGATAGGGGCTGGGCTTGGCAGAGGAGGCGGGCGGCGAACCAGGAGGAGTCGAGACGGAAGTAAGGGGTTTGTGGTGGGGTGGAGGGGGGCGTGTGGAAGGTGTCGTCGTTGTGGGGGTTGGTGGGGGATGGTGGTGGGGTGTGGAAGGTGTCTGGGGCGTGGGTTGTTGGAGGGGAAGGGATTGTGATGAAGGTTTTGTCCATGATGAATTGTAGATCGTCGGATTATTATTTTTCGTGCAGGGTGTTGTAGAATCGAATTGTTGGTGAGTAGGGATGTGAAGAACTTACATGAGGGAAACGGTCTTATAAGGACCTCTCTGCTCGTTGTCCTATCTGTGGGGATAAAGCCATTGTTGGGAGTTCGTCTACATCGGGAAAAGATCTCAAGCTTTTTTGTTCGCCATCCCAAATTCCGTAGACAGTCTCGTGATCGGAATGTCATTGTCTCTCTCGAAATTTTTCTTGCGAGATGGCAACTTCCAATAGCTCAGCCATTGTGGTAACAGGTTTTTGGCATCATATATACGCTTTTGTAACCATCCATAACCACTGAGAGCTTTGCTTCCTTTGTGAAGTGAGGGATATCGAGGGCGTATGGGAAAAGGGGAAAAGGGTGAGTTGGATCGAAGTGATGTTTCGAGCCTTTTCGTATTTTGAACTATGGTTTGCTATGATTTGATATTGCTTAGTTTGGGTTGATGAACTGGATTCTAAGAGTTCGAAAAAAAATGGCTTTGCTGTATTGCGAGACTAAGTGTATGTAGAGAAAACAGTTTAAGTATATCAAGTTTATCATGGATTACAAGAAAGCACATGCATTGTTAAGATATATTTCGATGAATGTTGGTGATTCGACTTACTAATTCTCGAAGCTATAAAGCAGACGCGATAGACAGAATCGAAGAAAGTAATATAGGAAATGAGTCATTCTTACAGTCACCTACTCTGACGACCGGCGTGGCCATGAATTATAGTCTACTAGTGTGTACACCCGCGTCCTGTGCCAACTGTGCAAACGTCGAACTCACAGCCACATTACTTGCCAGCTTGTTCAATTCCTCTTGACGCCGGCATTCCAAAGCCTCGATATTCATCAAGAGAACTCGATTGCCAGCAACTAAAATATCATGCTTCTCCTGTGTCCATGTCCCTCCAACATTGTTTTTGGCTTCGGCTTTAAACGCCTCGGTCATGGCAATCATGCCCAATTCGCTAGCCTTCTGAAGATTTGCGTGGTAGCGCTCGTGGATCTTGTCTTTTTCAGTCAGGTAGCAGTGTGCACAAAGGGGACTTGTGGATTCTATGGTTATAGGGCGCCAGAGGTTGTGGCCGTGCTCGATTCGGGTGCTGTGGCCACAGCCTGCGTGGTAGACGAAGGAGTTTGCAGACATGGTTCCTAGTCGGATTGTTATGGGATGAAGATGCTGCAGCTCGGTTATAATGACCTTGTGGTGAGTATGAGATCTTGTGGAGAAGAGGCGTAGAGAGAATCTGGAAGGTGGGAATGTTTTGGGGTATTTATGATAATGGCTCCTAAATGACCCTATTTCTGTTTCCTCGTGCCGAACAATGAGGCTTCGATTGGCGCATCATGACAGGCCCGCAGCCATTGTTACACATGTCATTGCAAAGACCATTGTTGAAAGACTTCATGTTCTTTGTGTTGGAACAATGCCTATTGTTTGATGTTTTGCAGCGGATCTCTCCTGAAAAGCCCTATCATGCCTCAAAAGCTCTTCAGACAGGCGTTATTCATTAAGGAGAATCCCGAACTATTGCATAGCCTAACCGTTTGGTTCCCATCACGTCGCTGCAACCATGGTCGGAAACTGTTCATCTGAGAGATATGCTCGCAGTCTACAGCATGTCGAAGTTCATCTTAAAGTAATCGAAGCTCAGGTTGAAGCAGCTGCAGAAATCGAATTCAAGTTGGACGCAGCTGTATCTGAATCCAAAGCCGTGATGGAAGAGAATGACAGTCAAGTCAACGCAGAAAAAAGTCACAAATTTTTGGACGGATCGCCAAAAACCTTTGTTCGACCTGGTTCGAGGGACTTGGAAGCAAACGAAAGAGTCTTTGAATTGGAGGCAGTTGAAAATCGATTCGAGCCCGTCAAACTTACAAAATCCGAACAGTACGCAACCGATCTGCAATTCGGACCAATCGAACCTTTAACCCGAGCATACCAATCAGAAGGCGAGGAAAACGAAAATGGAGGAAATGCAGATGGCTTCGAGGATAATGTACACCTCATCAGTGGAGTTGAACTCGCCAAGCGGCTGTATTCTCTGAAGCGATCCACATCAGGAGAGACAGACAAGCTCGACTCCGTGAAATCTTTAACGCATGGTGGCGAGGCAAAAGTATGGCTTCTTCGACGAAAGAAGAATAAAGAACTCGTTGTCTGCAAGGCTATACCACATGGTTTGAATTCCATTTCGCCTCCCACCGAGGTCCGAATACTCCAGGGTCTCCTCCCCCGACATGACCGCATAATACGCCTCCGAGATTGGTTTTCCGGCTCATTGTCAACACAACTATACTTTGATTATTTCAGTGGAGGAGACTTGGAGCAACTCTCATACCAGTATTACCGTCATAGTGCACGCTTCCCAGAATCCTTCTTGTGGCATATATACCTTCAGCTTTGCGAAGCAGTAGCTTTTATACACCACGGCTACGACCACCGTCGTCAGGGAAAGCAACCCGAGAAATGGCAAAAAATCATACATCGCGACATCAAGCCGGCAAACATCTTTCTCCGCCTCCCACTGAACTACCCGGGGAAGGGACTTTACCCCTCAATCGTCCTTGGCGATTTTGGCATGGCGTCTTTGCACGACACCTCGGATCGAATCATCGGCACACCAGAGTTCCAGCCCCCAGAGATACCCATGGCTTCTCGCAAAGCCGACGTCTGGGCCATTGGCGCCATCATGCATGTCCTCATCCACGATGGACAAGCTCCCATCGCGCCCAAACCAGAGTTCTATGCCGGTTCAAAAATCGATTGGTTTTGTGAGCCAATTGCCCGGGAGCCCAATTTAATTGACGACAAATACTCGCGCGGGCTGACCTTTTGTGTTTTTGGGGCACTGAGAGACGACCCAGATTATCGGTGGGGTGTTGTGGACCTTTTAAACACTATACTGCACTCACAGCAAAGGAAGAGATGTACGAAAGAGGAGTGGGAACCGCTGGCAGATTGGGCTTTTTCTGAGGATCCGAGGATGAAAGCAAAGTGAAGGAGCGCCAGGTGAGCTCTAGGATGTCTGACTGTCGAATCCTACTTGACTAATAGTACAGTGCGCAAGAATTGCTGAGAAGAACTTAGGCTTCACTGACGGCGACACGGACTTGGGCTCTTTCTTGACTTCTCATCTCCCAAGGACGTATGCTCACTTGTTTTATATTTGCGGCTTCTTGGTGGAATTGTAAATCCCGATAGTTGTGAATCGTTTCCTGCACGGACTGTCCAAACAGAATATGAATCGCTGCACTCCCTATGTAGGACCATTGTAAATTAGGGCAAATGTAAATCGAACACCCAGAGATTCTCAATGATTTATTATTTTATGTTATGAGTTAGTGACGGGAGTACGGAGTAGCGTGACAGGACCTCAGACGTGTGGGGCTAAGCGCCTTCGGGTTAGCCCCCTACGCTTAATCCCTATCGGGCTAGCGCTTTGCTTACTACGGACGCTGCGGTGCTGCACTGAGCTCGCGAAGTAAGGTAGGTAAGCAGAGCTAATCCGAAGGGGCTTAGCCCCACACGTCTGAGGTTCTGAGGCAACCAGAATAGCAAATTCCGCATCTGCTTACGCATCCCAAGCTCTGCTACTTCGAAGTCTGTATCATTGTCACGATGGATCCCCGGCTTCATGAAGGGGTGGAAAACGGATGCGTGGCTGGAGAGAAACGGCTCTTGTCGATTTCAAGCCTGGCCTGACTACTCGTATTTGGAGGAAATGAGGCGCTGGTGGCTGCAGCATGCATCGCCCCCATTCGCTGCTGTCCTGCGACGAGCGCCAAACTGTCGAAGCATTTCTCTCAACATCATGGGATGTCCAGCCTCATGCTTTAAGCAACATTTCGAGTCGCTGGAGAGACCATAATCAGGAGCAGTATGAGCAGCTCACCAGCGTCAGTGACTGGTCAACCGTCTCCGTCTCCGTCGCCGCAAGCTCAACCAAAAGCTCAAAACGTGTTGCGGAAACCTATCCGGCGCCCTGCGAGTGGCAGCTCGTCTTCGCAACCAGCAAGCCCGCACTCTGCGATTCCCCAGACGACTACCGTGCCGACTCCTCAATGCTCAGCCTCTCCTGCTTCTGAGCTTGCAGGTCCCTATTCCCAGGGCATGATGCAGTCGATGCAAAGCGGCTCAGCCCCTTCTGAACCAATGTCGCAGAGATCGTCAATCAGCGAAAGCCCAAGCTACAACGGCGCTCAGAGTGGCAATGCTCTCTCCAGTTGCAAGTTCTGCAACCATTGCAAATCAGGTGGGCTTGTAATCCTTCATTACTAGAGCATGGGCTCTAACAGTGTCCAGGGATATCGTACGACGTTCCCTATTATCGATGCAGATTCTGCCAATTCTACTTCTGCAGCAGCTGCCACGGAGCACATCCTTCCAGTCACCAGTCATCCATAATCCGAATGTTGTCAAGGCGAACGATGCCGGATGCCACAAGGTTTGAGAAGAGCTGCTGTCAGTGTCTCAAACCAGTGCATTGTCGCCACGACTGTCAAGAATGTAGTATTTGCTTCTGTGATGAGTGTTTCCTGAGCAAAGAAGGGTCTCATGAACACAGCTCATTCAATACATCTGAGGCCCCTTCCCACCACATGAAAATATCGGATGAGGTGCAAAATCAAGAATGCTGCACAACTCCCGTAGTATCCCACTGCAGTCGTTGTTCAAGCTGTAAGCGAGGTATCCTTTGACTTTCCCTGGACTTGCTGACGAATGACTTAAGCTATTGGACCAACACAGTATGCTTTCATGTGTAAGACTTGCTTGTTCAAGTTCGATGCTACTGTGAAGCTCTGTCAGCCTTGTTACACGGTGTCCTGGTATCTTCACGATCAGACACATGAGTGTATCACTGTAGTCCGTCAACCTCTCTCAGATGATGCCCAAACTCGACTTGGTTGCAGTCAATGCAATGGCAGTAAGCTCATTCATAAGCATATATCATTCACTACGCTAAACATTTGTCGTTCAGGGTTTCCGTCGCTAAACAGAATGACCTTGGATCAGCATCCACACAATGCTTACGTATCCTACATGGGGCCTAGAGCTCGAGAGGCGGCCGTACATACGGCATACCGATCCTGTCAGCGAAAGCGCTTCCGGGAAGACCAACCTCAGGTTACCTTGGAATGTGCTCGTTGCAAGCTTGGTGTGCTACAATTATCGATGTACCTAGAAAAACTGGCTAATGACTCGATCTAGAATTTTCAGACCACACGATGAGAGTCTGTGCCGGACCATGTGAAGGGACTTTTTGTGATCAATGCTTTCCACAAGCCTCAATCAACCACGTTCATGGACCTTCGAGTTTCAGATCGACTTCAGATGAAGCTCGGCCAGAGATTGGATTCTTACCAGCTGGCTGGCGAGCGCTGAAAAATACGGAAGGCAGAATATACTACCTGCAAGACCAGACAAAGAGATTCACATCTGACAAACCACAAGTACCTAATACCTTGCCTGCTGGATGGACTTCAATGCTTGACAGTCATGGGAAACCATATTACTTGGACCACAATACCCGATCGGCGACATATGTGAGCCCTGTCTATGGTATTGCACCTGCTGGTTACGAACTTCGTCAGACCAATACTGGAAGACTGTACTATGTAAATCGTAACACACAGGCTGCAACCTGGCATAAACCTCTACCAATAAACGAGAAATTGCCTGCAGGATGGGAGGCGGGGCAACATGCTGATGGACGTGTCTACTACATCAACCACTTGTCAAAGACAACGCAGTGGACAAAACCTACATCACCAGCCAGAGCACCGGCTCAGCCGGCACAGCCGCCAAGGCATACAACTTCTGCGTCTCACCAAGCGATGCCCCTAAGAACCTCTGCAGGCCACGCGCCTGCGACCGCTGGATCGGCACCAATAAGGCCTACTGGACAAGCGAACCGACCTACACATCCTGCACCCCATCAGGTCAAGCCTACAACACATGCAACCAATCCCACAGCTGCTAGTATAGGTCACGCTACTGCTGGGCCAAGACCTGGAAACCCGGTACATCGGCCGGCGTCAACGGCATCTGTAGGGCAAGCTCCTGCAACCCAACATGCGGCTTCTGGAACGCACGCAGGAGCTCCAGGACACAGACCTTCGATGCCTCATAAAATCGCCTCGGCGCCAGCGGCGACTGGCATTGCAAACATGCGCTCCTCGCTCAACGCTTTGGCTCATAACCCAAAAGCGCAAAAAGTTGCTTTGGGCCTGGGACTATCTGTTTTCCAAGCCGCAGTTGCTCCTAACTTGAATCTTGGCAACACAGATCTCAGTAGCGTGGATTTTGGCGGTACAGATCTGGGTAGTACGGACTTCGGCAGCACAGATACTGGGACTAGCGTTGAGGACTCCAGCAGTACTCCGGCGCAAGATAGTAATCTGGGAGCAAGCTATGAACCTGTGGTCCTACAGTCCAATGAAGTTTTAGATGTGCAGAATCTGAGTACGGAGTCTTATTCGGTTGCCACTGACTTACAGTCGACCGAGACTACAACATGCTGGGCTGCTGATACGTCTCCCACGCAGTACGCCTACACAACGGATACTCCAAGCCCTACCTCAATGTCAACGACTACCATCAGTCCCCCTTTGATGTCTCCTGGTGGATGGACAGATCCTGCGGGTTCTGATGCCTCCTACATGCAAAATCAAGGTCAAACTGGTTATGCGACAGCCCCCTTTATGGGCAATGACGGTTTCCATCAACATCAGAACTCTGCACCACACAACCCGCAGCATCAGAATCCTGCAATGCGTAAAGCTCAGCCCCAGAATCCTGCAATGCGCAAACCACAGCCCCAGAATCCTGCAATGCACAATGCTCAGCACCAGAATCCTACAACGCACAATGCCTATCATCCTGGGAACAAGCCGACAGATTTCCAAAATTCCAGTTTCAGTTCCCACCAGGATTACCAGGCTATCAATTGTCAGAGCACCGATTACACGACACGTGGTATAGACAACCAATCCTATAGCATGACCCAGACGGAGACCGTTGGTGTAACGGACACTTACGACTCGTCTCAGGGCACCGAAACAACCTACGTGGATACTGCTACTTATACTATCGAAGACGAAGGAAACACAGACACAGTGGATAACTCATTTGCCTCCTCGCAGGACTTTTCATCCGACTGTTGAAAATTTTTAAAGAGCTACAAAGATGTGCACCAAAGTGAGACTTGATTTCAAAATTCTAATTAATCATATAATATGTCTATTGCATACAATCTCTTGATAGCAGAAATTTTGCCAAATACTGCCATACATACTTTACATACCGGATGTTCCAACAATGAAAGGCTAACCTAGGAGAAGCTAATTCGAGCGAACAGATTTCTGGGCCCGGCAGACTTGGGTAGTCGCTCTGCCATAAGGCAAATATCGTTTGATACGGCGACCTCATTCAAACATCATCCTATCGTTGAAGCAGCTTGCAACCTCTTGTCGCTAGCAAAGTGCCGTGAAAGCAGTGTGTCTTACGCCTAAGTCAATACCCGCACGCATATCTCAAGTCTTCACTCTCAGAACTCAGATATTTGCTCTACTTTACTTAAACGATCTTGGTGAGTTAGGCTCGACGGAGTAGCGCGAAGCACTTGCAACCACTGTTCGGGCACCAATTACGAGATTACCCGCAAACTCGTGACGCTCAAAACAGCAATCGAGCTCTCCCAAAAGTTGAAATTGGAGACCTTCTGCAACTCAATCACCATTCAAGAGCTAGGAATGGAGGGTCTTGATGGTCGAGGTACTGGCGATTTTCGGAATCAGCATTGAGGCTTTGCCTCTGATTGGAAGATTCACTCGCGTTTAAGCGCTCTAAGGTAGGCGATTGGCTGTAACTAAGCCTGCATGCCGGCTCAATCCGGCTGATAAGTATATGAAATGAAGTGTCGTCTTCTTTTCTGCTTTGTCCTCAACTGTAATTTAATTTTTAAACTCAAAGGGGCTTCCCTTTCTCGAAACAATCTTCTTCACCTACTGTCTTCACGCCGCGATATGTCATTGCAGCCCGCGAACGCCTTTTTTCTTCCTCCGTCGAGCAGTATACTAGGACAATAGCACCTCCGACCTAAATGGAGGGAGTCTCGCAGGTGTTAGCCTGGGGCTAGCTTACTATTCTAGCTTCGGTGGTGCCACAGCTGGTGGCTCTTGAAAAGGATATGGTGGCTGACGCTCTATCTGCGCTCAAATGGCTACCGTTGCCGCGTTTGTCCTGCTCTTTCTGGCCTATTCCCTGATGCCCTTGGCATTCTAGATCCCATTTTCAAACCCGACTGCGTCGCCTGCTAAACCTGCAATGACGCCCAACGTATGTAGTCATGCGATTTCTGAGGTTTAGTGGATGCTCGATTTCGTCAGTATGGCAGCCTTGGACGGTGATGTGGCTCCTGTTTTGGGTTATTGCAAATGTTGCGACGGCGATTTACAGCCTCGATTTGTCGCCTGGTTCTACTACTGGGGCTATGCCTAGCCCGTGAAACAGTAAGTTACAGATGCTCAATCTCCTTCGCCAAAACTAATACCGGAATGCCTTCAGAATTCCTACAACCTCCACCATCTTCAATAAACCACTGGGTCCCTTTCTTCCCGATAATTGTAGAAGCCTCCCAGCTCCTCTTCGACCTCGTTTCCGATATCGGTCCCAACTTTGGTGTCCTCCTTGTCTGGGCGACCAAAACATCGATCTCTTTTCTTTTGCATGCTACCTGATCCGATGAAAAGGCCAGCGCGAGCATAGGTTGAAGAAAGAGAAAGAGAAGCGCTGGCTATAGGCGATGTGTTATTGACTAAAGTCCGAGTCGAATATTAGCAGGATTAGGAGTGTGGGGTCGATGAGTTGATGTATACGCTGGGTGCGGAGTATGACGAGGTACGTTAGCTCTACAAATTCGAAAAACCTTCATGGCAATGACTATCGGAGTCGGCTCTTCTCAGCGAAAGCTCTTGCGGGATATCGGTTTACAGAACTATGCTTCAAAATGTATCGGTCTCGGGATTCTACATGTCCTAACGGATTGTTTGGCTCCAACCACCAGCATAATTGCTCAGGCCGGCCAACAAGATGTAGCAAACGCGGCTTCTACTTTTGTAGATGGGCAGAGTCTAATCACAGCTCACCTCGTCCAGTTTGCTTGGATGAGGTTCAGCAGTCATAACGTTTCTTGTTCATTTCTACATTAGCGAATGAAGCTGTCGGTACTGCCTGCTTTGAGCGAATTATCTAATGTTGTAGACCGCTAATCGGATCAACTAATGTAACCTTGTATCGAATGTAATTTTTTCAGACGTCAGATTCCCAACTAGCAACAACATTGGCGGCTTGCTGCAGCTTACCGAAGTAGAACAAGTAGGAGCTGATGTTAGCCCATTAGACAAATGGTTTAGGACGTTTGTTTAGGGAAACCGTGAGACTGACTGGTATATAGAGTATGGTGGGGACGAATGGAGTCTCCCGTTCCTTCAAAGCAAAAATCCCAAACCTCAAGAGTTGAGCACTTGCTGTCGTTCAACCCATTCACGCTACAGAATGAAAAGGGTTATCCCAGAATTACGTCTAACCAAGTAGTCGAACCGCCCACGCACGCCATGCTTACCACTAGTTCAGCCCTTGAGGCTTTACCACATGGACTGAAAGTTCTTTATAGACGGCAAGGATTCGGTCGTTGAGTATGCCATCAGAGGTGTTTCAGAACTGTGGGTTTAAAGCTGAGAATGGTGCAGACAGAAAAGCGTCCTATTATCTACATCGCGCATAGTCTCGGCGAAATTGTTTTGAAGACTGTAAGTCACATTTAATCCAATAACGCAAGAGAACGCGCCTTGGAACAGCATAGATCAATCAAACCTTCCACATATGGCATCATATTCATGGGCACGCCCCACTAGGGTGGTAATGGCTTCCGTTTGGGGAAAATAATGGTGAATATGGCTTCCATATTTGTTAAAGCAGACAACAGGATTATCAAGAACCTGGAACAAGAATCAGAATATCTCCAGCAACGGCTTGGTCTATATGGACAAAATTAGTAGCGACTTTCTGACCAGATTGCTTGTGAAAACTACGCGACACCCATAGCCTTGGGCCAGACAATAGTGGTCGATTTTCTCTATCCTCCCTCGATATCTTACTGACCACGATCAGATTATTCCAAAAGCTTCGGCAGTTGTGTCTGGAGAAGCGGACGCAGAGTCCATCGCTATATCGGCGAACCACGTTGACATGATCAAATTTACCTCATGTGAAGATCCGAGATACAGAAAGGTTTCGTAACATCTGCGATTTACGATACGAGAGTCATCAGACGTCATTTAATTTCATTGAGACGAGCAGTTCAGGCTCGAAAAGAGTGAGAAATAGTCCGAAATTCTCTATTAGAGAATAGAATTCGATAGAACTTGAAATTACAGTTCGATCAGATCCTCAAGATGAGTTCTTGATTCCGTTCAGGTTGGCTGGAATCCCTGAGACAGAGCATTTTGTGGGCAGAACCAAGGAACTCATAGAGAAACAGCATTCCAAGGTGACGGTTCAGAACGGGTAGCTGTGGTTCTGCACGGTCTTGGAGGTATTGGCAAAATCCAACTGGCAGTCACGTTCATAAAAGAATGCAGAGATATCTACTCAGCCATTTTTTGGCTGAAGGGCAAGAATGAAGACAGACAAAAAGAGTCTTTTGCTAGCATAGCGAGACGGTTGTAAAACCTGATTCCATCTTCTACGTCGATAAAGGCGGCCGTGGAGACCGATGACACCGACAAGATGGTTGAGTCTGTCAAGGGATGGCTTTCAATTAGCGGAATTCCAAACGGATGCTTGTTTTCGACAACGTCGATGACTCGCAGGCTATGATATAAATGTATAACTGCCTGAAGCGCGTCATGCAACTATCTTGCTTACATCCCGAACTTCTCCCCCTCTCTCCCTCCGTACCGAAAAGAACCAGCAACCAACCCACCAATCGACCAACAAACAACCCTCCCCCACCCGAAATCCCCCGACTCACCCCCTTCTCCACCTCGCACAGACAATCCATCGAAACACCCATAAAATTAATCGTGCTTCAACCACCACGAAGCCAACGCTGTGGTTGTGTCGGAATGAAAGAACTAATATTGTTGGTAATAGTATGGATGTTTATTGTGTGAGGGAGTAGTTTTGATGGTGGGGGAATGGCGATTTGGGGTGGTTCATCAGCTGATCGAGGAGATAGATACAAGACTCAAATGTAACCATCCACCCAAATACCCATCCACACCATCACACCCCCGTATCACTACTTCCCTCATCTTCCCCCACAACCCCGTTTCCCCCGCGAGATTCAGACGAAAGTATCCACCAACCACAACGGGTCAAGATCTACAACCCTATGTCATCATCTCTGGAAAATGTATAATGGTAGAGAGCGGATGGGATTGGAGACGAGCGGGGAAGCGTTGAAGTGGGATGCGGGCGTTGGTGTAGATCGTGATGGAGTTTGCAGGGGGGGAGGGTGGGGAAGGAGTGGGGAGCGGATGTTGAAGGATTGGGGGGTGGAAAAGGGTCGCGGATGGAGCGGGAGGGTAGGGTGGAAAATGGGGGGTTAGGGGGAGGCGGGTGTAGGGTGGGGAAAAGGGTAAAACCGGATAAAGGGTAGAGCGGGAGGAAGGAGAAGATTGGTCAAGGATGCTAGGAGGTATGTAAGATCGCTCGTAGCATGGAGGTTATTGCGTTCTCGGTCAGGTTCTGACCGAATGCTAAGTAAGTACTTATTTTTTGGGGCCAAATCAGTACTTCAGGTAATGTTCTTCTTTTTATAAGCTCTTAGGAAGTTTAGATTAGATGGGTTGGGGAAGGACATGCTCGTACTTGGCTGAAGGGGGGAAAGGGTGGAGTGAAAGCCAGGACAGGAATCATAACGTGGTATCAGATAACTTGATCTGAAAGATTGTAGAGTGATGCGAGTATTGGGGTAGGTTGTGGAGGGATAGAAACTCGGTCGTCGCGATGGGATGGATCCCTGAGTTGGGTGGACCTCGAGAGATTTAGATAGATCGGTTGGAATTGAAGCGGCTGTCAGATACAACGAACTATGAAACATGCAAGAAGTCAATAAACAAAGGGAAGACACGTCCAGCAGTTAAAGGAAATAGATTGCATCAAAACCTTAGACGCCGTTATCGCATATCTGCCGTGACCAGTGTACCCTTGTGCTAGACTCGCTGGTTTCCGAGGACCTTGTCGAAGAGATCAATCGTTTCCTCCCACGCGAAGGTAACCAACACTCTTGATCTTTCCATTTCAGTTGAAGTAGCTAGACGTTCCGGCCTTCGATCGCGCTGGCCAGTCATGCGCAGCATTTGGGGCAACAGAATCATGGTGGAGAATCCTGACCGACGTTCTGCTAAACGTGTTTTGAATCAGACTGGTGGATACGGTAAGATCTGGTGTGGTGGTGTTCATGTCCTGTATGAGACACTCTCTTCCCTTCTCTTTCCGTACAACCTGTGTCTTGATGCGCCATTTCTGGAGACACTTCCGAAGAACAAAGGCATCACTCATATTATATCGATTTAATTTCATGTCGACTTCTTGTGTTTCGGGAGGCGTGGCGTTCTCGATAGGTTCAACACGAGATATTTTTCTTAGTCGAAAGTCTTTAACGTCTTTCGCGATCATTCGAACTTGATCTGTTTCCGGAGCTTTGAGATGCTAATAACACTTCAATAGAGCAATCTAAAGATAACTTTGGGCATGCTAGTATACCTTCACCGTATCATCTATCAGCTGATACCGCAAACCAATCAGCATGATGAATCTGTAGAAGGAACACCTTCCATACCTTTGAACTATCTTCTCCAGCTTCACAGTGGATGATTGCAGGGTATGCCTAGTTCTTCTCAGCGACTCTGAAGATAGTGGAGTGTGTGAGCGGCATACTAACCTGGTGAGCAACCACTGAGTGCTTGTAATTCTCAGCCTATACTTTGAATTAGCGGATGCTGAAAGTTGAAGTTATCTCTCCGAGATTCTACCTGAGATTCTTGCTTGTCGTTGTTATATGCTATGCCCTGGAGATGCTTTAAACCTCACAGTGTTTTCGTAATTCGTAAGAGGTGAATTTGTAGAGAGTTGAATGAGGACTGGTGATATAGTTTCATTGATTCAGGAACATTCATGTCATTAGTGGTCTCTCTTATAAACATTGCGAGACTCAAGCCTGGAGTAAGAAAACAATATATTGCAGTAGCAGTTTCAAAACCATGGTTGCAGCACGCAACGAAAGGGCACGCGACTCTCTCGCAAGATTCGTCTCAAAAGCTATAAATCTTGCTAGTAATATGCAAGGGAGAAGACATTCTTCACCAGTCATCATGTTACTCATGTCTTTATCCTTGTTAGCTTGATGAGCAAAGGGCAAAGAAACCAGTTCGGTGCTTAATTGTTGTTGCCACTCAGCAGACTTGATACATTGTTCCGCAGCACTCGTTTCAGTATTGACTGGACTTACGCCCTCCTTGATGTAATGGATGTTGTATCATTAGATACTCGAGGGAAGTGAAGTGCATGGGATGTAAATGACTGCATTGGACTTTGTGAGTGCGAGTGGCAGAGAAGGTCCCACCTGGGCAAGCAACAGGTTTCAACAATGCGAGCAAAGAATCCAAAGCTGCGTATGGATTGGACACCGTCTGCTGACCTGAAATTCTTCAGAGAAGAGTCTTCATCGCCTTTTAGCTCACCCGAGTACGGAGTATGTTGCACGCCATTTACATGTTTAAGCATCATTCAAACTACTTAATAGGCAGTTCATAGGCTCCAAAAGGCCAGCTTCGAGAGCAGATAAAACGGTGGCTGATCTCGTTGCCGAATGGCAGGAATTGCGTGGCTAGGACGTTCGTTACACAATACCCCTGCATGACGACCGAAAACGATGGAATAAAGTAGCTTCTGGCAGAGAAGAACGACGTATAAGTCTCAGGAAAAGAAGATAATATATTGAATTAGATGAGAATATATGGTTTTGATATCGGGACTAGCATTAAAGACGGTCGCCGCAGGCATGACTGAGCTATATCGCCCGCTGACATGGGATTATACTCCTTTTTTAAAAAGAAAAAAAGAGAGAAAAACATGGTCGGTATCAGTAAATTGAAAGGATATCAGGCGGCAAAGCACTGCATTGCCCTTAAGTCAGCAGCAATTGTTTAATCCAACGGCAATCATCTATGAGGTATATGATGCGAGCTTGAAAACATTTCCCAAAAGTACAGAGTGTAGAATTCTCATTTGAGTGTGTATACCTACATAGCTTGCTATGTAGGAGCACACAACCTGACGGTCGCCTCAGGCCTTAATCATTCCGGGCTCTAATACCAATCAAGCTAGGGCCAGCCTTATCCGTTTCTATTGTTGTCAGCCCTAATTCGAATTCTCAACTTCACATGCAGATGTCGCTACAATCTTAAGACTTGAGAATTGCAGCCAGTCAGCCACAAACCATCCAGGAGTCCAGTGCAATGGCAGCCGTCTACAAATCCCTCTCCAAAACCAGCGGCCCCAAAGAGCCCTCTGCCACATCCACAACCACCACCTCCGCTCCGAGAAAAACCAAACAACGAGTCCTTATCCTCTCGTCGCGCGGCGTCACCTATCGGCACCGACATCTTCTCAATGACATCTACTCGCTCCTTCCCCATAGTCGCAAAGATGCCAAACTCGATACGAAAACCAAACTCTACCAGCTCAATGAATTGGCTGAATTATATAACTGCAATAATGTCCTGTTCTTCGAAGCGCGCAAAGGGAAGGACTTGTATATATGGATGAGCAAAGCGCCCAACGGGCCCACGGTGAAGATGCACCTCCAGAATCGTATGTGTCCCGTCTCAACTTATCTTCCACTAGGTCTTGAGCACCTCCCGAACCAGCAGAGCTAATCTTATATGAACTCAGTCCACACAATGTCCGAACTCCACTTCCCTGGCAACTGCCTCAAGGGCTCCCGTCCTATCCTCTCCTTCGATCACACCTTCACCACGGCCCCTCATCTCCTCGTTATCAAAGAACTTCTCACTCACATCTTCAGTGTGCCCAAAGGCGCAAGGAAAACAAAACCTTTCGTCGATCACGTCATGGGCTTCACAATCGCTGATGGCAAGATCTGGATACGGTGTTTCCAGATCTCCGAAACCGCCGTCGCAAAATCCGATACCACGGCTGAGGCCTCCGAGGAAAGTGCCAATGGCTCATCCTCGAAACCCACCAAGAAGCCCGAGCGCGCCGATACGAAGGTCTCTCTGGTTGAAATCGGGCCCCGTTTTGTTCTCACACCTATCGTAATTCTAGAATCTAGTTTTGGCGGGCCAGTAATTTACGAGAACAAAGAGTTCGTAAGCCCGAACCAGATACGGTCGGAGCTGAGGATGGGCAAGGCGGGGAGATATAACCGGCGGAATGAGCAAGGGTTAGAGAGGAAAGTGAAGAAGGGGGACTTGGGGTTGAGGACCGGGGTAGGGGGAAGAGAAGTGGACGAGCTGGACGATAGAGTATTGTTCGCTTGAGTCAGGAATACTGTCATGGCAGAAGCATAAAGGACGCATTTGATGTTCACTTGATCATATAAGCATTTCCACCGTGAGTACCACCTATTCTACGTATTAAAGGACTTTTGCAGCCGCATCACGTTTGCAATTGGGAACCACACATGGCTCGCCTGTCAACTAGAGTTTAACGCCTGCAAATTGATTTCTGTCAAACGAAAAAGGTTTTATTTTAGGGTACCACTAAACATACACCCCTTTTTACTACATTGACGCCCCCCACTTACTACATAAACGCCCCCCGTTTACTACACATACACCCCCCTAAATAGGTCTAGCGGCTACCCAACTAGGGTTTAGCGGCTCGATAATCATAACAACGCGCACACGTTCTTCATCAACCAACCACTTTACCTACCCACCACCCACCCTACCTCATCGCCGCCATGGATCTTGCACCCCCTCTAGTGGGTGAGCTCTATGTGAACCACGAGGAGCTTATCGCCGCCGCCAATACATGGGCTGGAGCTCACGCTTACGCGCTCAATATCAAACGCTCGAGCAAAAACAAGCGGAGAATCAAGGATAAAATTTGGTTGAAGTGTGATAGAGGCGGTAAAAATTCGAGTCCTGTCGGGCAAAAGAGACTACACGCCGGTTCAAGGCTCATCGAATGTTCCTTCAAAGCAATAGCTAAATGATCGCTTGACGAGGCGGATTGATTGCTCAGAATCGAAGATTCAGCTCATAATCACTGTTCTATTCTACCTGAATCTCATTCAGCACTATGAAAACTGACTCTGATCAATCAGATCAAAGCAAATATAGCTCATCAAAGCCGTTCAAGAATTACACTCAAGCAAATTCTCACTACTCTACGTTTAGATAGTGAACTGCAGCTCGTACGCGCACTGAGCAAGAGCTAGAGAACTCTACACAACGCGAACCTAATCAATTTGAACACGTTGAAGCGCGTCTGCAGCAACGAGCTGAGCAAGAGCTAGGGCAAACACAAGCGAGGGGTGGGGGAGGTAGGGCGCGGGGCGAAGGTAGAGGTAGAGGGCTAGGTCGAGGAGGTAGAGGGGATGGAGGATTGGAGGGGATGGAGGGGGCGAAGGGTGAAGCTTCGGCTGAGTCTCTATCCGAACATCAGCAGGAAGCTCCAAACGGTGGAGGCTTCTACGGGGTGTTTCAAATTTGATATGTAGTTGCAAATGTAAATCAGCTTCGAAAAACATACATATCGACCCCAAAGATACTTAATTTTTGGTGAGCCGCCCATATAAAATCAAGTATCTTTAAGGTATGATGTTCGTCTGTTTCAAAACTGCCTAACCCTAGTTGGGTAGCCGCTAGACCTATTGGGGGGGGGTGTATGTGTAGTAAACGGGGGGCGTTTATGTAGTAAGTGGGGGGCGTCAATGTAGTAAAAAGGGGTGTATGTTTAGTGGGACCCTTATTTTATTACAAGACCTTTCGGGAATTCGAAGTAAAAGCTGTATACTCTCGAGTCGACTGGTCAGCAACTGATAAGCAGTGGATCTCACCGTTGAGTTTCTAGAGTCATCGAGAAGGGGAAGGATGAAGAGAACCTTTTCTCTCTGGATGATTTACGGCTTGGAAGCAGTTCCTGGATGCAACACAGCCAACCAAAACACCACGGCCGGTCGCTTTACTGGCAACCATCGACGAATCCGCAATCTTTACGCTATCGGGGTCCTGTTGCATGCCTAATTCCGCCTATGAATTCAAAATATCTCATTCATGAAACCAAAACAATAATCCAATAGATCCAAAGCCTTAACTGATACCGATCCTACGCACGAACAAAAATCAATCTTAATAAATCTTAGTCTCCCAAACAAGATTCAGTCCCATCCACTACACAGTCCATGCAACAACATTCTCAAACAATCCCCAAATCCCCTGCATCGAACCCAACTAACCAACCAAACCTCTCTACCCACTGTTTCCTACACTACCCCTGTTCCTGCCAACCGAACCGACCGGCCATCCGTCTTTGAAGAAACATTCTCAGCAGGCACCGCAATAGGGAATCAAACCAACTAGCACGCACTCGGCCCTGAAAGAAGATTCGACGACCTTCATGAACCCCCCTAAATCTCTGCTTATCAAATACATGGAGTCCTCCACCAGCGCCTGCCGAACCCCCCCCTTTCTCCGCCCGCCAAATCCTCAAACCCCCCCCCTATCCACCCACCCAAACCGTCCACAAACTACTGTCAACTTTAATCAACCAAAGACCCCTTCCTCATCCGAATCCCGACCGCAAACATTTCGTTCTGCGCACTCGCTCCCAGCCCCCCAAAAAAAAGTTCGCCGAAATGACGGGCTGAACGTGGATGCCCTGGGTAGCTTGGGGGTTACAATCAGTTGGTTTTGAGGTAGTGCTTTTGGTTTGCTGGGTAAAGGGGATTTTGCTGAGTTGTAATGGTGTTGTATAGGCGTGGTACAGGTATATATGGATGTCTTGTAGAAACTGGGCTATTTCTCGCTACTAAGGTTTACCGAACAGGCGAAGAGATGGGTTAGTGTTTTGTTGCGTTCTTCGTTGGTTGGGTAGGAGATGGTTGCAAGATTGTTTTTGGGGCTTTTGAAAGACTTTGAGGATTTCGGGCTGGAGGAGTTTTGAGGGTTGGTGGATTGGGATTTTTCGGCTTGTGGTGTGGGTAAAAGTGTTCTGTAGTTTAGCTGTAGAGAATTCGTATATTTCTACAAAGTGCCGATCATTACATCTCGTCCCATTGGCCCTTTATTTTTCGCCTTTCCCTTTCCCACCACACATCTCCCGCAGCCATAGTCCATTTCCACCATCTCATTCTTCACCATCTATCCTTCTTCTACCCTACCAAGAGAAACTACACAAGTCCAGATCTTTCTTATCACAGCACGGCCCACAGCACAAATTCAGAACCAGCAGAACTGTTTGGGATATTATGAAGCTTGTGTGGCGAGCACGATGGCATTCCGTGTAGTGCTGCCGAACGTGTTCAGCTAGGAGCGGCGTTCTGCTTGGCATCTAATAGTTGCGACTGCGACTGCAGCACATTTTATTTGCAGTTTTTCAAGTGACACTTACGGTTATTGGCTTGGCTTTGCCATGATCAGTTGTCTGAAAGGGCAAAGGCAGATCGCTAAGGCCATTAGTGATTCTGAACTCAAGACACCCTAAGTATAGTAACCATAGTAGCTATATATTCGACATACAAGATCCCCACCGGTAGTAGACTGTTTTGTAGCTGCTAATAGGATGTAGTATGCTAGAGTATCGTGAGGACCATGAAGTTGAAATGTCGAAGGCCGGAAGCCTGGAAATTAATTAATATGCCTCAAGGTCAAAACGTCAAAACGTCAAGCCGTCCTACGCTTGACTGCCCGAGCGTAGTTTCTTGAAGGCCGTCAGCAATCTCAAATTTGACGTTGGCTCATTCAAGTTACTACTGTGAGCTTCGCAATGTAGGCACAACGGCCGAATAATCTTGAGGCTTTTAGTTCCGTCAAGTACTATAGACCAACGTGTTTCTCAAACCTATAGCATGGTCTGGTCCTCGCTTGCATCGGTTAACGAATGTCCGATACCGATCGATAGATAGGTCAAACAATGGTATCGCGCCTTTCCGAGCCTCCTAATGCGGAGCAGGTTTCACAAAGTCCAGCGCGAACCTTTCGTTACTGAGACGCCGCACGCGAAAAGTCATGGGTTCCAGGGGGCGATTGAATGTAACAATTTCTGTTCGGGGAAGTTGCTGGAACAGCCTATTTAATTTTTCCGGAACTTGGTAATGCGGGCCCCATCTGTCAAAACGGTCACTGACGTTTTGTATCGTGTCAATGGTTATAAATCGTATATCAACAAGATGCACGCTGATGTTCGGAGCTGGGGGATCGGAGCCGGGTGGCCTGGGCCATACGAGTGGCATGAACTTCCACACTTGGTCACTGTGGTTGTAATGGAACTCGAAGTCGTTTTCCTGGTACATTATTGAACTTGTCTCTCTATAGATAGATTTGCATGTTGCCAGGATCGCTACGTAGCCTCTTTGCCAGTGTACTAGCCTTTCCTCAATACTCCATGGTGGAATGTCTGTTGTGGCTATAGTATATGGCAAGACGAAATTGTAGATAATCTCCCGAAGTTCTAACGGGAGGCGAAATAAAGAATTTTTCATATAAGCGTTCGTGAGGCGATCCTGCAATCTCTTCTGCAAATCTGGAGTAATGTTTCCAGATAAAGAAACTATGTGTGTGTTCTTCAGGCCAACAAATGGCAATAGCACAGGTGGCACACTTTGGCCATTTTCAGTACCATGGTAGTCATCTTGCAGGCAGATCTGTAGCTGATGGATCTTAGACACATTGCCAAGGATACTAACCAATTTTGCGACTTGATCTCGTACGCCATCAACCAGAGGTGAATGGCCACTGATGTTGTATTTGATCATGCCAGTGTAGCTATCAACAAGCTGTACACGGATCTGATATCTTCGAATAAGAGCCAAGTTGCGTTCTGCGAACTTGGTTGGGAACACGAAAGTGGTCTTGGGTACCAAGCCAGATGGTAGTATCCATTGGTATGCAAAAGAGATGGCATTATAACGCACGTCAATGACAAAAGTACTGGTGCCGTACATAATCTTAATCGCTTCAAAGTAAATCTGTTTATTGACTACTAAGAATGCAGTATTACCTCGCAGCCAGGCAGTCCCTTTGCCTTGGACCTGTGTCGTAGTGGGAACAACAAGTTGATAAATATGATTCCGAACTTCAACAGGCACCTCTAGCAGTGGACAGCTCGTTGATGTGTGGGGTCGCTCGTGATCGCTCGATCCGTTGCCGTGTTTCCCCTCGTCGTCAAAAGATGGTTCTGTAGTTGCGGGGAGCATTTGCTTATCGTATCCATATACTGAGAAGGAAGCCATCACTTGTAACAGTTGTTGTGATCTGGAGGGTTAGAGATAGAGAGTACGAGTATTTCGAATGACCGCGGATGGTGCTAAGTCCAATGCAGCTAGGCTCATTTCTCGACAGCCAGACAGCTACTCTCTAGGTACTTGATATGGTACTCTCTACTTGGTACTCTCTACTTGTACTTGCTACTCTCTACTCAGTACTCTCTACCAACGTGCCATCACACCACCTCACACCACCGCCGCCGCCTAAGGTACGTCTCTCAAACTCTGGAAATATGAGATGACTACTGTTTTCTCGATATCGGAAGTCTCGATTTAAGACCTGTGTCGCGGTACCCAAAGCATAGCACCAGCCACTAACATGAGCATTACTATCTCTCGTGCCTTGAGTTGGCTGGAATAGTCGCAATTGCATATGCCGGTCACTGATGCAGAAAGCCGATCCTTGCATGTACAGTACGTAGGCAGCAGCGGAACGGAGTGTTGTCATTTATGCATCCAAGTGAGATTATCGTAAGGTAATTGTGATATTGTGATATTCCCAGTACATTCACATCGAAAATGTGATATTCCCACTAAACTCACATGGTTGTAAATTTAAAATACACCGCCATCTGCATTTCATGTCAATCCACTCTCTCTCTCTCTCTACTCCACCGCCACCTTAATAGTCTACTACTGAGACAAGCCAAGCATGGGTCAACGACACCAACTCTTCGTTATTGCCAAGATAAACGGACGTTACCGCAACCTCGCTGCCGTGCACCATCAATGGCTTTACGGTGCTACGGCCCTGAAGCGTTGTCATGGGCTCGTACAGATTTTCCAAGCGGTTGAAAACCGAGTTCCGCTTGAGCAGGAGCCACTTTCAGCTCTGCATCTGGATGAGCAGTCATGGAAGGACGAGAAAAGAGGTGTTGAAGGAAAGGCTTTCGTACCTTTCCCTATGATAGCCACGTGTCTCATTCTAGGCGCATCATTCGATTCTACTGATGGATATCTCCACGAAGTTGACATTGAGCCGTTTGGCATGGAGTACAACGAGGGAGATAACAACAATGGCATTACTATCATTGATGTTTCGGAACTGCACCATGTCCGTTACTGTTTCGCTGACATCTCACCATGGGGCATGGAGAGTCAGACTCCAGTCCCGTTGATGACGCCGCTTTCAGCGAGCGCATACCTCTGGTCGTATTACGATGAAAGCAAGAAGGAGGACCAAGAGAGGTATGGGAATGTTATCGATAGGTTGGAGAAGTGGGACTTGATTGACGTTGCCGCGTTGCGTGACACCTGGCCGAAGGGCACTTGGAGGGATCCCGGTGAGGTAGAGGATTCTGGAGACGAAACAGATCCCGGAGGTCAATCTGAGTCTGACGAGGAAGAAGAGGTTGGGACGGAAGAAAGACATGTGGCAGAAGTAGGATCTAGGGACGTTGCAGAGCCAGGAGGTGACTCTCTTCCAATTCGCCAAGCCAAGTTGTCCCCTGATCCGTCGCCCTTTCCAAACGACCCTGAAGAACCTCTTGCTGAGAAAATGGCCAGTCTTTCAACTAATGACACAGCGAAAACGCTGATTGACCAAGTTGACAATCGACCAGCTACTGGTTCCGTTACGCTTCGAGATTCTGCGATGCAAACAATGCTAGAGGCGGCCTTGCAGCAATCCGTGGCTGATCTTCGGCTGTGGATGCCCGAAGCAGAGATCCTGACCGACTTTCTGCCAAGTCTCAGACGCAAGCTATACGAGGATCCTACCGCTTTGAAGACGTCACCGGCAGGACTATATTTGTTGTGTAGAGCTTTGGAACATGAATACCATGTTGATCTTGCACCGTTGAAGACACTCACAACGAAGGATATTGAAATGGTCGTCTCCAAGCTTCGCGAACAAGGCAGTATGAAGTCAATTGTTCTTTCCAACCTGCCAGATCTACGTGTAGAAGACCTTGAAGAGGCTTTTGTCGGCGAATCTAGCCTCCGAAGTCTTTATCTTCTTGGGACTCCTCGCATCTCGATCAACGCTATCGTCTCGTTTGTCAATAGCCATATGGCAAGCCTACAGGACCTGTACCACACGGAACTTTTGAGACGTCCTTTGCAGCTAAGACTTCATCGGTGGCGACGTGAAGACAAAGCCAGATTCTCGGCAAACTCCGTCAACCAGATGATTTGGATCAAGACTGATGCAGTGAAGCTTAATGAGGAAGGCATGCGGCTTGGGAACGGAGAAGTGGACTGGCAAAAGCTATTGGAAGCGGAAAAGAAAAGCAGGTCATACGAGCCGTCTCTCACGTATGGTGTGTTGCCACTCGACGACATCTTATTACCTCCTGTCAAATTCGTTACCGGTTTGGCCAAATTTTTGAGATGGATGACTAGATGCGACACCTATCAAGAAGGTGTACATAGCTATGGAACCGGTGCGGCGAATTCATTTGCAATGGCCAAGTCATCAATTCAGGGATCGGATTACCAAGTTGGACCCTTGCCTTGCGCACTCTATGCTACAAAAACCAAATCCTTCCCAAGAAGATGGCCATGGATCACAAGCGAATTGATACCGGGGAAGTGGGCTATTGTTATCCATCATGAGGGGTTTTCTGCTTATGACAAACCTGAAAAACACCCTAATATTAGCGCTAAAATAAGTTATGCTTTGGTCACTACACGAGATTCTTCAGACCAAGACCCGATAGTCGCAGACATGTCTTCCTTCCTCAACCAAGTCTCCAAGGATGGGAGCAATGGGGAGCTAAATGTTCAGGAGTTGCAGAACTTTTGGATTGAACAATCCAAGAACATCTTATCAGGCGGCGGTGCGGTCGAACTGTATGACGGAGGGGAAGTTCGCAACCTTCTGCGAAAGGTCTTCTCGGAGGTTGATCACGAATCTGACCGCGGCGATCCTTACGATTATTACTACGATAGCCATTGATAATGCTAGGCGCGTTCCTGAATCATAATATGAATTCGATAGGAGGATGGACTCGTGGCTGAAGGGAGAGCAGCCGAAAAAGCTTAGCAGCATGCTTTAGAAAAGTCTCAGAAGCATTCTTTAACTAATATCAAATGATCACATAGATAAAAAAGTCATTCAAACGAACCCCTAATCGCTTTTCCTTCGCCCCTCCCCTCCGCACCTCTCCAAGCTCCCTCTCCTACCCTTCCCTCCACCAACGTCACACACCCTCACAATATACCAACCCATAACCATCACCAGCCAAGTCAGCAAACCCGAGGTCAAGAGGCGTGAACGGCCAAGCTTTCTGATGATCAATGTAGGAGTCTTGGTTCATTCTTCTCACTCCAGCATCCGTGCAGAATTACATTTGCTTCCGACTATATCCGGCTTCGACAGTAGCTTCATCGGTGTGTTCTTCCTATGCACACCACTTCTCCATTTTAGCATCCCGGCTTTCTTCATCACTTGAATCTTCTGAATTCAGGACCTCCAACAACAACAACAATAACAACAAACACCCCTACCTTTCCTTTTCCCTTCCCCTCATCATGGCCATAACCCATCCCCTCCGCCACCCCACCCCACCAAACCTGCCTACACTACATACGAACCCCCAACCCCCCAAAATATCTCCCTCCTAACCGTCCAAGTATTTCGATTTCCCAAGTTGCTGTATGACGAGGGGGATAGCATTGGGTTGCCTCTGCTTTGCTACTTTAAGGGGGTTAGGAGTATGGGCCCGGGGGGGGGGGGGGGGGGGGGGCAAGGGTACAAGGAGAAAAAAGGGGGAAGGAGGAGACAGCAATGCGGTATTGAGGTTGTGGAGATATTGGCCAGGTTATCGCTTGTGAGGGAAATAAGGGAGGAACCATCAACTAGAGAGAATTAGGAACCGTCCACGAGAGAGATCTCGACCTGTAGATTTATGCCTGCCTAGTTCACAGGAGATGTCCCGCAGTTTGCAAATCCAGGAAAAGAAGGCAAACCCCCAAATGGAATTTTGAGAAAGTACCTTGGGCGTAGATTTGAACGCCCAAAAAAAAAACTTATTAGGAATTCTCGCACTGGCTGGCGAGTCGACTATGTAGCTCGTCGTGTTTTTGGTTTGGAAAGGTTTACGAGATGTTTAGAGAGTTCCCAGTCTTCTAGGTACACGATGTTACGCATGTAGCCTTTTGGCAGGTGTGTGTTTTGGCCTTGGAGGGGATTTGGCTTTGTGGGATGGAGATGTGGAGTCAGATTTTTGAGAGGGATGGGGGTTTTGGTTATTGCCTGGGTCGAAAACATGCTGGAATGATTCAGTGGGGTTGAGGTGATGGGCTTATAGAAATGGAGAATTGGCGAACTCAGGGAGAAGTGGAAAAGCGGTTCTTCAAAGCATAGAATTATAAATAGCGAGGACTAGAATCACCAACCGACCAAGTCTTCAATCCCCCATTGCGAGATCTTGCCCCCACCCCCACCCCCCTTTCTCCGCTCAAGCAACCGTCTCCGAGCAGCGCAGACTTATCCCACACGCTTTCTCGACATCCTTGACCTCCGCAAGAACCAGCCATTCGCCAGGAGATTCAAAGGTGACGGACTGGAGCTTCGGAAGACGCGACTCTTTTAGCCCGGGCAGGCCGTCGAAAAGCCTTGTGGCGTTCCAAGTCGTCAGGTCGCCTACAATCACAAGCGTTTCGATAGAGATCGGAAGCACTTTGGCAAGCGGCTCCGGTGGGTCTGTCGTCGGATCTTCTGCGTATGAAAAGTCGTTTTCCGGTCCCCCGCTGCCATCGAAGAACCACGTTCGAGCGACTTTATGGAAGAAGAGTGCGGAATCGACCCGGACGTGCTTCAAGCTTGTGAAACGACGTAAAGAGCCCATGAATTCCTCGTGGTGGAAGTCGATTGTCCTGAATTGGCGGTCGTGAAGGGTGAGATCCAGTTCTATGAGGGTGTCGGTTGCGTACCTCAGCAGAAGGGCGACGATCACATCGGGCTCCCAGAAAGCGAAATCAAGCCCCGCTTCCGGTGTGATCGCTTCGTACTTGACCTTTTGGAGAGCGGTTGATTCGCTGAATAATTCGGCAAAGCTCGCAGCGGCAACCGAGCTCTGCTCAAGCACGATCTCGGTCACACCCAAATGTCGCGGTTCAAAGTCCCGCGGGCATGAACGTATCGCAGAGAACTCTCCTTCGATATTGTTTCCGTACAGAGTACGCACCGACGGCAGTTGAGCAAAGAACTCGAGCAAAACAAAGTTGTCCCACTCTCTGCTGGAGTTGAGGATACGTACCCCTGAGAGCTTGCTCAGAGCGGGCAGCTTCGCTGGCGGGGCCTCAATACTCGCTCTGACAATACCGCCCAGCATCTCTATCATCTCATCGTCTTGTCCCGAGAAGTTGGCCATAGTGATCGACCGCAGGTTAGGGAGGAGACTAATAGCCAAAGCAGCGCATGCCCGTCCATCGCCAGACGCAATCACTTTGATCCATCTGTCAACGGTATCTTCGTCCTTCAGATACGGTGATTTAGACACTAATGCTACGATTTGGTTTCCAACTTCTTGTATGGCAGCGAGCGTTTCTGTCTTCACCTGGGGATCCGCTTCGTCGTACATGTGTGGCCCACAACTTCCAATTCTGATCTCTTTAGGATAATGGACGTAGTGATCATCTTCCAAGATTGCCCGTAGAATCGTAACAGGATGTTGACTATTATGGAGAATAGTAAGACTCTCATCACTGGTACCGCAGAATATTGTAGAGTGTCTGGTCTTCATGCTTTGGTGGTTTTGCAGTGCTCTGGCACTGATTCCTTCGAGCTCTTTGCAACACCTGCAGAAATTCTCAAGGTCTGATGGGAGTACTTTCTTGATAATTTGCAACAGAATTTCTGTCGGAAGTCTCAATAGTGGTGACATCGTGGGACGTTCTTTGCGGTAGCGTGACTCTGTAAATGGGCTGGTGAGCTATGCCTTTCTATTTTCAGGATATGACGCTGATCGTCACATACCTTCCTGTGACTCCTAGAGTAAGTTGATAGGAAGTTCAAGCTGTTGCGCCTCTGACATTCAACAGAGAGTGATTTGCGATGATTAGCACATGGAAGTGGTATGTTATTCAGTACCAGAGTCCGAAGTGCGGACGGTGAAAGAACCTGGTATGCAACATAACAGAAGAGAATCTTTTATGTGTGGTGGCAGGTGTTGCTGCCCCAGGCTAACGCCTTTCGGCGATAGAAATCGTGAAGCATATAACACGAAAGGACTATGCCCCGCAACTCAGAGATAGAGACTTGTCTTTCAATCATGGTACATCTTGACGAGTCGGGCTTCTTAGCAAGTGGTATACTCTCTCATGGGAGTCCTTAACATTCGTTGAGCGATGTATCCCCCAAAGTTGAAGGTACAAAGTTTTAGATGACACTATGACAATGCAACAACAACAACAAGGGAATTCAAGGCCTAGTGAACAAGGACCTGTCTAGAGTCATGATAAATTGATGTACACTAACGAAAGATGTCTCGGTGTCGCCGTGAATTTAGTGTAGCTTATTGAGTACGAATCGAGGTAGCAGATGTAAGTCTCTGAACAAACGACTCATGTATAATCTCATACCAAACTAAGCATATTATCTGATGATTAAAAGGGACAAACTAGCATCTCTAGATACGAACATTGTATGCTATAGTATTGTACGCTGAAGGGTCCAAGACTGGTGATCAGGGAGACATTACCGTGCGCCTTAGAGTAATTCCGAGCTCATCACAAATTGTTCGCATGTCCTTGTAATCAAGATCATTCGCGCTGGGGGTGGCCGCTTCGAGTGAGATTTCCGAGAGTTTAGGAAGCTGCTCCCCTTTAAGCGTTGACATTCCTGAGAACAAAAGTGTTGCTTCGCCCTTTGTAAAGAACCCCACCAACGTCAGTTTCTCGGTAGAAGCTGGGAGGATATCCAAAAATGGAAGTAGCTGATGGTCGTTCGTTGAGGTATCGTCGCTATCATCGCCACCATCGCTAATAGTGCAGTAGTGTTCAATGCCATCGATGTCTTGCCCGTTGTATCTCACAGGGCCCACATAGATTCCCTGCTCCTTCTGTTTTTCTAGACTCTCATCGCAGAACATAGCCACATTCACCCGGATGCGTTTGAGATTGTTGAAGGAGCGCAGCGAGCCCATCAGTGCCGAGTCAGCCAGCGAGATGTCCGAGTACCATGGATTGACGAAAGTGAGATCTAGCTCTTCCAGGCTATCCTTTGTGTTCCCGAGTAAGCTTGCAATGATGTCACGAGGCTGCCAAAATGAAAAATCAAAGTAAGCATCAGTCCGTTGATATTTGAAACGTTGCAAAGCCTTGATGCCCTTCAAGAATTCACCAAAGCTTGATGCACTGATCGCGCTGTCTTCAAATGCTACCTCCTTTATTTCAGATAATTGAGCCTCAAACGTCCAGTGAAAATCTTCGCCCAATATTTGCGTTCCAGAGATACTACGCATTGACGGCAGTACAGTGAAGAGGGCACACATGGCGAAATCTTCGAAGAAGTCGTCATTTGTGCCAAGTATACGCACCTGCGATAGCTTAGATAGAGCAGCGGGAGACGCAGGTACAGACTCGACATTCGCTCGGACTATCTTCTCTACCATCTTTGCCAAGACAGGACCCCGAGCTCCGGAGTAATCAGTTATTGTCAGCGCCCTTACGTTTGGGAGCATGGTAAGTGCTAAGGCAATGCAAAAGCCTCCATCATCATCCAACCACTTATAATACCATTCCGAGAATTCGTCGGTGCCTTTTAGATACGGACATTCCTCGAGTAACTCAAACATTCCATCATCAAGATCCATCAGAATGGCATCGACTTCGGATAAGACTTGATCATCATGTTCATCTTCATAGCCTTCATCGGTTTGAAAAAGGCAACTGTCTACTCTGATCGTTTGAGGGTAGAACCTATAGAGGCTATCTTCAAGGATCGCATGTAAGATCATAACCGGGTGTTGAGCAACCTTGAAAAGCCCTCCCGACATTGAACCGCATGAAATCGTTGAACAGTTCTTCTTCATCTCTCTGTGTTGCTCCAGCGCCTTATCAGCCAGTCCCCTTATTGCTTTACAGCATGAAGTAAAATTATCGAGGTCGTCCAGGTACACCATGTCGATAATCCGGAGAACTAATTCTGGTGGGAGATCCAGTATTCCAGCCATACTGCAGACGTGCGGCTCTTAACCCAAGCTGTTATCACAACATCTTCACTTTGGACGTTCTGTTGTCTGTGAGGCTTTCCATAATTGCCCTTGTCAGTTGTAGACGAGGTAACGGTAAGTTCGCGTTTGTTGACGCGTAGTACGTCACGTGTGCGGGTATTTACCTTACCGACTAAGGTATCGGGCATCGACTCCGTTTGAACTATAAATATATATTATATATGTTTGGGCAAACCCGACAGCCCCTGGCGGTTTCTAGGGCTAAATTTTGCCCCGGAAGCCGCCCTGAGGTGTCAAGCACTCCCTCTGTCTAAGCGACTGAGTCTATGGAGTGGGTGGGTGGGTCGAAAGCGCATTTCTGCTGAATCTGAGAAACAGGAAGGGATGAAGGGGCATACAGCAGGGGGAACCGCCTATTTATCCCCCTGTTCCCCGCTTCATCTCCTTATTCCCTAGCTGCCGAGTTATGTTGGTAGCCGGGGTGGCAACCCCGGCTACCACTTTCCATGACCCCCTTCGCTTGCCGATAGCCTCCAGTCAAGCTGGCCCTTTTTTTGCAGGATTTAATGACGACGAAACTCTTGAGTGCAAAAATGTCTCCCATTACAACATGTTTCCACATCGCAGGTAGTCTTCTGGCACAATTGCTTTCATTGAGGAGCAATTTTTGCGTAGGCTGGCTCGGTGAAATGATGGTGTGAATACCCAGTCTGCAATGTTGCAGCCTCGGACGAGAGCCCCTGGAGTGCCATGGTCAATCTAGGAGTGTACGGGAGCTACATGTACGCGAGTTTGGAGCTGTTCAACATCAGATCCAGCAGCACAGCAAAGGAAAAAGGGTCCTCAACTCTATGCATCCTTCCCTCCGATGAATTGGAGATTTAGCCCGTCATCAGCGAGCATGTGACTCAAACAGTAAGGTTGAGTCTTGAGCCAGAAATGGTCATATTGCTGAACGTTGATTGCGAGACGATACGGAGCAGATTCACAGGCGTTTGTGATCACTGCATCGTCTTTAGGGCTTGCTATAGGCCGTACACGAAGATCGTCCCAGGTCTTGAATCCGTACTGCGGTGTAGAGGAATCGCAAATATATTCATCCTCAAAGCAGCGTCTCGGTATAACCACTGCTCTGCACAGCATTTTGTTCACCGCAGTGGCGCAGAACCAACCCGTAGGCGAGTTGTTTAAGGACCTAAATTAAGTCTTCCGAGCCAAAATAATTTGTCCATTCTTTGAGTATTTGCTGCAAGGGTGCATTGACCTCTTTGTTGAGCAAAAAGGCGGCGCCAGTTTTGGTCCCTATTGCCCAATTGACGACAGTGCTGAAAAGAAGACTTATTATTATAAGATGTGGCGCAGTGTACTCCGGCGCTGTCATCATGGCGGCGTCGAACAATGTGAGCAATGCGTAAAAATCTCTGACCTGAGGTCTCCCATGCGGATCTTTGGTAAACGGTATTACAAGCGGTACTTGCTCGAGCATCTGGTTTGCAAGCATATGAAATTCGGCATTACACTCGACCAAAGCTTGGAACTCCAATATTATAGGATGAAGCGGTTTCGAGTACGACATGTGCTTTTGCAGAGCCGCGGGTTTTTTGTTGGAGGATTGACTCTTCCCAGACAGCTGATTGAGAAGTCTTTTAATGTCAAATCTAGCAAAATCCATGTTCAGAAATTGTTTCACCTTGCCGGCCAAGTATACCACTCCTCCACCTCCATCGACGACCTCACAGTTAGCGCAGCATTCGCCATCGCGTTTGGAGGCTTCTTACGCATGGATGAGTTCATGTACTTTAACACGAGCTCTGACAAACACATCTCGCAAACTAGACTTACGAGAAATGACGCCTGCTTCGCTAAGGACTTCTCTTACCTCACCTTGTGCCCTAAAACCACCAAGACGTCGACCACTGCCGTCACCGTTACTATTGCAGCTACCGGCGATCGTAACTGCCCCGTGGCCCTCCTCCGCAAACTCTACCTCGCAGATCCGTAGCCAGGTCACGCCCCGATGTTTCGTACCGCCTCCTCTGGCCGCTTCACAGGAACCTTCGCAACGAAAGCCCTCCACCAACATCTCGCCAAGTCCGGCATTGACTCCCCTGAGTTCACCGGTCACTCCTTCCGACGTGGCGCCGCGCAGAGCGCCCCGTATAATGAGTTTGCTGAGGATACAAAATTACTCGGGCGGTGGACTTCCGACTCGGAGAAGCGCTATTAGACGCTGGGCCCGCGAGGACACTTTGCGTTAAGTTTTCAAGCTCAATGCGGGCACCCTCCGCCTTCCACGTAGTGGCCCATATCGCCTATCTTTCCCATACTACGTTACATATCTGGGTGTCCGATTGAATCGGACGCCTTCTGCACTTTGTCTTCGGACCTCTCTCCAACGCCTCTCACTGGCCACCTGCGCTCGTTGACGCCTTCTTCTCACTCTCTTGGCTCTGGGAATACTGTCTGGGCTAGGTGTGACTGTTGGTGACCCTAGCTGAGGCGGCAGCAAGCTTCAAAGCCAGATCTAGAGATCTTCGCCACCAGCTGGGGGTTTTAGCCTATGTCCAATTTGTACTCGTTGTTACCTGTGCGGTATATCTGCAACGTGTCTGCGACGAGGAACAAATGAACAAAACGTGCATTCAATGGTTTCAAATTGCGGTCTAGATCTCCGGATATCCTTAGGATCAACGGACCCATCTATAATCATCTTCTAAGTTTCTGTCACTCGGATTGCTGATCCAGATCCCTCGGTTGCACTGCCCCACATATCACCCAAGCAAAGACATCTCTATTCCAAGAGCTCTAGGATCTTCTGTTGAACAATCTCACTGCTGACGCCCCACCTTCGTCACTCTAAAAGATGCATGCCAAAAATGAGAAGACTATCCCGCTCTCGCCATTCTCCAGCAAGGAAAACAGCTTTCCCAGTCCATTCATAAACACCACTTTTCGTCATTCCAGTCTTATCCATCACTCGCTGGCTCGCTGGATTACCTTCATTCACAATTGCTCTGATGTAAAGCTTCGAGAAAGGTGTCCAAAAAGATCGCGCCCTCTTGCAGGATTCAAACGCTGCCTGCACCGACTCGGTTGCGTATCCTTTACCCCATCCGATGGGTAAGAACAAATATGCGAGTTCGACAGTCAGTGTCGTAGTCGCGGCCGCAACCGGTAACGTGAGATCCTCCGGCAACGCAAGGCTGCCAGCATCCAACGATTTCAGAGTCACGAGGCCGATGAATTCTGTTGATTTTTGCCCTGGCTCTGCGGGTTGCGGTTCGCCTTCAACAGAACCGCTCATCGACTCAAGGACCTTGTGCACAGCATAGGCGACTCTGTATGTGTTTTCTTCTCCTTCATTGGTCGGCAGATTACCTTTCATGACCTTCTCCGTGTCCTCGATGGACTTCGCCCGGCCATGGATGCTTCACAAAGTCAATCGCGAAACCAACTCAAAGAACGAAACTCCACATGAATTCAACGGAGTAACGAAGAGCACGTCTTACCTCCACCACGTAGCCTTTTCGTTGCTGAACAGTTCATGAAACCGCTCGAGCTCCGGACTTCCTCTTTCCGCTTTCGTGACGAGCGTCAATTTCAGCCGTGGTGTGAAGATAACCGGGTCCATCGGGTCGCTCCGCTGCTGCGCTTCGTCACTTTTTAGGTGATTGGCGCTGTCGACTGGTGCGTGTTTCTAGTTCCCCTCGGCCTTGCGAAAGCGTGTGTTGCTTCATTTTGTGCCAAGAACAATGTGGTGGTGTGTGCGCTTAAGCGAACTCTCGGATGACATGGAATGCCCTTTACAGTACTTTTGGTGAGCCGCTGCCCCGCCACGATGGTACGTCTCTCGACCACAGTTCTTGCAAAAATTCTATCACGAAAGGAAGAAGGCAAGCATAGTCTTGAGAGCTAGTCAAATGAGTCGTGCTTCGCTTGGAGTGTCGTCTGGACTCTTTTCGTCGTCTCAATCGTCCAGATTACTTGCTGTAATCACAAGTCATTTAAAAGCTACTCGAGAAAAGTGAGTAATAGTCTTTAAAGATAATGAAAAGCCTAAGGGGGACCAATCTTTTTCAGCGGAGATTTGATTTCTCTCCAGGTAGAGACATCAAAAGCCAGCTATAACCCATCGGGAACTTGGCCGCGTATCACCGAAGTTGTTCAACCTGCGTGGCGGATTTGCCTTTTACACCACATACATTGTTGCCGATGGCTGAGAAGCATTATATGAAGTATCGCATGCTCTGAATAACTTGAATTTTGCTATAAAATAGCGATAAGATGAGGATGACGACGTTGTTCTTGGAGGGTTTTGGTCGCGGCATCAGGGCACAGTGCGCGAATCAAGTGACAAGACAACCATACTTGTGTAATTTTTAGGTGGGAAGTACCTCGAATGTTAAGGACTCGCTACAGAGCACAACGATCGTAGCACTATAAAGATATCAACGTGCGCGCAGACTCTGGGTTGCTCAAAAGTCAAAGTACCTCCGACTTCTTCCGGCACACGGGATGTTTCGTTACACCGGGGGGATTCATTACGACTTGAAATGTTTTTTGCTATCATTCATTGAACTGTCTCGACCGAGTTATTGAGTGATAGCATGATGAATTGCGGCCAAAGCTCAGTCTGCCCTAGTGAATCGGTCTGAATGATATTTCGAAGCCAGCGCTGTTGGAGTGAGAGAGACTGGTAGAGATCACCAAATTTCCATAGCGATTGAAGGAGTTTGTTCATGCCGAATGCCCCTCGCTCAGACTCAATAGGCATAAAGATCATGCTCAAATAATTATGGTCAGACTTCTGTGGCCAGAGGACTTATGCGGCCGAAGAATCTACTTAACCGCATCACGTAGCGATAATCTGTTAGTGCTATTGTCCTTTGATCGCACCGGTTCTTCAACCGAATATGTTCTCTGACCGCAATTGCTTTAGCCAATACAATGTCAGCTAGCAGAATTTTCTTTGGCTGCACAAGTTCTCTAGCCACATGAATTCTCTATACTTGGTTTTATGTGAAGCCCGAACACGGCTGATTCTCTGGCTACAATATTCTCTGGCCGCATAAAGTTCTCTGGCCACATAAATTTTTGGGATGAGCGCCAAAAGAGTTGCGGCTAGAGGGCCAGTATGAAGAACACTTGCGGCTAAGAACACTCGCGGCTGGAGAAACTGACGATATGAACCACAAGAGCGTTGCAGCTGAAGAAGAATATGAGGGGCCAGTACGAAAGTGAGCGGCGAAGTCGGAAAAATACCGGCCTTCTTTGCCATGACCACACAGATTCTTTGACCCGAGGGTGCGGGTGCTCTTCAGGTAAAACCCGCCTCTTGGGGTGGATTGGGTTGGGGTTTGTTTGGGTGTCACCCCAAATCAAAAGCCACGCTATCGAAGACAATAGAAAGACGCGAATCAGCAAAGATGACAAAGAGCTCAACGTTAAATGCGTTTGCAGCATTTAAAACTGTCTTCAGCTTAGTTGAAAGACATTTGTCGAGAAGAGAGAATATGTAATCAAGACTTTTGAAAATTCACAGAAATGCTGTTTTCAAGCTTGATTCAGTCAGTAATAAATTTTTGAATCGCTTCTGATGAAAGGTGTGTTAGATTGATCTGAAACGGGCGATGATCAGCTAGTATGTAATGATGATGATGATAATGAGAGATTTGCAAAACAGCACGACTAGATTGGAAACTGAATTGCAAGGGGCGAAGAGACGGAACGAGACTGCCTTGTCGTCGTGGTTGCCAGTATTCGTAACTAAAGTTCTCATACTTTTGGGGTGGGCTTGTCCATAGCACCTCAAGATTTTTAATTCATAAGATCAACTAAGCTTTTTCAGAAGCAGCAACGTTAGAAACAGACATATTGCAATAGAATAGACTGTTTAACGAACGTGCTAGAATCAGAGGTATTGAATACAAATTCGTAAATCATAAAGGCCGAAAATCCAATCCAAATTTGCACAAAAATCCAAAAACATGAGGCAGTAATTTCCAAGCCAGATCTCAATCTCCAACTTGCTTGATGAGCCACACGGGGATCCGCTCATCTATGGCCTGGCCAAATCCCTCTTACCATGCCCCAATGAGCCCTCAAACTCGATCTTCTATTTGCCACGTGTACTGTTCGTATCTCGACTCCATGCTGCTTGTATCAACATACATATCCTTAGTTTGCATGATACTGTCCCCTTTGCGCACTTCCTTGAGGGCATAACTGTCATCGCTGTTCGCCTTTGGTATCTTCCTAGATCCGCGCTTTTGCAGGCAGGCGAGACGGTTGTAGAGGGGATGCAAGGTCGGCAAGCAGCCAACGATAATGCTGAGTGGTAACTCGACCCTGTGTGAGCGTCAGCCAATATGGATGTGTAGGTCGTGTTGGTCTACTTGCGTTTTCCATTGCACGAAGGGCATGATGGCGTCTAATGAGATGTTGTAAGACTCAGGGCCGTTCAAAAGCAGGCGGGGGATGCTTACAAGTAGGATCTTTGGCCACTGTGGTCGTGTAAGTATAGACTGTTCTGATAATACCCGCCACGGTTGTACTATGCCATTTTCAGTTGGACGGCTTTCCACGGCGCCGAGTGAACACTTACAAAGCCCCTAGCGCAAGTAAGCCACATAGTAATAGCTTCTTGTAGAAACGGATCTGCAGGTTTTTCAACAAAAAGGTCGGTGTTGTGGCGAGGAGAACATCGTAGATACATGCAGAGACTGGAGGTTTATTAGAGGGCATCCATTACACGTGGAAACGTCGAGACGCTCAGGAAGACTCACCGCCCTGAATGTAGATGATTACGGTCCTTGCCTCCGCATTGCAGTCCCCTTTTATCGTAGGGTCCCACAAAGCCTTGGTAGGTTTGCACGAAAAGAGGACGGCACAAAAACACATGATCGTCGTTATTAAACCAAAGACAATGAGAGTGTAGAAGAACGCTTTCCATTTCTTGTTCGTTGTGACATGGATAAGCATCAAAGAGATGGATATCTTCGCGGTAACTTCGGCAGAAGGCGTGACTTCGAATGCAATCCAGAGCCATTTGATGGCAGCTGCTGACTCTTCGGGGGTCACATTACGTCTGCCTAGACCGTAATGGACGGATGTAGACATAAGGCTCAATGCTAACAGTGTTAAAGCCTAGAAGGTACAACGTTTCGACGTTAGCCTAAAATTGTCCGCTCCAAGTGATCAAGTCCTAGTATCAAATGTTCAAACTTTACCAAAGAAGTAGCCACTACCCAGTCATCCAGGGCCACTTTCCGAATGATCTTAGCCCTAACCCACACTCTCAAGCATACAAGAACCATTGCGACCAGAGTACCCGTAGCAAATACCGCGAGGAACTCCGGGGCCTTATTGTTGTCACTTTCGGCAGCCATTCTGTAGCTATAATCAAGCAGTGGTTCCAAAGTTTAGTGGACATAAGATGCCGATTGAGAAGGTGATAGTCGAGTGCCATCTCTCAGCAAATCCAACTGGCCTGTGACATTTCTGACTCGAAGTATAATAATTCATTTGCGTTTCACTTGCTTCACTCGTTGATGAATTGATGTTACATACTTAATTGTTCTCTCAGAAGTCCAAGCCCCATCCAGCGATGATATTATCTGCTGGTGAAGCAGAGAGTGATTGCTGATTATCCGCCATGATACACTGGCTCGACATGAATTCAGCCAAGGCATACAAGGACATAATACGTAAAAGTTCCCTGGCAGAGAATCCCCGTATACGGTTGTAATTCGCTGAAAGTTAGAGATAGTGATGTCGACCTTAAAGTATGAGCCGATGTCAGGTTTTGTAGCTTTGTAGTGAGTAGATTCTATCTATTCAGGGAACGTCATTAGGATAGGTCCTGAGTATATGTGTTCCTACAGGAAGCTCATAGTTTGCTGATCCGAGAAATAAGCTACTCGAGATGTCTGGCTCGAGATGTCTGACTTTCAGTAGTATTATGGCGTGATAGATGATCGATTGACTTAGAAGCGTATATCTGTGATGGGCCAATCATTGGTTGCTACTCCGTACTGCAGTCTGCAAGTATCAATATCCAAGGCTGGAATGATAAGGCTAAGTCAGCCAATATTACCCCTCACCCTCAAATGGCCAGTGCCTCTCTTTATTCTCTTTAGTATCTTCATGTTATCTGTTTCTAACCACCCTCATTGTGAAGATGCCAAGTCAATTATTTCATGTCTGTCGTCGAATTCCTCCGGAATTCTTTTCCAAGAAATTTGACGACATATGGTCTTTCCAGGGCCTAGCGATATGCCTTCAACCAGTCAACAGCATACATCGAGCTGCTTCTTCAGGATGCTCACTTTGCGCCGTTCTCATCGCTCGCAGCCAGACGGACTTCTTGCCTCCGGACGTCCTAGAGCGGGTCCCAGTCAGCTTGAGACGAGCTGTCCTAGATACTCATCAAGCAATTGGCCTTTGGATCGGAATTGATGACATCTCTCACACTTCTTTCTTTCGCGTGCCTCCATCATGGAGTAAGTAAAAGGCTCCATCAGTCTGGCTTCAAGATCGAATTGACGAATCCATTGACAAGTTCGGAATCATCGAACATTGGATCAGAGATTGCGTGCGTAATCACAAAAAGTGTAGAATGAGCAGGCATAACCTCTGGATTGATTCGATATGCATCATCTAGGATGATGAGCAAGATGGGGCAAGAGAAGTTTGAGGGTGGCATCACGTATGAAAGCCAGAGGCTAAACAATACTAGCAATGATATACATCAGAGGCCGGAAGAGAGTGTAGCTGACTATGACTTTAGATGACTCATTGTAGACAGCACTCATATACAGCCAAAGGGTGCCGATCCATTCGGTGAGGTATTGAAAGCGTCTTTAGTGTTGCGGGCGCGCGTCATACCTGTCAATCCAATGCTCGAGACGATAAAGTACGAGAACAATTACAACGGGTCGAGGGCGACTACAACCAACGACGGTGCCAGTGCCAATGCCGCTGTTTTCTACCCCAACATCATTAGTGAGTTGCAAGACGCAGATCAAATATTCTGCGTAAGTATAAGATCAGAGCCTTTCTAGTCAGACATCTCACCCCCGCATGAACTTTATGGGAAGGGTTTTTCGACTCCAGAAGAAACGTTCGGAAATGAAATGATCATAGGCCTTACCCTCGTGCAAGGTCCGACAAACAAAGATGTGTACCGGCGTGTAGGTCTCATGCGGTGGGTCAAGAAATCTTTATTCACGGGTGTCGAGCCGTTAGTGATAACGCTTGTTTAACGATCTTTACAAGTTGCTTCGGAAAGACCTGAATATACAGTCAGATAAAAGACGTGGATGCCGCAGGACGCTAATTGCGTACAAGAGACACTCGGATTGAAGAAGTTCAAAGTCAGGCCGCATAGCTGAGCGGTCGATCCAGCCACCCATATGAAAAGCACCGCATAGAGCCCACCTAGGATAAAGCCAATTCCCGGCCACGAACTAATCGTTGTACAGCAGCTCTCATAGCCATGTCTTAAGTAGAGCAAGATGAGAGTTAGTCAACTCCTGCATGCACAAGATGCTACCTTTGAAAACCTGTCTCAACCACTGAGCCAGTATCCAAGAGACCAAATATCAAGCCCACTCCGAGACAGCATTGCTGAGGGGACAGAAAGCAGGCCTTGGCGCGCTTTGCGGAAGTTGTTTGAAAGCAATGGTAATGCATTGATTTCATGTACATGCTAAACTCGTCAAAATATAGTCGAAATAATTGAGGCAATTACACATATTGGTATCATTGTGTATACCCAAAGTCTCCAGCTCGACAGATGCGTTGACGGGGGCGTACAATGCAAGATGTGCTAAATGCCAAATTCAGACTCACCAAATCTCTCATTATATCGTTCTTATCCTTTCAAGTGGAATGAGGTATGTTCTGTTCTGTTCATCAAGTCGCCTCTACGCCTTTTACACCTAAAGATCGCAGCCTCGAGGGTTTTCATCTGGGATTTTACTTTACTGAAAGAAATAAGTGTAAACACCAACTGTTAAAGTACGAGGCTGGGAACAAGCTGGTTTGAAATTCTGCCACGAAAGCTATCTCGGAGCAACTCCGTGAATCTCGCAGAACTGGAGAAGTCTGCCAGAACATGAGCCGTCTTTGAAAGCGAAGTAACAAATCATCTGTACTGGACTCTTGCGAGCATCTTGCGAGCAGTGATAGAACCTCATATCTAAGCACTCCTTCAAAGGGCAGAGCGCAACCATCAGCACGAGTTGTTACGTCTTCGACGTTCGATTCGACGTTCGATGTGCGGTTGCTAGAAGTTTCTGTTCTACACAAAAGGCTCACGACAGATTTTTGATTCTTCGACGGGCTTTGGTGTAATTCCCTCAGCAGCAGGTGCTGGATCAGTTGCCTTATCGCTTGCTTCGGCCCGCACTTCGCTTGCCGATCACGCGGGTAGCAAAAAAAGCCGGACTCACAAATTTTCCCCGCACCCAACCACCAAATTTACTACTCATTTTTCCGAGAACCATGGAACCAGAGGATCACTACAACCATCATGACACTCCTACTAAG
>JAABUU010001020.1_pt1 | contig 52298 bp, 87 predicted proteins | sample 5559301 | NCBI WGS metagenome assembly JAABUU01 (sample SAMN10711884, study PRJNA513360) | rock metagenome | isolation source: Antarctica rocks | place: Antarctica: Victoria Land, Richard Nunatak white | reverse complement strand
TGCTTGCCAGACCTTCACGCTACACGCGCTGTGCGCGCAGGTGCCCGGCAAGTCCGCTGCCGCAGCGCCGGACGCCACCAGCGCGCCAGCTGCAGACCTCGCGGTGCGTGCCTCCGGCAGACGCAGTCTGGCTTTGCTTCCAGCGCGCACGCACTGCGCGGGCCCAGCTCTGCTTGGCAGAAGTTCACGCTATATGCGCTGTGCGCGCAGGTGCCCGGCAAGTCCGCTGCCGCAGCGCCGGACGCCACCAGCGCGCCAGCTGCAGACCTCGCGGTGCGTGCCTCCGGCAGACGCAGTCTGGCGTTGCTTCCTGCGCGCACGCACTGCGCGGGCCCAGCTCTGCTTGGCAGAAGTTCACGCTATATGCGCTGTGCGCGCAGGTGCCCGGCAAGTCCGCTACCATAGCGCCGGACGCCACCAGCGCGCCAGCCGCAGACCTCGCGGTGCGTGCCTCCGCCACACGCAGTCTGGCACTGCTTCCTGCGTGCACGCTCTGCGCGGGCCCAGCTCTGCTTGGCAGAAGTTCACGCTATATGCGCTGTGCGCGCAGGTGCTCGGCAACTCCGCTGCCGCAGCGCCAGACGCTACATACGCGCCAGCCGCAGAGGTCGTGGTGAGCGCCACTCTGGCAAGCGCTCGTCCGTCGCAGCCATTTATTCGCGCACATGCCTTGCACGAGCCCCTCTCTGCTTGATTGAGCTCCATTGCGCGCAACAATGCGTGCGCGCAGGCGCCTGGCAAGACGAAGGAGGTCGCCAGTCACGCGCTGACCGACCTGGAGCCCGAGGAGCTCGAGGCCGCGGCCGAGCCCGAGGCCGCGGCGGCGGACGACACCCCGCACGTCCAGGCGCAGGCGACAAGCCACCCGCCCTGCACAGCTGACGGTCAGAGCGCCGAGGCGGCGACCAAGCCCGCGCGCGCCGTGGCGCACCTGCTGCGCGGCCTGCGCGGCGCGGCGGGCCGCCTGCGCCCGAGCGTCGGGGTGGAGCACGCGCGCGTCGCAGCGCGCCTCGTCCGCGGCATCCCGGACGCGGTCGGCCGCGCTCGCGACACGGCGCTGCGCAGGCCTGTGCGCGGCGCCGCGCGCCTGCTGCGCGGCCTGGCCGGCGCGGCCGGCCACAGCGCGCGCCCGCGCTCGCGGTGCCTGGCTGCGGCGGGGCTGGGCGTGGCGCGCCTGCTGCTGCGCCGCTAGCACTGTGCTTGCCCTGCACGCGATGGGAGTAGCGCTTGACAACAAGTCTTGCTGATTTTGGCAACATACCCAAACCACAGCGGGCGGCATGATGAGATGGTCGCTGTCCAAGCGCGTCTGCTGATGTGCGGCGCATCACCGCCAAAGAATTGTTGAGGGGTACTGTGGCTTTTGGTTTTCTGCCACTGTGGTTTCAGCCTCTGAAAGGTTTGCGCCGCACAACAGCCGCTGGCGCGCCAGTCACATGCATGTGGGAGTATTGCTGTGTATGGGAGTATTGCTGCGTGTGCGTCCGTTGGCGGTCTGCAACTGCTTGATATACGCAAGCCTGCATGTTTGTGCAGCTTCAGCACGCACTCTTCTTGGTCTGCATGCCGGGCAAGGGGCAATGCCGGGAAGTCTGGCCAGTGTGCTTGCCACCCCGCAGGAGTTGTTAGTGAAACACAAGATCTGTCAGCGTGCTTCATGCTGCATGCATGTTACGTGCCCGGCCGTGCCCAGGGGCGGTAGCTAGGGCCATGCGCTGGTCAAGCTGTTTCGGCACTAGCTCAGTAGTGGCACGGCAAAGGGCTACTGTAGGCAGTGCTGCTTGTAGCAGAACTCAGGTAGTCAGACAGCTTGAAGCAAGAGCTGAGATGCAGCATGTCATCGTCGTTTCCCGCTGCTTGCCGACATCAAGTAGGCTCGCTGTAACCACTGGCAGCCACCACCTGAGGGCGCAGTGGTGTAGCCACAACTCCGACACACCGGTACCCAGGCTGCCAGCCAGGCTGCCCGGCCCGGCCGCATCCTAATCGCCGCCCAGGGCAGGCGCCAACGCACGCAGCAAAAGCCCGCAGCCGCGCGCGCGCTTGCATCAGCCAGGCCACCCTGAGCGTCCGGCGCGCGCATAGAAGCCGTTGAAGTCCAGGCAGGCGGCGAGGTCGTGCAGGCCGGCCGCGTCCGCGGCGCCGCCCGGCGCGGCCGCCAGCAGGCGCAGCAGGAAGCGCAGCCGCTCGCGCCACTCGGCCGCCAGCGCGCCCAGCGCCGCCGGGCTGCCCTGCGCGCCGAGGCGAGGCCGTGGTGGGTGCGCCGGTCAAGCGCTACGCGGCTTGACACCTTAGCAAAGTGGCAGACTCACTGAACAGTTATACAGCGCTCGGCTGAAAGGTGTGGTTCGTATTCAGAGCTTCTCTGTCAGCGCCAAGACGGCGGCAAGGCGGGGGCAGGCGGCGTGCGGCATCACTGACCCTGCAAAACCGCCGTGTGCGCCCGGCGGTAGCTGGCAGGTGGTGTTGATGTGACCCTCTGTCGGAGGGCTGCGTCTGCGCCTTGTTAAGAAACCCATGTTATTCAAATGTTGGCCGGCATTGAGGATGCTGTTAAGGCGTGATGCGCAGCTCGCACGCTGGTCGCTAGGCAGTTTTGTAGCGGCGCTGTAAGCCGTACTCAAAAGCTGGCAGAGGTGTCGGGGGGAGGGGCGCGCCGCATCCGCGCCGCCCTGCAGCGCCGCAAAGCGCAGCGCCAGCGCCAGCAGCGCGCGCACCGCGCCGCCCGCGAGCCGCGCCTGCTGCGCGCCGCCCGCGAGCGCCGCGGCGGCCGCGCCCGCCAGGAAGCGCGCGTGCGCGGCCGCCGCGCCGTCCACCAAGCGCGCGGCGGCCACCGCCTGCCGCGGCGCGCGCCAAGCGCTTCATGTGCGGACTGGCACAGCGCTTTTCTGTCACCGCCTTCGCACACCTCGCTGGGCCCTCCACAGCATCGGTCCGCCTTAAGGGGACTTTGGCGCTTTCTCCCAGCCAATCAACCATTTTGCCCGCACGAGCGCATAAACTACACGCGATCGCGCTGGCTCGCAGCTGCAGGAGCAGAACCGAGCTCCGCGCTCCGTGCGCCGCCGCACAGGCGCTCGCGAAGGGGGGCGCGCTTGCCTGGTCGAGCTCTGCGGCCAGGCTGCCGGCCAGGCGGCCGGCCACATGCGCGTGCACCGCCGCCACCGCAGCTGCCATCTCGGCGCCCAGCGCATCGGCCGGCGCGCGCGCGCGCCCCGCGTCGCGCGAGGCGCTGCCTTGCATGGCGCGGCGCAGCGCATACCGAGCCCAGGCAACCTGCGCGCGGGCGGCGCATGGAGTGCGGCGCCCCTGAACAGTCTGCTCGACATTGACAGCAGCGCATGTCTCCCGCACGCCCGCCGCACGTGTGGGGGTGTCGACACCGCAGCCACCAGGCGCAAGTATGTTCTGACCAATGAAGGTAGCACAGACATGCTCACCACACCCTGCATTGACATTTTTCTTGACATGCAGACCGATAAAGAATGAGACATGCAGGCACAGGTCATCCGCGCAGGCACCACGATGGTCGCAAGCAACAGAATGCCCAACAGACCCAGCTGGCGCGAGGCTGCCTAGCGACGGCAGGAGACTGCCTAGGTCACAAGGAGCCGCGCGCCTGCAGTAGAAACGTGCAGATGGTGTTGTACTGCGCCACCTCCGCCTCGCCGACCACGGGCGACAGCGGGAGCTCCAGCGCGACGCGCAGGCGCAGGCGCGACAGCGCGCCCAGGTCCGCCTCGCGCGGCGGCCCACCGGCGCCCGCCGCGTCGGCCTCCACTGCACGCAATCACCAGCGCGGGCTGGCCACGAAGAAGGATCAAACAACAGCCAGAGCTGTATGTGACATGTGCGCTCGTTCGTGAACGGCCGCAGGCTGAGACAGGCTACCTGGTCCTTAGTCTTCATCAGGCGATGATCCTCCACCTGCCACACCTTAGGATAGTGGTTTTCCAGCAAACGTGCCTGAACGCGAGGAGTCGTCATGACCTCAGGCATGCAGCAAAGCATGGGGGCACGTGCCTGTGACAGTCAGGCCGAGGCCCTGGATGCCGCTCGCCGTCGCCGCCCTGCTGCCGACGGCGTCTGCGGCGGCCGCCCCAGCCGGCGCGCAGCCGCCGCCCTCAGCGATCGCATCGTCCAGCAGCTCCTGCACGTCCGCGGCCGACAACCCCAATAGGGTAGGGTAGGGTAGCTCGCGCTGGGCGGGGCCGGGCGGCGCGGCAGCAGCCGCCAGGCGCGCCCCCTCCAGGCGCGACACCAGCGCGGCCGCAAAGCCCTGCGCCTCGGGTGCGGCTAGACAAAAGGCGCCGCGCAGCGCGGCAAGCGCGGCGCGCAGCCGCCCGTGCGCGGTCAGCCGCGCCAGCAGCGCCAGGCCCGAGCGCTCCGCCTGCGCGGGGCCGCGCGCGGTGGGGTCTTCAAGGTAGGAGGGTCCCTTCAGGGTAGTGTCTGCAAACCTGTCAAAGTGCGAAAGCGCATACTGGGTGCCTGCGCGCCTGCAGCCAGCACTGCCAGCGAGGTCTGCAAGCAGTGGTCCGGCCTGGAGCCAAGCGTTATTGAACTTGGACTGTTGGCTTTGCTTTGCATTGATTGAAGCAGCGCAGGTGCAGTGGCTGCATAATGGAAAAGGTGACTCCATCGTCAAGGTATAACAAGCGCTGCTGACACCCTGGGCGTGCGCCTGCAGTAGCAGCGGCCGGCGCAGGGCGCCCTCGAGCACCACCTCGACCGGGACGCCCCGCAGCGGGCTCGCCCCCAGCAGCCAGGCATCCGCAGCTACGCCCCGCGGCTGCGGGCGCGATCCCCACAGCTGCGCGGCCGCCGACCCTGGCGGCCGCGCGCACCACTGTCACTCCTCCGTAGGGAAGGTACCATACTGATGCTGGCCCTGAGCATGACTGCATCACGGCAAGCACGGTGCGCCCAAGTCAAGCCTTTCTTCACACTCTCAGGACTGCGGGACTTTGCCTGTGCGAGCTGTGGACGCCCAGCCGCGGGCCAAGCGCGCACTGCCGGGGGCGGCACTGTGTGCGCCACGCAATTGCAGGCCCCATGCAGGGAGGCCTGCGCGCCCGAGTAGGCTGCGACATGCAGCGCCGCGCCGCACTCGGCGCCGGGCGCCTGGTCGGAGTCCGCTCCCCTGGCCAGCAGGCCGCCGCCGCTCGCCATCAGCCCGCCGAGCCGCTCGCGCCACGCGCTTGCTTCGAGCTCGTCGTCACCTGCTTCATGTCCCTGGTCCCCGGAGCTGCCGCGGCCGGCCCCGTCCAGCAGCGGCTGCTCCCACGCGTCCGCCCACGCCAGCACGGCGTCCGGCGACTGGCGCCCGCCCGCGCCCGCGCCGGATGCTGCCGCCGCGGCTTGACCAGCGTGCGACGCCGCAAGCTCGCCCGGCCGGCCGGCGGCCGGCGGCGAGCCACCAGCCCCGGGGTCGCGCTCAGCCTCCGCGTGGCGAGGAGCACGCGCTTCACTCGGGTCCCCGCCCGTCACGCCCAGGCCGGCGCCCGCCGGCGCGTGCGCCTCCGCAGTGCCATGCGCTCGCGCTGCAGCCTCGGGCCCCGCGCCGCGGCTGCCGCGGCGGCCGGCGCCCGCACACGGCACTGCCGGGTGCGTGGCTTCCGCGCACGGCGCTGCGGAGCGCGCGGTGGCAGGGCGAGCGGGGCCGCTCATCCCGCCGCCAGGTGGCCTCGGGACGGCGGCTGCGCTCGGGCCCGGGCCAGGCGAGAAGGCCCCAGCGGCGCTGCCGGGCGCTGCGGGCGCGGGCGGCGCGGGCGCGCTGGCGGCGGCCATCTTGGCGGCGATGTCGCTGCCATCGTGTTCAGGCGGCACCGCGGGGGCGCCCTCGCCCTGCGGGCCCGCAGGGGCGGCGGCGGGTGGGTGCGGCTGCTGCGCGTACACCTGCGCGGCGTGCGCTCATCACGCAGCGCGAGGAAGGACCCGGGAAGCGGGACGGCTCTGTGCGCTGGAAGGCATCAGGGACGTTCTGCGCCTGTGCAGGGCGCGCGCGTGGAGGCAGACGCGGCATGCGCAGGCCCTGTGCTTGGCGGACATGCAGGGAGAGCACAGCGCGCCGGCGGCGCGGCAGGCGCGCGCCTCGCAGAGGCGCGCTGCCGCGCATGCGAAGCGCTCGTACAGGCTCCCGCTGGGCTCGCTGCAGGGCTGGCTGATGCCGGACAGCGCACCGGCCTTACTTCCCGCATTGTCCCTGCATGAAGCATTCAACGTGGTCTTCGCCTAGGCTTTGCTTGCTGCTGCTCGGACGTTCAGCACGCGCATCGTCCGCTGGACGTGCTGATTGGCGCCACGTTACAGAGGGGCGACCAACACCGCGATCAACATTACAGCACGCGTTAGCATGCAGCTGTGTAGAAACGTGCTCACGTCTGCAGCAGGTGCGCATGCGCGTATCGCAGAGCACGACGGGGTGCTTTCGTGCGCGCGACTCCGGTGCTGAAGCCAGCTGTGCAGGCCCGGCAGCATCGCACATGCGCCTGTGCAGAGACACATGCAGGCGGCCGCGCGAGCGCGCCTGGCGTCCAGGCGCGCGCGGGCCGCGCGGAGCAGCAGTGCGGCCTTGCCGGCGGCGAGCAGGTCGGGCGCGGCCGGCGCCAGGAGGGCCGGCGCGGCGACGCCGCCGCCCGCCCCGCCCCGCCGCGGCCGCAGCCGGAACGCCGCGCGCCAGAAGCGCGGCGCGTCTGCCGGTATGTCCTCTCCTGCACCTGGAGCGTTTGAAGTCACGGCGTATACATGGGTTTGTGCATGCCAGGCATTAGCTGGTACCTCCCGTGTCATGAGCATGGTTCAGGTATGTGGACATAGAACAGCGAGCTGGCCTTGTTGCCGCTTGTGCGTTGGACAGCCAGGCAGTGCAGCTGAGTGGGCTGCATAGCAGACTCCCAGGCACGGCTGTGCATGCAGGCATGGTCGCCCTGGGAGGCGGGACAGCATCAATTGGCTTTGCAGGACCAAGCAGGCATCAGTGCCTGACTCTGGCCACCCCCGTCATCAGGTCAGGGGAAGGCACAGGGCAATGGTGCAGGAGCTGCCCGCGGCAGGCGTACCCGCAGCGACGAAGAACTCGTCGTGTGAGGCAGGCAGCCGCCCCTCCGCCACCCAGGCGTCAGCCGCCGCCAGCAGCGGGCGCGCGGAGCGCGCGAGCAGCCGCAGCAGCACCCCCGCGTCCGCGCCGTCTGCGCGCTGCCGCGCCTTTGCAGCTGCTGCTGCCCGGCGCAGACCCTATCTGACTGCATATGCAGGCGTGGCGTGCCTGACTAGAAACCATGCACAAAGTTCAATCCCTGATGTCAGGGTTTCACTGTGCAATGTCACGTCACGCATAAACAAAGCACGCGTCATGGCAGCTCTGCAGAGGCCGATGCCGTCTGACAACCACAAACCCTACTGCAATCCGCCGGGCATGCGCCTGATGCTGCCGGGACGCCGCACCGCCGGGAGTGCCCTGGGCGGCTGCCGAGCGCAGCAGGGCGTGCAGCGCGTCCAGCAGCGCGGCGGCGCGCTCGGCCGCCGCGCCCGGCCCATCGCCCGCGGCGGCCGCGGCCGCGCGCGCGGCGTCGGCCGCGGCCTCCAGCAGCGCCAGCCGCCGCATCGGGGCCTAACCGCTGGCACATGCGAGTGTGAGCAAATATGCAATTCAGGCGTATGTCAACAAGCAACGGAGTGCATGCAGACAGTGACCAAGAGGATGAGACACTGATGCACCTCAGTCCTGCGCATGACATACACGGTCAATGCGCTGACTGCGCAGCCGTGCCCCATGCTGCCCAATGCGCTGCTCAAGCCCTGCCGCACCTGTACCATTGCTTCCCAGCCAGCTTGCAAGCAACACTCCTGCTACCTGTACTCACTGCATAACATGCACACGCTACCCTCTTGTCTGGTGTGCAATACTCAAACACTGTGGAGCTGCCCAGCTGCGTGTGGCTCGGGCCGGCGCACCCGTGCAGCGGCCTCGAGCGCCAGCAGCGTGGTGCCCTCGCCGCCTGCGGAACGCGCCGCGAGCGCCGCCAGCTCCGAATCAAGCGCGCGCAGCTCGCAGCGCAGCGCGGCCGCAAAGGCCGCCTGCGTGGGCGCGGGCGCCGCTGGCGCGGCATGCGCGTCCTGGGCGCCAGGGGCTAAGGCCGCTGCGGGCCACCGGCAGACCTCCTGCAGGCTGCGCGGTGCGTAACAGCGCGCTGTCTATAATAATGCGCTGTCTTTTGTCAGCTCTTGCAAGCCCCACTACAGGAAAGTGCTCATAGGATGAACAGCATTTTAGAGGCAAGGGGCGGAAGTGCTGCCCGGGCAGAGGGGCAAGGGTGCACCGGCGCGCAGTCGCGCCGGCGGCCGTGAAACGGTCCAGCAGCGCCCACAGCGCGCCGGGCGAGAGGTGCGGCACATGCACGCCGTGCGCGGCGCGCGCGCAGCCGTCAGCGCCTTGCACAAAGGCGCTGCCCGGCGCCGCGCTGCCCCGCAGCAGGTGAAGCACCTGGCAGACCCGCCAGAGCATGTCAACCGCGAGCGAGGACGCGCCAGAGCAGCGGCAGGAACGCTAGCGCCTCCGGCGCACATGGTGCCACTGGAAGCCGATGAGGTCAAGGGAATCATCTAAATCTGCCTGTCTACCCCATGGCATGATAACATGGTGAAGCACAGCTGCAGGCACACGCTCATGCATGCGCCAGCGCCGCAGACCCGGCCTGCTGGCAGAGCAAGCGCGCGGGGATGTTTGGGCGCGAGGGAAACCCCGCAGCACGCTAGGTTGTCGGGTATCGGCGCGCCTGGTGCACCAGGGCGGCCTCTGTGGTGCATGCCGCGGCGGGCGGCGCGGCAGACGGCCGCCCCGGCGACCGCAGCGCCGCCAGCCGCTCCACCAGGCAGCCGCGCGGCCGCACAGCGGGCGCCTGGTCAGGCACGGCCCAGCGCCTGCGGCGCTCGCTCGCCGGCGGCTGCGCCAAGGCGTCCGCCGCGGAGTCTGGCCAAGCCATGGCGGCGCTGGCAGGACTGTCCTGTGCAGCTGATGCAGGAGCGCGGCTGCTGGCGCCCACGTCCTCGACGGCACGCGCGTCGCCCGGAGCGCTTGCATCGCCGGACGCGTCGCTCCAGGCGGACAGGGACGAGCGGCCTGCGCTGCCCTCGCGGTCCTCGCCCCAGTCGGAGTCGTCCGCGTCTGACGCGTCGCCCGCCGCTGCCGCCGCCGCGTCGCCTGGTGCGCGCAACAGCCCTCATGCGACCTGGTGCGAATCCTTCACTGTCAGCTGGACGCCACCACACCCTTGCTGGGGCTCCGCGCGCACCGCTGTCAGAGGCCCCGGCCGGCGGCGCGTACGCGGTCGCCAGCGGCCGGCCTGCGAGGCTCAGCAGGAGGTGCAGGGCGCGGTGATGCGCCTCGGGCGCGGCCAGGTTGGCGCTGCTGAGCGGCGCCGCCGCAAAGCGCGCCCGCAGGGCGGCCAGCGCGCGCGCCTTGGGCCGCTGGTTGTGGTCCACCAGGCGCTGCGCCAGCCTGTGCACCGCAGGTTGCCCAGGCTGTGAAGGGTGCAGGCGCTTGGCAAGCCTGAGACGTCAGGCAACTAGGTTCAAGGCCGCTACACAACGCCAACAGTGTGGTGACCTGGCCTTTCTCTGTCAGGAGGCACGCGGGTCAGCTGCACGGAGAGCACTTGAGGTATTTATCATTGAAAGGCAAAAACAGCGCGTGAAGGGTGTGTATGGCTTCCTCAAAACATGGACTGCACACGTGTACGGCGTGGAGAGCCAGTCATGCAGGCTACTACACTGGCCACTCCCGTCAACTACCGTCAGCGTCACATCACGGTGTGGTTGTATCGCTGTTACATTGCTGAGTGATGTGCAGGCCGCCCCACATTGTGGGGGCCGCACTCGTCCAGATGCATATCGGCCTCGCGAGGGTTGGTGTCCAGGTAGCCATGCACGCCGGTGTGGTGCAGGCAAAACTCGAACGCCAGCTCGTGGTTGTCATCAGCAGGCTGCGTGCCAAGCACAGCTGAGATCAAGCGTGAGAGCAGGTCGCTGCGCTGCAGCCGCAGCGCATGGGCCAGCTCAGATGCAGCCATTGTGGATGCCCCGGCAGGGAGCCGTGCGCTCTGTATTCACTGGCATCGGCGCGCTCCCAGAACTATAGATTAAGATGGCCCCCTATGCGAGGGCAACATAAGGGGGCGAAATGGGGCTGACTCCAAAGCCAAGGCTCGCTCGAGTCGTGCGCATGTGAGCAGCCTTCAATTTCTTGCTGGTCCTGCCCCCCTGCTAGCGGCAGGCACGATGGTGAGCCGAGCTGCGACTCTGGGTGCGCTGGGGCCGGCCTGCCGGGGCTGGTTGCAGCGCGGCGTCAGCTCCACAGCGTGCTGCCACAGCAATGACGGGTGTGCACACAAACCAGTACTACTCGACCAAAATGGGGCTGCAGTCCGGCGCACTGCAAGCTGATGGTGGATAGAGTTGGTATTGTACGCCGGGAGTGAGAGTGCACAGTAAGCACACTAAACAACAATCGCATTCCCAGGTGGCAAGAACGCATGGCTTCATCCACTCTGCGGGAAGAAGCGCAGAAGGGCTTACAGGAGACACCCCTGGTGCGCCTTGGCATGCTGTGTGCACAGCTTGTGCACCGTGTGCGTCGACCAACGCGAGGGACCGCAGGCGGCAGGTGAGCCCAGCGGCCAGGAGAAAGAGAAGGTGACCAGGCGGAAGGGCGCGGTCGTTCGCGCCTGGCTGGTGAGCTTCTCTCTGCTTTTGCTATCCCAGCACAACAGAGCAAGGGCTTGATACCTTTGCTGGACCACAGTGAGCGAGCTGCCACTGTGCAGGAGGAGCGCCTGGGAGCTGAGCAGGTTGCACTGGTCAAAATATTGCAGACGCACGGCGTGGTCGTGCGCGGTGGCGCGGAACATGGGAGGAAACTGGTTGACGCGCTGCTGGTGTGCAGAACGCTTCTTCTGGCTGAAAATCATGCCTCCTACCGCGCTTGTCCTGCATGGCTATATGTTGCACCGCTTGCGGCCAGGTTGCTCAACTTTTGGTTTGAAAGGGTTTGGTCTGCAAGCAGGACTGGAAGCAACAGGATGCGTTGGACATGCAAAAGGCCTGGCGGCAAGAATACGTGGAGGAAGAACGTAAGGACTGATGCTTGTCTCCTTGCTTCTTTGCCTGTCATGGGTGACTCAGCTGGTGGGCTTTTTTTTTATGGGCCTTGCTGCCGCATGGTATGTAATGCTTGGTTGTATTCAGCACAAGGTCCAGCCAACCAAGGTGTGGGGCTCTATGTCCTTGAGCAGCGCACAACACCTTTCCATCGTATTGACTGGTGCCCGACCTGTGTCATGAGCAGGCCGGATCGTACTTAACAGTGCACTTGCGTTCTGTAATATTAGTGTCATGGGGCTGTCTGATCTAGGACCGTGCTGATTACTGTAAGTGGCACAAGCAACTGTTAGTTCCCGGACCCTGCGCTGACGCGAGGTTGACACGCTGAGAGCAACACTGGCCCAACAACACGAACTTTGACAGGCCTTTGCCATAAATTGTGATACCAGCAGGCAGCCCTCAGAAAGAACCTACATGTTGCGGCCCTGTGCAGCTCACCTCTTGGCACTTGTGCTTAGTTGACGAGCCACAACAGGTGTGCCATGCGTGGCGCCCGAGGCACGACCAGGCTCAGAAGAACTTAGATGTGCCAGAGCGTTCCTGCGTGCATGCCCGCTGCATGGCTGGCCACCACAGCGCACTGAAGCAGCCGCCGCGGGAGCCTGGCATGACCCCACACCCTCAACATAGCTGTTATATAAGCAGTTGCTACCTATGGCGCCAGCAGCACATGTGCGCGCGTGCAAGCGCCAGTGCGGCCCGGGCAAGACCACCGCGGCAATTAACTTGGCACCCGGCAAACAATGGGTGGCACAGCCTTCCCACCGCAGCACTACTTTTTCTTTTTGCTCTCGGGCAGCTGCGGCCGGCTGTCCACCGACGCGGCCGCGCTCGCGGCCGCCCGGCCCTCGGGCATGGGCACGCGCGCGACCGCGTGCGCCAGCGCCGCCAGCGGGGCCGTCCAGTCCAGCGCGGCCGCGCACGCGTCGGCCAGCGCGCCGTGCGCCAGGAACAGCGTGGTCAGCAGCGCCTTGCCCTCCGCGGGCGTCAGCGCGCGGAACACGTGCACGGCCAGCCAGTACCCGGCCGCGCCCGCAAAGCCCGAGCGCGCCGCGAACGACGGCACCGCGATCTCGGGCGGCCCTGCGCGGGCCCCGCGCTCCCCTTTGGGGTCGTGTGCGGGTCCCGTGATGCCCAGGATGAAGTGGGCACGTTGGGCCGCGCTGCTGCCGGCGTGCGATTCGTATGCCAGCCTTCGCCCGCCAGTGAGCGTCCTCAGTGACTATGCCACAACAAGGGCATTGCAGGAGCGAGCGGGCCCTGCGCGGCAGACGCGCGGCCGCCTCACCTCTGTGGCAGGCCGCATGGACAGTTTGCTGACCCTGCTGGAGAGAACTATGGCTGAGCAGACTCCCCACTCCGTCTCAGCGCATGGCTCCAGTCTGGATGAGCAGACTCCCTGCATATCCCCATGTGCGGCCTGCCCGACTAGCGTGCGCCGGCCGCACATGCTCGGAGCGGCTCCCCGCTGCCCTCTGGACTGATGCCAGGGTGTGCAAGCACCATACATCCGCACGATGTGATGCAGAAAGCAAGCCGGACAGCCCAGAGTGGTCGCCAGACATATATCTGTGAAGTGGCATGTAGAAGCAAGCCAACCGTTTGGGGACAAAGACCCTAGGGTTGCCTCCGTGGCGCGCCCGGCAGCTCGCCGATGGCGGCCAGGATGGGGTCAATGCAGAAGCGGCCGCCGGTGCCCGCGATGCTGCCCAGCAGCAGCGGCGCGGCCACGACGCCCGGGAACAGCTCCACCGCCAGGTCCACGCGCGCGGCGATCAGGCCCGCCCGCAGCAGGTTCAGGCACGCCTGTCCCGCCACGCCCGCTCAGCGCGGCGGCCGGCCGGCGCGCGCTCGCAGGCGCGCCAGGCCGCGCCAAGCAGGCGCGCTCGCACCCCGGCAGCGGGCGCAGGAGGCAGGACCAGGGGCTGGCTGTGCTGTGCGCACGGGCGCGCCGGCGTGCGCGAGGCGGGCGCCGCGCCTTGGCGGCCAGGCGGAAGGGGAGGAGGCGCAGGAGGTAGGCGACCGCGCCGCCCGGCAGGTAGTTGACCAGCCACCAGCAGAGCGTCCAGATCACGCCCACCGAGTTGCTGGCCAGCAGCGCCACCGGCGCGCGCTTGGGGTCCTGCAGCAGCAGCGCCGACAGCAGCCCGCCGCCAAACGCCCCCAGCAGGCCGACCTGCGCATGGAGCTGCCTCGTCCGTGCCGCTCACCTCATCCCTGGCTCATAGCTGTGTCAGTTTACTTTCATGACACCCTCCGCACGCTTCGCGGAGCACTACCCAGCATTATGCTTTGTGCTTAAAGCAGGTGCGCTGTCAGCAAGGCATCATTAACATTTGGGGTCACAAACATGGCATGCAACCGCGCTTCACGTGCTGGCACCAGACACAGCGCAAAGACAGGAGCATCGTGTGCTCACTGGGTCACCAAGGACACACAACGAGACTGTTCAGGAGCTGTGTGTGCAGAAGGTCAGCGCGTGCATGAGCAGAGCGCACCCAGTAGCTGAGCAGGTACCGGTCTCTGAGCCGCGGGAACCAGCTGGCGACGATCAGGCAGTGGCCGACCAGGATGTAGTCAAACGGCAGGCTCTCGTAGAACTCTGCAAGCGTGTGCAGCAGCGGCGGGTCCGCATCAGCGCCCATGCTCCGACGGGCAGGTGTATCTTAGCAGGGCTAGAGCTGCTGCATTGCAAGTACTCCCTTGCGCTGTTTAGATCAAGTTCATTTTTTGCGCTGGCGCAAAGAGGACACATGCCATCGACAGTTGTTTGTGGACCTACCATGAGGGTGTGCCATCAATCTTGCCATGAACATGTCCAGCATGTTCATGGCAAGCAGCCAAGTTGGCTGTTACACGGTTGTCACTCGACATGAGCTCATCCACATTATTTGATGTCCAGCAACCCAGTGGCTGCCTGGCGCAGGAATGCTGTCATGTCTGCAAGTCTGCCTGTGGTATTTGTGGTGTGCAATATTGTTTCGTGTCTGCGCAACGCGCTGCGGTGCGTATTCATTCTGACCGCGTTAAGGGATAGCAGGTTTGCAGCAGCCAGGCTTTCTGCCTGACTGTGAATGATGTCTTGCTGCTGCAGGGCGCCGCCTGCGTACAGCCGTAGGGTGTAAGAGCAACAAGGCCATGTCTATGTTCTGTCGGGCCTTCACACTCAGTCCAGACAGCTCAGCTTGCATGCATGACGCATGTGCGCTCGGCAATCCAGAGATTTAGCGGGCGCCGTAACATCATGCATCAGCATGCTATGCCTTAGTCATCGTTTCGAATGCCCTAAGTACAAGCCCTACCCTGGATGGCACATGGGCCCATGTGCCGTAACAGGCGCAGAGCCGCCTACATACAGCGCAAACAGCAGCAAAGCGCAGCATGGGGGGAGAGTAGCTTGAGTGGAGTGGGGCGCAAAAGTTCAGCAGGAAGCATCATGGCAATGAATGCCGCGCCTCCAGCGCCGGGCTCCTTGTACGTACTCCTGGCTGTCCCTGCGCAGCTCAGAGGACTACCACTGTGCTCTACTGCATAGAGCTCGCAGTGGCATCCGCAAGCATGCCAAGGTGTGCGGGCGCCTGCGCAGGAACTTCACGGCGGTCAACGTCTTCGGCCTCAACCAGTACGATGGGCATACGCAGTTCTTTGACCCAAGTAATCCACTCTTGCCAGAGGTGAGAGCTCTGCTTCAGGCCCGGCACCCCACCGCACCTGTGACCAGCAGCGCCCCGGCCCCTGGTGGCCAGGCTGGCTGAGTAAGGTTGCCCTGCTCGTGGAGCGCAGGCCCACATTCCAAGCTGTCCATAAGCTGACGCCCAGTTCGGCGGGGGAGCTAGGCGTCAGCTTAGCATGCTGCTCCCGGCAGCTAGGTCGAGCCTGGCCTGCCTGTGCACTAAGTGCACCCGGAGGCGAGCAGCCTTGCTGCAGTTGTGTGGAGCATGCGGAGCGCAATCTCGGGAAATGTTCGCACGGGGCCCTGGCTGAGGCGCCTGGAACAGCGTGCAGCTCAGCGTCCGGAGCTCTGCAGGGAGCCGCCTTCCTGAGCAGCACGTGCTTGCTTGCAGGGGCAGACTCGTCACTCGAGCATGCCCTTTAGCATGCTTGGCCAGCCCCACTTACGGCCCGTGTGCGCGCCGCAGTGGGTGGGCTGGGCAGCCGTGCTGGGCTTCGGCGTTGTTTTTGCATTCCTGGCGGTTGCGCTCGTGTGGATGACGTCACCTTCAGCGGCGTCATCTACAACTCGGAGCAGTTCAACACTGCTGGGCGCAGCATCAGCACCGGCCTGCTGGCCGTGGACCTGGTCAGCCACTGGACCTGGGCGTCCATCCTGCTGCAGTCCGTGTCGTACGGGCAGTTCTACGGCATCACCGGCAACTACTGGTATGCCGTCAACGACGTGGTCGTCATGTGGCTCTTTGCGGTGGTCGCGCTGGAGCTCAAGCACCGCGCGCCCAAGGCGCACACAATGCTGGCGCGCACCCGCCCTCTCACGTAGGATGCTGTTTTCCGCTCTCCTGCATGCATGCTGTTTTACGCAACTGCATTGCAGCACTGGCAGCATCAACGGCGCGACTTGACACACCCACGGTGCTGCCATGCAGGAGATCGTGGAGGTCCGATGGGGCACATTCGCCCACTTCGTGCGCCCCCCACCCTGCCCTGCACACCCCACGCCATCTACTTGGGCTTGCAGCCCCCCTTCGCGGTGCCGCGCTGGCCGCCCTGCTCCTGCCGTCCTAAATAACCGCCTTGTGCGCCCGCGCAGACGTTCTTCTGCTTCGCGGTGGTGACAAATCTGCTCGTCTCGCTCTCCATGCTGCAAGGCTGCGTGTCGGTGATCAACACGCTGACCAACGTCAACCTGTACGCCATCAGCTTCCTCATCCCCATTGGCGTGGTCGTGTACGCCACGATCGGCGGTGCGGCCCCGAGAACGCGCGCCAGCCGGTAGGGCGAGTGGGCGTGCGGCAGATGCGCGCGTGCAGATGACGTGTGATAGGTGTCCAAATCTTTTGCAAAAGAATAAAGCAGGTTAATGCTTGGTTAAATAGTGTAAAGAACAGGGAGTGCTTTATGGGCCGCTGTACATAATAGAGTACCGCAGTACGGGGTGCGTATGATTACCAGGGCTGGGCATACAATGTGGACCACTTTCAGCCCAAGGCCATTCCTAACGCGCAAGCGCTGTATGACATCTTGCGGCAGGCCTGAAGGCGACATTCACAACGTCGTACATGCACACAGTCATCATATACATCGTCTGCCTGGTCTTCGCGTTCAAGGTGTACACGCCCGGCAACCTGCTGGCCGGGATCGATCAGGCACGCCGCCCCCGCCACTGCATATGCTGCAGTCAGACATTGGGCAAAACATCCCGTACTTGCGAGCGGCAGGCCGCAGCATCCATGCTGGCGTCATTGACTTGCGCACGCCCGCCATGCCTGCCAGAGCAGCCATTGGGGTTCAGTGCAGGGAGATGGCTGCGCAAGAGCTCTGATTGCTGCATGGCAGGCTGTGAAGGCTGAGCGCGCTCACATGTCGCGCGGGGCGGCAGGTCTATGACCGGCTGCAGGCGATGGCCCTGTACTCGCCCGTCGCCGGCAATCAGGACGGCTCCTACCTTACCATGTGGTCCGTGGGCGGCCTGCAGTTCGAGATCATCTTCTTCTTCTCCGCGGTGGCGCAGATGGTCGTGGACCAGTCGTACTGGCAGTCCGCCATTGCCGCCAAGCCGACGGCCGCCGTCAAGGTGCCCGCCCCTGCCAACGCAGCTGGCCTCCCGCCCCGAGTTGCTGCGTCATCTGTCGTACACCACCCTTGCTTTGTTGATTGCCTGCCTAGTCAGGCAGTGCGTGAAATAGAGCGCATTGCATTACAGGTATGGCATCAGCACTACAGTAGTGAGGTGCGCACGGACGCACATTGAGCGAGCAGCGCAAGCCAGCCAGTGCATGGGTCACCAGCTGTATGCCGACATCGCTGCGTGTTGTCGCTGTGGGCAGACGGGGCCACCGCAGGCGGCCGCCCCCGCGCAGGGCTATTTCCTGGGCGCGTTCCTGTACCTCGGCATCGTGTTCTCGCTGCCCGCCACGCTCGGCGTCGCCTCGCTCGCGCTCGACTTGCCGGCGCGCCCCGGCTGGCGTGCAGGGGTGGCCAGTGCCTGCTACTGAAGACAGGCACACACTGGGCACAAGCGGGCTTTGGGGCCATGGGCTCCCCGCCTTGTGCTCGACCTGCCGTCAGCCTGGTCACGGTGTTTCAGCCTAGCTCCACTTGACACTCGCTTCAGCTTGCAGCTCCACGTCACAGAGGTTCCAATTTGCTTACTTTGCGATGCTCATGGACATATGTCTGCGCGGGCAGTTCTGTCCGTCACTGCCGCCCTGGGGAAAATGCACATTGCGGTGACAGCCTGCAGACATGCAAACGCGCTGGCAGTTCGATCCACGCCCTTGAATCAGCAGCTATCACACTGCGCTGTGCGCGAGGACGCACGTCTGCCCTGCCGGGCCGCGTCTGGGTCGGCTCGAAGCAGGGTACCACCTTCATGCGATGGCCGCGGCCCGACGCCAGCGCGCCCGCCTCGGCAGGTCTCCACAACGGAGGCGCTGCAGGGCCTGGTCATGCCGGCCGCGTCGTATGTGCTGCTGGGCAAGGGCGGCGCGGTGCTCGTCATCGTCATCTGCTTCATGGCGGTCACGTCCAGCGGCGCGTCTGAGATGGTCGCCGTGTCCTCGCTCTTCACGTTCGACATCTACCGCAAATACATCCACCCCCAGGTTCCCCCCTTTGTTGCCCACCCCTCACCATAGGAAGCACCTCTTGTCTACAACCCCGATGCACACATTGCGCGCAGAGTTGAAGAACGCCTCCTTTGTCCTCCTGTTGCGTTTGTATCACTGCTTGGTGCGCTTCATGCCCGCCGCACAGACCAAATGCAGAGCCTGTCGCCATGATCTTGACAATAATGCCTGTCACTGTGCACCATCATCAGGGGCTGCTACGAGAGCATGCCTGCCCTGCAGGCGTCCGGCGAGCGGCTGGTGCGGGTGAGCCGCGTTGCCGTGTTCGTCTGGGCCGTCATCATGGGCATCGCCATGAGTGTCGCCCAGGTGGCCAACATCAATGTCAACTTCCTCATCACCATCATTGGCGCGCGCCCGCCCCGGCCCCAGTCCGGCACCCCAGGCCCCCATAGCCAGGGTGCACAAGCACACTCCTGAGCGGCCGGGACTGCCATGATGTGGCGTACGAGTGCAAAACTGTTTTTTGAGTCCTCACTGCCTGTGTGCACAGTGCACACCTGCCCAATAAGACTGCCACGTGCTCAGCACGCGGGGCTGCGCCACGCGCAGGCGTGATCGTGGGCAGCGCGGTGCCGCCTCTTGTGTGCGCAATAACCTGGGCGCGCTGCACGCGCCTGGCCGCCATCATCAGTGCGCGCCCAGCTCACAGTGCCCGGCTCGGACGGTGCCTGGTTGCTAGGCACACAGGCCTCGCCGCTGCGGCGCGCAGCGCTATGCCGGCATGCCGGGGAGCGGCTTGCCCTAGATCTGTAACGCAGGCACCATCATAGAGCGCTCGCGCGCGCCCATGTGGGAGGAAGCGGTGCTGCACGCCTGCAGCCTGAAGTGGGTACATGACACACAGAAATACTGGAAACCCTGTCCTGGTAGATTTTGTGCACGTGCGTGTGTTGTTATATCGGCCTGTGCTGAGCGCGCGTGGCGCGCCCGGCGCAGGCGCCATCGTGGGCGCCGCGTGCGGCATCGCGAGCTGGCTGGCGTGCACGCAGATCATGTCGGGGTCCATCACCGTCGACACGGCCGGCCTCAACCCGCCGCTGCTGACCGGCAGCATCCTGTCCGTCATCGTCTCCGCGATCCTGGTGCCCGTCATCAGCCTCATCGCGCCCTGCAAGCCCTTCGACTGGGAGGAGCTCAACACGCGGATCACGACCACCGAGGATGTGGTGCGCGGGCCATCTTTGAACGCCCACCCACGATCCAGTCAACCCAGTGTCTGCCCCAGGGCGCCTAACGGCCGGCGCGACTACCCACAAGCAGCTTTGTTGGCCAGTTGGCAGAGCACCTTTCGCACGCCGCCCTTGGATGTGGATGTGGATACCACGTGCCGCAGGACAGAAAGGTATACCAGCAAAACCCCGCCCATAGGCTGGGGCACGAGACCCGGGCTTGGATGCGCGCAGGTCCGGCGGCCGGGCGCCGCCGACGCCTCGGTCAACATCAGTGAGGCGGACGCGGCGCAGATCGCGCGCATGCGCAAGCCGGTGTGGCTGGTCGTGTTTGTCGGCGCGTTCATTGGTCTGGTCGTGTGGCCGCTGCTGTCGCTGCCGGCCAATGTGTTCCCGCTCGGCTACTTCCGCTTCTGGATCGTGCTCATGTTTACTATTCTGATCCTGGCGTCGCTCACCGGCATCTTCCTGCCCGTCTGGGAGGCGCGCGGGACCATGCTGAAGCTGTTCCACTGGCGGGTGCGCCCGCGCGCCCCGGGTCGCGTTACCGACATGTGGAGCTAGGGTTTGTGCAAACCAATAATATTTGGCTAGTGATGATTTGCATTGGGCTTGCTAGGTACGCGCAAGCGTGCAGCCTGATGCGGTTTATATGCACGGCCGGAGCCTGCACCTGCATGTGTGGACAGACAATTGCGTCGTCGGCCGCGAGGTGCGGGCATGAAGAGGGCCCGTCGCGTCAAGCCCGATGTGGCGCGCAGGTGTACAAGGACATGGTGGAGCGCAGCCTCCGCGGCGGCTCCCGCAGCGGCAAGGGCGGCTCCTCAGTGGGAGGTAGGAGCGCGGGCGCCCCGGACGACACCGCGCACGGCCCGGATCACGCGAAGGCCGCCCTCGGCCAGAGCGGCGCAGCGCATGCGGGCGCCCCGGCCAAGCCGGCTGCCGTGTAGGGCCCCAAGATTTGCGCATGCAAGACCAGCCATGAGGCGGGCCACGAGCGTGATGCAGCAAACGGCCGCGTACTTGCCTGGAGGCGCCAGGTCGGCCGCACCCTCAGGGCACGCCGCTGTCAGGGCAGTGATGGGACCTGCTGTGGCAAGGGGCGTTGCCTGAGGGTGCGCCGATCGCGCCGACCGCTTGGTGAGCGCGCATTTGCGCGCACAGCGGATACGTGCTGCAATGCGCTACGTTGCCACCTGGTTTTACTTGCGCATGAACTGCGGGCCTTGGCAATGACTGTTCCCACGGCTTCGGGCAGCTTCTTACGGCCTTGTGCAAGCCAGTGCGCGCATAGGGCGCCCCTCCCAGCACCGCGATGCTGTGCACCCCTGCCCTTGTGCAGGTGCATTTGGGGTCCTGTTGCACCTTGCACTTTCTGGAAGGTGGCACCTGCAGGGACAGGCACATTGCTGGGGTCGGTGGCAGCAGCGAGTCATGTGCGCTGCACATGCGCACATAGCTCTGCTGAGTCAGGTGGCCGGACCTGTGCATGTACAAGTCAGCTGGTCCTGGTGCGGCTGCACCTCTGTACATGTCATGTGTAACGACAAGGACTGCACCCCGGCAACTGTGGGTGCGGGGTTTGGCACTGTGGCTGATTCGGCTCCTTGTCATGGCTTGCCTGTCTATGCGCTCTTGCCTGCCGTCGCACGACCGGCGCCCCCTGCGCCAAGAGTGTGTTTGAACGGTTGAGCGGGTGATACCTGAGCTCTCAGGTCACGTGGTACACTGCTTGCAGGCGTGCCAGGCTGCAGCTGCATCTCTGGCTCGCTTACATAGCCGGATTGGGGCCAGCCCAGCGCGCTTCGATGCGTGCCCTGGCAGTAACGCAATTGCACTGCCGCAGCTGGGAGCCTGCATAGTCTGCTGCCATTTCATCATTGAAAGCCTAGGCCACCGGAGTGAGCTTGAATATGTTACGCATAGCACTACATGCATTTGTGGCTGTAAAGGCGTAGGCAGCCAGCTTCCGGCCTTTGCTGGCTGGTGTCAGGGAGGACGCTTTTCATGTCAGCACTGCAGAGAGTGAGCACTTCGTGCTCTCAGCCACTGGAGAGGCGCTGAAGGTTGCAGAGGCTGCTGGCTCAGAGTCATACGTCATCTTTAAGAGAGTGTGGATGATCACCGCACCCGTGTATGGCATCCATAAAGAGCGCAGGTCTACAGCGGCACATGTTTTTCAATGCGCAATTCCACACTCTGCCAATTGCATAGCATGCGTTCAACATACGCAATCTACGCAGATTCAGCGCATGTGCTGCTGATGAGGTGTTACAAATGGGTGTAACGTTGGCCTCCAATGCAGACCGCATGAGACCCATGTGCGTGATATGACCGAATAGCAGCAGTCGTCCACTCGTAGGTGTACTGCGCAGAGCGGCGCGCTGTCAGATCACAGCGCTGCGGACCACATCGAAGCCGAGCTTGTGCAGAGCGAAGCTTGAGTGGCGGGGGGCAAAGGCAGCAGTGGGGAGCGCTATGGCCATGAACGCAGCGCCTCCAGCGCCAGGCTCGTTGTACGCATGCCCGGCGGCCACTGTCTGCTCAGACAGCCGCCCAAGCTCCTGGCATTATAGCGCTGCCCAACTCGTGTTTGAAACACAAGCTTGTACTAGTGCCGCCGGGCCTGCGCAGGAACTTCACGGCAGTCAACGTCTTTGGCCTCAACCAGTATGACGGCCAGACGCAGTTCTTTGACGCAAGCTGTCCGCTCCTGCCAGAGGTGGGAGCTCGCTCCACGCCCAGCACTGCTCAGCACCTGTGGCCAGCAGCGCCCCGGCCCCAGGTGGCCAGGCTAGCCGGGGTGGGCACGCTGCAACTGCATTTCAGGCTTTTGCACCAGCTTGGCGTAAGCTGACTGCTGCCCTGTTGGCGCGTTGCGTTGCAATTAGTGGCATGCAGCGGCTGCCGCAGCTAGGTTAAGCCTGCTCTGCCTGTACGCCGAGTGTATGCAAGCAGTGCTGCCGTGCTCTCCAGGCACGTGCAAGCAGCAGTGCTCTTGCAGCAACCCGTGCTGGGGCGCCTGCAAAACTGCACCTGTTTGTGCTGAGCCTTGTTGAGGACACAGCAGGCTGCGGCAGCGCGCGCTGGCCTGCGTGGGAACAGTCTCTAAGCGCGCGGGGGCCTCAGCCTGCTAATCAAGGGACTTGTGCGCGCAGTGGGTCGGCTGGGCAGCCGTGCTGGGCTTTGGCGCCGTCTTTGCGTTCCTGGCGGTCGCGCTCGTGTGGATCGACGTCACCTTCAGCGGCGTCATCTACAACTCCGAGCAGTTCAACACCGCGGGGCGCAGCATCGGCACGGGCCTGCTGGCCGTGGACCTGGTCAGCCACTGGACCTGGGCGTCCATCCTGCTGCAGTCGGTGTCGTACGGGCAGTTCTACGGCATCACCGGCTCCTACTGGTTCGCCGTCAATGATGCCATCATCATGTGGCTCTTTGCGGTCGTCGCGCTGGAGCTCAAGCACCGCGCGCCCAAGGCGCACACGATGCTGGCGCGCCTCCCGCCCTCTCGCAGCCTGTCTTGCTTCCTGCGCAGGTGACATGCAGCGCATGCTGTGCAATGCACCATGGGCGGCCGAAAAGTGTTCTAACACACCACCGTGGCCGCCATGCAGGAGATCGTGGAAGTGCGTTGGGGCACGTTTGCGCACTTCGTGCGCCCCCGCCCCCGCCCCCGCCTGCCGCGCCTGCGGTCTGCGCAGGCAGCTGTGCCCGGGCACACGCGCACCCCCTCACGTCATGTCCGGCCGTCCCTTCATGCACACTGCGGTGTTGCTGCTTTCAGGTACCCTGCCTATCACAACCGCTGCTTCCATGTCCCTTATCACAAGCGACGCTTTCAGCTACCCTATTACAGCTAACTGCTCTGCTTTCAAGCACCCCGTCACAGACGCTCCTGCCGCCCTGACACGGCCGCCCGGGCGCGCCCGTGCAGACGTTCTTCGGCTTCGCGGTGGTGACCAATCTGCTGGTCTCGCTGTCCATGCTGCAAGGCTGCGTGTCGGTCATCAACACGCTGACCGGCGTCAACCTCTACGCCATCAGCTTCCTCATACCCATCGGCGTCGTCGTGTACGCCACGATTGGCGGTGCGGGCCTGGGAGAGCGCGCCGTGTTCCTTGCAGGATGGGGTATGAGCGAAACATGCTTTCAGATTGAGCTGAAAAGGGACAGGATGAGTGCTGCTGTTGGAGGGCCAAAGAGGTGATGAGCAAGCTCCAGCAGGTGCTGCCATGCTGCTCTGCACAGGCACAAGCAGCGTCATCGACAATCATCTGAGTTTGATTTGAAGACGCATGGCAGTGGAACTGTGCAACCCCACCCAGCGCAGGTCGTTCACGCAAACCTGAGCACTCCTGTGACTGCCCGCGGCAGGCCTGAAGGCGACGTTCACGACGGCGTACATGCACACGGTCATCATCTACATCGTCTGCCTGGTCTTCGCGTTCAAGGTGTACACGCCCGGCAACCTGCTGGCCGGCATCGACCAGGCGCGCCGCCCCCGCCGCATGCGGGGGTTCAGAGGGCTGCATCGTGAGCCGCAGCTGGCAGGATGCAAAGCGTGGTGCCGCGAAAGGGGGTTTGTATTGGTGCGAGCGGGGTCTGCATTGGTGCGCACCTCAGGCGCCAACACAACAGTCGTCAGGGAATGGGCAGCATGGCACACCAGCCGCACACAACCCACTCACTGCTGCGAGGCGGCTCGGAGCTGAGAGCCCGTGCGCGGCGCGGGCCCACGCAGGTCTACGACCGGCTGCAGGCCATGGCGCTCTACTCGCCAGTTGCCGGCAACCAGGGCGGTTCCTACCTCACCATGTGGTCCTCGGGCGGCCTGCAGTTTGAGGTCATCTTCTTCTTCTCTGCGCTGGCTCAGATGCTGGTTGACCAGTCCTACTGGCAGTCCGCTGTCGCCGCCAAGCCGTCGGCCGCCGTCAAGGTGCCCGTCCCACGCCGTCTCCCGCCCCGAAGACCCGTCCCGCTGTTGTGCGGCTTTTTGGCTGCTGCGCTGACACGCCAGCCAGCCCGTGCCATGGCACACTTCCCGTCAGACACAACTTCTGCCGCACCCAGGCGGCTTGCAACAGTACTGGCGGGAGACATGCAGTGAGATAGCAAGCAGAAGCAGACGGCGTTGTGATCAGGTGTCGCTCTTGCTGCACCGTGCGCAGCCTCCATGACCTGGTACAGCATTTACTGTATCAGTTGCGCCGCCTGGTCCGTGCATCAATGGCATGGCCCTCCCGCGCAGGGCTACTTCCTGGGCGCCTTTTTGTTCCTCGGCATTGTCTTCTCACTGCCCGCCACGCTCGGCATGGCGTCGCTCGCGCTCGACCTGCCGGTGCGTCCCGGCTGGCATGCAGTAATACGTTTGTACTTGTATGTGTGGGTGTGACCCTCGAAGGCGCGGAGTCTCAGAGTCTGCCTCAGCAGGCATTGTTGTATATCGGCGTTCTCATTTCTTTATCGGCCCTGCCCCGTGATCCGCAGCTTCTGACTCATGTCGCGTCAAGTGAGCCCGCAAGCCGGATGGCTGGGACAGATCCAAGTCATTGAGGAAATACAGTGCTGATGGTACTTGCCCCAACCATGCGCCGTCCACATGCGATGGCTGCACCTCGACGCCCCCGTGCGCGCCCAGGTCTCCCTCACCGAGGAGCTGCAGGGCCTGGTCATGCCGGCCGCGTCCTACGTGCTGCTGGGCAAGGGCGGCGCGGTGCTCGTCATCGTCATCTGCTTCATGGCGGTCACGTCCAGCGGCGCGTCCGAGATGGTCGCCGTGTCCTCGCTCTTCACGTTCGACATCTACCGCAGGTACATCCACCCGCAGGTGAGCACGCCCTCTTATGACAGGGTTACACTGGGTACCTACAGCTCTGTGGAGACATGTCTTTAATGATTGTCCTGTTCAGAAATTGAACCTGTCCTGTGGGCGGCACATATGGCATGCTTTGACTGTCCAAATGTGACACCCGACACCTTGCCCATGCTAGCGCAGGTGCCGCACAGAAGCTGTGCGTGTCGCCTCTTTAGGCCGTAGTGTCGGCCGCTCAGCCGTCTCCTGGCCAAAACAGGCGTCCGGCGAGCGGCTGGTGTGGGTGAGCCGCATCGCGGTGCTCGTCTGGGCCATCATCATGGGCATCGCCATGAGCGTCGCCCAGGTGGCCAACATCAACGTCAATTTCCTCATCACCATCATTGGCGCGCGCCCGTCCCAGGCCTCTGCGCCGTACCTCAGGGCCCGCATCGCCAGGGTTCTTGCGCTCGCCGCCGCCGGTGGCCTGGAATGCTCTGTGCGGCGCTCGGTGGGAGGCCGTATTGTCGTCGCACGCGCCCGGATTGCACCGCGCTCCACATAGAGATAGCGTGGGCTAACCCTATTGCACCCTATCCCTGCAGCCAATCACAGGCACGCGGGCCGCGCGTGCAGGCGTCATCGTGGGCGGCGCGGTGCCGCCGCTGGCGTGCGTGCTCACCTGGACGCGCTGCACGCGCCTGGCCGCCATCATCAGTGCGCGCCCGGACTGCTTTTGCCAGGCAGGGCATCTGGGCTGCAGGGCCTCCCACGGCGCATGCTGCGACATGCTGACAGCCACAGAGCGCGGTCCGGCTGGCAGCACGTCCCCCTCCCTCCCGCACATGTGCGCCCAAGTGCAGGAGGGCGCAGAGCAGAGGTGGGCCGGCAGGCCAACACCCCGCATTGTAACCTGAAAGATGACTCTCTGCATCCGTGTGCCCGTGTTTGCGCGTGGGCTGCGCTGAGTGCGCGGCGCGCGGGGGCGCGCAGGCGCCATCGTGGGCTCCGCGTGCGGCATCGCAAGCTGGCTGGCGTGCACGCAGATCATGTCGGGGTCCATCACCGTCGACACAGCCGGCCTCAACCCGCCGCTGCTGACCGGCAGCATCCTGTCCGTCATCGTCTCCGCGATCCTGGTGCCCGTCATCAGCCTCATCGCGCCCTGCAAGCCCTTCGACTGGGAGGAGCTCAACACGCGGATCACGACCACCGAGGATGTGGTGCGCGGCAGCCCCAAGGCTTGATTCGCCTCAGGCGCATGGCTGCTGCCTGGTGGGCGCCATTCCACATCCTGTCCTGGCCTGCAGCCCTTGCGCATGTAAAGCTCGTGTGGCCTATGGGCCCAGCACAGCAAGCCTGCTGGTAACTGGTGGACCCTGTCGCCGAGACCCGCGCTCGGCGGCGCGCAGGTCAGGCGGCCCGGCGCGACCGACGCCTCTGTCAACATCAGCGAGGCGGACGCGGCGCTGATCGCGCGCATGCGCAAGCCGGTCTGGCTGATCGTGTTTGTGGGCGCGTTCGTCGGCCTGATCGTGTGGCCGCTGCTGTCGCTGCCGGCCAACGTGTTCTCCCTCGGGTACTTCCGCTTCTATGTGGTGCTTACATTCGTCATCCTGATCCTGGCGTCGCTCATCGGCATCTTCCTGCCCATCTGGGAGGCGCGCGGGACGGCCATGAAGGTGTTCCAGTGGCGGGTGCGCCCCGCGCGCTCAGGGTCTGAGCATCTTGAACCCTGCCCTTGATACCTATGGGGCAGCCGGAGAGGGGCGTGTGGGGCTGCTCGGCGCGCTGCCGCGAGCAGACTGATGCAGACATGTGCGCATTCGCCCTACCCTACATTTGTTACGTCGTGCTTCCTCTAGCTGGACGGGCGCTCGCTGCGGCCAGCCCTGGGTCACGCGGAGGGCCGGCGCGCGGGACGGCGCCCAGGGCCCGGTGCCGGCGCGGCAGGTGTTTGTGGAGATGCTGGAGCGCAGCTTCCGCGGCGGCTCCCGCAGCGGCAGGAGCGGGTCCTTCTTCGGCAAGGGCGCGGGCTCGCGGGACGCCAGCGCGCACGGCCCGGACGGCGGCAAGGCGGGCCTTGAGCAGAACGGCGCAGTACATGCAGACGACTCTGCCAAGCGCGTGCCCGTGGCGCCCAAGCTGGCCGCTGTGTAGGGCTCGTCAGGGTTTTTTTTTGGCGGTTTCAGGGACGGGCCGCAGGGCGCGGAGGTTGCCGCAGATAACTCATGCCTGCGGCGGTGCCAAACCCCGCAGCACTCAAGGCAGGACCGGGTTGAAGCTGCAGCAGCGGGGGCCGGAGCAGCTAGAGCGCAGCAATGGTGCCCGGAACATTCTGACGCACATTTGCGCGCGCGTGGTGTTCACGCTGCATGTGCGCTTTGCCGGACATTTATATGCGGGTCTGGCATGAGTCCGGCCTGTGCAGCTCGTGGTACTGTTGTCTTGGGCAGCATGTCTGCTACCCACTGCAGCCGGATGTGCGGCTGAGAAGTCTTTGCCGGCGCTGCGAACGCTGTGCACCTGGCACTAGGGCAGATGCGTGTAATTTGGTGGCAGAGTCGTTGGAGGGTGAGCATGGTTTAGCCACGAGCGCTGCGCATGCGCAGAGCACCGCCCTGCGAGCGCCGCACAGCACTAGGTAGCGCAGAGGGGCCTGAACTGATGCGTCCGCATTGCTGTACATTTGAGGTTCGCAAACCGCGCTCCGGCACCTTGGGGTGCGGGGCGCTGCTGCTGACCTGGCCTCTGGTTCCCGCTGGGTTTTGTCACCAATCTTGCCTGCTAGGGCCCTAGACCTCAAGACATGGCGGGAGGCTCTGTGCGAGGGTCAGCGCTGTGCAGCGCCGGTCCGTTCATGATGGTTGCAGCTAGAGCGCAGCAATGGTGCCCGGAACATTCTGACGCACATTTGCGCGCGCGTGGTGTTCACGCTGCATGTGCGCTTTGCCGGACATTTATATGCGGGTCTGGCATGAGTCCGGCCTGTGCAGCTCGTGGTACTGTTGTCTTGGGCAGCATGTCTGCTACCCACTGCAGCCGGATGTGCGGCTGAGAAGTCTTTGCCGGCGCTGCGAACGCTGTGCACCTGGCACTAGGGCAGATGCGTGTAATTTGGTGGCAGAGTCGTTGGAGGGTGAGCATGGTTTAGCCACGAGCGCTGCGCATGCGCAGAGCACCGCCCTGCGAGCGCCGCACAGCACTAGGTAGCGCAGAGGGGCCTGAACTGATGCGTCCGCATTGCTGTACATTTGAGGTTCGCAAACCGCGCTCCGGCACCTTGGGGTGCGGGGCGCTGCTGCTGACCTGGCCTCTGGTTCCCGCTGGGTTTTGTCACCAATCTTGCCTGCTAGGGCCCTAGACCTCAAGACATGGCGGGAGGCTCTGTGCGAGGGTCAGCGCTGTGCAGCGCCGGTCCGTTCATGATGGTTGCTGCTCGTCACGCAAGTGGCTCACGTCTGTCGGTGCTGATGCGGACGGAGGTGTTTGGGGGCAGGGCCTGATAGCCAGCACTTTGCAGTGCATGTATGTTTCAGCCCGCGGCACTGCATGCCATAGTGTTGGCATGCACTGTCGTGGGGTCCGGGTTCTGTGCTTCCCAGCCGCAGAGGTGCCAGGCTGCAGCTGAACAAACGGTTGCTTGCCTGCTATGTGCGGCGCATTAGGAGCTGTCCAGCGAGCTGTAGCATGCGCATTCTGGCAGAGTGCGCGGGTCAGCAGCTGGGAGCCTGCAGACTGTGCTGCCACCATAGTCTGGCAGAGAGTCTTGGGGCGAGGCAGCCAGCCTGAGCTGTCTCAGAGATGCATGGGGCTTGTACCCCTGTGCCTGCACGGCGCGCATGCAAGTGGGGTCAGAACTCGCCTGGCGCCTGTGAGTCTCAGTAGTCGTGTCAGTTCAAAGCAGGCGCTGCGACTCAGAACACTTGAACCGCGTCTACCCACCTGATAGGCGCTGGCCATTAACCTGTGCTGCTACTCCGCAGCACATGCGTCAGCACTTCACAGGTTCCAGGTTGCGCACTGTGTCCGCACTAAGCTTCGTTGTATTTTGCTCAGGTCGCATGCGCCGAGGTCACACGCATGCAGTTGCGCATGTGCTGGCCATTTGATGCGTCGCTGTGCAGGTGTGTCTGTGCTGGCCGCTTTGGGGGATATTGCATGGAGTGATGCATGGTTGGGCAACGTAGCCACGCCGCCAGATCTTTAGGCTTTGCCTGCGTGAGATGGCGCATGCATGAAGTCAGACGTCTTGGGACAGCACAGGCTGAGCTGACCCCTGAGCTGAACTCTGCAGCATATTGAGCCTGGGTGCAGCGGAACGGCGCATTGCCATGTATGCTCTCTGTAAGGGGTGCAGCTGGCAGTCAGGCATAGCCTCAATTTTTTTGGACTTGAACTCCTGGTAGTCAAACTCGGTAAATGGCTGCATGCCACCTCACACGGCGCTCTGCTGGCATCTTGCGGCACAGGCTTATCGAGCGTGCCCTGCCCATGCCCTGCATGTCTCAACACTCACACTAAAGTCACTGCATCATAGCTACTGGAATGAAATCAGTGACTCAGCAGAGCAGTATGAGAGCGCGCACACTTGAGGACCTGAGCAATGCACATGCATGCTCCGGCCAGCTTAGCAGCGCAGTATGACGTGCGTCTCGGCGATGCATGCGCATGCTTGCGGTCTGGCAGCAAAGCCTGTCACAATCAAGTACAGTACATAACTGCAAGCGAGTCTTGGCTTGCCACCCAGACCAATGTTGCCTCTTTGCTTGACAAGGCGGACATCCAGGCAGATTCAGGCCCTGGCCCCTGCCAACGCAGGAGCAGAAGGTCCTGCACAATGCAGACACGCCGTTCAGAAGCATTGCCCGAAACCACGTGCCACCCCGCTGACCAATCAGTTCTGGCTGCGAGCACCGCTGCGTCTCGCCCTTGCCTTCATCCTGTGTTCACCCTGTCTGCACAGTCCTGCCTGACAACAGGCATGCAGACCCATGCTTGACTCCATTCCATGTCACATACATGCCCAAACATCAACCAATTTCCATGCACCAGCATGGGCACAGCTCGCCCCGCTCTTGCACACACAAGGGCACATCCTGCATATCAGCAGGCTGGCAATGCAGTAAAGAAGCACGGTGGCGCTGCTATGGGCGACAGAAGTCATCAGCCTGCTCTTCTGCCGGCCTCGCTAACCAGACCGCACTTTGCCGATGGAACCAGACTTGCCACACCAATACACTCACAATGCCTGATACATGCACACTCAAACATTGCATGGTTTTCCTGCCAAGGTTCTTGACGCGACGTAAGCTCCCACGCTGCCTCGCAACAGGCCGAGCGGAGCTGCTGCGCGGTGTCCAAGCTGCCCACACCTCACTCCATGCACTCCCTGGCGGCCGCGCACACCCCGGCACACACGGCACCTCAGCGTCGCGGCCCTAGGGCTGCGCGCCCCCCGCATCCGGCGGCGCGCCCGCCGCGGCGCCGCCGATCCCGGCGGCGCGCACGGCCACGGTGGTACCCCCGGGCGGCTCCTCCGCCTCGCCCAGCGCCGCCGCCAGCACGTCCGCGGCGGCGGGCGAGCCGCCAGCCGCCCCGCCGGCCTCCAGCACGAATGCGGACGGCTCGCAGTCCGCGTCGGCTGCCGCAAAGAGGTCCGCGGCCGCGCTGAGGTCGGCGGGCGCGGCGGGCGCGCCGGCGTCCGGCGCGCCGTCCGGCGACGCGTTCGCCGTAGGCGGCGAGGCCGCGGGCGGCACCAGCACGCAGAGCGCCTGCGCCCGCTGCGCGCGCGTGCGCAGGCGTCTGGGCTCGTCTGCGGCGTGGCAGGTCTCGGCGTGGCCCGCAGCGTGCACCTGTGCCAGCTGTGCTGGAGAAGTGCTGAGCAGGCAGGGACGAGTGGCAAGTGCACTGTATCTGCTCAGGAGGGAGGACGCGGTTGTGCGCTGGGGACGCCTTGTGTTTGGCTGTGGCATGCAGCGCATGCCGCAGCGTCTCGCCCCTGGCGCGGTGGCGCAAGGACAGAGCCCCCATGCTTACGACAACCCAGCTGGCCTGGCCGCACGCCGCTCAGCAACCCAGAGGCACCCGGCCCTACCCTACAGTGGCCCACCTGGTACTCGTTGAACTCCTGGAAGCACAGCCGCGCACAGCGCTGCCGCACGCTGCGCTCTGCGGCGCGCACCAGTGACGCCGGCAGCTCCCGCAGCACCTGCGCCCGGCGCGCAGCAGCGGCTCAACGACAGGGAACAGGGTACTGCGACGGCAGAGGTGGGCCCGAATACAGAGAAGGCTGTGCGCGGCGGCCCCACGCGCTGTGCGGTGCGCACGCACAAGGGAGCCGGCAGCTCCTGCACCACGAGCGCCAACACAGCAATAGCAAAGTCACAGTATCAAACAGAGTGTGTGATGGTGGGGCAGAGAGGCGGGTCAGTGCGCTGCCAGGTCGGGCACTATGCATGCTGCAGCGCACAGCTCTGTGCAGAATGTTCAAGCTGGGGTTCCCGAAGCGGTCTCCAGGCTGCCCAGCGCTGAGAGCAGGCCATTCCTGGCTGGCTGCAGTAAGGCCTGCCGTGTCGATCTCTGCGGTGGGGCGCCCAAGGGCCATAACCAGGAAGCGCACCTGCTGCGGGACTGCGTAGGCCGAGGAGCGCTCGCCCGGCATGCGGCGCAGCAGTCGACAGACCTGCACCAGATGGTCCAGCGCGTCATCATCGCTCCGCGCCTGTACGGCGTTGCCTGCGCTCAAGCGCCGCGCGCCGGTCCGCTCCGCCGCGGCGTCCTGCACCCCGCACGCCTGCGGGCAGAAGTGGTCCACCGGCGCGCCGTTGCTGTCCAGGCACAGCACCGCCTGGTAGGGCTGGAAGCCGGCGCGCGCGCCGGACGCGCCCGCCGAGCCCGCCCGCGCGCTGCCGGCGCGCTCCAGCGCGCCTGGCGCATCACGCCGACCGTCAGCGGCGGGGCGGGTCGCGAGGTGCCGGCGGGGCTCTGCTGAGGCGGGGGCCAGCAAGCATGCGCAGGGTCTGGAGCACGGCGCTGGCCAGGGGCGTTCGATAGGGCGGCCCAGCGCCTGCGGTGTACAGTGCTGACATGTCAGGCTTGCAAGGCCATGCATGCAGGCCGCGGGGACGCACAGCCGGAGGCCTGAACGCCGGCTGCATAGCAGGGCTTCGCGGGTAACACGATGGATATGCTGGCCGTCGCGTCCGGGTTCGCGTGGGCTGCTCCCAAGAACATGGCGGGCCCGCCGCCCTTGCTGCCGGGGCGTCACGGAGAAATTTTCAGAACTGATCTTGTTATATATGATGGCCCGGCGCCACGCCAGGTGCTCGGACAGCGCGGTGCGGGGACGCAGAGCAGATGCGACGACGGCAGGGAGCACTTCACAGCGACGGCTGGAAGGGACCGGCCTGCCTTTTAAAAAAGAAAAGGTGGCCTGCAGGGCCCTAGGGCCCGAGGCCTCGGTCGCGCAGGGCCGAGTGAGGATGAAGAAGATGAGATATTGATTGGTGCCAATCAATCAGCTGCCAGCAGCTGGCTCCAGGTTGATATCGCGAGGAAGGGACGGCAGAGCGTCCTGTGCACTCACGCAAGGGGCCTGCTCGCAGAATGCAGGCACCCCGGCCACTTTCACTTTTGAGAGTGCAGGTTGCCAGCGTCCCGGGCGCCTTGCTGCAACAAGACCGGAGGCAGCTGTGTGCAAGGCGGGGACGCAGCGCAGCCACGCAGGCACTGTTTGGGAAGAAGCCACAGCAGGGCGGCGGGCAGGTATGCGCCAGCAGTGCATGCACGTGCAGCCAGCAGCACCTTGTAACCGTTCACAGGTGAAGCAGTAATGCGTGCAGGCATGCTCAAAATGCAAGAGCAAGGGGAGTGTAATGTGTCCGGGCTGCAAAGGTGCGCGTGAGCACAATCTCTTATGCTCTTTGCAAGCCCGCTACACGATGCCACGCACTAAGTGCTACCACATATGCGTCAGGAACGGGGAAAAACAAAAAGAACGGCAACGTATTCGAACGATATAAGTGCGCGCCTTCTGCTCAAGTCCCTGGCTGAGAGTTCCTGCACCTATCTTGGGACTGACTGGGCACATGGCTGGCTTTGCAGGTGCTATGACTGTCAGGTGCGTTGTGCCTGCCCCTTGGTTGCTCTTCTTGTGAGGTCAGACTTGCTAGCCCCGAGTATCCAGCACTGCATGTCAAAGTGCCAGGCCCACTCCATGCATGGTGTGTTTACTGTAAAATTTCGGCGGCATCCAGGGCTTTGGACTGGTGACCTGCCCTAAGTGCGGCGGCGGGCGAGGCTTGACCCCGGAGCAACGGGGCGAGCGCTGACACGCATGCCTCACGCTGAATACTGCGCTCTCCTGGTAACCTATGCCGGTCGGTGTGTGAGTATGCTCTGGTCTGCTTGACAATTTTGCCCATGACCTGTCTAAAAAACAAATAGCATGTTAATATGGCAGCAATATTGGTGAGGGCCCCTCACTGAGGGGTGCACTGGGGGTATGACTTCACACTGTGGGCACATTGTGGGCACATTGTGTCACCCTCGACCCATGTAACAGGCTTCAGCACAGTTGCCCGGACAGGAAACATGGACTTTGTATAGATTGTATGGCTGGCCGGGAGAGTCACACATGCACACCTGGCCTGTCAATCCTGCACCGGGCAGAAGGCCGCTAGCGAATCCGTTTCCAGGGACCATCCGTTTGCATGCAACTCATCGTGCACCGTATTTGCACCGTCTGTTTTACACCCGGATGTAGCTGGCGTCCCACTTCTCGCATGTAATGTGCAACGTGTGTGCTGTATACAGCACTGCATGCCCTTATGCGGACAGGGCGCTAGGACGTGAGGGGCTTTTTGGCATACACCGTGGAGAAGCGAAGCCTGTGGCAAACATAGCACACAGGCCGTGTGATGACCATGGGAGTGGTGAAGAAGTGCAAGGTCTTGAAGCAGCCGCCATGAAGCATTTACACATTTGCTGTGCCACCAGGGCCGCCCGCAGCTGCCACCATTGTGAGAGGGCAGTGCTCAACACTTTCGCGCCCGCTGCTGCACAGACTCTGCTAGGGGCAGCTCCCAGCTGACAAAGTAGGCAGCAGCAGGGCACAGACCTCTGCAGCTCGCATGTGCGCTATATCAAGCGTACACATGGGATGCCCAGTAGCGGGGGGGAGCTGCTCTTCAGAAACACGGTCCTCTAGGGTTCCAGCGTCGCTGCGGCGCTCGAGGCACTCAGCGCCCGCAGCCGCGTTGACGAGCTGCTGGGCGTCAGCACGATGCCGGCCGCCTCCGCGCGGTCCACGGCCTCGTCCAGGCGGTACCCTAGCAGGTCCTGCACGAGCACAAACACACACTTTGTGCTGGCCATGCCCCACAAAGTAGCTCCATTTGCAGGCACTGTGTGGGTCGCACACGCTCGGTATGTCATCCACTGCAGAGCAGCACAGTCACAGCCGCATGTGCATGACCCAGATCGCAAGACAAGGTGACTGGTGCGGACACTGCGCACGTCGATGCAGCAGTGCTGGCCAAGCACGCATTGACATTCCTGCACTCCGCAGCGCGCCCAACCAGATTAAAGCAGCCGGTGCGCACGCCCAGCCACAAGCGCGGGTGACGTGCCTTGCGCGTGACGACGCCCTTGACGCGGTTGTGCTGGTCGACGACGGTCAGGTGCCGCGCGCCGAGCGAGCGGAACAGGGCGTACGCGCGCTCCAGCGAGAACGTCTCGGGCACCGCGGGCGCGCTGGTGTGGATGTAGGGCGTCAGGTCCAGCTCGCCCTCAACCTCGCGGCGCGCGCCGTCGCCCGCGCCGCCGCCCGCGCCGCCGCCCCGGCCCTGCCAGGCGGCGCGCTCACGTCACCGAACGTGTCCAACATGTCACAATTGTGTTTTGTGCAGTACGGCTGTCGAGACACATGCTGCAAGTCTCTTACAGCAGTACCAACGAGCAAGTCCCTCACAGCAGCATCAATGAGCGACTTGCACGTGAAAAGTCGTATTCCAGCCGGCAGCAGCCCCTGCCGCAGCCGCCTGTCGCGCGAGCGCCCGGCGCGCCTGCAGCACCGCCAGCTGCTGCTCCAGGATGAGCGAGCGCGCGGCCGCGCTGACAAAGTTGCGGCTGAGGTCCTCGAATGACACGTCGTCGGCGGCGGCGCCGCCGGCGCCGCCCGGCGCGGGCAGGCCGCGCGCCATGACGCGCCGCAGCAGCACCATGAGGTGGTCGCGCGCCAGCAGGCCCACAAAGACCTGCGCCGCGCGCCGTCAGCCCGCTTGCGGCCCTCCCTGCAGTGGCAGTGTGAAGTGCTGAGCAAGCAGGGGCGCTTTCATGCGCGCCGCGAGCTACAGATGCACCCCCAACATGGCAAGCGTTGCCACGTTCTTCGCGGGCGCGACGCCGTCACCAGACGCGCATGCACTCGGCATGTGGTAGGCAGAGCAGGCTAATATCTCACTTCTTCCATATGAATAAAGTGTACATATGGAAAAAGTGTGTACATCACAGGTCCTGCAACTTCCTAGGCCAGGGTGAGGCAGAGGCAGGCGCGGGGCTGCGCGAGCCAGCGAGCATCGGCGGGCGGCGGCGCTGCGCCAGGAGCGAGGGGCCGCGCACGCTGCTCGGCTGCCAGCAGAGCGTCGGGCAAAATCCGGCAAGCCTACGGGGCGCCGGGGCGCGCGCCTGGCCGGCGGGCGTCGTGCGCACAACCGGGAAGCCAGAGTGGCGCGTGTCGCGCAGGATGCCGCGCAGCGCCTCCACGCGCATGCGCTCGCCCAGCGTGACCGGCGGCGCGGCCATCGCAAAGCGCACCGGCACCAGGTCCAGCGGCCGCCGCGCGCTCGGCTCCGGCGGCAGCCAGGGCACGCACTTGACCTGCGCGGGGGGCGCGCGCCGCGGTCACAGCGGATGCCCCATGCAGCGATCAGCATAGCAGCATTGTGCAGGGGGACTCTCGTACGGCGCCTGAAGGGGTCGCAACAGCCGCGCCGCGTCTGTCCTTGGTGGAGCCTGCTTTACTGCTTGTTCCCCACGGTTGGTGATCTGAACATGGTGGGTGTCACGGCGCGCCCCAAGCTGCACAGAAAGGGTCCACAAGCTATGCATCATGCGGCCACCACAGCATTGTCATACACAATGGGTTTTATGAAGTCGCCCCTGGTCAGGTGCGCGGCTTTCAGAACACGCGCCCAGACATCACGAACACACTGTTGGTCCATTTCTTGCCCAGACTAGAAGACGGGGTGCATGCCTCCAGGAGGCCATGGTACAGCGAGTGCGTGGCTGCGTCGGCCACCCACTTGGCGACCAGGATGCCAACCAGGATCGGCAGCAGCATGCGCACGTCGTTGCTCACCTGCAGCGCGGGCGGGGGGGCCTTCAGATCAGAAACATTAACCAGACTTGCTCCGAAAGAGGTCTGTCTTTCACAGACACACAAGCCGGCCAGGTGCGCGCTGGCCAAGCGCAGGACCTCTGCTTATTCAGGCTGCATGTAGAGCGCCCTGCCTCAAATGTACGAACCACGTGTGGCTTCCTACCCTTGGGACATGCCGGCTAAATCCGGGGGACATTGCGCGCCTCCATCATGATGACGGCCAGGCTGATGGTCAGGCGCGTGACGCCGCCCATGAAGGCGCCGGCGCCGATCAGCGCGAATGCGCCCGGGTCCACCCACGCCCAGGGGTTCGGCGGCAGGAAGACGCCCGGGGGCGCGCTGCGCGCACGCGCGCGTCAGGAGACGCACGCAGGTCACCAGCCTGTCGCGTCACGCTGGTGCGCACTCGTGCCGCACTTCCTGCTGCAATTACAACTGCAAAGGATTGCACGAGGCCCGCTGCAGCACTGCCGGCAGCCCCACACCTCTCCTGACTTTGATGCGTCATGCCTGGGTGTCCCGGCATGTTTTGTGGCACCTAGGGCCGAAAGCAGCCCTGGCGCAGTTGCTCAGGCATTGCCAGCACGGCCCAGCCGCCTGCACGGGGCATGCATGAGGCACTGCTTGGCCAAATGACAGACCTTTTCAGGGAAGACCCGTGGTTGACCCCATTAACCCTACCCTACGTTACTCCTGAGACCATCCGGGGCGCACTCGGCCGACCCGCGGCCGCCCGCAGCGGCGATGTCCACGGCCGCCAGGCCGACCAGGCGCCCGATACACGAGCCGATCAGCAGCATGGGCACGAACAGGCCGCTCGCGATGGCCGATCCGGCCGCCCACACCGCGCCGCCAAAGTAGAACACCAGCATGACGACCAGCGCCGCGTAGCCGAACTCGCGGTGCGTGCCGCGCGAGAGCAGGTGCCGGATGGCGTCCTCCCCTGCGCGGCGTCGCCGGCGCCGGCGCCGCAGCGTGAGCGCATGCGCGACTGCTGAGCGGGCCAGCGCGGCCCATACCTGCCCAGCATCTCAGCAGGCGCGCAGCGAAATGGTCCAATTTGCCACAAGAGCAGCCCCAAGGGCTCTCACTGGCAGCCCCACTTTTCACTATTTGCTAGCCACTCCCAGCGAAGTCAACATTCGGTACAGGACAACATTCCAAATTCCCGCGGTGCACGCAGCGTTCATAAGGTTTTTGGTACAAAACCCAGCAGCGTCCGGTTTTACTATAGCGCCTGCACCCCTGCTTGCGTACGTGCTCCTCTCATTGCGTACGCGCTCTGCGCATCCGGGAAATAATAGTTCGCTCGCACCCGTGACCGACATGAGCGTGGCCAGCTCATTGTAGGAGCGCGGCAGCGTGCCGTTGCGCGCCTCGGCCGGCGTCTCCGAGTCCGCGCCGGCCGCGCCGCTGCACGTGTACAGCTCCAGCGACTGCTCCACGATGCGCCTGCCGCGCGCGACGAGCCATGGGCGCACCCAGACAGCCGCGCGACTCCCCGACAGACAAGCAGACTCGAGCCGGCGAACTCGCGTCTGGGTCGCCCGTGCTGCTGCACGCGCGCTGCTTCGCCGAAGCGAGTGAAGCTCTTTGAGTGGCAGGGCGTGGCCTGCACAGCAAACACCAGCGCTACCAGTCGCAGCAAGCATGTCGGCGGCACCTGTGCGTCGTCTCGTCCCACCCGCAGGAACCTTGGAATCCGTGACAACCAAGTTTGGTACGCCCGGCATAGCCAGGCCGTGGGTCCCCGCGCACCCAGCACCACTGGAAAAGGAGAGCGGCGCGCCCAACCCCGGGGCAGGTCGCGCACTGCACGTTGGGCGAGACGCCGGGCGGGCACACGGGCGCCGTCGCGCCCTGCACGATGTAGCACTGCGTGGGCGTGCACGGGAACGCGAGCGGCAGCAGCATGCCCAGCGTCACGAACAGCGCCATGAGCAGGCACGGCTCCGCCATGCGCCACCAGCGCTTGCCCTGCGCCCGCAGGCCCTCAGTCGCAACGCCCGGCGGCACGAAAAGTGCCATGAGCAGGCACGGCGCCACCATGCGCTGCCAGCGGTATGCCCTGCGTTGGCGCTCTGGCTCAGGATGACATGAGCGGCCATTGGGAGCGGCGCCAGGACAGGTACCGCACGCACCAATACCTGCTCTGCAGCTGCTCTGCCGATGCAGTGCAGGGCGGTGCGGAGCGGGGTGCGCCCCCGGAAGCTCACAGCGGCAAGCAAAACGCCCACGCGCTGTAAGTCTCCGCCTGTGCATGCTTCTACATGCCTGCCACAGCCAGGCTCTCAAAGTGAGCACGTGCAAGCTGCGGGCCGCGAGCCGCGCAGCGCGCGCGTCCTGTCGGCGCGCGCGCGCGCGGGGGGCCGGCGCCGCGAGCGCCGGGCCGCGCCTGCAGGACCTGTATCCGCAGGCGCGCGACCTTCAGGTTGATCACCGTGAAGCCGATGGCCAGCAGCCCGGCCAGCACGCCGATCAGCGCCGCCGGCGCCATGGCCGCTACGTGGTTGGCCAGCACCGTCTGCACCTGCGCGGTGGCGGCAACGCAGCGTTCGCGCCGCACTGCAAGCAGCGCGCTGCGACCCACGAGCGTATGCGTGCCGGCTGCGCGCCAGGCGTCGGTAATGTGGGGTCCTGGCAGGGGCGCTGACGCAGTCTGCCTTTACGCAATACCTAACCCTGAACCTGTTGCCCCTGACGCATTCCTACCCTAGTACCGAACCTGAAGCCCCCGACTCAACACCATGCCGCACGCAAGAGCCACTAGCTACATTAACAGATTCTGTGCATGTCCGCTGCCGCTGCTGCACGTGACCTGTCAGCGCCAAGCGCACAGCCGCTCTGCCTGCCTGCAGCAGCACAAAGCGCTGCCGTGCAGGTCCCGGGCAGGAGCAGGCGTGCCTCGCGCTGTCCTCACTGCAGCGGCGGCGGGCGCAGCTGACCGCGCGCACCTCAAAGAACACGGTGGACGTGTCGCCGTCGAACAGCCCAAAGTGGCCCTTGCCCAGCGAGTGCTGGGCGGAGCGCAGCGTGTCCAGCGTCAGGACCTGGCGCGCGCGCACGCACACCCTACGGTTAGGGCTAGGGCGCACACAGCCTACTCCTGCCAGCCCTCGAGGCTGCAAACGGGAGGGCCGCTGCCGCCTGCACATGCTCCCTGCTGCTTCAGCGCGCTGGATGGAAGCGGGCGCGCCCGACCGCCCGCCTGCTCCACACCACGGGAGCAACGCGCACAGCCTGACGGAGCGCAGCACGCTGGCAGCAGGGCCCCCGTGCTCGCCCTCACAAGGGCAACATTAGGCTGCCTCAGGGCGCGCGCGTTACGATGCAGGGAGCCCGTGCTGTTGGTCAGAGCCTGCGGTCCGTGTGCGTTTGCGCCTTGCTGACGCGGCAGCACAGCACGTCGGAAGACGAAAACAGCGCGAGGGCGCGGCCAGCGCGCGGCGCGCGGGCGCGGGCGCGCGCCGCGATCATGCACGCGAAGAAGATCTGCCAGCCCAGCGCCTGGCTGAACGAGTTGGCCAGCTCCTCGAACGCGAACAGCAGGCCGCCGATGGGCGCGCTGAAGGCCACCGCGATGCCCACCGCCGTGCCTGCGCAGCGCACTCCCTGATGAGCGCGTATGTGCAAATGCACACGAGTTGCTCAGCTCTTGACCCGCATCCACGCCCCCCACACCATACATTAAGGTTCCTGCCCCATGCACACGTGCGCCCCTTTACGACCCGTCCCACACCTTCCCGCGGCTACTACGTATGCCTCTGCAGCGCTGCCTGGCGCTAGCCTGCAAACCACGGCCCTGGCAGTTGCGTGCGCATCCTGGCCATTACTGCCACCCTCCACCCTGGCCTTCATGGGTTGCCCCCCCCCATGATAATCAGTTGTGCCGGCTAAAAGCTACAATTGAGAGCCCGGACCCATGCCTGTCGCCCCCTCGTGGGGCTGCACCTCACTGACGCGACGAACTGCGCGACGTGGCAGCCGGCGCGGGGGCGGGGCGGCACCGCGCGGGCCGCACCCGCGGTCACAAAGTCGCGCTTGTCCTTGGGGTTCTGGAAGCGCTGGAAGAGCCCCGTGGAGAAGCCGAGCGTGGTGGAGTGGCCCTGGCTCAGCGCGGCGCCGGCCATCGCGCCGATGTGCACCATCGGCCCCTCCGGGCCCACCGGCAGGCCCGAGCCCACCGCCGCCGCGCACGAGAAGAACTTGACCAGCAGCGTGCGCACGTTGAACACCTGCGCGTAGGGTGGGGTAACACTGAGCGCGCCCGGCGCTGTGCTCAAAAGCTCATCCACCGCGACACACTTGGCCCTCGCGCCCGTCCCGAAACTGCTGCTGCGGGCCTCCAGACACGCGCTGCGCCATGGCATGCAGCAAGGCTATGCTCCGCGAGGGGGAGGGGGAGGGAGGGTGGGTGACAGGGATACTGAGCGTGCTTGTGGCCCCGCCCCACTCGGCAGCTGCCCACAGCTTGCACACCTGCACGCCTACCAGCACGCCACCTCGCGCGCCGCGCCGCGCCCGCCCCACAGGCAGGGGCCCTGCGCTGCACGGCCGCCGCACACGGGGCCGCCGCCGCCGCACCCGCGGCAGGTTGCAGCCGTTGAGGTAGGCCATGACCTCAGCCACGCCGGCGCCCGCGGCCTCCGGCGCGACGGCCACCACGGCCCAGGTGGACGCAAACACCAGCGCGACCGAGTACGCCAGGTTGAACAGCCAGGCGACGAACAGCTTGGCCACGCCCAGGCGCTCCAGGGACAGCAGGTACCTGAGGTTGGACAGAAGTCTGCTTGTTTTGCTGATCCGCCCTGATCTGGCGGGGCGGCCACTGCGGGACATGCGCGGTGCGGACAGGCTGATGCGAACGGCCTGATGTGGACGGTTGCGGCCGCAGCATTGTGAGCAGCGCAGAGGCGGCGCAGCGGCCAGGCAAGGCGCGGGTGGGGCGCGCGTGCGCGCGCGCACCGCACGGCGTGGTACTTGCCCTTGGCCAGCTGCTCGATGGCCAGGAAGAGCGTCCAGCCGATGAGCGCGACGGTGATGCCGATGCTGCCCATCATGAACCAGCGGTCCCACAGCCGCCTGCGCTCTGCACTCAATTGCTCAGTGTGTAGCACTTGCACAATGACGTGACTGTGCACACCTTTGGCACAGACAAACCGCGTCATTACATATATGACAGGACCCAGCCCCCTGCTGTTGACACCTGGGCCTGCGCGCGGCACCAGCGCATCAAGAAGGGGCGTTGTACAGCCGAACCTATCACATTTCTGAACAGCCTGCTGCTCGGTGGCTGCGCCCGCGCCGCGGGCGCGCCGCGCGGCCTGCTTTAGCAACAGAGTGCGCCCAGCCGCGCAGCAGGCCCTCGCATGGATGTGCCACGCCACGGCCAGGTTCTGGCGCGCACAAGAGCGGGCCAACGGGAATGCGCTTCGGCAGGCCTGTGGCGGCGGCGGCGGCGGCGCCCTGCAGGGCGCGGCGCGCCTGTGCGGCTGCTTGGCGAGCCAGCGGCGGAACACGGCCGAATTGGGCGGCAGGTAGTCGATGCCGTCAATGTCCGCCAGGCGCAGACGCTCCTCGCGCGTGTAGTGGTGGTTCACACCCTGCGCCGCCGCGCCGTGTCGTTTTCTTGCCGTGGACCGGTATCGATGGCTTGCTGCGTCCGCAGGCGCGCTCAGCACGAATAGCGCTGCTTGCGGCCGAGCGTACTGTGGTGCTGCCAAGCAAGGGAGCTGCTCGTCTGCTGTCTCGCGGCAAGCGGTTTGCTGCTCCGCCGTCGGACTGCAGCGCTCGCGAGCAACAGCGCGCGCTGGCCGCCCGTAAAGCCTGCTGGCCAGGTTCGCGCCGCGCTGCTCGGGCCTCGGCACAGGTCAGCGCGGAGCAGGCCATGCAGCACCAGCCATGGCCCTGCACATACAGCCGCCCAGACAGGTGTGAGCGTGCGCCTCTTGTCGCACTGGCTGCCCGCCGCGGCCCAGCGGCCTTGCTGCCGCCGGTCGTCGGGGAGCGCACCGCGCCCTCGGCGTCGTGCCCCACATGGAGCAGGCTGCGCAGCGCCGACCACAGGCCGCGCCCGCGCCCGCCCGGCGCCGCGGTCGGGAACCCGCCATCCGCGTCATCGGAGCGGTAGCTGGTGGACGCGTCGTCCGAGCCCTCGCCGGCCCGCGCAAACGGCTCGTACGCGCCCTCGCGCCCTGCGTCACCCTCATCGCCTGCGGCCACTCGGCCACTCAGCATCAGCGCGCGCCGCCGCCGCTCCAGTGCGTAGCGTGACGCTGTGCTCCACCCCCGCGCTGCTATACAGACTCCAGGGAGTCCAGGACCTCCGGGCGGGGCCGCACCAGCTTCGAACGCGGCGCTGCCCTCCGGCAGGGGGACCAGTGGCACGTTCAGCGCCAAGAAGTTGCTTGGCATGGCCGCACGGCCTGCCGCCTGGCGCTAAGGCCTGTTCAGCCCGCCGCCTTGCGCAGAGGCCGAGCACGGGTGCGCCAGCACGGAGAGGCTCCTATACAACACGCTCAAGAGCACAGCTACTCTTCGAGCGTGCGCCAGCAGCGCCTGACAGGCATTAGGAGGCGCTTCGCTGTTGCCCAGCACTTGCTCAATGGTTGCCTGGCAGTGCTTGGGCAGACCCTGATCACACAAGCATCCGTTATGCTCAATACACAAGAGAGACTTTTGAACGCGTCACGCACACCTACAGCTCTGCAGTGCCGCCATCGCCGCCCTGGACAGAAACCAAGAATGCTGGGACAGCTCCCGGGCCCGTGCACTCGCTCAGATGAGCGTTCAGCATATTCCTGAGCGCTGCAACTGAAGCTTCAGCGTGCGTTTGCGGGGGCCGCGATTGGAACCAACACCCCACCCAAGGGATATGCGGGTCTGAGCGGCGCCCGGAGATGCGAGAGCAAGACGCAGAGGGGCCGGTGGCGCCGCTGGGTGTCGCGCTGCCCCTGACCGCGGGGATGCCAGGCAGGCGCAACGCGGCCGGCTACAGGCAGCGCCGGCAGCCGCGCAGCAATGCGCGGTCGCGAGGCCAGGCCCCCCGGCCGCAGGAGCCGCGCGCGCGCAGGCTCGCGTGCAGCTTCGTGCTGGCCAGCGTGCCAGGCGCCAAAGAGGTGTTTGCCGGCACCGCGCACAACTGGGGCAACCTGCTGACAGACACGGTGCGCCGATCAAGCAGCCGGGCCAACGCTGCGGAACCCACTCACTTTGCGCGCAAGCTGCACAGCGCGAGCACGCTGTCTTGCTTAATTGACACCGCTCCTTCCTCTGCCCTTCTGCTGCGGCCGTCCTTGCTGTCTTGATTAGGTTGCTGTGCACTGCTGGTGAGCTGGCGCCGGTGCGCCAGATGCGCCACATCTTGGCCGGCACCGCCGCCCGGACGTGCGCGCAAGTCTGCATCCACCCAATCGACACCGTGAAGACGCGCCTGCAGGCACGCCCGCGGCGCTGGCTCTAGTATGACTCTGTGACCACATCCGGCGCTTGCGTGCCGCAGCAGTGGACAGCTCCGCTGCTGGCAAACATGCTCGGACAGCGGGTTGCGTCACCGCACTCTTCAACAGCAGCGGCAGGGTCAGTAAAGTGGCGGGTCCTCACCCGGTAAAGCCGCAGGCGAGCTGTGCAGCAGCTCACAGTCCTGTTTGTGCGACCCTGTTCGAGAAGTAAGGACTCGCGTCACCTGCCAGGCTCAGCACAGCCTGCCGCCTGGGCGACTCTGGTCCGAGCGCGGGCGCACTCGTGACGCGCGCGCAGGTGAACAAGGCGAGCGCGCCGGAGCAGCTGCGCTCCTGGCGCAGCGGCTCCAAGGCGCAGCCGCTGGACGTGTACCTGGGCCCGCGCCGCGTCGTGCACTGCCGCAACGTGCTGTTCAAGGCGAGCCCCCGCGCCCTGCTGCGCGCGCCCCTGACAGAGCGCTGAGGGTTCTTGCACGGCGGCAAGCGCTGCCTGCTGCTGGGGCATGGGGCAGCACTGCTTTGATTCGGAACCCCCAGCGCTCGTTGCCCATGGATGCGCCAACTGCACGGCTTGGCGCACAGCTGTGTCCGCAAGATATGTTTAAGATGGTGTGCTGCGTGGCATTTGGCTGTGCGGTGTAGCGGCCGGGCCCAACTGTGCATAGGCGCGCCTCGACGCGCCGCTCGGCGTGCCCGAAGGGCGCGGGAGCCGCGTGCCGGGCCAGCGCTGCAGGCAAGCACTTTCTGTCTGGTTGTACCTCCTAAGTGGGCGGCGCCTGCGCCGACAGGGACCGCGGGACGTGTACCTGGGCCTGTCCGGCGCCGTGCTGGGCACCATCCCGACCGCGATGCTGTACTTTGCGACGTACGAGTTCTGCAAGGACCGCCTCGCAGCGCGCGGCCATGCGCAGGCGCGCTCCATGTCTCGCCCTCGACCTTCCGGCGCATGCAGTCCTTGACCGTACTGCGCATGCAGTCCAGAGCCATGGGTCTGGGCCTCATGTGGTCAGGCGTGCCCATGGAGGTTGGCGCATGGAAGCTTGCGCCTGCGTCCGCAGTACACTTAGTGACTGGCTGTCTTGGTGGCCTAGGCGGGCTTGGCGGCAGCCTTGGCGCGCCGCAGGCTGCAAAGCAGACAGCAAGCGAGGGGGGCAGGGCGGTAGCCGTGCCAGGTCCGTCGGCGCCTGCCCGCGGATGTCCGCGCGGCGCCCGCCGAGCCCGGCCGAGGCGGGCCAGCCCGGCGATGCGCGCAGATGGTGACGCATGTGGTGGGCGCTGCCCTCATCCTATAAGCCTGGCGCGCAGGCGGTGACGCACCTGGTGAGCGCGAGCGCGGGCGCGGTGGTGAGCGCATTTGTGCGCGTGCCGACCGACACGCTCAAGCACCGCGTGCAGGCCTACGTGCTGCCCGACGTGTTCCGGGCACGCACTCCCAACTCCGACCCTGCCCGCACCTGCATGCTCCCATTCTAATCCTAGGCTGCGCGCTGCCCGACGAGCGCGGTGCGGAGAGCGGCACAGCGTGGTCTGCCGCTTTATGGGCCGTCACATCCGCCGGCTGGTGGCGATGCTGTGACCACACGCGTGGCAAGTCCTGGAGCGCGTCGGCCAGGCTCGCACGTCCCGGGCGAAGCAGAAGGCGCCAGGATTTGAAAGCCCATGCGCATGGAGCTGGCAAGAGCGTGCTTGTGCGCCGCGGCGTGAGCAGCCGGCGCCCCGGCCACCGGCGCTCACGGGCGGGCCGCTGCACAGGGCGCGCGGAGCATCGTGGCAAAGGAGGGCATGGGCGGCCTGTACAGCGGGCTGCTGCCCACCCTGCTGCGTGACGTGCCGGAGATCGCCATCCAGGTGTGCATGCGTCCCCGCCCCTCCTGTCTCGCCCCTCCTGTCTCACCCATACTAGCATCTTAGCACGTTTCATGCAGCCGCAGCGGGAATCAGATCACTCGGCTGGGTGTTTGTGGAGGGATGGCTCAGGGTTTGTGAGGGTTGGGGTGGACCCCGTACCCCATGCGCGCCTTCTCAGCATGCTTTTAGTGTGAAAGCTGAGGTCCTCGGGCTGGGGCGAGGAGCCCGCAGCCGTGCGGCGAAGCGCGGCGCGCGGCGCGCAGTTCACGCTGTACGAGAACCTGCGGCGCCTGGTGGAGCGCCGGCGGCGCGTGGCCAAGCTGCGCACATGGGAGCACCTGCTGCTGGGCGGCCTGTCGGGCGCGACGGCCGCGAGCGCGACCATGCCGCTCGACTTTGCCAAGACGGTGCTGCAGACGGGCACGTCCAGCCAGCCCATCCAGGCCGTGTTCGCCACGCAGCTGCGCGAGAAGGGCGTCGGCGGCCTGTTCGCCGGCATGGTGCGCGCGCCATAGGCTAGGGCTAGGGCTAGGGTTAGTGTCAGGGTTAGGCTATACCCCGACGCGCGCCGCCGCGCGCGGTCCGCCGCTGCTCATGAAAGGCGAGCGGCGTGGTGCGCCCCGTGCTGTCCGGCCGTGCTGGCTGGGCTGCCGCCAGACAGCAGTTGCCAGCCTGCAAGCCTGAGCAGGGGAAGGGCGCGGGTACTGCGTCTGCTCCCTCCAGCCCGGCTGCGCTCGAGGCGGGCCATGCCAGGCAGCTTTGTGCCTGGTGCTGCGCTCGCGCCGCGCCGCGCTCCGTGCCTGGTGCCTGGCGGGGTGCAGCACACACACCGCGGCGGGGGGCGTGACGGCGCGCGCGGCCCGCGCGCAGGGCCCGCGCGTCACGCAGACGGCGGTCATGTCGGCGGTCTTCTTCACGCTGTTTGAGTTCTGGAAGGCGCAGCTGAAGGGGCCCGGCGCGCGCGCGCCCGGCGACAGGCGCGCGCGCCCCCGCGCGCGCCCGCCCAGCGCATGGCGGGGGGCACGGCGGCCAGCGGCACCAGGCCTTGCACAGCCTCCTTGATGTGCCCGCATCGGAGCGGGGTGCATGATGACCGACCGGGCCTGCACCTGCATCGGGCAAGGTGCATGATGACTGACCGGGCCTGAACCTGCATTGGCTAAGGTGCATGATGACTGACCGGGCCTGCATTTGCACTGGGGCAGGGTGCATGATGACTGACCGGGCCTGCACCTGCATTGGGCCAAGGCGCATGGTGACTGACCGGGCCTGCAACCACCGCAGGCTAATGATGCCCAAGATCTGGCGCAAGCGGCGCGACCATGTGTGGAAGCGCCAGTTCGTGTACCAATGACGCGGGCCGGCGCCCGCAGCGGCGTGCCGCAGCTGGCCCAGATCCGGCGACGTCCCCCATGCCTCTGCCTACACCAGGCGCTCGGGAGGCTGCCGGTGAGGCGGGCCCAGGCCCGCCGCGGAAGCCGAGGGGGGGGCGACCGCCGGGCCTTTGTTTCGGGGATGAGTGCGGCACCCTGCTCGAAACTGCGGCAGGCTCCGAGACGCTCTGGAGCTGGGCTTCAGCGCACAGGACCCCCCCACCCCTGGCCGGCGGAACTCTGAGCCTGAGGCCCATGAAGGGGGCGGGGCGGAGCCTGGTAGAGTAGTATGTAGGACCCGCGCTCTAGGCGGCAGCTGCCTGCTGGAGCTCTCAGAGGTTGGGCGGCCCTTGCGGGGCGGCCCCTAGCACGGAGCGCGAGCTGCGCGCACGCAAGGCAATACCCTGCTACTGCGTGCTTCCCCCTCCCCTCACAGTACCCCCCAAACGCATGGTTAGAAAATTGATTAGCTTGGCGGAATGGCTTTGTCGCGAATCCGTTTCTGTTCAGAACGGCGCGCGCGGGCAGTCTGGTCGGGCCGGAAGCACAGCGCGGGGTGGCGACGGGGTTTGTTGGCAGCAAGAAGAACCCCGCAGCAGGCGCCTACGAGCTGACGTGGCAGTCTATGTATAGGAACATAGGCAGGTGTACCAAAGGTGAACGCCGTGGTCGGCAGTTGTATTCGGGAGTGCTGGATGGAACTTGCAGGTGTAAGAGAGTTGAACACGTGAGGATGCTGGCGGCGCGCACAGCGCACTCTGCCGGCACTTATCGTGGCATGCATGCATGCATAGCCTGCACGCATGTGCCGCGTTGACTGACGGCTTGCCGTTCCAGGAGGCTTTGCATGGACGAGAAGGCGACTGGATTTCGGGTACCAGCAGCCGCAAACAAGCAGTTTACAGCAAATGCGCCCGACCGCAGACATCCTCCGCGTCCTACCCTCCCGCTCTGCCAAGGCACCCCGCACGCAGCACACCAGGCGCGCAGGCAGCAGCGCGGCGCGCGCCCAGAGCCCGACTGTCTCCCCATTGCCGCGCATCAGCCCAGGCGCAGCCAGCCGCCGCCCATCCTTTCCTTCGTCCACCTGCCACACGTTAAAAGGTAATTTTGAAAGGCAAGTACGAGCATCGCGAAGGTCACAAGACGCGCTCAGCAGGCACTGTGCGTAGCTTCCTGTACGGCGCCCTGCAGCGCGTGTGCTTTTTGCCAAAGCAAGCTGCGCAAGAGCTGGCACGCCAGGGCGCGGCGCGCCTGCGCCAGCGGATCTGCCGGTCCCACATCTTCTGCCAGCTGTGCGTGGTGTTGTTCGGCTTGAACTGTGCGCGCACACCCAGCGTTCAGCCGCCTGCCTCAGCGCACACCTGCGCCGCAAGTTACACAAGCGGCTGCGCGGCCAGGCGCACCACCCAGGAGCGCGGTATCTTGCCCGCCAGCACCTCCCGCCTTCGCGCGGCCTCATCGCAGACGGACATCAGGTAGTCGCGGCTGCGCGTGCCACACACCCCTTTGCGCCGGGCGCTGGCAACGCTAGTGTGGTGTATGGGGTAAGTCAGCAGAGCAGCTCACAGCACGTCGCAGGTCGCTGGTCCATGCCAGCATGGGCCGCGCACTTCCACCTCCGTGGCCGCACTTCGCTGCCGAACACGCGCCCCGGTATGAGGCACATCACCAGCGCGAGCTGCAACGTGCACACACGGCGCGGTTGAGTCGGCGCCGGCGGCGTGCAGCCTGTCAACCTGCCAGTGGACGGCCAGCATGACACACCTGGGCGGCCGCAAAGTACACCTTGAAGAACGTCTCGCTCACGTGGGGCACGGATGCCTCGCCACGGAAGGGGTTGGGGTTGAACTGAGACATGGCTCAGCACAGGGCCAGGCCAGGCAGCTGCTGCGCCCCAGCGCCTGGACCAAGGTGATCCCACGCAGGCGGAGGTGCTGATGAACACAGGAACAGTGCATGGCCGCCTCGCTATCTGGAGGCATACCCTGCACCCACACCCTTGGGACCTTCATGCGTCCCAACGATATGTGCTCCCCGTCTTCATTTTGTTGGGCATAACTATCAAGCTCCGATGGTTGTCCTCGTCTCAGTTTGCCTCCCAGAAACCGTTCGTTACAAAGACACAGTCGGCAGAGCAGACAGGGCGAAGATACAACGGTTGCGACTGCAAGGGCAGGCAACAACTGCAGCGCCAGCTTTATTGGACGCTGAACCTGACGCGGCAGAGCGCGCATGCTGTGTTACTGGCGCGTTACCCTGCTCAGGGACCTTGTCGGCATCAACACAGCCAGGCCACCTGGGACCACTCCTGCAGGCTCCCGCAGCCGCGCAGTCCTTTGCCCTCCCACTCACCCAACCCTCTGTCACAGCTCTATGAAGGCGACCCTACATGCCTGCCCTGCCCTGCAGCGGCCCTACCCTGCCAGCCACGTCGCCCGCGACAGGCCGGCCAGCGCGCATGTCACCACTTTCCCCAGTCGTCGTCACCGGTCTCCCTCTTGTCCTGCATGTGGGCGAGGCCTTCAGAGGCGGCAGTGTCACCCATGGTATGCACCAACAGACAAGCTACATGATAACATCGCCTTGCCACCTACAAAGGCCAATGACAAGCACCAACGCGTGCTGCAGTACTGCCGGTGTGCGCTTGCAGCAGATTAACCTAACAGCAGTAACAGCCACACTTTGGCTTGTGACAGCGCAGACATGCAAGCAAACTGGCATACAGCCTGCAATGTGCTCGCACTCGGCGCTACCAAGGACTCTGCGGCATGTGGACCAGCGGGACAGTGTGATCGTGCGGCGCACCTGCGGCCTGAGGGAGCCGCTGCTGCCGGAGCGCGCGCGCGCCGCAGCGCCCCCCGAGCCGGAGCGCGTCGCGGCAGCGGGCGGCATCGGCCGCGCCTGCGCGCAAGCACTCGGAGCGTTTGATATCTATCTCAGTGGCCTGCTGTCAATTTTGCAAAAAGCAAAACACACAAATGGGCGCGTGCGCGGCCCGACACCGGAGGCTTCACATGTCGGTCGACCAGCATACATGTCAGGCCAGTGCAGGGCAGCATGCCAAATGAACGCAACATAAAGAGGACGCCGCTAAGTAGGCATCAGAGCCCGCACAAAGTTAGAAACGCATCGTCGTATACACATGTACATAGCGGGTCTCATGATATGTGATACGACAGAGCGCCTCGCTGGGGCACCGCCCACCTTGGGTGGCAGGCCCGCCTCGCCGCCGCGCGCAGGCGACGCCTTGGCCGCGCTGACCCAGCCGCCGTCGTCGCCCCAGCCGTTCTCTGCGCGGCCGTCGTGCAATCCCCTTGATGGCCAGATAAGCTGCGCTCGACTGCAAAGCCGGCAGGCGTCAGGCACCAGCGCGCAGCCAGCTATGAACAGGCGCACGTACGGTGGGCCAAGGCTGTGGCTTCGAGCGGACTCAACGAGCAGTGGGGCAAGCCTGTACAAGCCCTGCAGGGTGCAGCAGACGCCTGCCCAGGCATGCCCGCCCATGACCACGCACGCGCAAGCCCCGCAGGGCTTGGAACCACGCCACTCCTCGCCGACCCTGCCTCGCACCCTCATGATCGGCCTCAAAGCCGGCAAAGTGCGAGCCCCCGCCGCCCGCGCCGTGGCCGGGGCTCGCGCGGCTCGCGGCGCGGTCCGCACTGCCCGGCCGGCTGCCGGCGCCGCCGCGCAGGCCGCCGTCGCTGCTGGCGTCGCGGCTGGGCGACTGGCGCATGTCCTCATGATGCGCGCCCTGAGCGCGCGCGTGCGTGATATTGACCCCCACCGCAGAGCGCGATCGTGACGGGCTGGCCGAGGCGGGGAGGCCGCCGTGCGGCCGCTGCATGAGCGCGTGCAACATACTGTGGCCCACTGAAGCAGGAGTGAGTGCGCTTGCCTGCAGCAGGGCACGAATGTGTCGGGTGCATGGCCAAGCACCTCGCACTTGACGGCAGCAGACACGAGCACTAAAACATGGTACGGTTTTCAGCTTTGCCATGGCACACCACACCGCATACCCTGGTGACAGTTGAACCCCCTCAACAGAGTTTCACGGGCGCCACCTGATGCGCGCCGCGGCCGCCATTGTACAGGCCGTCGCTGCTGTAGCCGCCGCCGGCTGCGCCGTTCTCGTCGTCGAAGCGCGTCGCGCCCGAGCTGCCCACCGGCGCATAGCTGTTGCGCAGCTTGTGCGCGCCTGCCGCAGACGCCCATGCGCCAAACTCAGAACTGCCGCCCTGGTAAAAACCCTCCGCGACGCTAGGCACCCTTACATTGGGATCCGGCCAGCAAAGCGCACCACAACCTCGCGCGTGCGCCTGACAGAGCGCACGCCGTGGCCTCACGCACGGGCAGCCCGTCCGGCCCGCGACCTATCAGGCAACCGCGCGGCGGGGCAGGTCGATCTTGATGCCGCGCACCCAGGTCGACCTTGATGCCGTTGTCGCGCGCGAGCGTCTCCACCTGCCCCGCCACCGAGCCGACCACGCCGCGCAGGAACGAGTACGTCTTCGCGCCGTACTCGCGCCCGCGCTCCGCCGCCGCCGCCGCGTGCTCGTGCACGCGCGCCTCGCGCAGCTGGTGCGCGGCCACGCTGGTCGCCGAGCCTGCGCGCGCGCCCGCGCGCTCGGCCGCCATGGCGGCGCGGCGCCACAGGAATAGGGCTCGAGCAAATAGGGCAGTAGCTGCCCCGCCGCTGCGTGCTCGCCGGCGCGCACGTGTCCCGCAGACAGGCCGCGGCCGCTCGCAGTCAACGCGCGCCCGCGCTGCTGCTGAGCCTGCGCAGGGTGCTGGAGCCTGGCAGAGGCGCTGCTCAGCGTTGCGGCTGCGAGCTGGCGTGTGTCTGCCGCCCTGCTCTTGGCTACTGCAACTAGTCTGCGGACGCCTCAAGCGCCGCTGGGCGGCTCTGGCAGGCAGGCGTGTTGCACACCGGCGACTGTGGACAGCTGGCTGAAGCCCTTGGACAGGACTGAGGTCACATCGTCCAGGCCGCTGCCGCCGCCGCCGCCGCCGCCGCCGCCGCGCCGCGGCGCCGGCCCCGGCGAGGACCCAAAGCCGACAAACTTGCCGCCCTGGCTCGGGTGCAGGCCCTCCGGTTTGCTGGCATTCTCCTACGCCCCGCCCGCGCCCGCCCGGCTCAGCGCAAGAGCCTTTGAGAGGGTCAACACGCACCACCATCCACTTAACGTCTTGACAGGAGGCCGGCCACAGGCAACAGCCGCGGCCACAGAGCCGGCGGGGCGCTCAGCGGCCCGCCCGGGCCCAGCGCGCACAGCGGGATGCAGCCGCGCCTGGCTGCAGCACAGGCCCA